>Ga0315275_10001305_pt1 | contig 21844 bp, 18 predicted proteins | sample YL17G03_0_MG_FD_205557 | JGI IMG/M metagenome (GOLD analysis project Ga0315275, IMG submission 205557) | Sediment microbial communities from Yellowstone Lake, YNP, Wyoming, USA - YL17G03_0 | ecosystem: Environmental > Aquatic > Freshwater > Lake > Sediment | place: USA: Wyoming | collected...
CCCTCAGCAACAGGATGGCGCGCAAGTCGGGAGTCATCGCGGCCAGCACTTGCCGCGTCAGTAACACCTCGGTGACCTGCCGCGACGGACTGTCAGGTGCAATCGGCTCCCTCACCGCGTCGAGCTCGACCGTCGCCCTTTTCCGCCGCCTGTTCCCCAGGCACAGGTTCGTCACGATCCGGTAGAGCCAGGTTGAGAACGCCGCTTGCCCCCGGAACCTGGGGATAGCCTGGAAGACGCGCACGAAAGCCTCCTGCGCCACGTCTTCCGCGTCCTCGAGGTCGCCCAGCATCTGGTAGGCGAGCGAAATGGCGGGCCGCCGGTACCGCGACAGCAGTTCCTGGAAGGCCCCAGGCTTGCGCTGCGCGCAAGCGGCCACTAGCGCTCTGTCATCCGCCGTGGCCAGGCGTCCGTCCGTGGACCACCCGGTGGTCCGGACGGCGTCCTCCATTTCGCCCTCCGGCGGCGGCGACGCCGCCGCAACTGGTGTCACGAGCTCTGCTCGTGACGAGGCGCCAGCGGCGCCTGGTTGCGGCTTCGCCGCAACGCTATCACTCCACGCCAGTGCGTCGCGGAGGCTTTGCCTCCGCCCTAGATTAGAGCGCGAATCGGCCAAGAAAGTTCTCGCTGTGCCCCCGCCGTAACCAACATTCTACCACAGATGCGGCGAAGCCGCAGCCAGGCGCAACAACCGGGTGTGACCGCAGAGTATTGGTCGCGGTTTGGAAGCACCTCGTTGTCACCTGTCTGCCAACCTCACCCCGCGGGTAGCGCAGGCTTCAGCCTGCGTGCAAGTCGCCCCCTCTCCGCGCGCGGAGAGGGGGGAAGGGGGGTGAGGTTCGCTGAAACGCAGACCAAGGATACTCGGTCACACCCCAACAACCCCGGCGAGGCGCTTGACGCACAGGTAGGCAGAAGCGCCACGCCCGCAGAACAGAAGGGGCTAGGGTCCAGGGTCCAGGAACGGCCGTTCCCGAGACCCGAAACCCTAGACCCGACACCCTAGCCCCTGCCATGAAGGTCTCGGTAATCATACCGGTCTACAACGAACGTGATACGATAGCGGAAACCATCGCCCGCGTCCGCGCCGCTCCGGTGGAGAAGGAGATCGTCGTCGTGGACGATGCCAGCACCGACGGCACGGCCGAGATCGTGGAGCCGCTGGTCGGCCCCGATCTGAGGCTCGTCCGCCAGCCGCGCAACCAGGGCAAGGGCGCGGCCATCCGTCGGGGCCTTCAGGATGCTACAGGCGAGATCGTGCTGATCCAAGACGCCGATCTCGAATACGATCCGGCCGACTACCCCAAGCTCGTCGCACCGATCGAAGAGGGCGAGGCGGATGTCGTCTACGGTACTCGCGCGCCCCGATTCGCGGGGATGCGGCGGCCTCACCGCTCCTTCAACTGGCTGGCGGCGCGCCTGGCGAACCTGCTCTATCGCGCAGACATCACCGATGAGGCGACCTGCTACAAGGTCTTCCGTACCGCCATTCTCAAAAGCATTCCGCTGAAATGCGAGCGGTTCGAGTTCTGCCCGGAGGTAACCGCGAAGGTCCGCAAGCGCGGCATCCACATCCACGAGGTGCCGGTCAGCTACCAGGCGCGATCGGTTGGCGCGGGCAAGAAGATCAGGTGGTGGGATGGAGTCGAGGCGCTGTGGACGCTGATCAAGTACCGGTTCGTAGACTGAGTACGTAACAGGCACCAGCAGGAGGAGTGTTTGATGGCTGATACCAATCCGATCTTCCGGACCCCGAAAAGCAGGCACCTCGTCTCCGCGTGGGCGCTGCACAAGCACGCCGATCACGCGCTCGAGGTGGCGACGAAGTACCAGGACATCTTCGACCAGGTCATCCTCATGTGCGAGCACGCCCAGGCCGACGGGTCGCTGCCAACCGACTGGCCCGCGAGGGAGCGCAAGGAACTCATCGCGAAGTTCCGCGACATCGGTGTGTCGGTGCTCAACGACTACAGCGGCCTGCGCGAGACGTGGGCAACCCTGTCCCGGTCCTCGGATGCGATCGAGCGGCTGATCGAGAACATGGTCGAGGAGTGCGAGGAGACCGGCGCAGACGGGGTGGACATAGACTTCGAGCACCTCGCGCCCGAGGAGCGCTTCGCCTTCGGCGAGTTCATCGCGGATCTCTCCGAGGAACTGCACGAGCACAAGAAGATGCTCAGCATCTGCACCGCTTCACCCTCGCGGGCCGAGAACCGCGACCACGCGCTGCCGTTCCTCGACACCTCGTGGCTCGCGCACTACGTGGACCATCTCCGGCCGATGAACTACGACCAGTTCTACCCCTCCAGCCCGGTGCTGGGCCCGACCTCGACCGCTTCCTGGGCGCGCGAGCGCATGGAGTACATGGCGGCGCAGGCGCCGCGGCACAAGATCATCATGGGCCTGCCGACCTACTCGGTGGACTGGGACATCACTGACCCCACCAAGTCCCGTCAGATCTACAACCACCAATGGATCGCGGAGCGGGAGAAGGAATCGGAGATCGGTCGCGCGTGGATTCCCCACTGGGACGTCGGTCTGATCCGCTACACGGGTGCTGATGGGCATATCCACCTTCTCTATGTCAGCGACGCGAAGAGCACACAAAGCCATCTCGAGACAGTGGACGCGCTCGACCTCGGGGGGATTTGCTTTTGGTGTATGATGGGGGAGGACCCGGCGATCTGGGAGGCCGTGCGGCAGTACTTCGGGAGACGCTAGCGCTCAGGCCGGGCGTGGATTGTGCCGGCATCGGCCGGCTTGCGATGTCGGCATGCGGTATAATGTGGCTGAGGCTTCCCTGGTGACCACGCATCAGACGCGAGACCGGAGACCGTTCCCGGACCGGATGCCGATCGTCCGGGAATCGGCGCACGGCTACGAGTTCCTCAAGTACGTCTCCAAGAAGCGCATGCTCACCTTCTGGTACCAGTTGGCCGAGATCATGCGGCTCGACGTGCAGAGCGTGCCGGAGATAGGGATCGGCCCCCGCGTGGTCACGGGAGTGCTGCGGGAGCTCGGCAAAGAAGTGAAGACCGCGGACGTCGAGGTCTCATTGCGGCCCGATTACCTGGTCCCTGTCCAGCGGCTATCATCTGTCATCCCGCCCGAGTCGTTCGACCTCGTCCTCTGCGCTCGGGTCCTCCATCATGTGCCATTCGACGAGGTGGATGCGGCGCTGGAGGAGATGAGCAAGGTCAGCCGACGCTATGTCGTGCTCACTCTGCCAGTGGACGAGATGCGCATCTACTTCGGGATCAGCGCCACTGCAAGGCCCTGGCATTGGGTCTCGTTCCGCCTGCCGCTGGCGGTGACGCGGCTGCTTCTTCGGCTGGTGCGCCGCAGCAGCTCGGCCTACGCCCAGAGCTGGAAGCTCAACTGCTGCGCCGAGTCCACCTTGCAGGGCTTCGAGGAAAGGCTCAGCAGGTTCTTCACCATCGAGAAGTCCTACGCCATGCCCGAGGTCAGGAACCACCGGCTGTTCGTGTTGAGCAAGCTGTAGGGCGGGGTTTCCAGCTGAGCCGCTCCGAGGTTCCGTCCCGCTCCCAAGGACCGTGGCCGGCCGACTCCGGTGGCCGACCGGGGCATGGGGGCAACTCGTGCCGCACGGACTGGAACTGCGGGGGTATCCGATGTCGGGGCGACCGAGGCAAGCAGGACCGATCTGTGCCTTGGCGAACAGCACCGCAGTCGCCTCGTAAAGGGAGACATGAAGCAGAAGCCAGGTCAGCCTACCGGTCGCGTCATTGGTCTCTTCGCGGAGTTCCCGTTGCCGGCTCGGAACCCGACGAGTGCTTCGTGAAGCGGTGCTCGGCCGTCAGATCCTGGGCGCGGGAAAGGGAAGGGGTGTGAGTACGATCGCGGACTCGAGCGCATTCCGTGACGAGAAGCGGGTACTCGCACAGCACGAGGCAGCGCTCACGCTCCTACAGGGCATTCTTGCCGATCCCTCGGTGACGGAGGCGCGCTGGCTTGACCTCGCCTGTGGCCGAGGTCAGATCGTGTCTAGTCTCGACCAGGTGCTCTCTCAGCAGGCACGGACGAAGCTCCGCTACAACGCCTACGATGTTAGGCATGATTACATCTCGCAAACCGCGAGGACGGCAGATGCCCTCGGATTGCTGTCGGTCGAGGGAAGAGTGGGGGAACTGGCCGAATTCTCGAAGGTCTATCCGTCTGGCGACCGCTTTGAGTTCATCACCATCATAAACGTGTTTCACGAGCTCGACCCCTATCATCTGGGGACGATCCTCGCTGACTCCATCGCTCGTTTGTCAGACAAGGGTTGCCTGTATGTCTGCGACATGGAAGGGCTTGAGCCGCGGGAGTTGGGAGCGGTGCTGTGGACCAAGGACGACGTCAGCACGATCTTTCGCTCTCTCTGCCAGGGTTTTGGCCTCAGCAACTATGAGCCCGCAGTGAGTCACTGGAGCCACACCAGCCGAAACACCTGGAGCGTCCAGGTGCAGCGTTCTCATCTGTCTCTCACGGCTGAAGCTCTAGGTGTCGGACGCGACGCGGCCGTCGCCAGTGTGTCTCAGGCTATCGCCCAGTTGCTTGTTGGCAAACTGAAGCGCTGTCATGAGGCGCTGGAAGCCCTTACTCACTACGGATCCCAGACCCCACAGGAAGAGGCGGCGATCCTTGACCTTCTCTATGACTTCTGGGCACTGACCCGGAGGCTGGAGGCCGCCACATGAGCCGCCTCTTCATCTCCTACTCGGTCTCGCGAGAACAGGATCGGCTCCTTGTCCAGGGGCTGAAGGAAGCTCTGTCCCGTGCCGGAGCGGAGGTGGGGGATCTGGCAGACGCTCCCGCCGGAAGTGACTTGACCGCCGCGACGGCGTCTCTGATCCATGCTTCCGACGCGGTCGTTGCGCTGGTAGGGCCTGACCGCCCTAACGTTTTCCTCGAACTCGGGTATGCCCTGGGAGCGGGGAAGAGCGTCTTGCTCGTCACGGGAACGGAGGAAGCACTCCCCGCAGAGCTCCATGCCCTGCCTTGTGTCCGGGCCTCTGGCCATCTAGGAACTGCAGTGACTGAAGTGCTCCGACGGCTGCGCGAAATGGAGTTTGTGCCGAGGGGGTCGAAGCGTTACCGCCCGTCCGTAGATGAGAGGCTAGAGACCTACCTGACCGACGCCGACTACTTCGAGTCAATAGACGAGAAGACCTTCAAGGAGTTGCTCATTGAGTGGTTCCGTGCGAGAGGTCTTCGTGCGGACCTCCCGAGACGTCGCGGGTCAGTCTTGTATGACTTCGTCGTGCGGTTGCCCGAGGGAAGTGAAGTCATTGTGGAGGCCAAGAAACTCAGCCGACAGAGCAAAGTCGACGTTAGTCAGGTTGCAGCACTCCTCGGAGCGGCGTCGGCCCTTGGTGTTGCGGGTGCCGTGCTCATCTCATCGTCTGGGTTCACAGCTTCGGCCCTCGCGTTCGCCTCGTCGAGCCTGCCGCGTCTGCTGCCTCTAACTCTGGACCGCCTTCTGCAGGCACGTGATGTCAAGGAGCTGTTCGCGCGCCGTGCTAGCACTGGTACGGAGATAGGCAGGGCCGGTTCCCTCCTTGGTCGGGAGATGCCTCGCGTTATCATCGTGTCTGATCTGCATGTCGACACCTGGGGCGACGAACTCTATGGCGACGAGCCTAGACGCAAGACGAAGTTAGCCCACTGGGCAGACTTCCTTGACTGGTGCGCTGCTACTGCCATTGATGAGTTTGTCATCAACGGCGACTTAGCTGACGCGCCACCGTACAAGGGGGAGGTCTGCTTCACCACCAGGCCTGCTCGTGAGGCGGTCGAGCGTCTGCTCGCCTACGCGAGGGACCACAAGGTGACGTACGTCTACGGCAACCACGACATCGGCATCAGCGGCCTGCGCTGCCCTGCCGGATCGGGGGTCTCGGCCCTCCGCAATGCCGGCCTCTGGTATCCGAGGTACACGCTCAGCGCCGCCGGCAGCGTCGTGCTGCTCGAGCACGGGCACTTCTACGACCCGGCGCTGATCCTCTATATGCGCGACCTCGCCAAGCGCACCTACCTGCCTTCACAGTTCGAGTCGTTCCAGTTGGTCCAGCAGCGCCGCGACCCACAGACCGGTGACCGCATCCAGCACCCGGGCGTCGCCCCCCCGACCACAGTTGACCTCAACCGGGCAGTGGGCAACAACGTCTACGGCGCCATCATGGTGACGGAGGTGGAGTCTCCCACTCCGCCGGAGGAGAAGCGGACCGCTCGCAGCTTCCTCGACCGGCTGAAGCGTGGCGCGGTGCTGAAGGCCGGCAAGGCGCTAAAGCACTACCTCTGGTGGGAGGCGGCAAAGGACATCTTCCAGGACTACCTCTCAGGTGACTCGCCGAGGCCGAAGACCCTCTACTGCGTGATGGGCCACACCCACGTCCCCGACACCGGCGAGATCACCGTCGCCGACGTCCCCTGCACCTACCTCAACAGCGGCACCTGGACCTGCGCCGGCGACACCCCCGAGGACCGCAGCTACGCCACCTACCTCGACCTGCGCGAAGACGGGAAGGTGTGGGCACAGGATTGGATCTGGGATAGGTGGGAGGAGGAATGAGAGTGACAGAGCTACTGGGACCGTGCTGGAGAGTAAGCTCGACCCCGGCCTGCGCCCCATCGACCGTCTCGGAATGACCGCGGGCTCCGAGACCTGCGCTCGGCCTCGATGCGGTCCTGCTCTGCAGCTTCCTGCGCAGATTTCCAGGCATTGAGGTGCTCGGCGTCCTTCCGCTTCGCTCGGCTGAGGTCGCAGATGAGGGTTATGTCATAGGCCCCGGTGTAAGTGTCCATCGTCTTCGAGTCCCACTCGGTGGCATTGTCGTCCTTCATGTTCGGCCCGACGCTCCAGACAGTGAAGGTGTTGCTGGTGTGACGGTAGTGCAGCGGCTTACCGTTGAGCGGGTCGTCGGGCACCGGCCAGCCGGCCGCCTTCACCTCATCCAACGACCGCGGATACCGTCCCCGTTCCGCCCTGTAAGCCTTGATGGCGACGGCCGTGCGCGCGACCGCGATGCGGGCGGCGGCCTGGTTCACGCTGTAGTTCGCGCGTTCGAGACCCGGCAGGAGCAGCGCTGTGATCAGACCCCCGATCTCCGCTCGGTCCAGGCTCTCCAGCTCCTGGTGTGACTTGGGCCAGGGCAGGGCGACGGCCTTGATAGTCCCATCCATGCGTTCGAGGTAACCCAGCTCGTCGAGGTTCAGCCAGGGGATACCGATGGATCGGTGCACCGCGAAGAGCGTCCGAGACGCAGGAGTGGGCTGCGCATCGGTCCCGGCTGCGACCAGATCAGCGATCGACACGCGCCCCCCCCGGACATCGTCGAAGAGCTGTATGCCCCAGGCCCTCTCTCCAAGAACAGCACGCTGGAACGGGGTTCTCATGTCTGCGCTGCCGAGTTGGTCGAAGAGCTTCCGGCAGGCTGCGGGCGATGGATCGGACTTCGCGAGGCACCCCTCTAGCGCGGCGAATCCCATGCCGAAAATGGCGACACCCACGAGAGAGCTTATCATGGTCGGGTCGGACTGAACGTGAACCCCCAGCGTGAACGCGGTACGGATGTCATCTAGCGCCGCATCTCCCTTGCCCTCACCGGCCAGCAGGTTCGAGCGAACCACCAGCATCCGTGCCGCTGTGCGCATCTTGGCGTACTCGGGAAACGTAAGCGTGTAGAAACTGGCATTCCAGTCCCGGGCGATGGCGCACACGTCAGCGCCCCCGGCTTCTCTAAGAAGCTCGAAGACCGCGGCATAGTCAGCGCAGAACCCCCGTGCGAAGGCGGGGTCTCCCATCAACCGGTCGAGCTGCCCCTCCACATCGGGCGGAAGGGAACCGAACGCCAGATCGTAGCTGTCGGCGGCGTTCGTCGCACCCGCGGGAACGCGGGGGGCAAGCTCGGCGATGGTGAGCGGTTCGCCTCTTGCCTTGATAGCGGCAAGCTCCGTAGCCACGGACTGCTGGGTGGCGCGGGTTACGACAGACCACGCTACCAGCGCCAGGGCGAAGAGCAGCAGGAACACTGCCCACCAGCGACAACACCACGATAGCGCTCGCAGAATGGCCCATCCCCCAAGCTGCGACGTCCTCTGTCTGATCGCCCGCATGCACCCTCCCTCTAGCATGGCGCAACTCGAACCCGCCAGGTTAGATGCTAGGGCAACCAAGGGATTCGGGCCATAGCGGCGGTGTCCTCCAGGCCTTGACCTCATTTCCCCCGCGCTGCTATAATCCGTCCAAGATAATACCCCAACGGCTGTGAAGGGGAGCAGTAGGCGGAGGTCGCCAGAGGCGACTGAACTCGCCAGAGGCGACTGAAGTTCGGGCTGACAGAGAGCCGGTCGGCCCTGCTTCGCTCGGCGCGTGCGCGCCGCGGCTACGCAGGGCAAGGCTGGAAGCCGGCGCCCAGGACACCGTCCGAATCTCGCCCCGGAGCCGCCAAGCCGAACACCTATAGTAGGCCTGGCCGGTAGCGCCCGTTATCGCGCAGCGAGTGGGAAGTGGCTGTCGCACGGGCAGGAGCAAGCTCCTGCCGAACACGGCATCGCCACTTCCAAGTTGGGTGGTACCGCGAGAGATAGCCTCTCGTCCCAAAGAGGACGAGGGGTTTTTTCGTCCCGGGCGGCTTCGGTGTGCGCAGCGAGCCGAAACGCCCGGAGGCGCACCAGCCGAAGGCTCTGTGCGCCCCGAGGTAACGCAGCGGATTCGGTGAGCGCAGCGAACCGGAACGCTGCGACCACTCACCCACCGAGTCGGCAATGCTGGGAGAGGTAAGACGATGCGCAGCGATGTGATCAAGAAAGGGCCGGAGCGGGCGCCCCATCGCGGGCTGCTCTACGGCCTGGGCCTGCACAAGCGAACGTTCGATCGGCCCTTCATCGGGGTCGTCACGAGCTGGAATGACATCATCCCCGGCCATGCCGGGATGCGCGATCTCGAGCGCTATATCGAGCGCGGCATCTTCGCCGGCGGCGGCGTCGCCTTCTTCTTCGGCGTGCCGGGCATCTGCGACGGCCTGGCGATGGGCCACAAGGGGATGCACTATTCGCTGCCCTCCCGCGAGCTGATCGCCGACTCGGTCGAGTCAATGCTGGAGGCGCATCAGTTCGACGGGGTGGTGCTGCTGACGAACTGCGACAAGATCACGCCGGGGATGCTGATGGCTGCGGCGCGGGTGAACGTGCCCGCGATCGTCGTGACCGCGGGGCCGATGGTGTCAGGCCAGTGTGCCTGCCTTGAGGATGAGCTGCTGGGGCTGGCGGAGCGCTTCCGCCAGTCGGGCAAGCCCGGCGCGGCCTCGGCGGCCGAGCGCATGGCAACCGGCCACGTGGTGTACGGCGATGGCTACTATGGCGCGAACTGGCGGAAGGCAGGGCTGCTGACCGACGAGCAGCTCGACCTGCTGGAGCAGGCGGCCTGCCCGGGCGTGGGCTCCTGCCAGGGGCTCTACACCGCCAACACGATGGCCTGCCTGACCGAGGCGCTGGGGATGTCGCTGCCCAAGTGCGGGACGGCGCTTGCCGTCTCGGCGGAGAAGCGCCGAATCTCCTACGCCAGTGGCGAGCAGATCATCGAACTGGTCCGGCGCGATGTTACACCTCGGCAGATCATGACACACGCCGCTTTCCGGAATGCAATCCGGGTGGACAACGCGCTCGGAGGATCGAGCAACACGGTGCTGCATCTGCCGGCGATCGCGGCCGAGATGGGGCGCGACTTCCCGATAGACTGGTTCGACGATATCGCGAAGGTGACGCCCCACATCACCGACATCCTGCCGGGGCCGACGGCCAAGCACGCGATGGAGGACCTCGACCGCGCCGGCGGCGTGCCCGCGGTGATGCACGTGCTCGCCGACGCGATTGAGCCAGCGGAGACTGTTTGCGGCCTGGACATGAAAGAGATCGCGGCCGGGGCGCGGGTGCTGGACGCTGACGTCATCCGGCCGCTCGACAACCCATACCACCCCGAGGGCGGCATTGCCATCCTCAGGGGCAATCTCGCGCCGGAGGGCTCGGTGGTCAAGGCCTCGGCGGTCACGCCGGGCATGCGCAAGTTCACCGGCCGCGCCCGGGTGTTCACCCGCGAGGAGGACGCGACCGAGGCGATCGTGGAGGGCAAGATACAGTCAGGCGATGTGGTGGTAATCCAGTACGAAGGGCCGCGGGGCGGGCCGGGAATGAGGGAGATGCTCTATCCGACCTCGCAGATCTATGCCGCGGGGCTAAATGAGTCCGTCGCCCTCATCACCGACGGCCGCTTCTCTGGCGCGACTATCGGGCTCTCCATCGGTCACATCTCACCGGAGGCCGCGGCGGGCGGGGCGATCGGCCTGGTGCAGGAGGGCGATGAGATCGCGATTGACATCGCAAAGCGGACGATCGAGCTGAAGGTGAGCGAGACCGAGCTGGCGCAGCGGCGCAAGACGATGAAGCCCCTGCCGCCGAAGATCGCGACGGGGTACCTGGCGCGATACGCGCAGCAAGTGACATCGGCGGCGCGCGGCGCGGTGGTGACGGCGGAGGCGACGAAGTGACGGAGCAGGCAAGCAAGAAGAAGGCGAAGGATGAGAGCAAGCGGCCGGCAGCGCCGGGCGCGAAGCCGCGCATGATCGGGGCGCAGGCGCTGATCGAGTCGCTGCGGTGCGAGGGCGTCGAGGTGATCTTCGGCTATCCCGGCGGGCAAGTGCTGCCCATCTACGACGTGCTCTACGATGTCAAGGACATCCGTCATATCCTCGTCCGCCACGAGCAGGGCGCGGCCCATGCGGCCGACGGTTACGCGCGTGCGAGCGGCCGCGTCGGGGTGTGCTTCGCCACCTCAGGGCCAGGGGCCACGAACCTGGTGACAGGTATCGCCACTGCCTACATGGACTCGGTGCCGATCGTGGCGGTGACCGGCCAGGTGCCGACTTTCGCCATCGGCAAGGACTCGTTCCAAGAGGTTGACATCACCGGCATCACCATGCCGATCACCAAGCACAACTACCTGATCACCCATGCGGCGGATATCCCGCGCACGGTGAAAGAGGCGTTTTACATCGCGCGGACGGGCCGGCCCGGGCCGGTGCTGATAGACTTCCCGCGGGACACGCAGACCGCGGAGATCGAGTTCGAGTACCCGGAGAAGGTGGACTTGCCGGCTTACCGTCCGACCACTGTCGGGCACCCGAGGATGATCGAGCGTGCAGCGGAGCTGATCAGCTCTGCCGAGCGTCCGATGATCTACGGCGGCGGCGGCGTCAACAGCGCCGACGCGCAGGAGGAGTTGGTGGCGCTCGCCGAGCGCGCCGACATGCCGGTGACCATGACGCTGCTGGGAAAGGGCGGCTTCCCCGAGGATCACGAGCTGTACCTCGGGATGCCGGGCATGCACGGCACCGCCTATGCGAACTACGCGCTCCACGAGGCGGATGTGATACTGGCCGTCGGGACGCGCTTCGACGACCGGGTGACAGGCAAGCTGGACATGTTCGCCCGCAATGCGAAGTTCATTCATGTGGACATAGACCCCGCGGAGATCGGCAAGAACGTGGTGCCGCTGCTGCCGATCGTGGGTGATGTGAAACAAGTGCTCGGCCAGCTCGCGAAGAAAGTCGAGCACAAGCGGCACCCGGACTGGCACAAGACGGTGACGGAATGGAAGCGGCAGTACCCGATGCAGTGGAAGGGCGATGGGCTGAAGCCGCAGTTCGTCATCCAGCAGATCCAGAAGGCGACCAAGGGCAAGGCGATCATCGTCACCGAGGTGGGCCAGAACCAGATGTGGGCGGCTCAGTGGTACCAGTGCCACCGGACCCGGCAGTTCATCAGCTCGGGCGGGCTGGGGACGATGGGTTACGGCCTGCCGGCGGCGATGGGCGCGCAGGTGGCGCGGCCGGATGATGTGGTGTGGGACATCGCCGGCGATGGCAGCATCCAGATGAACATCCAGGAGATGGCCACCTGTGTCGCCGAGAAGATACCGGTGAAGATCGCGGTGCTGAACAACGGCTACCTGGGGATGGTGCGGCAGTGGCAGACGCTCTTCTTCAAGAACAGGCTGTCGCACACTGACATCGCCGTGGGCACGCCTGACCTGGTGAAGCTCGCCGAGGCCTACGGGGCGGTCGGCCTCCGTGTGACGAAGGAGTCAGAGGTGGACGCCGCCATCAAGAAGGCGATGGCAGTGAAGGACCGGCCGGCGCTGATAGACTTCCAGGTGGCGCGAGACGAGAATGTGATGCCGATGGTGCCGGCGGGCGGCACCGTCGAAGAGATGCTGGTGGACTGAGGCGAGGCGACATGAAACACACGATCTCGGTGCTCGTGAACAACCGGCCGGGCGTGCTGGCGCGGACGGCTGGACTGTTCGCCCGGCGCGGGTTCAACATAGACAGCCTCGCGGTCAGCACCACCCAGGACCCCAAAGTCTCGCGCATGACCATCGTGGTCGAAGGCCCGGATGCGGTGCTGGAGCAGATCTCGAAGCAGCTCTACAAACTGCTCGATGTGATCAAAGTGCTCGACCACCAGGACGAGTCGGTGGTGACGCGGGAGCTGGCGCTGGTGAAGGTGGACGCAGAGCCGAGCGTGCGCGGCGAGATCATGCAGACGGTGGCGATCTTCCGCGCCAACATCATTGACGTGTCCGACCGGACCTTCACTATCGAGGCGACGGGCGGCGCCGAGAAGATAGACGCCCTGGTCAATCTGCTGCAGAAGTACGGCATCCGAGAGATGATGCGCACGGGGCGGATCGTGCTGTCGCGAGGCGCGAGAACGGCCTGAGAGGCGGAATCCGCAGATTGCGCAGGTTGCACAGATGATGGAGGAACTGGTCACAACGGAACAGGCCGAGCGGGTGATCGTAATGCTGGCGATGGCGCTGCCGGTCGGCGGCCTGGTCGTTGGGGTGATCTCGGGCGCGGTGCGGAAGCGCCTCGGCAGGGGCGCGCTGCTTGGCCTGGCCTGCGGGCTGACAGGGCCGGCGATCTGGCTGCTGTGGCGCATGTACAACGGCATCGTTGCTGTCTACGGCCTCGATAGCGTGCGCGGGCTGCTGGTGAACCTGGCGCTGTTCGTCGCGATCGGGCTGGTGATCGGGATCGGGGTGGGGCTGGTCTGGCGGAGGGTTAGCAAGCAAGCCGCGTGATGCCACACGTGGCAGGGGCGCCTCGGCCTTACTCGGGGTTAGAAGGCCCCTGCCCAACGGTGTGATAAGGAGAGCGTGACAATGGCTAAGATCTACCGGGAGAGAGACGCGAAGATCACGGCGATCAAGGGCAAGACGGTAGCGATCATCGGGTACGGCATCCAGGGCAGGGCGCACGCGCTCTGCCTGCGCGACAGCGGGGTGACGGTGATAGTCGCTGAACTCGAGGGCAGTCCGGGCTGGAAGAACGCCAAGGCCGACAAGATGACTGTCACCTCGGCGGCCGAGGCGGCGGGCAAGGGCGATGTCATCGTGCTGCTGACCGAGGACCATACCCAGCCGGCTGTCTACAGCAACTTCATCGCGCCGAACCTCAAGAAGGGAAAGGCGCTGATGTTCGCGCACGGGTTCAACATCCACTACAACCAGATCGTGCCGCCCAAGGACGTGGACGTATTCATGATCGCGCCGAAGGGCCCGGGCTCGCTCGTGCGGAACGAGTTCGAGAAGGGCCGCGGCGTGCCCGCGCTGGTGGCGATCTACCAGGACGCAAGCGGCAAGACGCTCGAGCTCGCGCTCGCCTACGCGAAGGCGTTGGGAGCCACCCGGGCGGGCGTGCTGCAGACCACCTTCCAGGAGGAGACCGAGACGGATCTCTTCGGCGAGCAAGCGGTTCTCTGCGGGGGGGTGACCGAGCTGATCAAGGCCGGCTTCGAGACGTTGGTGGAGGCAGGCTATCAGCCGGAGTGTGCCTACTACGAGGTGCTGCACGAGCTGAAGCTGATCGTTGATCTGATCCAGACCCATGGCATCAACGGCATGCGCCGCAGGGTCAGCGACACCGCCGAGTACGGCGACATGAGCCGGGGACCGCGCATCATCGGGGCCGAGGTTCGCGAGGCGATGGAGGAGATTCTCGAGGAGGTCCAGACGGGCGAGTTCGCCCGCGAGTGGATCCTCGAGAACCGCGCCAACCGGCCGGTGTTCAGCCGGCTTCGGGAGCTGGAGGCGCAGCATCCCATCGAGATCGTGGGCGCAGAGCTGCGCAAGATGATGCCGTGGCTGACTGAGTAGTCCGCTCGACGTAAGGAGACGCACAGCCATGCCTGCGAAGAAGACGACCAAGCGAACCAAGACCAGGATCACGATCTTCGACACCACGCTCCGGGATGCCGAGCAGACCCCGGGGGCGAGCATGACCACCCAGGAGAAGCTCAAGGTGGCGCATCAGCTCGCGCGCCTCGGTGTGGACGTGATCGAGGCCGGTTTCCCATACTCGTCTCCAGGCGACTTCGAGGCGGTGAGCCTGATCGCGAAGCGCGTGAAGGGCCCCACCATCTGCGGCCTGGCGCGCTGCCGGCCGGAGGACATCGACGCGACGATCGCGGCGCTCTCGGGCGGCAGGCGGGTGCGGCTGCACACTTTCATCGGCACCTCGCCGCAGCATCGCGAGGGGATCCTGCGCAAGTCGCGCGAGGAAATCCTGGAGATGGCCGTTGCCTCCGTCACGCGGGCGCGGGCGAGCATCCGCGAGGTCGAGTTCTCCCCAATGGACGCGGCCCGCACCGAGTTCGACTACCTCTGCCAGGTGGTGGAGGAGACCATCAATGCTGGGGCCTCGGTCATCAACATCCCCGACACCGTCGGCTACGCGCTGCCCTGGGAGTTCGGCGAACTCATCAAGCGGCTGCGCGAGACCGTGCCGAACATCGGCAAGACCGTCATCAGCGTCCACTGCCACAACGACCTCGGTCTGGCCACCGCTAACTCGATCGAGGCGGTGGTCAACGGCGCCACCCAGGTGGAGTGCACCATCAACGGCCTGGGCGAGCGGGCAGGCAACGCCGCGCTGGAGGAGGTCGTCGTCATTCTCGACACGCGGCGCGAGCTGAAGCGCAAGTTCGAGACCGGCATTAACCTCCGCGAGATCTACCGCACTAGCAGACTGGTGCGGGAGACCACCGGGATGCCGGTGCAGCCCAACAAGGCCATCGTCGGCGCCAACGCCTTCGCCCACTCCTCCGGCATCCACGTTGACGGGGTGCTGAAGCAGCGCAATACGTTCGAGCTTATCGCGCCACAGAGGATCGGCATCGAGCAGAGCCAGATAGTGCTCACCAGCCGGTCGGGCCGGCACGCGGTGAAGCATCGGCTATCCGAACTCGGCTACGAGCTATCGCCTGGGCAGCTCGAGCAGACCTATCAGCGGTTCCTGGCGCTGGCCGACCAACGCAAAGAGGTGACCGACGACGAGTTGGAGTCGCTCGTCGCCGACCAGCTCAGGATCGCCCAGGAGATCTACGCGCTGGATTACCTGCACGTCGTCAGCGGCGGGACGACCATCCCCACGGCGACCGTGAGGCTGCGCCGCAACGGGGACGTCTTCCAGGCCGTCTCCAGCGGCGTGGGCAGCGTAGACTCGGTATACAAGGCGATAGACGAGGTGGTCAAGGTCCCGCACAAGCTCGTTGACTACAACGTCAGTTCGGTGACTGGCGGCACGGACGCGTTGGGCGAGGTGACGGTCCGGATCAGCGATCGGTCGGATCTTGTTTACACCGGACGTGGCTCGAGCATGGACATCATCGAGGCCTCTGCCAAGGCCTACCTGCAAGCACTGAACAAGGTGGTGTTCCGCGCAGAGGGGAGGCCTGCCCGGCGCAGGGCGAAGCGGGGGCGGCGAGAGGCGTAGGAGATGGGCCAGACGATCACTGAGAAGATACTGGCGGCGCATTCCGGGCAGCAGGATGCACACCCGGGGCAGTTCGTCATGGCCCGGCTCGACCTCATGCTCGGTAACGACGTGACCGCGCCGCTGGCGATAGAGGAGTTCCGTAAGATCACCGGCGATGGAAAGCTCCCCGACCAGGCGAAGGTCGTCCTAGTCGCGGACCACGGCACTCCCAACAAGGACATCAAGGCGGCGGAGGCCTGCCGGGTGATGCGCGACTTCTCCCGCCAGCAGGGAGTGGAGCACTTTTACGATACGGGCAGAGGTGGGATCGAGCACGCGCTGCTGCCTGAGGAAGGGCTGGTCGCCCCGGGGGAGTGCGTGATTGGAGCGGACTCCCATACCTGCACTTACGGCGCGCTCGGCGCCTTCGCCACCGGGGTCGGAAGCACCGATCTCGCAGCGGCGATGGCGACAGGCGAGTGTTGGCTGCGCGTCCCGGAATCGGTCAAGGTTGTCTATCGCGGGAGGCTTCGGCGTTGGGTCGGTGGCAAGGACCTGATCCTCTACACCATCGGGCTGATCGGAGTTGCGGGCGCCCGCTACCAGGCGCTGGAGTTCTGCGGCCCGGCCATCGAGGCGCTGCCGATGGCCGGCCGGCTGACCATGTGCAACATGGCGATTGAGGCCGGCGCCAAGAATGGCATCATCAACCCAGACGCCATCACGCGAGAGTTCATGAGATCGGTAGCGACCAGACCCTACTTGGCGGTGGTGAGCGATCCCGACGCGAGCTACGCGCGCACGGTCGAGATTGACTGCTCGACCATCGAGCCACAGGTGTCGCTGCCGCATCTGCCGGAGAACGCGCGGCCGGTCAGCCAGGTGAAGGATGTCGCCATAGACCAGGCAGTGATCGGGTCATGCACGAATGGCCGGATCGAGGACCTACGGGAAGCGGCGATGGTGCTCAAGGGACGGCAGGTGCACCCGAACGTCCGGCTGATCGTGATCCCCGCCACCCCGCGGGTCCATCTCCAGACGATCAAGGAAGGGCTGGCGGAGGTGTTCATCGAGGCCGGCGGCGCCTTGAGTACGCCCACCTGCGGCCCCTGCTTGGGAATGCATATGGGAGTGCTGGCGAAGGGCGAACGCGCGGTCGCAACCACAAACCGCAACTTCGTCGGGCGAATGGGGCACCCGGGGAGCGAGGTCTACCTGGCAGGGCCCGCGGTGGCCGCGGCGTCGGCAGTGCTAGGACGGATCGGAAGCCCGGAGGAGCTGTTATGAGCGTCTTGCGCGGCCGCGCCCACGTCTACGGCGACAACGTGGACACCGATGTCATCATCCCGGCGCGCTACCTTACGAGCTGGGACCCGGCCGAGCTCGGCGCGCACTGCCTGGAGGACCTGGACCCGGAGTTCCTCAACGCGGTGCGGCCGGGCGACATGATCGTTGCGGGCGAGAACTTCGGCTGCGGAAGCTCGCGGGAGCACGCCCCTATCGCCATCAAGGCGGCTGGCGTGAGCTGTGTCATCGCCAAGAGCTTCGCCCGGATCTTCTTCCGGAACGCGATCAACGTCGGGCTGCCCGCGCTGGTATGCCCGGAGGCCATCGCTGAGATCAAGACGGGGGACGAGCTGGCGGTTGACCTGGCGGCCGGGGGAATAGACAACCTGACGCAGGGGAAGAGCTACAGGGCCGAGCCGTTCCCGGAGTTCCTCCAGCAGATCATCGCAGCGGGCGGCCTGGTGCCATACACGCAGCGGCGGCTCAACCTGTAGGCCGTCCTACGCGTCGGACAGGTCCGACCGGTCCGACGAGCCGGACTGACCGCGCGCCAGCCGCTTCACCGCCCTCTCGAAGTCCGTTCGCGGCATTAGCACCGACCGCCCGCACTGCGAGCAGCGCACGCGTATATCCATGCCGACGCGGACAACGACCCACTGGTTCCCGCCGCAGGCGTGGGGCTTGCGCATCTCTACAATGTCGCCCAGGGCTATCGAGAGAGGTGGTCGCATGGCGACTGTGTTCCACGTGTGAGCCCGGCGCCCTACTGTATCCCTGCCGCGCGCGGGGAGGAAAGCACCAAAGGTCGAAGAAACCGGAAACGTCCGTACTGCGTAGCATGACCTGACAGAGCCGCGTTGCTCTACGATGGCGGCTCAGGGATATGAGAGGAAGCTGGCTATGCGCTTGCGAGTGTTGGTGGCAGTAGGCCTGTTGGCGGCGGCTGTCTGGGCGCCGCTCGCCCGGACAGCAGAAGCGACGGTGGAGTACCAGGGACCCGCGTTGACGGCCGGCCGGGAGCGTGTCCCCGAGGGTGTTGTGCCGACCGAGCTGTCGCTGGAGAAAGCGATCGAGCTGGCGATCCAGTACAACCCGCAGGTTGACAGTGCGTTCGCTGGGGTGAAGGTTGCCGACAGCCAGGTGGCACAGGCCGTCTCACTGCTAGCGGCCCGGCTCGACGTGACCACAAGCCGGGTGACCCCGGTGAACCTCCCACCGTTCTCCTTCCAGAATCCTGCCACCACCTGGCAGACTGACTTCTCGCTCTCGCAGCCGCTCTACACGGGTGGCGCGCTTAGCGCCGGCGTCGCTGCAGCGCAGAGTTTCCGGAAAGGGGCAGCCGGAACCTACTACCGCACTCAGCAGCAGACGGCCTTCGCCGCCCGGGCCTCCTACTGTGCGGTGCTTACCGCTGAGGAGGGGGTGAACGTCGCGCAGCAGGTTGTGGACTCGGCGATGGAGACGCTGCGGGTGGCGCGGCTCCGCTATCAGGCCGGCGTCGCTCCCCAGTTCGACGTGCTGTCCGCCGAAGCGCGGGTGGCCCGCGTCGACCAGGGACTGATCGCGGCGAGAGTGCAGCGCGACATCGCCTGGGCCCAGTTGAGCACAGTGCTCGGCGTTCCGATCCCCATCGGCACGCAGCTGACGGCCCCCAGGCTCGTAACCTACACGGAGGGGGACTTCGAAACGCTCAGGGAAGAGGCGTTGGCCCATCGCCCGGACCTTTCGGCGGCCGAGGGAGCGGTTGCAGTCGCTCGCGCTCAGCTCGGCATCGCCAAGGCTGCCAAGCAGCCGACAGTCGCCGCCGCAATGAGCTACAGCCTCCGGCCCAACACGACCGTTTCGGGCGATCTGTTCGGGCAGCCAGGCACAGACATCGTGGTCTCGCAGAACAGCGGGGCAATCGCTCTCTCCGCCAACTGGAGCCTGTTCAACGCGGGCCAAGTCGAGGGCGAGATCAACCAGGCGCGGAGTCAGCTAAGGCAGGCCGAGGACGGACTCACCGGGCTGAAGCAGCAGGTGGAGCTAGATGTGAGAAGCGCCTACGTCTCGGTCTCGGCGGCAACGGCACAGGTGGCGGCGGCGCAGAAAGAGGTCGCACAGGCCCAGGAGGCTTTCCGGGTAGCGACTATCCGATACGAGGAAGGGGTCGGCACGAGCGTGGAGATCCTGAGCGCCCAGGCCGACCTTGCCGACGCCAAGACGCGGCTCAACCAGGCGAACTTCGGTTTGAACCTGGCGGTGGCGCAGTTGGACCTCGCCCTGGGGCGAAGCGTGATCGCCACTGCAACGCCGCAGGGGACGGGTTAGTGGCCGATCGCCCTCAGCCTGCCGACGTCTCCGTCGCCGACATTGTCAGCAGCTATCGCCAGCACGTCAACGCGGGGCTCGCCTCGCTCTTCAAGTTCATGGGGTTCGAGGCAGTCGAGTGGCGGGCCGAGGGCTCGACCGTCTGGGACACCGAGGGGCGCGAGTACCTCGACCTGCTCGCCGGATTCGGCACGCTCGCACTCGGCCACCGGCCGGCGGCCGTGGTGGAGGCCGTCAAGCGGCAACTCGACCTCATGCCTCTCTCCTCGCGGGTCCTCTTCAACAAGCACGTCGCCGACCTCTCCGCCGAGCTCGCGGCAATCCTCCCGGGCGAGATCGAGAAGTCGTTCTTCTGCAACAGTGGCGCCGAAGCGGTTGAGGGCGCGCTCAAGCTTGCCCGCCGTCACACCGGCCGGCCGGGGATCGTCGCCACCATTGGTGGGTTCCACGGCAAGACGCTGGGCGCGCTCAGCGTCTCGGGACGCGAGGTCTACCGCAAGCCGTTCGAGCCGCTCGTCGGCGGCGTGACGCACGTTCCGTTCGGCGACGCAGCCGCACTTGTCGGAGCGGTTGACCAGAACACGGCCGCGGTGATCGTGGAACCGATACAGGGCGAGGGCGGGGTCATCATCCCGCCCGACGGGTACCTGCCGGCGGCGCGAGAGATCTGCGATCGAGCGGGGGCGCTGCTGATCGCGGATGAGGTGCAGACGGGCTTCGGCCGCACCGGGCGTATGTTCGCCTGCGAGCACTCCGGCGTCGTGCCGGACATCGTCTGCCTGGCCAAAGCGCTCGGTGGCGGCGTGATGCCACTCGGGGCGTTTTCGAGCACCGCGAAGATATGGGCATGCCTCGAAGAGAACCCACTGCTGCACTCTTCTACCCTCGGAGGCAACCCCTTGGCCTGCGCGGCCGGGCTCGCCGCGATTCGCGAGATCCAGCGGCAGGCCCTGCCCGCGCGCGCAGCACGGCTGGGCGAGCACGCGCTCGCGCGGCTGCGGGAACTCCAGCTGAAGCATCCTGACATCATCAGCGATGTGCGGGGGCGCGGGCTTCTCATCGGGGTGCAGTTCAACGACTCGGACATCGCCGGCCTGGTCATCGCCGGCCTCGCCCAGCGCCGTATCATCGCCGCCTACACCCTCAACAACCCCGGAGTCATCCGCATCGAACCGGCCCTCACCATCCCCGAGGACGCGCTCGACCGCGGCCTCGATGGATTAGCGGAATCGGTTGAGCAGACCGCGGCGATTCTGGCGGGATTGGGTTAGGTCTCATTCCGTCGGTCGGGGCCTCTCCGATCAATCTGCGTCCATCCGTGTTCATCTGTGGCTAACGACATCATCACCATCAACGGCTCCTCCGGTGGCGGACAGATGCTCCGCAATGCGGTGGCGTTGTCCGCGGTCACCGGCCGGCCGGTGCGGGTTACCGACATCCGAGGGGCGCGGCCGCAGCCTGGCCTCCGGCCGCAGCATCTGCTAGCCGTTCGGGCGACCGCCGAGGCCTGCGGCGGACGGTTGCTCGGCGCGGAGATCGGGTCGCGCGAGATCACGTTCGAGCCAGGCAAGATCGAACCGCGCCAGGGCTGGCGGCTCGACGTCGGCACGGCAGGGAGCGTGATGCTTATCCTTCAGTCCCTCCTCCCCGCGCTGGCTCTCGCCGATGGGCCGTCAGACATGACCCTCATCGGCGGCACCGATGTGCCCTTCGCCCCGCCGCTTGATCACTTCGACCGCGTTTTCCTGCCGGCGCTCTCGGAGCTGGGCCCTCGGGCCACGATGCATATCGTGCGTCGCGGGTTCTACCCGAAGGGAGGCGGCGAACTCCGTCTGACCGTCGAGCCCGCTCCTGCGATCCGGGCGTTCTCGTGGTGCGAACGTGGTCCGGTGACCCGCATCGCCGGACGCTCCTACAGCCAGGGCTTGCCATCCCACATCGCTGAGCGCATGCGAGACTCCGCAGTCAACGTGCTGCGAAGGTCCGGCTACCGACCTGAGGTCGAGCTAGAGGTGGTCGAGCGCGGCCCGAGCGATGGCTGCGGCATCGTGCTGTGGGCCCACTGTGAAGGCGGGCGGCGGCTTGCCGGTAGCGCGCTCGGCCGGCGGGGCAAGCGAGCCGAGGAAGTCGGTCGGGAGGCCGCTAACGCGCTGCTCGCTGAGCTCGCAGGCGACTGGGCGGTCGAGACTCACCTTGCCGACCAGTTGATCGTCTGGATGGCGATGGCCAACGGCCCGTGCGAGTTCACGACCGGCAGGATTACCGACCACGTCCGCAACGCCGTGATCGTCGCCGAGCAGATCGCCGGCGTACGCTTCACCCTAGAGGAAGGACGACCCTCGCGGGTGAAGTGTGAGCCAGGATTGTAGGGCGGCCATCGGACTCATCGCCAGCGGCGAAGAGGCTGAGCGCCGCCGACATGGACTACG
>Ga0315275_10001306_pt1 | contig 21839 bp, 21 predicted proteins | sample YL17G03_0_MG_FD_205557 | JGI IMG/M metagenome (GOLD analysis project Ga0315275, IMG submission 205557) | Sediment microbial communities from Yellowstone Lake, YNP, Wyoming, USA - YL17G03_0 | ecosystem: Environmental > Aquatic > Freshwater > Lake > Sediment | place: USA: Wyoming | collected...
CGCGAGATGAGACGAAGTCTCAGCGACCTCGGGTAAATAGGGAGGCCGGGTAGCGATTTCTCTTCTGGAATAGATTTCCAGGAGTTCTTTGGCTAATTTTTCAGCCTCTTCTTTAATTTTTCTTTTTACTCTTTGCCAAACAGAAGAACCAAGGCGGGAGATTTTAGGTTCAACAAACCCGATATACCTTGAGAGCTTTCTTTCTAAGCCAACCGGCACGTAAAGTTTATCTCCTTGAGCGTATTCAAGTTGATAATATTGCTGATTGTTAATTGTAAATTGCTGATTGTAAATTCCAACTCCGTGATCTAAATGCACTAAATAATCTCCGGATTTTAATCCTTTTAAATCGGAAAACAGTTTTTGAGATTTTAATTTCTTTTTTAGAATTTCCTTGGCTGATTTTTCATTCTCAATTTTTATTGGCAATTGCTCGATACTTTCAATTTTATTTCCCAAAAAATCAAAACGAATAGCAAAATTAGAATTAACTGGAAAAACATCAACAATTCCTCCTCTTTGGGAGAAATCTCCAGGTTCTGAAACTTGCCAAACCCTTTCATAACCCATTTCATCCAGTTTTCTTAAAAATTGAGAAAAATTGTAAATTTGGTTTTTTCCTAAATAGAGAATATTATCTTCAAAAAAACTCTGAGTTTTTCGTGCCTCTAAAATTTTATTTAAATTCTGCTGAAACCAAAAATTCCCCTTTTCCAAAAAGTAGGGGGTGATTGAAGTAATTAAAACCTTACTAACTTCCACTCTTGACAATTCCATCTATATCATATATAATAAAATATTGCCCTGCAGCCTGCCTGCGAGGAGCTACCGCCGTTTAGATAAATTTTTATCTAAATTGGTGAAGGAATAGGAATCCCTCCTTAACCTATTGTAGCTCAAAATCTTAGGGTTTTCTACGTTTTCGTAGAAGATCCTAAGGGCTTGCAGGTAGACTGAAGGGCAAAATTTTTTTATTTTGATGTAAAATAAAACTGGAGGTGAGAAATTGACAAGAATAATTCAGTTCTTTAAGGCCCTTATTCTCCTGTGGCGCTTAGGACCAACTCGTATTACAGAATTACAAGAGCAAATTACTGAACTGCAAAAGCAAGCATATCGCGACCCTTTAACCGGCGTCTATAACCGAAGGTATTTAGAGGAGGTAGGAAAGAAAGAAATAGGGAGGGCGAAGCGTTACAAAACCCCATTTTCAGTTATTATGATCGACATTAACCGTTTCAAGGATGTGAACGATCAATTTGGGCATTCGAAGGGGGACGAGATTCTTAAAAATGTGGCTTCGGTACTTGGAAGAAGTTGTCGAGAATCTGATATGATTATTAGGTATGGAGGAGATGAATTTGTGGTATTACTTCCTAATACAGATAAATCAGGCGCTCAAACAACAAAAGAAAGAATAGTGAAGACTTTACACGTTGATCTCCCATTAATTGAATTAAGTTATGGGGTTGCTTCTTGGTCTGAAATACTTTCTTTAGAAGGTCTAATCAAGGAAGCAGACGAAGAAATGTATTTCGAGAAAACTAGCGCAAAGGGAATAAAGACGAGGCCGGGATTATGACATTCGAATCATCTCCCGGCTTTTTATTTATTATATTCACTCATTGTTTTTTCTAACCCTTCTTTTAAAAAAAATTCAATCGCTTCAACTGTCTTTTTAGTAATTTCTTTTACAATCTTTTCTTCTTCCTTATTAAATTTTTGTAGAACAAATCTCTCTGGATTTTTAGGTTTACCATGTTTTGGGAAAATCCCAATTCTAAATCTGATAAAATTTTTAGTCCTTAACTCTTTAATTATTGACTCGACTCCTTTGTGGCCGGCGGAACCTCGGTTTTTGACAATACGAATTTTTCCTAAAGGCAGGTCGATATCGTCGTGGATAATTAATAGGTTTTCTCCCTTCTGCAATAATTCAACCACGGTGTTATTATTACGTAATAATAGTTTTATTGCTTTACCGGATTCATTCATAAAAGTGTTGGGTTTGACCAGGATAACATTTTTGAAATTCAAAGATTTCAACTCATTGATTACCCGAATGGAAGGAAGGGCGAGAGATGAACGAAGTTCATCGATCATCCTTGAGCCAATATTATGGCGAGTATTTTCGTATTTTTTACCCGGATTGCCGAGGCCAAAAATTAAAAACATAATGTTTTTAATATTATAGCACGGCTTGCCTTAGTACTAGAACCCGAGGGTTCAGTACGGGGCTGCGCCCAGTAGAGATTTTTGGACTAATTTAATTATCGGTTAAGCAAAGCTTCGGTCCAAAAAACTTCTACTGAGCTTGATTTTTCAATAAAAAATAGTATAGTATACTGTATAGAGTAAAAATATGCGAAACTTTTTTGCCCTCGTTTGGGAAGTTACTAAAATTGTAGTTATTGCCCTGGTGATAGTTGTTCCTATTCGCTATTTTTTATTTCAACCGTTTTTTGTTAAAGGGCAGTCAATGGAACCAAATTTTGAAAATGGCGATTATTTGATTGTTGATGAAATTTCTTATCGCTTCAGGGAGCCCCAAAGAGGAGAGGTGGTTGTTTTCAAATACCCTCGCAATCTTTCCCAGAGATATATTAAAAGAATTGTTGGCCTTCCCGGGGAAAAAATAGAAATCAAAGATGGGGAAATACTAATTTTTAATGCAAATGGAAGCCAGTTTTTAGATGAGTCGAATTATCTTCCTACATATCTCGCAACTCCAGGAGATGCCCAAGTTTCTTTAGCTGAAAACGAATACTTTGTTTTAGGGGATAATAGACCTTCCTCTTCTGATTCAAGATACTGGGGACCATTACCAAGAGAAGATATTATTGGCCGAGTGATTTTTAGAGCCTGGCCGTTTACCGCTTTAGCCAAAATTGAATCGCCCGCCTATCAATATTAATAAGTATCGATACCAATATACCAATGAATACCAATGATACGAATTAGTATAATTAGTATGTATTAGTATATTAGAATCGCGTTATGAAAAAACCCAAATTTCAAACTCCTACCGGAATGCACGATATTTTGCCAGAAGAACAGAAATATTTTCAGAAGATTTATGATGTTTGTGAAGACATAGCCAATTTTTATCAATTTCAAAAAATTGAAACCCCGACCTTAGAAGAAACAGAGCTTTTTTCAAGAGGAATTGGATTGGCCACCGACATTGTTGGAAAACAAATGTACAACTTAAGAACCCGAGGAGGAGATTTTTTAACCTTAAGACCAGAAGGGACAGCTCCGGTAGTGAGAGCCTATATTCAAAACGGAATGCAAAACCTTCCCCAGCCAGTTAAACTTTGGTATTTTTGTCCATTTTTTCGTTACGAACACCCTCAGGCGGGTAGATTTCGTCAATTTTGGCAATTTGGCTTTGAGGTTTTAGGAGAGGAGAGCGCGGTCATAGACGCCCAAATTATTCAAATTTTTTATAATATTTTAAAAGAACTAAAATTAAAAGATTTAATTGTTGAAGTAAATAGTATTGGCGATAGCCAATGTAGGCCCTATTATAAAAAACTTTTGACGAGTTACTTTAGGTCGCGGGAGTCGGCTTTATGCGTTGATTGCCGCCGGAGATTAAGAGAAAATCCCTTGAGAATTTTGGACTGCAAAGAAGAAAAGTGCCAGCCGGTTAAAACTCATGCTCCTCAACTTCTTGACCATCTCTGTGAGGGATGCAAGAACCATTTTAAAAAAGTTTTGGAATTTTTAGATGAATTAGAATTACCATATCGTCTCAACCCTTATTTAGTCAGGGGTTTGGATTATTATACAAAGACCGTTTTTGAAATTGTTGCAGAAGATAAATCTCCTGTCCCTCCTCCTACTGCCGATCAGACAATTGAAGCATCGCCAGAAGGAAAATCTTTAGGGTCTTTAGCTGGCGGCGGAAGATACGATGTTTTGGTTAAAGTTTTGGGCGGTAAAGATACTCCAGCTTCTGGTGGAGCCGGCGGAGTAGAAAGAATTATTCAATTAATGAAACAAAAAGCCATTAGATTTCCCAAAGAAACAAAAACTCAAATTTTTCTTGCTCAGTTGGGCGATTTAGCCAAAAGAAAAACTTTAAGATTGGTTGAAGATTTTAAAAAAGCCAATATCCCAATTGCTGAATCGCTTGGCCGAGACTCTTTAAAAGTCCAGTTAAAAATGGCTGATAAAATTGGGATAAAATATACTTTAATTTTGGGCCAAAAAGAAGCTTTAGAAGATATGATAATAATTAGGGATATGGCAACAGGCAAACAAGAAATAATAAAATTAGGGAAGACAGTAAGGGAAATGGAAAAAAGAATAAAGAAATAAAATGAAAAATTGTATTTTTTGTAAAATTGCAAAAAAAGAAATGCCGGCTGAGATTGTTTATGAAGATAAGAAGGTTATTTCCTTTAAAGACATTCACCCTAAAGCATCAATTCATCTTTTAATTATCCCTAAAAAACATATTCCTTCGGTAAATCATTTAAAATTAGGAGATAAAGAATTAATGGGAGAATTGATTTTAACTGCCAAAAAAATTGCTCAAAAGAAAAAATTAAAAGGTTATCGATTACAAATTCATGTCGGTCGACCGGCTGGTCAAATTGTTGACCATTTGCATTTACATTTATTAAGTGGAAATTATGGCTTTGGAAATTAGAAAAAAAGAAAAAGAAACCACTCAGAATTTAATTCGTCGTTTTACCAGAGGCATTCAACAAAGCGGAATTTTACTTAGAGCAAGAAAAACCCAATTCAAGCGGAAAAAGAAATCTGATGGTTTAAAAAAGAAAGCTGCCCTAAGAAGGGAGGAAAAAAAACAAGAATATGAGAAGTTAAAGAAACTTGGTAAATTAGAATAAAATGTTCGTTGAATTTTTAATTCATCTATCAAGCTTTTATTTATAAAAGCGAAGGTGAAAAAGATATTTTAGAAAAAAAATATCTTTGCCTACCTCTCATAAATCTTAAGATTTACTTCGATGTTAAAGGAAAAAATTGAAGAAGATTTTAAAAATACCCTGAAGGGAAAAAAAGAGATTGAGGTTTCGGCTTTAAGGATGCTAAAAGCGGCAATTTTTAATAAGGAAAAGGAAAAAAGATACAAGTTGAGCAAGGAAAAGCCAGATCTAGAAGAAAAAGAATTGGAAAAAGAAAGCCAATTAACTGACGAAGAAGGATTTGAAGTAATTTCTTCGGAAATAAAAAAAAGAAAAGAAGCGATTGATTTATATGAAAAGGGGAATAGGTCGGAACTCGCCGGAAAAGAAAAGAAAGAAGTGGAAATTTTACAATCTTATTTGCCAGAACAACTTTCAGAAGAAGAAATTAGGAAAATCGTTAATGAGGCGATAAAAAAAGTCGGAGCCAAAGAAATGAAGGATATGGGAAAAGTTATGGCGGCCTTAATGTCTGAAGTCAAAGGAAAGGCTGATGCCAGTTTGGTTTCAAAAGTTGTGAAAGAATTTTTAATTCCCAAACCTTAAAAAAGAATGATTGAAATCAATAATCTTACTGATTTTAGTGTAAGCAAAGATTTTTTTAAAAAAATAGCTAAAAAAGTTTTAGAAAGAGAGGGGAAAAAAATTAATCTATCAATTGCTTTAGTGACGCCAAATAGAATAAAAGAATTAAATAAAAAATATCGCAAAAAAAATAAAGCCACCGATATACTTTCATTCAAATATAATGGTTCTGGCGAAATAGTTATTTGTCTGGGAATTATTAAAAAGAATGCTAAAAAATATAAATTAACCTTCAAAAAAGAATTATCCCAAGTTTTAATCCACGGGATTTTACATCTTCTTGGTTATAACCACGAAAATTCAAAGCGAGAAGCTAAAAAAATGGAGAAAAAAGAAAATTATTATCTAGAAAAAATTTAAATATGGCAAAAACCCATTTCATTGCTGGCATTGATATCGGGTCTCAGAATATAAAGATTCTGATAGCCGGTAGAAAACCAAAAGGAGAAAAATTGGAAGTTATTTTTCAAGAAGAAGCACCCTCTGTCGGAGTGAGAAAAGGAGTGGTGGTTGATGCTTTTGGGGTTTCCAATAATTTAAGAACCTTAATTTCTAAAGCTAGAGAAGAGTTAGGCATTAAAATCGATTCAGTTTATCTTAGCGTAAATGGAAGCCATATTTTTTCTATGCCTTCTCGGGGAACCGTCTCGGTTTCCCGGGCTGACCAAAAAATTTCTCAAGAAGATATTCAAAGAGTGCTTCAGGCCGCTCAAACTTTTTCTTTATCTTCTAACCGAGAGATTTTTGATGTCCTTCCAAAAGAATTTATTGTTGATGGCCAGGGAGGAATAAAAGAGGCTGTTGGTCTCCAGGGAGTAAGATTAGAGGCTGAGGTCTTGGCTTTAGGCGGTTTTTCTCCCTACCTAAAAAATCTTACTCAGGCAGTTTTAGATGCTGATTTGCAAATTTTAGATATGACTCCTTCACCAATTGCTGCTGCCAGGGCTGTTTTGACCGAAAAACAAAAAGAATTAGGAGCAGCGGTTTTAGATATCGGCGCCGGAACTTCTGGTTTAGCTGTTTTTGAAGAAGGGGATTTAATTAATTTAACCATTTTGCCAGTAGGTTCCAGCAATATTACTAATGACATTGCCATTGGATTAAAAACAGATATTGATATTGCTGAAAGAATAAAAATTGAATATAGCCATGCTATTTTTAGCGGAAGCCAAAAAAGAGAAAAAATTGAAATTGGCGAAGAAGAACCCTTAACTTTTTCTCATAAGTTTTTATCCAAAATTATTACCCTAAGAGTGACTGAAATTTTTAATGAAGTAAATAAAGAATTAAAGAAAATTTCCCGAGAAAAATTATTACCCGCTGGTATTGTTTTAACTGGCGGGGGGGCAAAATTGCCAAAAATAACCGATTTAGCGAAGAAAGAGTTGAAACTACCGGCCAAAATAGGAAAATCAAGAGAAATTGAGGGCTTAGAAGAAGATACTTCTTTTGCAATCGCCGCTGGCCTGATTTTATTGGGCAGCGATTGGGAAGGCGAAATAAAAACCCCGGCTATTTCTGGCGAGGAAATAGGTTCTAAATTAAAAAGAATATTTAAAATTTTCATACCATAAAAAAAATATGAAAACTAAAATTAAAGTAGTGGGAGTAGGGGGCTCTGGCGGTAATGCCATATCAAGAATGAAAAAATGCAAAATTCCAGGCGTGGAATTAATTGCTATCAATACCGATACTCAGGATTTAAAAGAAACTAAAGCTGATTTGAAATTAAGAATTGGCAAGAAGACAACTTTGGGTTTGGGTACTGGCATGAATCCAGAAATTGGCGAAAAATCAGCTCTGGAAAATAAAGAGGAAATCTCTGAAATTTTAAAAGGTTCGGATATGATTTTTTTGACCGGAGGACTTGGCGGCGGAACATTTTCTGGAGCCGCTCCGGTTGTTGCCGAAATTTCAAAAAATTTGGGAATTCTGACTGTCGCTATTTGCACCTTACCTTTTTCATTTGAAGGAAGCTGCAGGAGAAAAATTGCTTTGGCTGGAAAAAGAAAACTTGGAGAAAGGGTTGATGCTCAGATTATGATTGAAAATGACAAATTACTGGAGAGCTTAAGTCCCAAAACTTCTCTTTTGTCTGCCTTTTGGCTTTGCGATAACATCTTGAGAGAGGGAGTGAGGGGAATTTCTGATTTAATTACCCGCCCTGGCCTGGTCAATGTTGATTTTTCTGGCATTAGGGCTATTTTAAAGAATTCCGGAACGGCTTTATTTGGCATAGGAAGGGCCAGGGCTGAAAAACGAGCCGAAATAGCCGCCAAAGAAGCCCTTAAATCGCCTTTACTGGATATTTCGCCAAAAGGAGCCAAAGGAATACTGTTTAATGTCTCTGGAAACGACCTTTCCCTATCTGAAATTGAGGAAATTGGCCGAATTTTAACCCAAGAAATTAACCCCCAAGCCAAAGTTATTTTCGGAACCGTTCAAGATGAGAATTTAAAGAAGGGAGAGATAAAAGTAACCCTCATTGCCACTGGTTTTTAAGTTTTCCACAGGCATTTGTCCTTGACCCCCGATTGACGGGGATTTTTTATTGGCTTAAAATATAATTACCTATTAAAAATTTTATTTTTATGGTTCAAAATAAAATCACCAAAGTTCAAAAAAGAGATGGAAACATTGTTGACTTTGATCAGACAAGAATTACTAATGCAATTTTTAAAGCGATTACCGCCACAAATCAAGGTGATGGCAAAAAATCAAAAAGACTCTCCAATGAAGTTGTAAAAATTCTAAACAGAAGATTTAAAAAAGACGAAATTCTTCACGTTGAGCAAATTCAAGACATTATTGAAGAGGTTTTAATTTTGAATAACTGTTTAGAAACTGCCAAAGCTTACATTTTATATAGAGAACAAAGGAGACAAATCAGGGAAGCTGTAAAAATTGTTGATGAATCTGTTGAAATGATTGATAAATACATTCAAGAACTTGATTGGCAGGTAAAAGAAAATGCCAATATGGCATATTCTTTACAGGGGCTGAATGAATACGTAAAATCTGCTGTCACAAAGAAATATTGGTTAAATAAAATTTATCCCAAAGAAATCAGGGAGGCATATCAAAACGGAGAAATACACATTCACAACCTTGATTCTCTGGCAACTTATTGTTGCGGTTGGGATTTGTACGATTTGCTTTTAAAAGGATTTAGAGGGGTCTTCGGAAAAGTTGAATCAAAGCCGCCAAAACACTTCAGAACCGCATTAGGACAAGTTGTTAATTTCTTTTACACTCTTCAGGGAGAATCAGCGGGAGCTCAAGCTTTTTCTTCCATTGATACCTTGCTTTCTCCCTTTATAAGGTATGACAATTTAAGTTATCAACAAGTCAAGCAGGCAATGCAAGAATTTATTTTTAACTGTGCCATTCCTACAAGAGTTGGTTTTCAAACACCTTTCACAAATGTAACCTTAGACATAAAACCGCCAGCGAATTTAGCGAAACAACCGGTAATAATCGGAGGAATGCCCCAGAAAGAAACTTACGGAGAATTTCAGGTAGAAATGGACATGTTTAACAAAGCATTTTACGAAGTTTTAATGGAAGGAGATGCAAAAGGAAGGCCGTTTACTTTTCCCATTCCCACAATCAACATCACCAAAGATTTCGATTGGGATAGTTCTAGTTTGATTCCCATGTGGGAGGCGACTGCAAAATACGGAGTAAATTATTTCTCTAATTTCATCCAGTCGGATATGAAGCCCGAAGATGTCAGGGCTATGTGTTGTCGTTTGAGATTGGACAATAAAGAGCTTTTAAAGAGAGGAGGCGGGCTTTTCGGTTCAAATCCGCTTACAGGGAGCGTGGGAGTAGTTACAATTAACCTTCCTCGCATTGGTTATCTTTCAAAAACAAAGAAAGAATTTTTTGAAAAATTGGCAAAAATTATGGATATAGCAAAAGAAAGTCTGGAAATAAAAAGAAAAGTTCTGGAGGACTTCATGGAAAAAGGCCTATATCCTTATTCAAAATTTTATTTATCAGGAGTTAAAAAAATAAGAGGTCAATATTTTGGAAATCATTTCTCTACCATCGGTTTGGTCGGAATGAACGAAGCCCTTCTAAACTTCATTGGAGAAAACATTGCTTCAAAAAGAGGAAGAAGGTTTGCCTTAGAGGTTTTGGATTTTATGAGAGACAGGCTGGTAAATTATCAAAAAGAAACAGAAAATCTTTATAATCTGGAAGCCACCCCGGCAGAAGGAGTGAGTTATCGTTTGCCCCACATAGACAAAGAAAAATACCCCGACATCATAACTGCTGGTAAAAAAGAACCTTATTATACAAACAGTAGCCACTTGCCGGTTGATTATACCTCTGATATTTTTGAAGCTTTAAAACTTCAGGATGAACTTCAGTGTAAATATACCGGCGGAACGGTTCTCCATATATTTATCGGCGAGAGAATAAACGATGTCCAAAACGTTAAAAATTTAATTAAAAAAATATTTGAAACCTTTCATCTACCGTATGTTACCCTTACTCCGACTTTTTCAATTTGTCCAAGCCATGGTTATTTAAGCGGAGAGCATTTTGAGTGTCCCCAATGTATTATCAAACAACCTTGTGAAGTTTATTCAAGAGTAGTCGGCTACCTGAGACCGGTACAGCAGTGGCATGCCAGCAAAAGAGAAGAATTCAGGCAAAGAAAAAAATTCAAAGTACAGAAAATCACAATTGACCTACCTAAATTTGCGGAAGTTGCAAAATAACTTTATGACAATTGGAGGAATCCAAAGATTGACTCTTATAGATTACCCGGGCCGCTTGGCGGCCACGATTTTTCTTTGCGGCTGCAATTTTAAATGTCCTTGGTGCTATGCTTCAGAACTGGTTTTGCCAGAAAAAATTAAAAGGCAACCGAAAATTTCTCAAAAAGAACTTTTTAAATTTTTAAAAGAAAGAAAAGAACTGATTGAAGGCGTCGTTCTCTGTGGCGGAGAGCCAACAACGTCTAAAGGATTAGTGTCTCTTATTAAAGAAATAAAAAAGATGGGATTTTTAGTAAAATTAGATACAAATGGTGCCGACCCGAAAACCCTAAAGAAATTAATTGATGAAAAATTAATTGATTATGTCGCGATGGATTTGAAGGCGCCGAAGGAAAAATATCAAAAAGTTACCGGTACAAAAATTGATGTAAAAAAAATTCAACAAAGTATTGATATTTTAAAAGAAGGAAGGGTTGATTACGAATTTCGTAGCACCATTGTTCCGACTTTTCATAAAAAAGAAGATGTAATAGAAATGGCAAAGTGGATTCGAGATGCTAAAAGATATTATTTGCAAAATTTTCGGCCAGAAAAGACAATTGATAAAAAATTTGAAAAAATAAAACCTTACCCTCTGGAATTTCTCTTAGAAATTCAAAAAGCCATTTCTCCATTTTTTGAAACCTGCCAGGTGAGGTAAACCCCGTTAGAAATTTTACATCCATACTAATTAATGAAAGTCTTTGTTTTGAAATTTCTAACGGGGTAAAATTAATCAATGACCGTCTCAAAAATATTTTTTTATTTTTGTTTATCTTTTATTGGCGGAATATTCTTGGGCTCATTTTTTCCCATCACTCAGCTGATTATGCTGAGCTTTTTAATTTTTGGCCTATTTTTAATCTCGGTTCTTTGGAAATATAAAAAATTAGTTGTTATCGGATTTTCTATTTTGTTTTTGGTTTTGGGAATTTGGCGGCACCAGAGCGCAGAATTAAGAATTATCAATAATGAATTAAGAAAACTTAACGATTCGGGTCAAAATAGTACATTAATCGGAATAGTTTCAGACGAACCGGATATTAAAGAAAAAAGCCAGAAATTAACAGTAAACAATGAACAATTAATATTAAACAGCGAACAATTTAATGTAACTGAGAAGATTTTGATTACCACTCAAAGATACCCCGAATATAAATACGGCGATAAGTTAAAAATTATTGGCAAATTAGAAACTCCTTCTGAGGATATTGAGGGTTTTAATTACAAAAATTATCTTAAAAAAGATGGAATTTATTCAGTAATGAGTTGGCCGGAGATTGAAGTTTTTGGTCAGGGATTCGGAAATCCCGTAATGAAATTACTTTTCTCTTTTAAAAATAAATTTAAAGAAACTGCCAGAACTTTTATTTCACCGCCCCAAGTCGGAATTTTAGAGGCCTTAATTTTTGGCGATGAAGGGAATATTTCGAAGATCTGGAAAGATAAGTTGAATTTTACCGGCACCCGCCATATTACCGCTGTTTCTGGAATGAATATTACAATTATTGCCTCTCTGCTTTTAGCTTTTGCCTTAAGTTTGGGTTTCTGGAGACAACAGGCATTTTATTTCTCAATCTTTTTACTTTCTCTTTATATTTTAATGATCGGGGCTCCTGCTTCGGCTTTGAGGGCTGGAATTATGGGCGGGATTTTACTAACAGCTCAACACTTAGGAAGGTTGTCGATAGCTTCTCGGCTGGTAATTTTTACTGCGACCATAATGTTAGCATTAAATCCTTTTCTTTTGCGATTGGACGTCGGTTTTCAACTTTCCTTTTTAGCAATTCTTGGGATAATTTATCTCCAGCCATTTATTAATAATTTGTTTAAAAAAATTCCCAATCCCAAAATTTTTCCCCTAAGAATTACTTTATCAACGACAATAGCCGCTCAAATTTTTACCTTGCCAATTTTAATTTATAATTTTGGTTACATTCCTTTAATTTCTCCAATTACCAATATTTTGATTGTTCCATTTTTGGCATTAATTACCATTTCGATTTTTATTTTTGGGTTATCAGGAATGATTTTTTGGGGTTTAGGTTTGATTTTATCCTGGCCAATTTGGCTATTTCTAACTTATATTACAAAAATTATAGATTGGTTTTCTCAATTTTCTTGGGTTTCACAGAAGGTAGATAATATCCATTGGATTTGGCTGATAGTTTTTTATTTAATTTTAGGATTTTTAGTTTGGCGTTTGCGGGAAAAAGAAAAATTAAAGTTCTTAAATTATTAGTGATATAATAAGATAATTATGAAAAAAGCTTGGGTTGTGTCAGTTAATATGGGTTATGGACATCAGAGGACGGCTTATCCTTTAAAATTTTTGGCTTTTGAAGAAAAAATCATTAATGCTAATGAATATCCAGGAATTCCGAGAGGGGATAGAAAAATCTGGGAAAATACCAGAAAATTTTACGAATTTATCTCTCGTTTCTCTAGAATTCCTTTAATTGGCAAGGTTTCCTTTTCAATCTATGACCAATTTCAAAAAATTCTCAGCTTTTATCCAAAAAGAGAAATATCTAAACCAAATTTCGCCTTAAAAAACTTATTTTTTCTTTTTAAAAAGGATTGGGGAAAACACCTTGTTGAAGAATTAAAAATTAAGAATAAAGAATTAGGAATAAATTTGCCAATAATTACAACCTTTTTTATCCCGGCTTTTATGGCCGCATACTTTAATTACCCGGGCGAGATTTTTTGCATTGTTTGTGACGCCGATGTTTCCCGACCTTGGGCTTCCTTAAAACCTAAAGAAAGTAAAATTAAATACCTTGTTCCAACAAAAAGAGTTTTTGAAAGATTAAAATTTTATGGAGTAAAAGAGGAAAATATTTTTTTAACTGGTTATCCTTTGCCCCTGGAGAATATCGGGAGGACAGAAGAAATGGAAATTTTAAAAGAAGATTTAAGGTATAGAATTTTTAATTTAGACCCTCAAAAAAAATACTTTGAAAAATACAAAATATTAATTGAAGAAAATTTAGGCAAATTACCAGAGAATTCTGACCACCCTCTAACTATAATGTTTTCTATCGGTGGAGCCGGTGCCCAAAAAGAAATCGGAGTGAAAATTTTGAGGAATTTAAGAGAAAAGATACAAAAAAACGAGATAAAAATTATTTTATCGGTTGGAACAAGAGAAAAGATTAAAGAATATTTTAAGAAAAATATAGAAAATTTAGGTTTCAAAGAAAATCAAAACATTGAGATAATTTTTGATGAAAATATAGAAAGTTATTTCCGAAAGTTTAATCTGGCCTTAAGAAAAACCGATATTTTATGGACAAAGCCATCAGAATTGTCATTTTATACTGCCTTGGGCTTGCCAATAATTATTGCTCCAGCCATTGGCTCCCAAGAGGATTTTAATATGAGATGGCTTTTAAAATCTGGATTTGGAGATTTACAGGAAAATCCCATCCATACCGACCAATGGCTTTTTGACTGGATAGAAAGAGGATACTTCGCCGAACACGCCGTGGAAGGGTTTATTGAGGGGAAGAAATTAGGAACCTTTAAAATCTTTCAAATGCTCCATTAATTCAAATAATTTCACCGTAGTGAATTTATTATAATTTATAAAATTTTAATGAGGAAAATTTTTAAAATGATTTTATTAGGGATTTTACTTCTCATTTTATTTTTCATCGGATATCTTTTTATTGGTAAAACCGAACCGGCAAAAGAAATTACCTGGGGAGTGAATTTTTCTCAAAAACACGCTGAACTTTTAGGACTGAATTGGAAAGAAACTTATTTGGCCTTGTTTGACGATTTAAAGGTAAAAAATCTAAAATTAATTACCCAGTGGGATTTAATTGAACCTGAAGAGGGAGATTATAATTTTGAAGATTTGGATTGGCAAATAAAAGAAGCCGAAGATAGGGAAGTTAAAATTTTATTGGTTATTGGTATGAAAACTGGCCGTTGGCCAGAATGCCATATTCCTGGCTGGGCAAAAAATTTGAGCCAGAAAGAGCAGCAGGAAAAAATATTAAAACTACTTGAAAAAACCGTTCTAAGATATAGAGACCGGGTTTCTATCTGGACTTGGCAGGTGGAAAATGAACCATTTTTCTCTTTCGGCGAGTGCCCCTGGCTTGATGAAAAATTTTTGAAGACAGAAATAGAATTAGTTAAATCACTTGACCAGAAAAAAAGACAGATAGTAATATCTGATAGTGGCGAAGGTTCTTTTTGGATTAGAGCCGCTCGATCAGGAGATATTGTCGGGACGACAATGTATAAAAAAGTTTGGTTTGGACAATTGGGAACTTATATTTCTTATCCTCTTCCAACAACTTTTTATTGGCGAAAGGCTCAAATTATTGAAAAGTTATTTAATAAAAAAGTAATTGTAATTGAGCTTCAAGCCGAACCATGGGGGCCGAAATTACTTTACGACTCGCCAATGGAAGAACAAGAAAAAACAATGAATTTAGAAAGATTTAAATATAATATAGAGTTTGCCCAAAAAACCGGCCTTGATACGTTTTATTTATGGGGAGGGGAGTGGTGGTTTTGGATGAAAAAACAAGGTTATTTAGAAATATGGGAAGAAGCAAGAAAATTGTTTTAATTATTCCCATGTCCCTAATAATATGCTTTCAATTGTTATTCCAGTTTTAAATGAGGAAAAATATCTGCCTTTGCTTTTGGAGGGAATAAAAAAACAAAATTTTAATGAGGGCGAAGAGAGCGAGCTCTCTTCTTCCGCCTCTCTTTCGTCAGACGAAAGTTCGGCTTATGAAATAATTGTTGCCGACGCTGGTTCAACCGACAGAACAATTGAAATCGCCAAGAATTTTGGCTGCAGAGTTGTTAAAGGTGGTCTTCCGGCTAAGGGAAGAAATGAAGGCGTAAAAATAGCTCAAGGAGACACTCTTTTATTTATGGATGCTGATAATCTTTTACCGGAAAATTTTTTAAAAGACCTTTTAGAAGAATTCAAAAAAAGAAATTTAAGCGTAGCTTCTTTTCCAATTTTTCCAAAAGGTAATTGGATTGATAAGCTTGTTTATACAATGTATAATTTTTGGGTAAATTTAATCCAAAAGTTTTCAGCCTTGGCCACCAATTCTGTTTTGGTAAGAAAAGAAATTTTTGAAAAAATTGGCGGTTTTGATGAAGAGATAAAAATAGCCGAAGACCATGATTTTGCCAAAAGAGCAGCCAAAATCGGTAAGTTCGGTTTTATTAAAACCAAACCAGTTTTGACTTCCCCTCGGCGATTTGAAAAAGATGGGAGGTTAAAAACCTATCTCAAATACATTTTAGTTGGAATTCACATGTTCTTTTTAGGGCCGGTGAAAAAAGACATTTTTCAATACCAATTTGACTATTCAAAAAAAAATAAAAAAGAGATATAATATTTTTTATGTCGTTATACCAACTGCCAAAATTTGGACTACCAAAATTAAAAGCGCCAGCTAAACTGAGCGGATTTTGGCAAAACCGAATTTTTCTTTTCTTTTTAGTTGTGTTTATCGCTTTTGTTTTCGGCGGAATCGGCGGATTAATGACCGGCAGTTATTTTTATTCAGAAATAAGAGATTATTTGTCAAAATTTAAAATTGAAATGCCCGAGCCTCAGGTGGTTGAAAAAGAAATAATCAGAGAATATCAGCCCCAGACCACCGAGGAAGAAAAAATTATACAGGTGGTAGAAAGCGTTTCACCTGCGGTAGTGAGTATCGTTGTTACCAAAGACGTTGAGGAATACTATTTTACTCCTTTTGGGGAAACCCCTCTTCAAAAAAGAATTGAAAAAAAAGAGATTGGCGGCGGAACCGGTTTTATTGTTTCTGAAGAGGGAATGATTTTGACAAATAAACACGTTGTCTTAGACGAAGAGGCCGATTATACTGTTTTGACCAATGATGGTAAAAAATACCCGGCTAAAGTTTTGGCCAGAGATTCATTTCGGGACTTAGCAATAATAGAGATTGAAGACAAAGAAAAATTCCCAACTTTAAAATTAGGAGATTCAGATAAATTACAAATTGGCCAAACCGTTATTGCCATTGGTAATGCTTTGGGGGAATTTAGAAACACAGTTTCTGTAGGAGTAATCTCTGGCCTAGAGAGAACCGTGACTGCTGGCGGCGGAGGAATTTCAGAAACAATGGAAGATATAATTCAAACAGATGCAGCTATTAATGCAGGAAATTCTGGGGGGCCACTTTTTAATTTAAAGGGCGAGGTAATTGGAATTAACTTCGCTATGGCTCAAGAGGCAGAAAACATTGGTTTTGCTATTCCGGTTAATAGTGCTAAAAAAGACATTGAACAAATAAATACTTTAGGAAAAATTGCCTATCCATTTTTAGGAGTAAGATATGTTTTAATTAACGAAACGATTCAAAAAGAAAACAATTTGTCGGTAAATTACGGAGTTTTGGTCCAGAAAGGCAGTCAGGGTGAGGCAGCTGTTTCTTCCGGTTCAGCGGCCCAAAAAGCTGGCCTCAAAGAAGGGGATATTATTTTGGAATTCAATAACGAAAAAATTACGACTGAAAACACCTTAGCAAAAATCATAATGAAATATAATCCCGGAGACAAAGTGGTTTTAAAGATTTTAAGAGAAGGGAAAGAAATTCTTGTTGAGGTAATTTTAGACGAGCGAAGTGAGTAATTTTTTAAAAGATAGTTTTAATTTGAAATGGCCGCTCTAAGGCCATTTTTAGACTTAGAGGAAATGGTTGACAATTTGATTTTTTTTAACATCTTTCTTAAAATGAAAGTGATATGCCAAACGGAGGTCAATTTACTCACCCCAGTAGTAGAACGCTTCGCGTTCACTGCGGGGCAAACAAGGCCCAAATAATTTATGCCAAACGGAGGAAACTTCACACATAAAGCACAGGAGGCAATTCTTTTTTCTCAGGACTTAGCCAGAGAAAGGGGGCAACAACAAATTGATGCCATGCATTTGCTTTATGCGCTTTTAACCCAGGAAGAAAGCGTGGTTTTGAATTTGCTTCAGAGAATTGGGGCTGATATTGAAAGTTTAAAAAGAAAAGCCAAAGTGGCTTTGGAAAGATTGCCAGTTATTGCCACTCCCCAGACCTTCGGTCAATTTTACTTAACTCAGGATATGGCAAAAGTGCTTGACAGGGCCAGACAGGAGGCGATGAAAATGGGCGATGAATTTATATCGGTTGAACACTTGTTTTTGGCTTTATTAGACACCGAGACAAAAGCCAAAGAAATTTTGGACCGGGCCACTTTTTTACAGGCCGGCGGAGGGCCAACTACTTTGGAATTTGGCAAACTAGATTACGAAACATTTTTGAAATCTTTATCTCAAATTAGGGGAGGTCAAAGAATTACTGACCCCGAGCCAGAATCAAAATATCAGGTTATTGAAAAATACGCCAGAAATTTGACTACTCAGGCAAGGCAGGGAAAATTGGATCCGGTAATTGGCAGGGAAAATGAAATTCGGAGATTGATGCAGGTTTTATCAAGAAGAACAAAAAATAATCCAGTTTTAGTCGGTGAGGCCGGCGTTGGAAAAACGGCTATTGTTGAAGGTTTGGCTCAAAAAATTGTTTCCGGAGGCGTTCCCGAAAGCTTAAAAGAAAAAGAAATTATTGGTTTGGATTTGGGGTCTTTGGTAGCTGGAACAAAATATCGCGGCGAATTTGAAGACAGGGTCAAAGCTTTATTAAAAGAAATCAATCGGGCGGCCGGCAGGTATATTTTATTTATTGATGAATTGCATACTTTAGTTGGTGCCGGCGCCGCTGAAGGAGCAATTGATGCCTCAAATCTATTAAAACCGGCTTTGGCCAGAGGAGAATTAAGAGCAATTGGCGCCACTACTTCGAAAGAATATCAAAAATATTTAGAAAGAGATCCGGCTTTAGAAAGAAGATTTCAGCCAATTTATGTCTCAGAGCCCTCAATTGAGGATACAATTTCCATTTTGAGGGGGATTAAAGAAAAATACGAATTGCACCACGGCGTAAAGATTACTGATTTGGCCTTGGTTGACTGCGCCCAATTGGCGGCCAGATACATTACCGACCGATTTTTGCCGGATAAAGCGGTTGACTTAATGGATGAGGCCATGAGTTCTTTGAGATTAGACATTGAATCGCAGCCAGTTGAACTGGATAATTTGAAAAATGAAATTCAAAAACTGGAAATTGAAAAAGCCGCTTTCAAAAAAAATCCGAAAAAAGAAAAGGTTTTAAATCGGCAAATCGCTGATTTAACTGAGCGAGTAAAAGGAATTGAGTCTAAGTGGCAGTCGGAAAGGGAAACAATCAATAAAATAAAAAATCAGAAAAAAGAAATTGAAGCTACTCGGTTTGAGATAGAAAGAGAGCAGTTAGCTGCTAATTTGCAAAAAGTGGCGGAATTAAAATATGGGAAAATTCCCCAGCTCTTAAAAGAATTAAAAGCTGCTGAAAAAAAACTCAAAATTTTTCAGAAAGACAGGCCAATTTTAAAAGAAGAAGTTTCAGAAGAAGAGGTGGCAAAGATTGCTTCTAAATGGACAGGGATTCCGGTAACCAGGTTGTTAGAAGAAGAAGCCAAAAAGTTGGAAAAAATGGAAGAAATTGTTTCAAGAAGAGTTATTGGTCAAAGAGAGGCAATCATTGCCATTTCTAACGCTATCCGCCGAGCCAGAGCGGGAATTTCAGAAGAAAAGCGTCCTCTGGGTTCATTTTTGTTTTTGGGTCCAACCGGAGTTGGGAAAACCGAAACTGCCAGGGCTTTAGCCGAATTTCTCTTTAACGATGAAAACTCTTTAGTCAGATTGGATATGTCCGAGTATATGGAAGAGCACACCGTTTCAAAAATGATAGGCAGTCCGCCCGGCTACGTTGGTTATGAAGAAGGCGGCCAATTAACTGAAAAAATCAGAAGGAGACCTTACGCAGTGGTTTTGCTTGATGAAGTTGAAAAGGCCCACCCAAAAGTTTTCAACATTTTACTTCAGATTTTAGAAGATGGCAGGCTGACCGATGCCAAAGGCAGAACCGCCTCTTTCAGAAATACAATTTTGATTATGACTTCTAATGTTGGCTCAGAAATTATTGCCAGAGAAGCGGCTTTGGGTTTTATCGGCGAGGAGGAAAAAACTCAAAAGGAAACCTTGAAAGGAAAAGTGATGACGGCCCTAAAAGAAAGTTTTCGGCCAGAATTTCTAAATAGGGTTGATGAAATAATTATTTTCAATTATTTAGGGCAGCCGGAAATCAAAAAAATTGTTGATTTGGAACTTCAAAAAGTTGTCACCCGGCTCCAATATAAAAATATTGAGATAAGAGTTACCGAAAAAGCAAAAGAATTTTTGGCCCAAATCGGGTTTGACCCGAACTTAGGAGCCAGACCATTAAAAAGAGTGATTCAGCGGGAAGTTTTAGACCCCCTTTCTTTAAAAATCGTCTCTGGCGAAGTTAAAGAAGGTGAGAGGATTGTTGTTGATTTTGAGAATGAAAAAATCATTTTCCGAACTAGCCAGGATTTAATTAAAGCTCAACCCCAAAGGGCCAAAATCGCTGTTTAACATTTTATGTTAAACGAGATGAAAAAAAGCGTCTTAAAAATTATCGGTGTTTTTATTTTGGGTGTTTTTGGCGGAATTTTCGCTGATCAGATTTTATGGCCTTATCTTGTTGAAAGGCCGCTTTTTTATCAATACAGATTGGAGCAGAGCCCGGTTTATGTGGTTGAAAAAAAAGAAGTGACCATTCAGGAAAACCTCGCTTTTAAAAATGCCATTGAAAAAGTAGAAAAGGTGGTTGTTGGAGTAAAAACCCGGACAAAAGAAGGAAAGATTTTAGAGGGCTCGGGCTTAATTTTAACTTCCGATGGCTTGGTGATAACTTTGGCTAATTTAGTTCCTCAAGGTTCCGATTTTAGTTTTTTTGTTGATGAAAAAAAAGTTAGCTACCGAATTTTAAAAAGGGATTTAGAAAACAATTTAGCCCTTGTTAAAGTTGAAGAAGCCAATTTACCAACTGTCGGCTTCGCTAATTTAGAAAAAATAAAATTAGGGGAAAGAGTTTTTCTGGTCGGGATAGTTTTTGAAGGAGCTAAAATTAAAAAAACAGTGAACGAAGGAATTATCAAGAGTTTTAACGAAGATTTGATTGAAACAAATATGTTTGAAAAAAATAATTTGGCCGGCAGCCCTTTATTTGATATTGAAGGAAACATCTTGGGATTAAACACAATTGATAAAGAGGGGAGGATTAATGCCATTCCCGTTTCTAAAATTAAGCTTTTCTCCGGTTTTTAAATTTTAAAACATTTATTAAAAACCACTTTCAGCCCCCTCGGCGTTTTAAGCCAAGCGGGGCTTGATTTTTTTTATCAATGTAGTATATTAAAAGGCAATAAAAAGGGAGGTGAATAAAAGAGAGTGAAAAAGTTTATAGAGAGAATGAAGAGGGCTATTGAAGAGGCAGAAGAGATTATGGAAAGTATTCTGTTTGTTGGGGTTTTGCTCTTTATTTATGGCCTGTACTATTTGGAAAAAGCCATAAAGAAAATTAAGAAAGACGCTAGTCTTGGTATTTCTGACGCTCTTTCCGATTTTCCTTTCCCCGGTTTCTTTGGAGCCGGAGGAAAAGAAGTGGTCTGGGCGATTGATGGAGTTGATGAGGGTATAGCGGCCCTAGAGACAATAGAGGAATCGGGAGCTGCCTATCCTCCAATAATAGTTAGTTCGAACTAAGTGCGAAAGCGCCATATAGGGGGAGCATCATTCATGATGCTCTCATTTTTTTATTTGATGATGAAATTTAACCAAAAAAGCCCATCGCTGGGCAGTTTTTATTCAACTTGAATTCTCCTAAAAATAGGACTAATCTGAAATTAGAGGACCGATTTATTAAAAAGCATAGGACGAAATAACATGAAAACTCTTCAACTTATACTACTGGCGTGGCTCTTAATTACTGTATGGTTCTATATTGGCAAGGTTTTAATACTTCCAGCGAAAAATATATGGATAACTGTTGTATGGATATTCATTTCAATTCCTTTTATTAAGTGGTTTCTAAACAAGTGGGCGTCTAAAAAATAAATCTATGAAAGAAAAAATTAAAATAATTTGCCTAATTTTACTAACAATTTCTATCTTTGTTTTTGTTGCTGTTTATACTTTTAGAACTTTAGTTGATATTGGTTGTTCGTCTCCCAGTCTTCGCTCTGCGAAAGAAACTGGAACAAATTTAGAAAAATTTATTTCAGCAAAATTTCTTAATGTAAATTGTTCTTTTTGGAATAGAACAATTCAGTTTCAAGGAAATTATTATTAAAATAAATTTATGGATTTTTTAAAAAACAATTGGTTTAAAATTTTAGCGATAATAATTTTGTTAGGAGCTTTGGCTGATAATCCCTATGGTTATTATCAGGTTTTAAGATGGGCAATTTTAGCCATTGGGGCATATTCGGCATATTTAACTTATAAGGTAGGAAATAAGTCTTGGCCTTGGATTTTCGGAATAGTCGCCATTTTATTTAATCCAGTTATTACTTTTACCTTTCAAAGAGATACTTGGCA
>Ga0315275_10001308_pt1 | contig 21813 bp, 19 predicted proteins | sample YL17G03_0_MG_FD_205557 | JGI IMG/M metagenome (GOLD analysis project Ga0315275, IMG submission 205557) | Sediment microbial communities from Yellowstone Lake, YNP, Wyoming, USA - YL17G03_0 | ecosystem: Environmental > Aquatic > Freshwater > Lake > Sediment | place: USA: Wyoming | collected...
CAGCCTTGGCGACGCGAGTCCGAGCCTCTCGCATCGAAGGCTCTGGGGGGCTCGGAATGCCGTGGCAGCCAGGCGGGAAGGCTGCGACCGTCGGCGCAGAAGAGGTGAGAGAGGCGTCAGGGGCAGCGGCAGGAGGGTGCGGTGTCGCAACCGAGGTTCGGGCTGACGGTCGGAACGGACAACGCGGTCGAGAGGGCGCAGCGGTTCGGCGCCGGCTTCGTTGATCTGCATTTCGGTGGGAAGTCGGCGGCGCTGCCATCGGTGCTCGACGTGTGCGACACGCATGGGATCGAGTACGTGCTGAACTTCGAGAAGGCATCGTTGGGCTGGGCGCCGCCGCGCGAGCTGGCCGCCGACCTCGAACGGCGCGACGGGTTCGTCGGCTTCATGCTCGACGAGGCCGATCACATGCAGATCAACGCCCACTGGCCGGTGATCGCCTACTATGGGTACAACGGTCAGCACTACCTGGCAGAGACGGAGGGGGTGAACCTGTATCAGGCGCGAGAGGCGGTGCTCGAATCGCTGCGGCGGCGCAACCGAGCCTGCACCATCGCGGGCAAGCCGGCGGCGGTCGAGTTCCTGTTCCCGGTGATGATGCACACAGCGGCTCGCGCCGGCATGAACGTCACCCCAAAGCTCCTGAAGGAGACATGCGGGCCGGCGATGCTGGCAGTGGCGATGGGCGCGGCGCGGCAGTACGGCGTGGACTTCTGGATTGATGTTGACTACTGGTGGCACAACGAGGTAATCGGGCATTCCGCCGAGCGGTTCCGGTCGGCGCTGCTGCTTGCCTACTGGTCGGGCGCCAGCAGGATCTATGTCGAAGGTGGGGCCGCCTGGTCCAACAATCATTCGGTCGGCGTGGCCATTGAGGGCGCCTACCAGGAGTTCGTGCAGGACTACGCACCAGCGCACCCGAGGCCATTCACCTGGCGCGACTTCATGCCGCAGACCGCGATCATCCGCTACGATGACACCTGTTTTGATGACCGGCAGCGGTACCTGGGCGAGTATCCGGGACCGCTCTACGGTCACGTGCCGGCGGGGCCGGAGAACACCGAGTGGCTCAGCATCTGGAGCCTGCTGTCACACGGGTTCGTGCGGACCGACTCGGTGTCACACCAGTGGGAGGCGCGGCGGTTCGGATCGCGGACGCTCTTCGCGCCGCTGCACAATGTCGCGGTCTATGACCACGAGGTGGGGTACGACACGCTGACGGGGCTACGGCTCATCTTCCTGACCGGCGTGGCCGTCAGCGCGCCAACGCTCGCGGCAGTGCAGCGCTGTGTGAGGGAGGGGGCGACGTGCGTGCTGCCGCCGCGACTCGCGCCGCCGGAGTCGGACCTCGCCGATGCGAAGGAGATTACTGTCGTCGCCGACGGGAAGGGCCGGTGGCTCGTCGTGCCCGAGTTCTACCGGCTGCACTATGAGTGCTTCTGCGCCGGGCCGGTCAATCCACTGCTTCGCGATACACTCGCCCCACTCGTGGGCGATGGCGATACCCTCGTCTACGACTTCGGCAAGTGGCGCGTCCGCTTCCGCCAGGCCGGCGGCGACTACCCGCGCCACCACATCATGACCTGGACGGTGCCGATGACGCAGGCGGGCGCAAATCCAGATGTGTTGGAGGTCGAGGTCGTGGAGAGAACATAAGGGCGACTCGGCGAGTCGCCCTTATGCAAGCCCCAGGTACTTCCGGTAGATGTCCTCGAACAGCCGGATATCAGTTAGCGTGTCCTCGCCACTCGAGCGGAAGGGCTTACCGTTCAGCACGCACTCGACGAAGTGCTCGGCCTCGCGGCGATAGCACCAGGTGTAAGGGACCGGCAGCGGACTGAGGATCTCCTGCGTCTTGCCCGCGTTGTAGATCTCCACTGACGCGGCGACGTTCTTGAGGAGTAGGGGAGGGGAGGTGACGCGGACCCAACCATTCTGGAAGTAGAGATGGGTGTGCTCGTCCCAGCCGTGGTGGGAGGTGGAGGCCGACTCGATGATGGCGCGGATGCCGTTCATGTCGAAGGTGACGAGGCCGGTGTAGCCATCGGGGTCGAAGTCCACCGCTGTCACCTGCGCCTGGTCGCCCGCGTCGAGAAACCAGCGGAGCAGGTTGAGATTGTGGGTGTACTGCTGGAGGTAGCCGTAGTAGGGACCGCGCTGGTTCTCAGGCAGCCAGTCGGGGAAGCGGCCAGGCGCGGCCTGGGGGCGGGGCTCGTCGGTCTGCTCGATCAGCTCGGTGAAGCCGGCGACCCAGTTGCCGCAGAACCCGTGGTTGCGCGCGTAGAGGAGCCGGCCGAAGCCGGAGTCGGCGCGCATCGAATCAATGTGGCGCTTGGCGATCTCGTTGCCGGCGTCGTAGCGCTTCATATAGGCGACCATGAGGCGCCCGCCGCCGGCCTGGCTCGAGCGCAGTATCTCCTCCGCGTGAGCGAGGGAAGTCGCCATCGGTTTTTCCATGAAGACATGCTTGCCGGCGCGCAACAGGTCGCTGGCGATCTGGCTCTGCTCGGAGGCGGCGGCCGAGACGCCGACGGCCTCGACCTCCGGGTCCTTCGCGATATCGAGATGGCTGGAGTAGAGCTTGCGGAATCCCCAGCGGCGCTGGACCTTTTGTCCGAGCTGAGGACGAATCTCCGCCAGCGCGACCAGCTCGACCTCCGGGATGCTGGCGAAGTTGGGGATGTGGACTCCCTGTCCCACGAACCCGCAGCCGACATAGGCGAACTTGAGAGTTGCCATCGTCCACTTTCTCCCGCTTGGTGAGTTCGGTGCGGATTCGGCGTGCGCCCGACAGCCACCTCTGCGGCTACCCGAGTAGGAAGCCGACGATGCGGCTCGCGCTCACCCTCGTTGGGCTCACCGTCAGACTAGCGCTGCTGCGCAATCGCGTGTAGAGCCGCTCGGCCCAGGTCGTAGTGAATCGGTCGCCGGTGTTGTGGAGCAACAGCCGCCCGGGCGCGGCGAGCGCGACCGCGGTGCGCACATCACCGGCGCGCCGGAGCAAGGGAACGAAGAAGCGATCGGCCCATTGCTCATCGCTGTCCGCGTCGAAGCGGTCGGCGTCCACGACACAAGCCTTCACCTCCGGCGCCAGACCGCGCGCCAGCAGGCACCAGATGCCGCCGGCTTCCTGCCCGACGAGAGAGACAGATTCTACACCCGGCTGCGTGGAGAGCCACGAGACCGCAGTCAGGACGTCCTGCACCGAGTTCGCGGTGGGCGTTCGGTTGTAGGTGGTGAAGAAGGCGCGCTCCGCCTCGGGAGGGAGCTTTGGGTGCGCGGCTCCGAAAGCGTCTATCGCCATGACCTGGCAACCGCGGGCGAGCAGCCCAGAGGCCAACGGGGACAGCTTCGCTCCTGCCACCTGGGCCTTGCCGGCGCCAGATACAACTAGAACGGCGTGACCGGTCCGCTTGCCGGACGGCGTGAGCAGCAGACCGGGCACTCGGTCCCCTTTGCCCTTGCGCGAAAGGTTGATGCTGCGGACGACTGCCCCGGATCGCTTGACGGAAGGGGTTTCTTCAACGACGACATCGCGCCCGGCAGGAAGCTCGGCGGCGAGCGCCTTCCGGTAGGCCGGGCCGAGAGCTCGCCGGTAGCGCCCGAGTTGCGCCTTGGTCCTCGGCCATTGGGCGTTGAGCTGGTTCGCCGACGAATGGACGATCTGGCCGACGAGGCGCTCCGTTCTCAGCGGAGGCAGCTTCCTGGAGAAGAAGACCATCAGGTCGCCCGGGTCGGTGCCGCGCTCTCCCCCGAAGCCCCGCCGCCTGAATCGCTCGTACACTTCCGGAGTCTGGAGCCATCGGGCGAACCATTGGTAGACCGCGTGGCGGCTCTCCAGGTTGTAGTTGTGGTCCTCATCCACCTGGTGCTCCGCGATCCTGTCGGCCGCGCCGTAGAGCTGGTAGATTCCGCGCATCCAAGGGTACTCGACCCTCGGCGTGTTCTTCGTCCAATCGCCAGTGCAGGAGACCAGGAGTATCGGCCTTGGGGCCATCAGCGCGCCGATCTCGACGTTGTTCGTGTCGAGCCGGAGAGAGGGGCCGTTCTCGCAGACACATCCTCCTTGGTAGGTGGCGGAGATCATGTTGACCGGCGCGGAGACCTTCACGCGGTCATCAACCGCGGTCAGCAGGAAGGTCTGGGTGCCGCCCCCGGAGGCGCCGGTGCAGCCGATGCGGTCCCGGTCAACATCGGGCAGTGAGAGGAGGAAGTCCACCGCGCGGATGCTGTTCCAGAGCTGGAGGCCGGGGAGGCTGATGCCCCACATCTCCTCGCGGCGACCGCCCACTCGGAGGTGTGGAAGCTGCTTGCTGTCAACGTAGCCGACCATGTCGTAGGGGAACACGACATAGCCCTGCCGGGCCAGGTCCATGCAGCGATCCACCACTGATCCCAGGCGGCCGTTCTCAAGCCTGCCGTAGCGCCAATGCCCATGCGGGCAGAGCACCGCGGGAAACGGGCCCTTTCCCTCCGATGGGCGCCACAGATTGCCGCAGACCAGAAACCCGGGCCGGCTCTCGAAGAAGACCTTCTCGACCGTGTAGCCGGGATGCACCGCGCGGCCGAAGATCTTTGCTCGCAGGGGCGTCTTCGCGGGGAAGGGGAGGAGGCCGGCGCTGGCGAGGACCTGCTCGCGAAGATGGCGAGCCCTGGTCTGCCACTCGTCGAGCGTCCGGTATCTGGCAAGCTTACACGGCGTCTCGGTGGTACGGGCCTTGCCCGCGCGAGAGTCTCGCACTGCCTTCTCTGATGATCTCATGACAGGTTGCTTTCCTCAGCGCGGGACCGGATCAGATCGTCACGAACTTCCCGTTGCCCGAAGAGGCGTACGATCCCTCGAGCATGCGCATGGTCCGGAGCAGCCCGTCGGCCTTGTCCTGCGTCGTTCTCTGGCCCGCGATGACTGCGTCGGCGAAGGCCTCGAGCTGCTTCACATACATGTTCACCTGGGTGTACTCGATCGGGCGACGCTCGCCGTCGGGCTCCGTCACCAGCAGGACGTCGCCATCGGTGCCCTGGGTGAGCGTGTCCGTCGCCAGGATCGCTCCTGCTGAGCCGTAGATTCCCAGCGAGGGCGGCATGACGTTGCCGGAGAGGCAGAACGAGGTGGTGACCGCACCCTGCGCGCCGCTCTCGAACTCCAGCAAGACGGTGGCGATATCGTCCACCTTGTAGTCTTGAACGAGAGTGCCCGTGACGGCGGCAACGCGGTTGATGGGGCCGACCAGCACCTCAAGGATATCGAAGGAGTGACAGCCGACATCGGCAAGTGAGCCGCCGCCGCCCAGCTCGGGCACCTGCCGCCAGGCGCCATCCATCTTGGGATAGAGGAACGCCCAGTGGATCTGAGCGAAGACGATCTTCCCTATCGCGCCCTGCTGGATCAGCCGGAGCATCTCGCGATGCGCGCCGTGATGGCGGAGCATGTATGCCTCTCGCAGCAGCACACCGTTCGCGACGCACGCGTCAACGATCGTCCTCGCCTCGGCCACCGTCCGCGCCAGCGGCTTCTCGCACAGCACGTGCTTGCCGGCCTTCGCCGCGGCGATGGCGTGTTCGGCGTGCAGATGGACGGGGCCCGCCACATAGACAGCATCCACGTCCTCGCGGGAGACGGCTGCCGCGAGGTCATCGGTCCAGTCGCAGCCGTAAAGCTTCCCGAGCTTCTCGGGATCCTTGATGTCCATGACGACTGACAGCGTCCCGTTCTTGACGTCGCCGATCACCGGCAATGTCCTCCGGTGGGCAATGCCGCCCGCGCCGATCACGCCCCAACGGATCTTCCTCATCGCCCTTCTCCTGCTTCCGGCGTTTCTACATCTGCCTATGCGCCGTCTGGCGGAGCGCCTCCTGCTTGGCCGCCCAACCGCAGTGCGGCCAGCGCAGAGGCATACGGCTCTGAGATAGCGAACCTTCTCCGCGCCGGCTGGGTAGAACGTGTCGGCAGACCGAGGCGCGAGGAACGAGATGAGAAAGCCCCAGCCCGACTTCGGGCGGTTCCTGAAGGTGGTTCGCCGAGAGGGCGAGCCGGATCGCGTGCCCTTCGCGGAGCTGTTCCACGACCATGAGATCCTGGTCGCCATCCAGGGCCCCCCACCGGCCGACCCGGACGGCGCGGCCCAGTGGCGAATCCGTTTCTGGCGCGACATGGGTTATGACTATGTGACGGTCAGCACTGATATCAGCTTCCCGAATCCAGGGCTTGCGGCGGCGGACACCGCCCGCCTCTCACGTGGCCAGCGGGGCTGGGTTGACGAAGCGAAAGGCGCGATCACCAACTGGGAGCAGTTCGAGAAGTACCCCTGGCCGAAGGTCACTCCCGCGGGTTTTCGGACGCTGGAAACCTATGGCAGGCATCTCCCTGATGGCATGAAGATCGCCGCCATCCTTCCAGGCGGGCCGTTTGAGAATCTGACCTTTCTGATGGGCTTCGAGACCTTTAGCTACGCGCTGGTGGATCAGCCCGATCTCGTTCGAGCCATCGCCGAGCGAGTAGGCGAGACACTGGTCGAGATTGCCGAGGTGACCTCTGGCATGCCATTCGTGGGGGCGCAGTGGCTGAACGATGACATGGGGTTCAAGGGAGGGACGATGGCTTCGCCCGAGGTGCTGCGCCGGTATGTGTTCCCATACCAGCGCCGCATCACGAAGATCGCCCACAGCAACGGCAAGCCGATCCTGCTCCACTCGTGCGGCAACCTCGAGGTGATCGCGGACGACCTGATCGGGGAGGTCGGCATTGACGCGAAGCATTCGTTCGAGCACGTGATTCAGCCTGTATGGGAGGCGAAGCGGACGTGGGGGAAGCGGGTGGCGCTGCTGGGGGGCGTGGACATGGACGTGCTGGCCCGTGGCAGCGAAGAGGAGGTGCGCGCCTACACCCGGCGATGCATCGAGGAGTGCGCGCCGGGAGGGGGCTGGGCGCTGGGTTCGGGAAACAGTGTGGCGAACTACCTGCCGGTCGCGAACTACCTCGCGATGATGGACGAGGGATGGCGCTGCGGCAGCTATCGCCATTGAGACTCGCATAGTATGGTGACAGCAGAATGGCTGAATCTCGCAAGGTGGAGCGTTCTAGAGGGTCGCAGCACGACCCGCCGCATAGCCGTAATCCGCGAGATTCAGTAAGCAAGGAGCCTGTGATGCGCAAAGGTGAGTCATTGCTGGTCCAGCCGATCGGCTTTGAGTACGCAGTCGAGCACGCTGCGGGCGAGCTGGTGAAGTACCTGCCGCAGATTGCGCCGGTGACGGTCGGCGCGCTGCCGGTGCTCGGATCGCTCCCGAAGGAGACGCCCGCGCGGATCGTGGTGGGCACTTCGAGGTCGCTTGCCGGCGCCGGCATCGGCCCGCTCCCGAAGGCGGACGAGCTGGATGACGCGCTGGCCGTCATCCCGAGCAAGGGGAAGCTGTTTCTCGTCGGGTCGAATGCCCGCAGTGTCTTGTATGCGGCCTACCGATTGCTTGAGGAGCTTGGCGTCGTCTTTCTGCGCCCGGGGCCTGGCGGCGAGGTGATCCCGCGCAGGGCTGCGCTGTCGCTTCCCAGGCGGGCGATCAGGGAGAGTGCGAGCTACCGTCATCGCGGCATCTGCATCGAGGGATACCCGCGGATGGAGCACACGCTCGACGTGCTGGACTGGATGGCGAAGAAGAAGATGAACACCTTCCAGCTCCAGTTCCGGCACGGGGGCGTGTTCTGGCGGCGCGGCTACAATCAGAGCCCGGAGATGGACGCCGCGACGAGCGCGAAGCGGTTGAGCGACGAGGATTGCATCATTCTGGACGACCGCGTCATCGCGCGCTGCAAAGAGCTTGGGATGGTCGTCCATCGGGTAGGGCACGGATGGACCGCGGCGACGCTGGGCTACCAGGGGATAGACTGGAACGAGATGCCGACCGGGCCTGTTCCCGCGAAGATGCGGGCGTGGCTAGCCGAGGTCGGCGGCAAGCGCGAGTTCTTCGGCAACGAGCCGACGAACACGGAGCTGTGTTACTCGAACCCCGAGGCGCGCGAGGCGTTCATGCAGACGGTGATGGTGTATGCCCGCCAGCACCCGGAGGTGGACGCGCTCCATGTCTGGCTCTCGGACGCGACGAACAACAAGTGCGAGTGCGAGGGCTGCCGGGAGTACACTCCGACTGACTGGTACATGCAGCTCGTCAACGAGCTTGGCCGGAGCTTCGATGCCGAAGGCCTGAAGACGAGAATCGTGCTGCTTGGCTACTTCGAGCTGATCTACCCGCCGGAGAAGGTGCCGCTAACGGCCCGCAACTCGATCTTCATGTATGCGCCGATGGGGCGCTGCTACCGGCACCACATCGCGGACCAGAAGTGCGGGACGGCGCACGACATCTCGCGCCCTCCGCTGAACGCCTTCCGGCGTCTCGGCGGCAACAGGACCGTAACGGCGCTTGCCAAGCTGTGGAAGGGCGAGAAGGCGCCCGACACATTCCTCTTCGACTATCACATGTGGGGGGCGGTCTGGCGGGATGGGTTCGGTATGGACTTGGGCTCGGTGATGGCGCAGGATATGAAGGACATGAAGGAGCTGGGGCTCAACGGGCTGGTGAGTTGCCAGTGCATTCGGGCGTTCTACCCGCATCCGTATATGCCGGTGGCGATGGCAGACATCATGTGGAACCGCGTGCTCGCGGTCGCTCCTCATCGGAGGAAGGTAATGGCGGCCGCCTTCGGCGAGCACGCCAAGGAGGTCGAGAGCTTCCTTGCCGACCTCGTGAAGACGGTGCGCGTGGGGCCGAGCTACAAGCACGCAACTATCTTCGACGCGCCTCGGGAGCACGCGGCCGGGATCGCGCAGGTCGCGACTGCGGCCGGGGAGGCGTTGAAGCGCTTCTCAGCAGCGGCCAAGAAGGAGCGTGACGCGGTCGTGAAGACCAGCCTGGAGCTGGTTGCGCTTCACGCCGAGCAGACCCAGCGGATAGCGAAAGCCTACCTGGCCGGGCTGAAGGGCGACAAGAAGGCGCTTGCTAAGATGCGGGCCGAGTACGACAGACGGCTGCCGGAGGCGCTTGGCCGGTTCTCGCCCTGGGTTGATGTGAAGCTTCGCGAGCCTGTGTTGGAGGCGCTTTGGGAGGGGGAGAAGATGGCCCGTTGACCGCGCGGGCGATCAGCGGAAGAAACGATGTTCGGCTGCGAGACCGTTGCCTCGGCGGCAACCCACGAGGGGAAGCGGCCGGCGTGAAGCTTCTCCGTGGGCGCGCCCCGCGCTCGGGTCGGTCCAGTGGAATCGCGGTGTGGCGCGTGGTACCATTGGGGTACCGCTGACGCTTCACAGCAACTGCTAATGTCCACAGTCATCGCCACCAACGATAGACCGCGCGCCGGCAACGGAGTTCCGCCCCCGCGCGGCGCTACAGTCGCCAGCTTCGCGCTGTTCACCACCCTTTCAGCTTTCCTCGCCCTGCTCTACGCGGGCTCGGAGTGGTGGCATCTCGCCGGCGGCTTCGGCTTCCCCACCGACACCGCGTGGGTGCGAGCGGTGATCGCGCGCAACCTGGCGTCGGGGGGAGGGGTGTCTTTCAACCCAGGTGTACCCGCGGCGGGCGCGGCGGGGTCGTCCTGGATCGCGGCGTTGGCGCTCGGCGGGCTGGCCAGCGGCAACTACGTAGCCGCGGCAAAGGTGCTGGGGGTGATCGCGGTCGTGGTGGCCGCCTGCCTCGCCTGGTCTGTCACCCTCAAGCTGGTGGGGGACTGGCGCTTCGCTTTCCTTGCCGGGTTGGCCGTCGTCGCCAGCCCATTGATGGTGTCCCAGGGCTTGGGTGGGACGGAGGCAGCCTGGGCCGCGCTGTGGCTGATGGCCGCGATCCACTGGCAGGCGGCTGGCTGGGAGGGCGGCAACCGGGTCCGGGCATTGGGGGCCGTTGCGCTCGGCCTTGCCTGCCTGAGCCGGCCGGAGTTGATCGTGCTGTTCCCCCTTGCGCTGGTTGATCGGTGGGTGATGGTCGTCCGGCGCGACCCTCCGGGGAAGCGTCTGGCTGGCATTGTGAGAGGCCTGCCGGAGCTGGCCGGCGCCGCGGCTGTCATCGCGCCGTTCGTCGTGTACAACGTCCGCTCGGGCGGGCCGTGGTGGCAGCAGCCCTCGCTCGCGCTGCGCCAGCCACCGGTCTACGCTTGGGCGCTGGGAGCAGCGCGCTCCCTGTTCATGGAGAACCCGGCGATGGCCGCAGCGGCGCTTGCCGGACTGCCGGTTGCCGCGCTATTCGCGCTGCGGGCGCGCTCCCGCCACCCGAGCCTGCTGCTGGTGCTCACGACGATCACGGTTCTCGTCGCGCCCCAGCTCATCTGGAGGCAGGCCAGCCCCGACAACGCCGCCTTCACCGCCACCTACCTCACACCGGTGGTTGCGACACTGGGCGCTGCCGGTCTGTTCCTGGTCTACCGGTCACTCTGGCAGCGGGCAGCGCTCCGCACAGGTAGCGCCCGCGGCCTCCTCCTCCCCGCAGGCATCGCGATTGCGTGCATAGCGGTCTTCGGCTACTTCCTGTGGAGACATCCGGTGGAGTGGCGTCAGCACGGGTTCCAGGTGAAGAAGGTGGGCGATCTTCAGGGCTACCTCGGCCGCTGGGCGGCCGATCACCTGGCAAGCGATGCCTCCATCGCCAGCCGGGAGGTGGGCGCAATCGCTTTCTTCTCCCGGCGACGGATGGTGGATCTGGGTGGGACGACCTCTCGGGATGCGCTGCCATACATGGGCCGGCCGGGGTCGCCCGACACCAACCTGCGTGACTACCTGGAGAAGACGCACCCCTCTCACCTTGCTATCAGGCCCTCTGACTTCCCCTCCCTCGCGCAGCGGGCCGACCTGCTGACCCCGGCCGTGACGTGTGTCGTAAGGGACCCGATCACCGGCGGCGAGACCACGATGGCGCTCTACGAGACGCCCTGGCCGCCGTTGTCGGTGATGGAAGCGCAGCGGGCGCGATAGACAGCGACGCAGCCTGTCACCCCCGCGCCTCTCTGAACCTCCGGTCGAGGTGGTCGAAGCGCGTGAGAAGCAGGGCGAGGGCGATGTATCCCGGCGCGAGGGCGATGACGGCGAAGAGCGCGTAGTAGAGCGCCCCCGAACCGTCCCCGTAGATGAGCCCGAATGGCAGGAGAAGAAGCCCGGGCACGACGTTGGTCGCCACCCATCCAGCGGTCACGGTGGCGAGCTGGGCGGAGAGGATCGTCCGGAACAGCAGCGAGCAGCAGAGCCCGATTGAGGCGGCGGCTGTGCCGCCGATGATCGCCAGCGCATAGACGCCGAGAAGGATGTAGGCCCAGGCCAGATCGGCGGTCGAGTAGAGCAGAACCAAGCAGAAGGGAAGCAGCGCCGCCCCAACATACCAGAGCGGGACGAGCGCGCCGAGCAGCTTGCCGGTCACGATCGCCCCGCCGCCCAGACGGGTAAGGACCAGCATCTCCCAGGTGCCCTGAAGGCGCTCCTGGCCGATGGACCGGGAGGATTCGAGCGCGGCGACGATCACCGTCAGGCCGGCCCAGGCCCAGGCGGCGATTATGCCGATGATCCCTGCCGCATCCTCACTGGTGACCGAGCGGAGGTAGATGCCCAGCAGGACCGAGACGCCGAGCGGCAGACACAGCAGGACGCCTCTGACCTCGTGCCTGGCCCGCCGCATCACCCGCGGCATCGCCGCCCGGATGAAGACGGGGTTGTCGAGCACCAGGTCGGTGAGCCAGTAGCGGGAGGGGGCGGACATGAACTCGGTTTCGGCGGGCCAAGCGATGGTCCTCCGGAGCTGCCCGTAGGAGCGACGTTCACGTCGCGACCCGGCTCTGGGCGCAGGCTTCGTGAAGCCTGCGATGGCGGCCTTCACGAAGGCCGCCCCCAACGGCAACAGTCGCGTCCCGAGTCCTGCTCCTACGGGACGACGTCCAGGCGGACGGTCTTGGGGGTGATGCTTACGCGCATCCGGATATCCCGCCCCTTCCACCTGAAGCCCATCTCGCCGTGGTAGCGCGGGCCTGCCGGCACATCGTCGAGCCCCATCGCGGCCGCGACCTGATGCCTCGCCAGGTCCCATAGATCAAGCCCGTTCCCCTCGCGCGGCGCGAGACCCGGGCCGCTACTCGTCGCCTGCCTGCTTCTGAGCTGCCACTTCCCCTTGACAAGGTGGTCAACGCGAAACCAACCGGCCCACGTACCCCTGCCGGGGAGGCTCAGACGCAGCGCGCTCGCACCCTCACGCAATGCTAGCCGGATGATACGCCGGAGAAAGAGATACTTGCGATAGCGCTCCGTCAGCCGCCGTCGCTTCTCGATCTCGTCAGGACTCAACACTCTCAATCGCGTGATCTTGAAGCCCTGGTCCGTCAGCAACCGGCGGACCTGCTCCTCAGTCATGTCGTCAACTGTGCCGGAGGTGCTCATGACGCGTCGCCGCAGGTCCCGGGCGTGGTACTCGAGTACCGGCCTTTCCTTCTTGAGCTTCGTCTCGACCATCTCCGCCATCTCCTTTCGCAGCTTCGCCTTCGCCCGGCTGACGCGCGTCTTCACCGCACCCGCGGTAGTGCCCAGGAACTCTGCGACCTCGGCGTGGGAGTAGCCGTTCACATAGTGGAGCACGACGGCGAGCCGGTCCGGTTCGGGGAGTTGAGCGAGCGCCTCCCGCACCTGGCGAGCGACCAACGCGTCGTCGCCGGTATGACTCCGATCTGTAGCGCAGGTCCCCTGACCTGCGGCTTTGTCCAGGTCTTCCAGTGAGGCTAGGTCGCGCCGGCGCCGGATGGCGTCAACCGCGGTCCCTTCGGCTATGCGATAGAGCCAGTGCGAGAAGGCGGCGCCATCCCGGAGCTTCGGAAGGTTGACGTAGGCCTTGACGAACGCATCCTGGGAGACATCCCGAGCTTCCTCGAAGTCGCCCAGTCGGTGGAAGGCGACGCCGAAGACCGCGTCCTTGTAGCGCGCGACCAGTTCGCCGAAGGCAGCCTGGTCGCCACCGAGCGTCGCCGTCACCAGGTCTCCATCACTGTGCCGATCGGCCATCGCGCTTCCCATCCCGGTTCGGCAGAAGCCTTGGTCGCCTCCGGCGACTTGCTCCTGCCCGTTCCCCCAGTGTCAAGGTCGAAGCCACGGCGCGGAAGGTTACACAGTGCTCCGGAAAGATCAACCGTGGGAGCGCCATCCCTGGCGCGACCACTCACGGGGTCGGCAGAGGAATGTGCCTCCGCAGCAGGCCGCGAAAGGCTATAGCGCCCGCCGCATCGTCACCATCGCCGGCTCGAAACCCAGCTCACGCCAGAAGGCGTTGGAGGCCGGATTCCCCGCGGCGACGCCGAGACGGATCTCTGCCACCTCATTCCCGCGAAAGCGCTCCGCCAACGCCTCGTAGAGCCGGCGTCCGATGCCGCGTCGGCGCAGCCGCTCGGAGACGAAGAAGTTGGTAACGAAGCCGTGCGGGGGCAGGTCGAAGCAGGGCGGATCCTCGCCCAGCCGGCCCATGCCGAACCCGACGAGTTCGCCTCCGGCATCGGCGACGAGAACGATCTGCTTCTCGTCATCCATGCACTCCGCGAGATGCCGGAGCCAGATCTCGGTTGCCTCTGCCCGTGGCTTCAGGCGGAAGGCCCGCGCATCGCACTCGCGGTGGAAGACCATCATCTCCCACCACAGCTCGCCGATGGCCGCGCGATCCGCGGGAACGGCCTTACGTATGGTGACCTCGACAGCCATCAGTTCGCCTCTCAGTACCCCGCCCGCTTATCCACCACATTCAGCAATTGCTCGCCGGCAACGAATCGCCGTAGGTTCTCCACGAACAACCCCATGAACCGCTCGTGCGATCGCGGCGAGGAACCGGCGTCGTGCGGGGTGATCATCACGTTCGGCATGTCCCAGAGCGGACTGTCGGCGGGCAGCGGCTCGTGCTCGAACACGTCAAGACCCGCGCCCGCGATCTCGCTGGCTCTCAGCGCTAAGACAAGCGCCTGCTCATCTACCAATCCACCCCGGCCGATGTTGACAAGGTATGCCGTCGGCTTCATCAGCTTCAGCTCTTGCTCACCGATCAGGTGTCGCGTCTCATGAGTCAGCGCCGAGCAGAGCGCGACGAAGTCCGATTCCCGCAACAGCCACGCCATCTCATCCGGGCCGCGCACTTCATCGGCATACTGCAAGGGCGACTCCGGCCGCCGCCGCGTCGCGATCACCCTCATGCCGAATGCCTTGGCGCGCTTCGCCACCTCCGATCCGATCCCACCCAGGCCGATAACCCCCAGCGTCTTCTCACAAAGCTCATCCGAGGAGCGGCGCTCCTCCCATTCCTCCCACTCGTGCGCGATCTGCTTCCTGACCAGGTCGTTGAAGCGCCGCGAAAAGTGCAGCACGAATGCCATCACATGGTCGGCGATGGGGACGGCGTAGACGCCTTGCGCGTTGGTGAGGATGACCGGGCTGGCGAGGAAGTCGGGGGTCATGAACCGTTCCACCCCGGCGCCGCCCGACTGCACCCACTTCAGCCGCGGCGCCGCCTTCCACAGCTCGTCCGACCAATGGCCCGCCTGGATAACCGCGGCGTCGGCGGCCTGGGCCATCGCTTCTTCCGGCGTCCCGGCGGCCGCCGCGTCGATCCCTTCTGCTACCGCCGAGATTCGTTCGATGTCATCGCTACTCATGCCATGTGTCACGAGAACCTTGACTGCCACTACTTGGACCTCTCTATCAGGTAGCTCGCCAGTGTGCTCATATCGCTAGCCGCGGAGGCCTCCGGTTCGGCCTTCTCCAGCGCGGCGATCCCGCGCGCCAGGCACTCCCCAGCCATCCGCTCGCAGAAGCTTCGCGCCCCCAGCCGCTCGATCAGCGCCGCCACCTCGGCCGCTTCCCGATCGCTGCGGACGCCGGCGGCAAGACGCGCCGCCACTTGCTCTCCGCCGGGGAGCTCCATCGCGCGCGCCACGGGAAGCGACCGCTTGCTCCTCCGCAGGTCGCCTCCCACGGGCTTGCCCATCTCGGCCGGGTCGCCCCAAATGCCCAGTACATCGTCCTGGATCTGGAAGCCCAGCCCGACCTCCCGGCCGAACTCGGCAAGGGAAGCTCTACGCGGCTCCGGTGCGCCGGCAATCTGCGCGCCGATCGAGCAGGCGGCGGCGAAGAGCGCGGCGGTCTTGCGCTCGACCATGCGCAGGTAGTCGGCGACCGTGATGTCGGCGCGACCCTCATAGGAGATATCGAGCTGCTGGCCCTCGCAAACCGCCAGGGTGGCCTCGTTCAGCTCGCGCAGGCAGGCGGCGACGACGGCAGGCGCAACACCGCCTTGCTCAAGGTGTGCAGCAGCCAGGTTGGCGAGAGCGAAGAGCGCGTCGCCCGCCGTGACCGCCTGTCCCACGCCCCATTTCCTCCACACGGTGGGCCTGCCGCGGCGGATATCGTCGCCGTCCGCGATGTCATCGTGGAGGAGCGTGAAGCTGTGCATCAGCTCGACCGCCGCGGCCGCGGGCGCGGCAGTCTCGGCTCGGCCGCCGACAGCCTCGCAGGAGAGCAGGCACAAGGCCGCGCGCACCCGCTTCCCGCCCTGGGCTGTCGCTCGGCTGCCCTCCATGCCGAGATGGTATCGTACCATCTGGTAGAGGAGAAGGTCCGGCCGCCCGACGAGCAGGCACCCGATCGCTTCGTCTACCATTGGGCGGAACCGGTTGAGAATGGCAGTCGCGCCGTCACGCTCTTGCATGGGGGCGCGCGTTCTGTGCCGGAGAGCGAATGTCCTACGGCTGTGGCGAGTGAGGAGGCGGTTGGGCTGCCGGACCGACCCGCTCCGCGACTGGAAGAGATGCTGGAGGTCAGCCGGAGCAGATCGGTGGCGCCGCTCGTCCGCGCGCTCAATGCAGGCCAAGCGCGCGCCTTGACAATTCAGCGAGAATGGTGCTATTTTGGCGCCAAACCGGGACGGTGACCGCGGTCGTATACGATCTGAGCGCGGCGTGAAGACTTGCCAGTGAGCCGTGGCCCGCCAGAGGGCGGGCAAGCCTTCTTCCGTTGTCGTTCAGACGAAAAGAGCGCCCACCGAGGCCGGCGGGTCCCGTGCGGGGAGAGTCCTCTCTCCCCGCGCATAGCAGCGGGCATCGCTGGGCGCTCGTAGAGAAAGGAGGGCGGTCTGTGGCCACTGGCAAGGTGAAGTGGTTCGATGATGCCAAGGGGTACGGCTTCCTCGAAAGCGACGAGGGCGACGTCTTCGTGCACTACTCGTCTATCGTCAGCAACGTCCCCGGCCGGAAGAGCCTTTACGAAGGCCAGGAGGTCGAGTTCGACGTCACCCCGGGCCCCAAGGGACTGAAGGCGGCCAACGTTAGGGTCAAGTAGCAGAGGTCCGGATCTGTCCTAGGCAGGACGCCCCCGGCATAGACCGGGGGCGCTCCATGTATGGGCTCCCTCGTCCGACGGCGGCCCATCGCCCAAGCAGTTTGCCAAGTACTGCTTGAAGCGGCAGGGATCCGAGGCCATATGGCAAAGAGTTCCGACGGGGGTGGTTCCCTTCTGTGTGACCACGTTCCTATCCCTCCCCCCCTGAGCACGGCGCGAGCGCTGGCAGCGCGGTAGCCCCGTCAGAGCATACCGAGTGCCCCGATGAGCGGGAAGGGGATATGGTGGACAGGGACATCGGCACAGTCTATGTGGCGAACCTGCCCTGGATGACCACAGAGGACGAGTTGCACGCGCTGTTCGCGCAGCACGTGCCTGTCGTTTCTGTTCGAGTGATCCAGGACAAGGAGACGGGACGCTCGAGGGGCTTCGGCTTCGTCGAGGTGGAGGGCGACGGCGCGGTTGAGACGGTGTGTGCGACGCTCAACGGCTGTGACTTCAGCGGCCGGAAGCTCTTGGTGACCCCGGCCCGCCAGAAGCGGGAGCCGTAGCCGGCTTACCGGCTGATAACGGCCACCAGCAGGCGCCGCCTCGGCGGCGGGCAGGTGCCCACTCGGAACGCCTCTGCCACCTCCCGCGATGTCCGACCTGCAAGGTCGGGGGCGACGCCTTCAGGCATGGCGAGTGCGGCGACCGGCTCTCCCGGCGCGATGACGTCGCCGACCTTCCGGTGCAGGACAAGACCGCAGCGCGCCCCTCGCTCACCGACAGACCCCTTGAGGTCGTGCACGATCTCGCCGATCAGTCGTGCGTCAATGGCGGCGATGAAGCCGGTCGCTTGAAGGCGCACGGGCTGGAGAGTGACACCGCGCGACAGTATTGCCGGGTCATCCACTACTGCCGGGTCGCCGCCCTGCGCCTGGACGAGTGCGCGAAGCTTCGCCAGCCCTGTGCCATCGCGCAGAGCCCGTGTGGCCATCGCCTTGCCCTGCCGCGGGTTGGGCGCCGCGCCGCCGAGCGCCAGCATATGCCCCGCTACCAGTTGGCAGAGGCCGGCGAAATCGCGGGGGCCGCGGCCGCTAAGAGTATCTATCGCCTCGGCCAGCTCCAGCGCATCGCCTACCGCCCGGCCCAGCGGCTGGTCCATCCGCGTTATCAGCGCGGTCACCTGCCGGCCGGCGCGGGCTCCGATCTCGACCATGGCGGCGGCGAGCCGGCGGGCGGCGGCGACGTCCGGGACCAGCGCGCCTCGCCCGGTCTTCACATCGAGCACGATCGCGTCCGCCCCGACGGCCAGCTTCTTGCTCATCACCGAGCTGGCAATGAGGGGTATGCTCTCGACCGTTCCAGTCAAGTCCCGGAGCGCGTAGATCTTCCTGTCGGCCGGCGCCATTCGCGGTGACTGGGCGGCGATGGCCACGCCAATGCGGCCGAGCTGGGCGACGAACTCCTCCGGCGTAAGCTCCGTCTTTAGCCCTGGAATGCACTCCAGCTTGTCTATGGTCCCGCCAGTGTGAGCGAGGGCCCGCCCCGACATCTTCGGCACGGGCACGCCGAAGGAAGCCACCAGGGGAGCGACGACGAGCGTGGTCTTGTCGCCGACGCCTCCGGTGGAGTGCTTGTCGACCTTCACGCCAGGGACAGACGACAGGTCGAGCCGTTCTCCCGTGCCCAACATGGCGAGCGTGAGATCGGCCGTCTCGCGGGCGGACATGCCGCGGATTGCGATGGCCATGAGGAGTGCCGCCATCTGAGCGTCGGATACCGTCCCCTGGGTGTAGCTGGTTACCGTCCAGGAGATCTGGTCCGAGGCCAACTCGCCGCCGCCGCGCTTCCTGACGATGACTTCGCGGATGTCCATGCCTGCCTCGCGTCTGGACGACACTGCCCTATTCTAGCAGATCGTGGAAGCGCCGGTACGGTCAGAAAAGCGGTTCGTCCTCCGGTTGCCGGGCACGCGATCGCAGCTCGACTGGCTGCTTTGAGAGGAGTGAGTCGAGCTCCCCGGGCCCGACCGTTCCGCTGGCCGGCAAGGCGCTGGGGTCAAGCCCGGGTATGCTTTGGTCAGAGGCGAGTCGCGCGGAGGCCGCTATACGCGAGAGGTCGGTCGCAAGCTGATGGGTGTCATGGCTGATCTCCATCGCCGCGGAGTCCTTCTTCGCCCTGGCGAGGGCGATAAGGTCGCGGCCTATTACCATGTAGAATAGGCTGGCTATGACGAGGAGGGCAGCCCGGCGCCACCACAGGAGGCGCCGCCGGAGGTGATAGGCTCTATCTGCAGCAACGCGGTGGCGGAGATAGCGGCCGGGGGCATTCACCGGCAGAACTGGCGCGCCGAGTTGGGCGCGACGGGCGGACACGCATTTTGGCGAGGCAGCCACGGCTTCCTCCAGACTTTGGAGTCCGGTGCCTTGCCCCTGAATCGCCTTCCCTAGCCCGAAGCGTTATTCCACACTTCGCTTCCATCCAGAGGGGTCCGAGGGGCTCCGGGCTGGCAGAACGTGCAGGCCTAGGACGGCACGTGGCTCCGACCCAGCTCGAACGCCTTCAGGTTCACCTCAACCAGGGAAGGGCGCAGGCAACCGCGAAGCGCTGCCTGCCAGGCATCGGGCGGCAGGCCGAGGTGCTGGGAGAGGACGCCGATGAGCACAGTGTTGGCGGCGCGGGTGTTGCCAGCCTCGGTAGCGAGCTTGGCGGCCGGGACGATGACGACGCGCTCGGCCGAGGCGCGAAGGCGCTCGACCACATCAGCGGGGTATTCCGGCGCGCCGGGCGGACGCACCGCTGGGCGAATGCGGAGTTCGTCCGCGATCACCTGGCCGCGGGGCCGAAGCCGATGAACGTGCCGGAGCGCCTCCAACAACTCGAGACCTATCAGTACATCCACTTCACCATCAGGGATGATGGGTGAGCGGATCAACTCGCCGAAGCGGATCTCGCTGACGACTGAGCCCCCCCGCTGGGCCATCCCGTGCACCTCGTTCTTCTTAACGTCGTAGCCGGCGCGGAGCGCCGCCTCGGCGATGACGTCGCTTGCGAGGATGATCCCCTGCCCCCCAACCCCTGCGATAGCTACATTGGTTGCCCTACTCATCGCCCATCCCCCTTCGCAATCGCGCCCGACGGACAGATGGCGGCGCACACTCCGCAGCTCGCGCAGAGCTGCGGCAGTATCTCCACCTTCTTCTTCTTCCGCTCCTGTGGGGTGACATCGGCGATGGCAGGGCAGCCGTGGCTGAGGCAGACGCCACACCCAGCGCACTGTTCCGCCTCCACCCGGTAGGGGTGACGCACGCGGTCGCGGTCGAGCAGCACGCACCTGCGTCTGGCGATGATGACGCTAGGCTCGGGGCGGTCGAGCGCCGCCTTGATCAGCTCTCGCGTCTGCTTCACGTCATACGGATCCACGACCGAGACGTGAGGAACGCCTATCGCCCGGCAGAGGTCCTCGAGGCTGAGTCGCGTCGTAGGAGCATGGCCGGCCGTCTTGCCCGTCGCGGGGTGCTCCTGGTGGCCGGTCATGGCCGTCGTCTCGTTATCGAGGATAATGACCGTGCTCGTGCCCTTGTTGTAGATAATGTCAATGAGCGGCGTGATACCGGAGTGGACGAAGGTCGAGTCGCCGATCACCGCCACCATGTTATCCGAGCGACCGGTTGCTTTCTCGACGCCATGCGCGACGCTCACCGATGCGCCCATGCAGATGCAGGTGTCCATCGTTTGGAGGGGTGGCTGGACGCCGAGGGTGTAGCAGCCGATGTCTCCGGAGACGAACACCTTCAGTCGCTTCAGCACGGTGAGCAGCGCGCGGTGCCCGCAGCCGGGGCAGAGCGCGGGCGGCCGGGGCGGCAGCCCCTCCGCCGGGGAGCGCGGGAGCTTCTTCCGCGAGCCGAGGAACTGCGCGACCGCGGTGGGTGTGAGCTCGCCAGTGCGGGGCGCAGTGGGCCTGTGTGCGAGGGCGATTCCCATGGCGCGGATCTGCTCCTCGAGGAATGGGTCGAGTTCCTCGACGACATAGAGCTTCTCGACACTCTTCGCGAACTTGCGGATGAGCTTCTCCGGTAGCGGCCAGGCCATCCCGAGCTTGAGGATGGAAGCGTTCGGCCGCGCCTCTTTCACGTACTGGTAGACGACGCCGGAGCAGATGATGCCGATGCGAGGATCGCCCTTCTCGATGCGGTTGAGGGCGCAGGTCTCCGCGTGCTCTCGCAAGGCTACGGTCCGCGCCTCGACCAGTTCGTGGCGGCGGCGGGCGTGGGCGGGGACCATGACCGTCTTTGGTGGCTCGCTGATGAAGCCGGATGGCTCGTGCTCGACCCGTTCGCCGAGCTGCACCAGCGAGTTCGAGTGGGCGATGCGGGTAGTGATGCGGAGCATCACGGGCGTGTCGAAGCGCTCGCTCAGCTCGAAGGCGGCGATGGTGAAGTCCTTCGCCTCCTGGCTATCTGATGGTTCGAGCATCGGGACCTTGGCGAACGGCGCGTAGTGGCGGTTGTCCTGCTCGTTCTGAGAGCTGAACATGCCCGGGTCGTCGGCGCTGACGATGACCAGCCCGCCGCGCACGCCGACATACGACGCGGTCATCAGTGGGTCTGAGGCGACGTTGAGGCCGACGTGCTTCATGGACACGAGCGCTCGCGCGCCAGCCAATGACGCGCCGATCCCCACCTCCAGCGCGACCTTCTCATTGGGCGACCACTCGGCATGGACGCCCTGGCAGCCGACCAACGCCTCCAGTATCTCCGTTGACGGTGTTCCTGGGTAGGCGGCGGCGACGCGCACACCGGCCTCGAACGCCCCCCGGGCAATCGCCTCATCGCCGGAGAGCAGCCCTTCGGCTCCGCTCAGGGCAGGCGCGCAGGTTGCGGGGGCAACGGACGTGGTCATACGGGCTCCTACGGAACACGTGGGATAAGATCGTATTTCGTAGGGCGGGAGCTTGGCTCCTGCCCTAGGGTCTACGTCTCCTCCCAATAGAGGTAGATGAGCGCAGTCCTCTCTGGTCCTGGCTGCACAGCAATCCAGCACAGATTGCTGCCGGTCGGGGCAGTGTTCGCCTGTGCGAAGAGCACGATGTGCCTCGGTGCGAGGTGCCAGCCTCGCCGCTGCATCATACCTGCCACGTAGGAGGATTTGTCCTCCATCCGGAGCCAGGACTCCGCATCCGGACCGCGTCGAATGCTGCTCCAACTGAATGGTGAAGACTGCATGTCGACATACCCATCGACGGCATCGGCAGGCAACTCCACTTGCGCGATCAGGTGAGGGTGAAGACCAGCGGTATGCTCACCGTCGACGAGTCTCGCCGAATGTGGGAAGCGCATTCCGCTGAGCCTCGTGATCTGGTCTAGCCGCGTGATCGTAGATGGGCGCGGGGCACGCGCGCAACCCTGAAGCCCGGGGCAGAGCAGGGACAGAGCGATCGTCGTGATCACCATCCCGCGTAATGCCGACATGTTACCATTAGCCTTCCAGCCCCGCAGTTCGTGGGGCGGGA
>Ga0315275_10001309_pt1 | contig 21803 bp, 16 predicted proteins | sample YL17G03_0_MG_FD_205557 | JGI IMG/M metagenome (GOLD analysis project Ga0315275, IMG submission 205557) | Sediment microbial communities from Yellowstone Lake, YNP, Wyoming, USA - YL17G03_0 | ecosystem: Environmental > Aquatic > Freshwater > Lake > Sediment | place: USA: Wyoming | collected...
GTCGAGAAGCAGGCCGATTTAGTTAAGATGTCGGAAGGGTCGGAGTTTAACCGGTTGGAGGCTGGCGCGACGGGCAATGCGGGCCGCGATGGGGATCGCATCGGCATCATCGCCTCGGGCATCGCCTACAACTACGTGATGGAGAACTTGCAGGATGCGAAGCATCGCCCCCCGATTCTCAAGATATCGGTTTATCCGACCCCCACAGGCCTGGTGGCTGACTTACTCGGCAAAGTGGATACGGTCATCGTTGTCGAGGAAGGTTATCCCCTGATCGAGCGGGCCTTGAAGGGCTTGTTTGGGGTTCACGGCAAAACGATCAAGGGCAAGCTCTCAGGGGACATCCCCGCGACCGGCGAGCTCTCGCCGGAGGTGGTGAGGCCCGTGCTGGGGCTTGAGCCCTTGAAGACCCAGCGGCTCGAGGGCTTCAAGCTCGCGGCGCGGCCGCCGCAGCTCTGTAAGGGCTGCCCGCACGCCGATACCTTCAAGGCTCTCAATCTCGCTCTCCAAGGCTATACCAAGGCCAACGTTTTTAGCGACATCGGCTGCTACACGCTGGGCGCCTTCCCACCTTACAAGGCAGTCAATACTTGCGTTTGCATGGGAGCAAGTGTGAGCATGGCCAAGGGCGGATCCGAGGTCGGCATTCACCCGGCGGTTGCGGTGATCGGGGATTCGACTTTCGGCCACTCGGGCCTCACACCGCTGGTCGAGGCCGCGGCGCTCGACAGCAACATAACCGTGATGGTCTTAGACAATGGCACGGTCGCCATGACGGGCGGGCAGACCAGCTACGCCACGGGCGAGCGGCTCCTCAAGCTGATCGAGGGCGCGGGAGTTCCCAAAGAGCACATCCGCGTGATCGAGCCCCTGCCCAAGAACCTGGAAGCGAACGCTGCGGTAATGAGGGCCGAATTCGATCACAAGGGCCTCTCGGTGATTGTCGCGGTACGCGAGTGCATCCAGGAGGCCCGCAAGCGCAAACGGCAGGCGGAGTGAGGATGGACGCATGAAGCAAGACATCATTCTTGCCGGCGTGGGCGGTCAGGGGATCCTCTCCATAGCCTTTGTCCTAGACAATGCGGCCCTGAAGCAGGGGCTCCACATGAAACAGGCCGAGGTCCACGGCATGGCTCAGCGCGGCGGCGGCATCCAATCCCACCTGAGACTGTCCGACAGGCCAATCTATAGCGATCTCGTCCCCAGGGGCGGAGCCGACATGATCCTGAGTGTGGAACCCCTGGAGGCTCTGCGCTACGTCGACTACCTCGCTCCCGCGGGCCGGATCGTCACCAGCAGCACCCCCTTCGTCAACATCCCCGACTACCCGCCGCTTGAGGAAGTACTGGCCGCGATTCGCAAGTTCAAGGGAAGCGTCATCGTGGACTCGGGCAAGTTGGCCCAGGAGGCGGGCGCGCCGCAGACTCAGAACATGGTGATGCTGGGCGCTGCTTCGCCTTACCTGATTATCGGGGAGGCTGACCTGCGCGAGTTCATTGGCGTACTCTTCGGGGCGCGAGGCGGCAACATCGTGCCCGCCAACCTCAGGGCTTTTGAGTTGGGACGGGAAGCGTCTATCTGATGTCGCCTCATAGAATCTCGATCGCCGGCGATCCCTTCATTGCGCAAAAGAGACCTTGACGCAGGAGCCGGGCTCAGGATAGTATGATTCAGGCGGGGGATGAAACTCGGCTCCATGCCGTGTGAGTGGCTGGCCAACGTCAGTTGCCCCTATATCCCCTGCTGCTCTCTTACGGATGAGAGTGTCAATCGGTTCTCCTGTGTGTAATACACCCCGTAGGATTTCACTCGAATGTCATCTACATCGTGGACAACCTTGAAGGATGTCCACAGCATGTCCACGTATCTGTCCTCCCGCCTTTCGTAGAATCTCTGCAAGGCCCAAAGGAAGTAATCAACTACTTGTAGGCCGTGGCGCTGGGCACTGGCCGCGGGGATTACCTCCATCGGGGCAGCAATGGTTATGCCATACTGCTCCGCGAACCTATTCCTCGCTGCTTCGAGTGCTGTGCGCAGAGCTGCTGTTCGATCGGACTTGCCGCGCTTAGCAAAGTGGATCACATAGTAATCGTCCTTGTGGAGGAGGTTCCGGAACAGCCTCCGTACCATGTGATCATAGAGCTCGTTGGGGTTATATCTGTAGCCTGGAGCCCATGCACCCCTCCCGCGAACGTACTCCAGCACGGCGGCTTTGTCCCTGACCTCAGCGAAGAATCGCAATTCGTGCTTGCCAAGAAGCGTGAACACCTCGCGGCGAACCTCCGGCAGATCGTCGGTAGCATGAAACGCTAAGGCCGTCTTGCGCATCCCTGGCTCCATGGACGGCACGCCTTTGAAATAAGGGTCCGCAAGCAGTCGCTCGCGGAGATCTTGCAGATCCCGGCCGACTCTGTCCGGATCTGGAATGTCGACCAAGCCGAGAAAGAAGTACCGCGAACATCCCGGAGTACCAACAATCACCCGCCCTTTGCGGTCGAAAAGTACACCATCGCCCGCCTCGTCAACGAAGTACTTGCGGATAGACAGCCGCGCATCACCTGGTTTTCCCAGCATCTTCCCCCGCCTCCTCGCTCCACCCAACCACACGCCTCCCATGTGCGAGCAATATCCTGCGTGGCCAATCGGGAGGTTCAGGGACCGCACGCAGCACGGTCAACATCCTAAGGAGAGCCGGTTATTGCGACAAGGGCTTTCTCAACTTGTGGGTAAAGCGCATCAACTTCTGTCTGAATGGAGATGGTCCGCTGGATTGCCGTCACTATGCGGCAGTAGGTTTTGATCTCGTCAAGGCTGAGCTGCCGCCGGCAACTTCGCCTCAACGTACCCGACTATGTGCAGCTGGCCATCCCAGATTCTGAAGTCGGGATTTCCAGCCTCCGTCTTCTTCGGCAGAGTCCGGACGTGAATGCCTTTCTTGCCGACCGATTCAGCATAAGCATTCAGTAGTCCCGCAAGAGTTGAATAATAGATCTCTTCCCTTGCATCCCCACGACTGCCGACGTCGCTTACTGATTTCAGATATGTTCTTAGCATTCATGCTCCACAGTTCGCATTACACGCCGCGTTAAGCATACAGCCGGGGGATGGTCGTGGTCAATGCAGGCGCCTTACACCGCGCTCCAGAGCTCGGCCACCTTTTCCCGGCTCGCCACGAGATAGCGCGGGTCATTGGAGAAAACTTCCAGCGTGATCGTGGCGTCGTAGCCGAAGCCCTTCAGGGCCTGGACGATCTCCGTCCAGTTGATGTTGCCGGCCCCGATCGGCATGTGGTCATCCTCACGGGTGCGGTTGTCCGAGAAGTGGACGTGGACCAGCTTGGCCTTGAACATCCCCACGAGCTGCTTGAACTTGTTGCCCCGGAGCACAGCGTGGCCGACATCCAGGTGAAATCGGAGCGCGGGGACCGTGGTCAAGAGCGTGTTGAGCGGCTCAACATTGGAGAAGAGCCCCGGCATGTTCTCGACGACAATGGTCAGGTCGTGCTTGGCCGCCTCATCCGAGATGATCTTGAAGCTCAGGGCATTGAGACTAACGCTTATCTTAGGCTCCATGGTGCCCACGCCCGAGTCGGGGTGAACCGTAACGGTGCGAGCGCCCGCCTCCTTGAAGAAGCCCAGGGTCTTAATCACGTCCTCGATCGCAGCCTGGCGGATGGAGTTGATGGGTGATGCAAAGGGAAGGTAATAGGTCGTGTGCCCGACAACGTCAAGCCCGCTTGCCTTGATCGCCGCGAGAACCGCCTTCTTGTCGATCACGTCAATATGGGCCTTGGGATGTTCGAGGGTAAGATCGATGTAGTCAAACTTGCTCGCCGCAAAGAGAGCCAGGGCCTCACCGATCTCCAGGCGAGGGTTGTTCATCGCACCGATTTTCATTCGGCCACCGCCATTGGTAGGACAACTGCGGGGTGATCAAAGATGTGTGGGCCCGGCTTCAGAGCAGCCCTTCTTCCTTCTCCTCCTCGCCGCCCCCGGCCGCTACCTCCTTCTTGCCGAACATGGTCTTGAGCGAACCGTAGGGGACGAAGCGCACGACCTTCTTGGACGGCACCTTGACAGGCTCACCGGTCTTGGGATTGCGCGCAATCCTCGCTTTTCTGACTCTTACCTTGAAGGCGCCAAGCCCCGGAAGCACAAACTCGCCCTTGGCCAGCAACTCCTTCTCGGCGAGGACAACGAGTCCGTCGTAGAATCTCTCGACATTGGCCTTGGATATGCCACTCGCCCGCATCACGCCCTCAATCATCTGATCCTTGGTCACGAACGGCCTCCTTCCCGCAGGCAACGCTCTGCCCGGTTAGGAGACAGCCTACAGATTGGGGCCGGCTTTGTCAACCGAATGAGGCTGGGAGGTCACTCCACCTTGAAGACGTACTTGAGGACTACACCGAAGGCCATCGATACGATGAGGAAGGTCCAGAGCCACGACAGGCTGAACAGCCCGAAATTGAAAGCCATCGAGGGATACCGGACCTCGATCGATGAGATGGGCATCACTGCCGGGATGCGGGGAGCCCCTGGATTCGTGATGCCTTCCCAGAAGGAGGCCTTCCTGAAGTCTGCATAAACCGGCACCGTCTTGCTAGTACCGTAAATGGGGATCGTCATTTCAGCATTGCTCGAGACCAACTTGACGCTCCCGATACCGGGCTGGGTCAGCTTCACCTTCCAGTCCGTCTCTCCCAGGGACGGAATCCTGACCGCCGAACTGGCTTTCTCAACTCCCTTGCCCGCAGTAAGCGTCAGGCGCTCGCTCAGGCCATCGACCCCCTCGGCCAGTTTGACCTTGATCATCGCAGTCTGGCCAGGCGCGAGTGCCTGGTGCGCATAGCGCAGGTTGAGCTGGATCATTATGAGCACCACGGGGACTATCATTACAACCGCGGGCAGGACTGCCAGCTTCATGTAGCCGAGGTTGGCCTTGAGAATGCGCCCCTGGGAAGCCATTACGGTTGAAGCGTCTTCCTTATAGAGCCGCATCTCGAGGAAATAGGCACTGATCCTGGCCTTGACTTCCTTCATGGCCTGCTGGTTCGAGGTCAGCTTGAAGAGCACGAGCATCACGGCGCCGGTGGCCAGCGATATGAAGATCATGCCTCCGAAGGCGTTGCCGTTCTCGAATGGCCGCAGGATCAACGAGAAGAATTCGGTCAAATCAGATCTCCAGTCTCACGATATGTAACCGAGCCCCTTGAGACGCTTCTTGACTTCCTCATCGTCTCCTGCGCCCTCCAGCGTCGCCAGCTCCTTCTCAATCAAGTGGGCAATGAACTCGTCCGCGGATGAGTAGCCCGCCGCCGAAGCGAACTTCCTGGCGCGTTCAAGCAGGCCCTTGTCAATCTTGATCTTGTCACCCCCGAACATACGTGCCTCCTTTTCCTCTGTGTCGCGCCCCTCGCTTCGGCAGCGCCCCGGAAAATGGGATGTGTCCCTATTTTCCGGAGACATCCTGCGAGAAGAGGTTGGAGCCGTTCATCTTGGGCTCCTTGGCGATCCCGAACTCGGATAGGATCGACGGAGCCAGATCATACAGCGCAGGGTCCGTGCGAACAATCGGTTTGCTCGTAAAGAGAATGCCAGGGATAACTTCCTTGGCCATGCAGTGGTCGCCGCTCCACTTCTTGGCGTTATCCGTAACCACGGTGCGCGGGATCTTCCCGAGCGCCGTCTCCCACGAGCCGCGATAGCCGGAGTTGTAGCCCACGATGAGGTCGGGAGCTTCAGCGGTGCACTCCCCGGAGTACCAGTCGCTCGCCTTGTAGACCTTGAAGATCATACGCTCGCCGGTCTTGGCATCCTTGAGGGCTTCGAGCTTGGCAACCAACTCGTCAAGCAGGGCTTCCTTCTCGGCCCCGGGAGCGACGGCGCCGCTCTTCTCGCGCCCGATCTGGTTTACGTAGAGACCGTTAAGCCCCAGAGCGTAGGCCTTGGTCTCGCTCCAATCGACGTTGTCGAAGAACTCACCGCTGGTCTTCAGGTACTCGTCCTTCAAACCTATGTAGCCGTTTTGATAGAGCCACGTGTTCAGATGGACATTGCGCCTGAAGGTGGTGAAGCCGTGATCGGACAGCACGATCACCGTCGCGCCGGGTCCGACACGGGCGACCACGTGGCCCAGGACCGAATCCATCCTGGCGTAATAGGTCTCAATGATGTTGCCGTACTTCTCCGCCATCTCGGGATCGTAGATGGGGTGCTGGGGATCGCGCCACGCCCAAAACATGTGCTGCAGCGGATCAGTGGTGGAGAAATAGCAGAAGAGCATGCCCCATTTGAAGCGGTCCAACTCGTAGTCAAGCATCCTCTTGGTCTGATCGAGAACGAACTCGGCCTGCTCGAGATACTCGGCTTCGTCAAGCCTTCCCTCGTTCAAGGCCCAGGTCTCCTCGGCGATGCCCTGGGTATAGAAGCGTCCGATCGCGCCGGCCAACTCGCGTGAATAGCCATCCGGGGTCGATATGGGCAGGGCCGGCGCCATCGGGTCGATCTGGACCGGGCTCATGTAGAGCTCGAAATCGGGCCGCGCCGACTTGAGGTAGAATCTCGCGATGCCTTTGACGGTGACGAAAGGCATCATCTTGAAACTGAGCTCCACCCAATCGCTCCACTCCTTCTCATTGAGCAGGACCTCGGTGCCCTCGATATCGATCTTGATCGCCGGATAATCGGGATCCAGGTAAACCGCGAGGGGAATCTCAGCGTTGGGACTGTCCTCAAGAAAAGTGTTGGCCGGTCCCACGATCTTGGTCTTGACGATGTTGTCGAAGGCGCTGACGGGGATTATGGTCCCGCCGGTCTCCGGGGTCACCACATTGGGCTTGGTTGTGTAAAAAGAGAAAGTGCCGTAGGTGCCGAGGATATCGGGCGTGCCCATGCCTGAGATGCTCCGCGTCTTCTCCCCGACGGGCGGGAAATCCGAGGGCAGTCTAAGAATCACTGTCGGTACGCCGTGCTCCTCGAGGATCTCCCAGAAGGCTTTCCCTTTTCTCAGGAGCGTGACCTTGCCCTTGGAGATGGGTATCCGGTGCTTCCCGATCTTGACCGAGCGCTTGGCCTCGCCGGTAATTGTGGTCGAGAGAAAAGGCAGATACGTCTTGGGGTCGCGGGCTATGAAGTCGTAGATGCCGTGACCGCCGGGATTCATGCCCGTGATGAAGTTGGACCAGGCCACCGGACTTTGGGGTGGCACGCCGGTCTCAAGCCGGGAGAAGGTGCCGCGCTCCGAGAGTGCCTTGAAATTGGGCATCCCGCCCTGGGCCATCAGGCTCTCCACGATCCTGGGATCCATGCCGTCGAAGCCCAGAATGACCACCCTGGGCTGGTCCTTGGCGAGAGCCGGCCGGCCCCAGAGCAAGGTTGCCCCGGAAAGCATCAGAACCAGCGCAAGCACCAGCGAGACCCGCTGTTTCATCATAGGTTTTCGCCCGCTTTCTTATCGGCCGCGAAGAGATTCCTGCCGTCCATGTGGGGCGGCGCCTTAACCCCGAAGAGATCGAGAACCGATGGAGCTATGTCGATTATGGCCGGGTTCGGGGCCGTGATCTTGAGGCTCGAGACCAGCACCGCGGGCACGCAGTCCGGGTCGATGCAGTGGTCCCCGCTCCAGGAGCGGGTGTTGTCGGAGAGAACCTCGCTCGTAACCCTCCCCGTGACCCCATCCCACGAAGCTCTATAGCCGGCGTTGTAGCCGACAATCAGATCCGGCCCCTCGGCGACGTACGGACCTGAGTAGACCTCCCGCGCATCATAGACCTGCTTGATCGCGACCTCGCCGGTCGATTCGTCCTTCATCCCTTCAAGCAGGTCCTTCAGCTCGATCAGGAGGTTCGGAACGTCCTTGGGCTCAACAATTCCCTGGCTCTCGCGGCCCTTGAGGTTCAAGAAAATGCCGCCGAGGCCGAGGGCGTAGGCCCTGGTCCGCGACCAATCGACGCCGTCAAACCAGTCCCCGCTCTCCTTGCCGCTCTTGAGGTGCAAATAACCCTCCCGGGCGAGCCAGGAATTGAGGTTTATGCCTCGCCGGAAAGACTTGAAGCCGTGATCGGACATGATGATGAGGGCGGTCCGGTCAGTGACGTAAGGCGCCAGCTTCCCCACGGTCTCATCCACTTTGAGATACAGCCGCTCGAAGGCATCCTTGTGAAGCGTACTCTCCTTGTCGCGGTTGGCGGGATGCTTGGGATCAGTGTACCGCCAGAGCATGTGCTGAATCCTGTCGGTGATGTCGAAGACGCAGGCGACGGCGCCTTTCTTAACGCGGTCGAGCTCGGTGAAGAGCATGCGCTCCCGTTCGTCGTTGATGAGGTAGCACTGCTCGATGAACTGGCCTTCGTCGATGATGCGCTCGTTCAAGGCCCAGGTATCCTCCGCAAGGCCCAGCGTGGCAAATGGCCCATGCAGCTTAGCGAGATAAACCGAGTAGTAGAGGGGATGGGAGACGGGCATCGCGGGATGCTCCGGATCGATGTTGATGGGCGTCACGTAGAGCTCCGCCTCAGGCTTCAAGGACTTGAGGATGAAACGAGCCATACCGCTCACCTTGACCCCGAGACCGGCTCGGAACTCGATCCTTACCCAGGGGGAATGCTTACCCAGCTCAAGATGGTAGCGGCTCTTGCCCAGGCAGAGGACCGCCCCGCCTGCCGGGTCCGCCGCGCCGTCGGGGACCAGAGCGAAGGGCTGCTTGAGAACGGGGGATCCCTTGATCATCATGTTTTCGGGTCCGACGAGGTCCCCGCGGAGATCGCCGTCGGCTCGGCTCAGCGCGTAACCGAATCCCCCCGTGAACTTGCCGAGCGAGGCTTGATCGGTAGTGTAATAAGAGAAGCTGCCCTGGGTGCCCCTCAGATCGGGCGTGCAAAGTGAAGCCAGGAGAACTCCTCCAAACTTCTCCGGGGGGAAAGTTATCGGCACCCTGATCACCGACGAGAAGATGTCATGCTCGCCCAGGATCTCCCAGAAAGGTTTGCTCTTGCGCATCGACCTATAAGACGGTTTGTTAAGCGGAATCCGGTATTTCCCGAGGGACAGCATTCTCGTCGGCGGCCTTATGTCGGCCGACGACAGCTTCGAGAGATACGATTTGCGCTCGGGAGCAAGGAAATCGAAGATGTTATGCTTGCCGGGATTGACGCCCGTCGAGAACGATGACCACGCCACGGGCGAGATCGGCGGGCAGGTGCTCCGCATCCTCCGGTAGCTGCCCCGCTCTATGAGCCGGGCCATGTTTGGCATCTTGCCTGCTGCAAGCATGCCATCGAGGATCTCGGGATCGAGCCCGTCGAACCCCACGATGATTACCCTATCCACATCCCCCTTGACGACCCTGCCCCGCCGCCTAAGCCGCTTGATCGCGAACCGGATGGGCCAGGTCAGGAAGAAGATGAAGGCCACAAAGAAGGTCGCAAAGAGCACCAGGAACGAGCTCAGGAAGGCGAACCCGGCCCCCGGACCTATGTAGGCGTGGGCAACCGATGGCACGCCCAGGGCCACGAGCGCAATGGTTACGGCGAGCGCACGGCCGCGCAGATCTTCGCCCCGAACTTGAGACGCGAATCCAAGTCTCACTAGGTTGCCCTCTCTCCCCTGGGATGTAACCGGCGCATACCCGGCCGCGTTCCCGACTACGGAGTATTGATCGGCCGAGGAGCATCGGCCTTTCAGGGAAATCTACCCCTAATACTAACAATTGCCGGGGCCTGAGAAAACCCCCCACTGGCTTTCTTTGGATGCCACGCAGGCCTGACAGGGTGCCGAGGTCGGTGAGAGCCCGGAGGGCGTGGGGTCCCAACCGAAGGGCTACCGGCGGCGAGGCCCCCCAGCGGCCCTTTGGCGCTGGCCTACCTGCGAGCGGCAGGGTGCTGCCCATAGCGCCGTGGGGTTCTCGGCGCCGAGGGCACACCCGTAGCGAGCAGCGGGTTAGCCTCTGGGCCGCCAAAAGGGCCAAAAAAACCTAAATATCGGCCGCCCCGGCGCCGAAGAACCTTAGGAGAAGTTACGAACATGGTTCCGAAGCCTAAGGGAGGGACAAGACCATGAGGTTCGCTTCAGTTGTGCTCGCAGTGGGACTCTTGTTTGGGCTCGTGGGAGTGGCTTTCGCGGCTGATATCGCGACCCAGACAGTCCAGATGAACGTGAACGACATTTGCGTGATCGACGTTACCGGTAACCCGGGCGCCCTTACCATAGTTGCGCCGGGCACAGGCGGACAGATACCGCCCGATGACTCCGACAACTCGACTTACGCCCAGTATACCTCCGTGGTTCCGGGCTCCACCACGCGCACCGTGACAGCGGCGTGGGGCGGGTCCGATGCCGCGCCTTCAGGCACGTCACTTCTGCTTGAAGTTACCGCCGTCACTGCGGGCTGCGGAAGCCGCGCGGTCGGAGGGATTACAATGACGGCACTGGCCCAGAACATCATAACGGCGATACCGAGCTGCGCGACCGGCACAGGCGGGACAGATGGCGGGCAGCTTACATATACGCTGCAAGTCGACGACGTTTTCCAGCTGGATGCGTCCGATGACCAGACTGTGACCGTGACTCTGACACTTACCGATGCGTCTTAGGAGCTGCTAGTTAAGCTTCTTTCCAAGCGCAAGGAGAGCGTATGGAAAGAAAAGTCAAAATCGGCATCTTTCTATCACTATCCGCAATCGCCGTCTCTCTTGCCTTTTGGGGAGCGGCCTCGGCAGCTATCTCAATTTCAGCCATAGGTACCTGGTCCGAGACCGTGAGCGATGCTGATCTGGCAGGAGGCCCGGGCAGTGATCTCGTAAGCACATACGAGAGCGCCGCCGATCAGGTCTCCATAGACATATCAGGGTCAGCCGACGATTCGGATACCTGGCGCGTTGACCTGAGGAAAGCCGATACTTCCTGGCACAGCGATCTCCACCTTTACCTGAAGCGAACCTCTGGCGGGACAGGCTCGGGGAGCATATCGGGCGGCCAATCATATCTGGAAGCAGGTGACACCTACGCAGAGTTCATGAGCGGCAGCGGTGACAGGACCGGCATACACATGCAACTGAGAATCACGGGCGTTTCCGTAAGTGTTCCTGCGGACGCCTATTCGACGACCGTGTACTACACGGTGGTCGATACCAACTAGGGGGTAAGAACTTATGAGATCAGAGGGACGAAGGCCTCGAGCGACGCTGCAGACCCGGGCCCGGACGCCCGCGTTTCTGGCGGCCTGCCTTGTCGCTTCAATAGGCCTCGCAGCCTTCACGGCCTCCGCGGCCGTATCCGTCAGCGGCAAGCTGACCCATGAGAAAGAGGCCAAGCCAGGAGAGACCTATGAGAGCGTGATCTACATAACCAACACGGGGGACGAGGCCGAGCAGGTCAAGGTCTATCAAACCGATTACCTCTTCACCTGTGACGGCGAGTATTCCTACGACACCCCCGGCCAGGCCCCTCGATCAAACACGGGTTGGCTCACGTTCGGGCCGAGCAGGCTCACGATTCCCCCCCAGGGCAGCTCCATCATCAACTACGCCGTCAAGGTCCCGGCCAACCAGAACCTGGTCGGCACGTACTGGAGCATCATCATGGTCGAGGTCGTAAGCAAGACCTCACCTGAGGTAACCGGTGCCCACGAAGGCCAGCTGAGGCTGGGGATAGACCAGGTCTTTCGCTATGGCATTCAGATAGTCACCCACATCGAGGACACCGGGCGGCGCAAACTCGAATTCCTTGATACCAAGATCCTAAGAGAAGGCGGCGCCAGAGTTCTCGAGGTCGACCTGGAGAACACAGGCGAGAGATGGTTGAGACCGGCGCTCTGGACCGAGCTCTATGACACCACCGGTACCTTTGTCGGCAAGTTCGAGGCAGGCACCTTGCGCATGTATCCCGGGACATCAGTGCGGTACAAGGTGGACCTGACCAGGGTCCAGCAGGGCAACTACAAGGCGGTCGTGATCGCCGATTGCGGAGGCGATGATGTCTTCGGAGCAACCTATTCCCTGAGTGTGGAGAATGAAGCTACTTCTAGCGGCAACTAGTGCGATCTTCCTGGTGCTGTCCCCTCTGGCCATGGCCGGGGAGAGCGGCCAGGCTGAAAGCTCTCCGGGCAACTCCATGCGCAGCCTGGAGGTAAGTGCCATCGGGCCAGAGTCTCACGAGGCCGAGCCGCGAGAAACAGTGACCAGCCTCTTCTTCATAGACAACAGCACGACTGAGGATCTCGAAGTCAACCTCCGGGTGGGCCTGCCGGACGGCTGGTTGATCATAACGGGGGATTCGACCATACACGTCGGAGCCCACCAGCGCAGCATCAGCCTGGTAAGCGTCCTGGTGCCGCGCACGGCCGTGCCGCGCAAGTACCGCCTCAGGTACGACGTGAGCGCTGCCGGCCAGCCTGACCTGGCCGACTGGTGCTCGGTTCCCATATTTGTCTTGCCCGTATACAAACTCGAGGTGATGCCGCTCAGCGCTCCGGACTTCGTGGTGGCAGGAGATGAGTTCCGGGCGTCGTTCGCCGTTGCAAACCGGGGGAACGTCCAGGCCGAAGTGAGCCTGCGGACCCAGACAGCGTGCGGCCTGCCCTTCGTCTTCGACAACCAGGTTCTGGAGTTGGCGCCGGGCCAGACTAGAGTCGTTGGGCTTTCCCTCAAGACCGATTCCGGACTCAAGAAAGTAATAAGGGACAACCTGACGCTGGTCGCTGAGGCGGCCCAAGCCAGGATCGAGGCTCACGCTACAAGCCGTGTCGAGATCATCCCGCGGATAACCGGCGTGGAGGATCGGTACGAGAGGATCCCATCGCTCCTGGCGCTCCGCAACGTGACGAGCCGTGACGGCGTGGCGAGGTCGCGTTTCCAGGCGCAGCTTGCCGGCGATGGAGCGTTCGGCGAAGCCGACGTCAACCATCTAACCTTCCTTGCCAAGGGACCTGACATCCAGCAAATCGGGGTCCTTGGCCGGCGAGACGAGTATACCCTGGCTTATTCGACTGCCCACTGCGAGATTGCCATCGGGGATCGCACCTACGCCGTATCCCAGCTGTCCGAAAGCCACCGTTACGGCCGAGGCCTGGAGGCCGATGTCAAGCTCAAGCGCCTCCGCCTGGGAGCCTACCGGCTAGCGAGCATATCTGGTGAGCCCCGTGAAGAGCAGACCGCCGCTTTTGTCGACTACGCCTTGAGCGGAGCTGCCAACGCAGGCCTCAACTACCTGCTAAAACACAAGGACGGCAAGAGCCAGATTCTGGGCCTCGAGGGGAGACTATCCCGCGCCCCGGGCACCGATCTCGAGATGGAGTATTCGGCAGGTCTTGGAGACGATCACACCCGCAATGCGTATTACCTCAGGCTGCGTACTACGCGCAAGCGTGTCTCAGGCTTCCTGAGGTGCATCCACGCCGATCGGGCCTACCCGGGCTACTTCCAAAACATGGATTTCGTGGCCGGCGTGCTGGATGTGAGCCTCAGGCCCACATCCCAGCTGGATGCGAGCTTCAGACAAGAGCGGCACAATCTATCCCAGTACGGATCTCTCTCACTCCCCACCGAACGGGAGTACCACGTGCGCCTGGACCAGAGGATGGGAACGACCGATGCTTCGCTCGGATGGCGGACACGCTCGCACGATGACCAGCACAATCCCGCGGGGTTAGACTATACAGAGAATGTCTTGAGATCAAGTTTGGGCCAGCGCCTCAGCAGGTGGAACTACTACACGGCGCTCGAGGCGGGCTGGATACACGATAGGCGCGAAGGTCGGAATTCGGCTCTCCGGCGATGGTCGGCCAGCGTCAATGTCCGCCCGACCAGCCGCGGATCCTACGGATGCTACGTGAGCTACGACACCAGCCGCATTCCCGGAAAGACCAGGAAGCGTTACCTGGCCGTCAGCCTGACGAGCTCCCTCAAGCTAAGGCCGAATACGACCCTCGACCTCGGGTTCAGGGCAAACGACTACGAGGACGGCCACAGCTTCGAGAGCAACATGTTTGATGTGACCGTGAGCCACCGGCTTCCCAACAAGAGCACGCTTCTCATCCGAGGCTACTACAGGCCCTGGGAAAGCACATCGCGGCACGATGAGGCCGCAGTTTCACTTGAATATGCGATGCCGGTCGGAGTGCCGGTTGCCCGGAGGCAGAGCGTCGGGGCAGTCAAGGGACGTGTCTTCGACGAGCTTACGGGCCTGCCGGTCGAAGACGTCATCCTCAGGCTGGACGGGGCAACCGCGGTGACCGATGCCCGAGGCAACTTCACCTTCCCGTCCATCGCCAAGGGTGAATACTATCTCCGGGTGGACAGGGCGAGCATCGGGCTCGATCACATAACCGTCCAGAAGACCCCGATCGATGTAGCAGTTGAGGGCGGGGATGAGAAATCCATCCAGATCGGCGTGACGCGAAGTGCCAGCCTCCACGGCAAGGTGGTACTGTACAAATCGAAGGCCGGGGGTACCATGCTCTCGCAGGCCGACTCAGCCGATCTCGTCGAGGACCGCGGTATCGCCGAGGTGCTCGTGGAGCTCACCGATGGGGTCGAGACCAAGCGGGTGATCACGGATGAACAGGGCCGCTTTGCTTTTGAGGAGATGCGCCCGGGAGCATGGACGCTCACGGTGTCGGAAGCCAATCTGCCCGAATACACGCGTCTTGAGAAAAACACTCTCGAATTCCACCCGATGCCGGGCGAGGAGATGCAGGTCCTGGTAAGAGCGGTCCCCCAGAGGCGCCAGGTACAGATCCTCTACGAAGGTGGAGTCCTGAAGGAAGAGCAACCCCGAAAGTAGCCGAGCCTGATCCCCTACCGGTACCGATTGGTCAGCGGCATCCTTCGGTCCTTGCCGAAGGCCTTGGGCGTAAGCCTGATGCCCGGCGGTCCTTGCCTGCGCTTGTACTCATTGCCGTCAACAAGCCGCGCCACGCGTCCCACCAGCCCGCGACCATAGCCGGCACCGACGATCTCGTCTACGGCCATGTCCCGAACCACATACATCTCCAGCACAGGGTCCAGAATGGCATACGGCGGCAGCGTGTCTTCATCCTTCTGGTTGGGCCTGAGCTCGGCCGATGGGGGCTTGGTAAAGACAGCCTGCGGGATCACCGGTTTGCCCACGGAGTTCCTGTAGGCTGCCAGTTCATAGACAAGCGTCTTGGGCACATCCTTGAGGATCGCGAAGCCCCCGGCAAGGTCACCATATAGAGTGCAGTACCCCATGGCCAGCTCGCTCTTGTTGCCCGTGGTCAAGACCAGCCAGCCGAACTTGTTGGAAAGCGCCATCAGAACGTTGCCGCGTATCCTCGCCTGGATGTTCTCTTCCGCCGCGTCGGGGCGAAGGTCCCTGAAGACTCCTCCGAGGGTGCGCAAGTAAGCCTTGAAGGCATCCTCGATCGAGAGCTTCATGAACTTGATTCCCAGGTTCCTGGCGAGTGAGCGGGCATCGGTGACGCTGCCCGCCGAGGAATACCTCGAGGGCATCGACACCCCAACAACGCTGTCCCGGCCCAGGGCGTCAGCCGCAATGGCTGCGACCAGGGCTGAATCGATGCCGCCGCTCAGCCCGATCACCACCTTCTTGAAGCCGTTCTTTCTCACGTAGTCATGGGCGCCGGTAAGCAGAGCGGCGTAGATCTCCTCCAGCGGGTCCATGGGTCTTGCCATTGAGGGTTCGATGGTCGATCGATGCAGCCTTGGGCTTGACTTCGAGTCGAAGGCCTTAACGGTGAAAGCCGAGGTCCCCGCGTTCGGGCGAGCTCGCGCGGTTCTCCTCACGCGCGAGTAATCTATGTCGGCAACCACGAGGTCTTCGCAGAATTGCCTGCCCCGGGCAATCACGCCGCCGCCAGGATCAATCACCAGGCTGTGGCCGTCGAAAACCAGCTCGTCCTGCCCCCCGATGAGGTTCACGTACGCCACGTAAGCATCGTTGGTCGTCGCCCGTTCCCGGAAGATGTCCTCGCGCTCGCTACCCTTGCCGGCGTGATAGGGCGAAGATGAGATGTTGAGGAGGACCTGGGCCCCGCCTCGTCGGACCTGGGCTCGGGCCACATCTTCGAACCAGAGGTCCTCACAGATACTGAGTCCTATTCGCGCGGTGCCGAACTTGATGACGCAAGCGTGCTCAGCAGGGGTGAAGTAGCGCTTCTCGTCGAAGACGCCATAGTTGGGAAGATGGATCTTGTCGCAGATCGCGACTACTTTGCCCCCGCCGACAAATGCCGCCGAATTACGCAGGCCGTCCGCCAGACGCGGCAGACCCACAACCACCCAGATGCCCCGGACGCGCTTCGCGATCGCGTCCAGGCTCAGGAGACAATCATCAAGGAAATCCCGCCGAAGCAAGAGATCCTCCGCCGGGTAACCCGGGATCGCAAGCTCGGGGAAGGCTACAATGTCGGCGTGGGCCTTCTTGGCCCTCTCGGTCCAGGCGAGGATCTTCGCTCGGTTGCCCTTGATGTCCCCGACAACAAAGTTGACCTGAGCGAGCGCAATTCTGAGCAAGGTCCTGGCTCCTTCCGGCACGTTACAGATGATAGAGCACCCGCACGGCCCAGACAAGCCTTATGTAGTTTCCCTTGAAAACCCGGCGCTCAAGGTTTAGGCTTGCTCCGCAATGAAACGGGACCATATAGCGGTTGCGATGTTTGCGGCGTTGATCATCATCGCCGTATACCTGTTCTTCAGAATCCTCAGGCCGTTCCTCGCCCCCCTGATCTGGGGCGCCGTCCTGGCCGGCGTCTTCTTTCCTCTGAACAACAGGCTCGCGCGCCGCTTGAGACGGAACAACCTGCGGGCCTTCATAATGTGCGTGATTGTGGCGTGCGTGATAATCCTCCCCGCGATCTTTCTCGCGATAGGCCTCGTCGGCGAAGTGAGCGACCTATACCCGAAACTCAAGAGCGGAATGGAAGCCGGCAAGTATGACTTCATCTTCCGCCCGCAAGTTTACGGTTGGAACGAAAAGGTGAAGGGGCTTCTCGGCGGTTACGTGGATTCCTCGAGCCTCGATGTCGAAGCCTTCCTCCTCGGGAATCTCGACCGGCTGTCGAAGTTCCTTTTCAAGCAGGTATCGGGCCTGGTGGGCAATCTCTCCTCAGCCATCGTGACCTTCGTCTTCGCCTTGATTTCCATGTTCTACTTTTTCCGCGACGGTGACAGGCTGGTGAAGCGGGTTCGCGAGCTCTTGCCCATGCCGGAGGACCTCAAGGCCAACTTGACCGGCCGGATGAAGGAAGTCGTCCACGCAACGGTCTACGGCGGGGTGCTGGTGGCGGGAATCCAGGGCATCGTGGGAGGCCTGATTTTCTTGGCCCTCGGGCTCCCCTCCCCGATTCTCTGGGGTGCTGCCATGGCACTGCTGGCCCTGGTGCCCCTCTTTGGCCCTTACCTCATCTACATACCCACGGCCATAATCCTGATCGCCTCGGGCAGTGTGGTGAAAGGCATAATCCTGGCGGGCCTCGGCGTGCTGCTTGTGAGCCAGGCCGACAACATCCTCAAGCCGATCATAATCGGCCGGCGCACCAAGATTCACCAGCTGATCCTCTTCTTCAGCATGCTAGGGGGCTTGAGGGCTTTCGGCCTCTTGGGCGTAATCGTGGGGCCGGTTCTGGCATCGATCATCCTGGCTCTGCTCGAGGTCTATAAGCCGCATGCGAGGAGCGCTGACTGAGGCCAGCTGCAATCAGAACCTGTACTGGAGCTTCACGACGGGCATAGCCTGTCCGGCAGACGTTCCGTTCCGGTGGTTGGCGGACCGGGTCTTTGCAAGTGCCAACAAACCCTCCGGGGAGATGTCAAGCCGCAGCGTGGAGGAGCTCCGTCCGTGGGTCCGCGCCTTGTCCCCAAGGGAGTGGTAGGTCAGCAGGAACCCGGTCAGCGCGCCAGCAGACGATGACACCATGTAGGGCCAGACCGGATCGGTATCGACGCCCGCTATGAAGACGAGGCCCGCGGCAAAGAGGCCGCCTGCGACCTGGCTGAGGTTGACGAGCACTCCCTGGCCGGTGGTGAAGTCCTTTCCCCTGAGGAGATGGTGACCAGCGCCGAGCCCGCCAAGCGCGCCTGCCATAGAACTTGCGACCGCGACCTTGTCATCATCGGTCACTGAGGCGCTCCCTGCAAGAGCCAGGTATGCCCCGAGCGTACCCGCAGCCCTCAGGACGTAGGCATCGCCCCGCGTGTAGCGCTGTGTCCGGGAAAGCAAGCCGCCGCTCAAGAGACCCACGCCCGAGCCCGCGAGCATCGCACCGGCTTTAATCCTCTCACCCTCTTGGTCGGCGACGTAGGCGGTCCCCCATCCGAGGCCCAAGCCAAAGTCACCCACCGCGCTTATCGCCTCGGCAGTGCCGGCACTCATGCCGGTTCTGTCCGCCGCGATAAAACCCGCGGCATACTCCGAGAGGCTGGTGATCACACCCAAGGTGATGGTGTCCCGCGCCTCCCGATCCTCCCCTGCGGCCAGTGCGCTTACGCACCACCCATGGACCACGCCGCGGGTGGCCCCGTAGAGGCTCAAGGTAGCCTCGCCGTCCGTGACCGACCTGGTCCTGGTGAGCAAGAAGGGGCCAAAGAAGCCGAGGCCGCTGGTCAACATATAGACGCCTCCGAAGGCTCTCCCATCATCGATGTGAAGCACATAGGGCGCCGCCCAGCCGTAGTACCCCAGCGAAAGCAGGGCCGTGCCTATGAGGAAGGCACTTCGGCCGCTCTGGTCAAGACCTGTCTCCGGGGCCCTGGCCCGGATGGCCGCAGTAACCCTCGCGCGGAGAGTGAGCACCTCATCACGGGAAAGCGGCCGGCTTACCTTCTGGAGCTTGTCCTCCGCCCGGAAGATGATCTCGAGGCTGTAGGTCGAGTCCGAGCTCTCGAAGAGGCGCGCTTCTTCGAAGCCTTCATACTCTGGAAACAAGCCGAGTTGGGCTTCGATGGCCTTGTCAATCGCGGCGACCCTGCCGCCCTCGTCCAAGGGGACCTGGGTTTCCTGCGAGGCGGCCACACCGCAAAGCGCGATCAGCAACATCAGGGACGTGACCAGCGGGGCAAGGCAGCGGGTTTTCATCCGTGCAGCACCATGGCGCTGGTGGGCGCGACCGGGATTTGCCTGCCCGAGACGCCACTAGGGCCCGTCTTGGCCGGCACCGTGCCTGCCTCGTCATCGTCGACGACGATAGTCCAATTGCCCGGAGGAATCGTAAATGTGACCTCCGTGGGGTTGGGATTGAAAAGCACCAACACTTCGCTCCAGGCGTCGCCCGAGCTGCCCGCCGTCAGTCTGTAGCCTACGCACTTGGGCGGCACGGCGATGCCGAGGTGATCGTCAAAGAACTTGAGATTGGCCAGCACTTCGTCCCTGGTCTTCATCCGGAAGATGGGATGCGCCTTCCTCAGTTCAATTAGGCCCTTATAGTAAGTGAAGACGTCGTAGTTGGTCTTCTTCCATTCCCACTTGATGGCGTTGATAGAGTCCGGAGCATTGTAACTGTTGCTGTTGCCCTCCTTGCTGCGCAGCATGTCCTGGCCGCCCTCGAGGAACGGGATTCCCTGGGAGGTGAGCACCAGGGCCGCGGCCAGCTTGTCCATCCGCTTCCTGTCGTCATCCGTCACGGTACGGTCGTTGCGGGTGGTCACAACCAGCCGGTCCCACAGCGTATGGTTGTCGTGGCTCGCCACGTAGTTGATTGCCTCCGTGGGACTATCGGCAAAATCATTGACGCTCCCCTCGATTCCGCGCTTGATCTTGTCGATGTTGAGGCCGGCCTGAACGTAGCCCTTGCCGAGATCAAAAACCCCGCCCTTTATGGCATCCCTGAAGTTGTCGCCGAAGACGGCGAAACCCTTTCCCCGCTGCGAGCCCTTGGAAAGCGGCGTGATCGGAGTGTCGCCCCCCGCCCAGGGCTCACCGTACACTATGATGTCCGGCTTGATGGCCCTGAGCTCCTCAACCAGCCTGCTCACGGTCTCCAGGTCCATGAGGCCCAGGAGGTCAAACCTGTAACCGTCGATACCGTAAGCCTCGACCCAGTACTTGACCGAATCCAGGATGAATTTCCGCATCATGGGAGCTTCCGAACGGGTCTCGTTGCCCGTGCCGGAGCCGTTCCAGTAAGTGCCGTCGTCCTTAAGGCGGTAGTAGTAGCCAGGTACCAGGCCCTCGAAGCTGAAGATCTTGCCCGGCCGGGACTCGGCGGTGTGATTATAGACCACATCCATCACCACTTTGATGCCCTTCTTGTGAAGTGCATCTACCAGGCGCTTGAACTCCTCCACCCGGCTGGCGTTGAACTTCTGCGTGGCAAACCAGCCGTCCGGCGAATCGAAATGGACGGGCATGTAGCCCCAGTTGTAGGTGTCCTTGGATTCATCGTTTTCGAAATCCTGTATGGGCATGACGTGGACGACGTTCACGCCCAATTCCTCAAGGTGGTCGAGGCCGGTCTTGATGGCGGGGTCGCCAGGCATGGAGGTTCCGGCCTCGGTGAAGCCGAGATACTTGCCCTTGTTCTTGACGCCTGAATCTCGGCCTATCGTGAAATCGCGGACGTGGAGCTCATAGATGACGGCCTGGCTCATGTCGAATTGGGGCGAGGGCGCCACCCGCGTCTCGTCAACGAAGATCAAGCCCCTGCCGTCGTGGGCCGTGTTGGACTTGGAGTAGGGATCGATCACTTCGCGACCCGCGCCAAGACCGGGGTCGGCGCCGGCAGCCTTGAGGGTATAGTACTTGCCTTTGAGATCGCCGGCCACGGCGGCCTCCCACACCCCGTCGGCGGCATACTGCATGCCGATCTCATTCGCCTTTCCACCGACCGGCGAGTCATAGAGCACAACCTTGACGATAGACGCCGTCGGTGCGAAAACGCGAAAGGTGGTGGCCTCCGGAGTGTACGCCCAGCCAAGGGGTTGATCGGACTCGAGACCGGCATCATCCAGCAGGTTTCGGACCTTGAGCGGGGCCGGCTTGAAACCCTTCACGGTGAGCGTGTAGGCCCAGAGGTTTTGGGCCCGGACGTCCAGGTCGCGATCCAGCGTGAGTACAACAAGACAGGCGGAGCCTTTCCTGGGCGGCAGGTCCCTCACCGCCTTGACCTTGATCTCCTGCCCCGTGTCATCGGTGACGAGGAAATTCGCGGGCTTCAGGTCCTCGGGCTTAAGCGGCGTCGAGAACGACACCGTGACGACGCGCGGGCCGTCCACAAAAGCGCCGACTACCCAGGGCGTAGTGTCCGGCAGTTTGGCGTAGAGCTCATCCCGGCCCGAGAGGATCCAGACCTCGGTGCCCATGTAGAGATACCAGATCCTGTCCGGCGCGTCTTTGGATGACCAGTTGCCGAACTTGGGCAAGAGCCCGATCTGAGTGCCATCGCCGTAGTTCTTGCGGTCCATCTTGAACACGATTCCGAAGTCATCTTTGGCGGAGGAATAGACCTCCCGCGAGTCTTGATCATTCTGATCGTTCCAGGCCCAGAGCGTCCATCCCTGGTAATCGCCCTGGGGCCTGTGATAGTGGACGGTCAGAGTCGGTCCGGATTGCTTTCCCATAAGATCCTCGCTCGGTTTCTCCTTGAAGAGGCCGGGATTGCCCGTAACAATCCAGACCTCGTCTCCCATTTCCTGCATCCAAGTTCTATCGGGTGGATCCTTGCTCACCCATTCGAGATACTTGGGCAGAAGTCCTATCTCGGTTCCATCGCCGTAACCGGTCTTCACTACCTTGAATATGAGGCCAAAGTCGTCCTTGCCGTCGGCCTTGAGGTCCTGTGAGTTCTGGCCATTCCTGGCATCCCAGGTCCAGAGCGTCCAGTTATCGTAG
>Ga0315275_10001311_pt1 | contig 21769 bp, 24 predicted proteins | sample YL17G03_0_MG_FD_205557 | JGI IMG/M metagenome (GOLD analysis project Ga0315275, IMG submission 205557) | Sediment microbial communities from Yellowstone Lake, YNP, Wyoming, USA - YL17G03_0 | ecosystem: Environmental > Aquatic > Freshwater > Lake > Sediment | place: USA: Wyoming | collected...
AGTGCCGGAAAGAACGAGTTCGCTATCGTGGAGCTGTGACAAGGCGCGCGATGGAGGCGCCCTGCCGTCTCCCTGGCTTCTGATAGCAACGGATCTTCCCCCTGTGCCGGACCCGCTGTAGTTTTCTTTGAATATCCGGGGATTTCTTTTCGCATCCAGTGCTTATTTTGAGAATACCAGGGATTTTTCAAAGAATGATATGTTATGGTGAACCACATCGTCCGGTATGTCAAATATCCTGAAGGGATCCGGTAGAATCTTCTTTGACCCGGCATTTTTGAAATAGTATAAAACTGGCAAAAAAACCTGCAACACCAAAAGCGAAATTTTATCTATGATAATTTTCCTGGATGGATAGTTTTTAATTTATAATTTTGTCGCATAAATCCGGCTTACGACGAGAACTGGTGTGATGCAATGCACCGTTGCCTCGCCAGATTTTATTATGCTACGAAGACTTTTGTTACGTATTACATTGTTATTCTCGAAATTAGTGTAGTTGAGGTAGAAATTCTATGAAGAAACTGTTTATCCTTGGGCTCATTGTCGCCCTCCTGTTATTCTCCCTGCCGGTCCTTGCCGAAGATGGCAATGGAACGGTCAGCGGGGACGTACCGCAGACGAACATCACAACACCGGCACCGACCGAGGTGCCAACGGTTGAGGTAACAACGGTCATACCGACAGACACGCCGACACCGGAAGTGACAACGGTACCTCCGACGGAAACACCGACGCCTGAGGTAACGACGGTAGCGCCAACCGAGACCCCGACGCCGGAAGTGACAACGGTTGAACCAACGGAAACCCCTGTGGTTGAGGTAACGACGGTAGAACCAACCGAAACGCCGACACCGGAAGTGACAACGGTTGAACCGACGGAAACCCCCGTTGTTGAGGTAACGACGGTAGAACCAACCGAGATCCCAACCGAAGTTCCGACAGCCGAACCGACAACGGTTGAACCGACGGTCACTGAAACACCGCCAATCGTGCCCCCGGTCGTAACACCTCCAGCTGCAGTCTGGACCGACAAGGCGGATTACTTCTTCTTTGAGTTTGTGACGATTTACGGTTCAGGGTTTACCCCGGATGCTACTGTAACGGTTACTCTGTCGACTCCAGATGGAGTGGTTAGTGAATGGAATACGACGTCTGATAGCACTGGAGCTTTTCAAACGGAATATACAACTGGGCTCGGGCAACCAGATTATATTGTAACTGCAACGGATGGAACAATAACTGCAAGCACGGCGTTTACGGATGCGACTCAGACATCAACATCTCTTAATCCGATTAATGGTGTAGATGCATTAAATGCCGGGGGATCCTATCCATTTTCGGGGACGGTTTCACCGAATGGGATACCCAGCGGAAGTGTCATTCTGTATTACAAGATTAAAGGTAATGGACAGTGTAATACGGGAGCTGGAGGATATACTACTGCAGGGACTGCTGATTTAGGTTCGAATGGAGTTTTTAGCAATACATTCACTGCTCCAAGCATTGTTGACACCTATTGTTTCTTTGCGGAATTTCAAGGATATGGCGGTCAGAATGGCTTTCAGAAATCATCGAGTGCTACCCAAATTAAGGATGTAATAAGCACGAACACTCCTCCAAACGTAGCTGCTACTAATCCTTCAAGTTCTGTGAACGAAGGCCAGACTGCAACCAATACGGGCACATGGTCGGATACGAATTCTGGGGACACTGTAACCTTGAGCGCTTCTGTTGGGACAGTAACAAAATTCGGTACGAATGCAGCTGGTACGTGGAGCTGGTCATATTTGACGACTGATGGTCCAGCCCAGAGTCAGACAGTTACAATTACTGCAAATGATGGAAATGGAGGGGTAACATCAGCTACATTTTCATTAACGGTGAACAACGTAGCACCGACCGCAACGTTTAACTTCCCGGCCTCAGTGGATGAAGGCAGCCTGATCACTCTCACGCTGACTGCTCCCTTTGATCCGTCCAGTGTCGATACCGCAGCCGGGTTCACGTACCAATATGATTTCGGCAGCGGGTACACTGCAACCAACACGTTTACTCCGACTGACAACGGTGCAGTTGCTGTCAAAGGCAAGATCATCGACAAGGACGGCGGGTTCACTGAATACACCGGATCTGTTACCGTGCTCAACGTAGCACCGACCGCGACGTTCAACTTCCCGGCCTCAGTGAATGAAGGCAGCCTGATCACTCTCACGCTGACTGCTCCCTTTGATCCGTCCAGTGTCGATACCGCAGCCGGGTTCACGTACCAATATGATTTCGGCAGCGGGTACACTGCAACCAACACGTTTACTCCGACTGACAACGGTGTAGTCTCTGTTAAAGGCAAGATCACCGACAAGGACGGCGGGTTCACTGAATACACCGGATCCGTTACTGTCAACAACGTAGCACCGACTGCGACGTTTAACTTCCCGGCCTCAGTGAATGAAGGCAGCCTGATCACTCTCACGCTGACTGCTCCCTTTGATCCGTCCAGTGTAGACACTGCAGCCGGGTTCACGTACCAATATGATTTCGGCAGCGGGTACACTGCTACCAACACATTCACTCCGACTGACAACGGTGTAGTCTCTGTTAAAGGCAAGATCACCGACAAGGACGGCGGGTTCACTGAATACACCGGATCTGTTACCGTGCTCAACGTAGCACCGACCGCGACGTTCAACTTCCCGGCCTCAGTGGATGAAGGCAGCCTGATCACTCTCACGCTGACTGCTCCCTTTGATCCGTCCAGTGTAGACACTGCAGCCGGGTTCACGTACCAATATGATTTCGGCAGCGGGTACACTGCTACCAACACGTTTACTCCGACTGACAACGGTGTAGTCTCTGTTAAAGGCAAGATCACCGACAAGGATGGCGGGTTCACTGAATACACCGGATCTGTTACCGTGCTCAACGTAGCACCGACTGCATCAATTGTGGGTGCTCCGGTAAACAGTCCTGAAGGCACCAAGATCAGTCTGACCAGCACGGTTTCTGATCCGAGTTCCGTGGATACCGCAGCTGGCTTCACCTATGCCTGGAGTGTCACGAAAGATACTGTAGCATATGGAAGCGGTGGCTCAGGAGCAACCTTTGACTTCACCCCGGATGACAACGCAGCCTATGTCGTGACGTTCAGCACCACTGACAAGGACGGCGGTGTAGGAACCGACACCAAATCGATTACGGTGGACAACGTAGCACCGACCCTCACCATCTCCGGCGATGCAACGGTAAATGAAGGTGCTCTGTATACGCTCGAATTAGATTCGAGTGATCCCGGTGCAGACACTATTGATCACTGGACCATCACTTGGGGAGATGGATCTCTACCAGAAACGCTTTCTGGCGACCCGGCGTCAGCCACCCACACATATGCAGATGGCCCGAACAATTATGAGATCTCGGCAACTGCGACCGATGAGGACGGTACCTACAATGCCGGGAACACCGTTGCCGTTGCAGTGAACAACGTAGCTCCCACGCTGACGCTCAGTGGAGCTGCGACTGTTGACGAGGGTTCGTTGTATACTCTTACATTAAGTTCGAGTGATCCCGGTACAGACACGATCGCCAGCTGGAGTATCAACTGGGGCGATGGACCGGCAGAAGTATTAACCGGCAACCCGGCTTCAGCCACTCACACGTATGCGGATGGCCCGAACAGCTATACTATCGCAGCAACTGCAACCGATGAGGATGGAACGTTCAACGCCAACACGCAGGCAGTCACGGTGAACAACGTAGCACCGACCCTGGTGATCAGTGGAGCGGCGACTGTTAACGAAGGTTCGTTGTATACTCTTACATTAAGTTCGAGTGATCCCGGTACAGACACGATCGCCAGCTGGAGTATCAACTGGGGCGATGGACCGGCAGAAGTATTAACCGGCAACCCGGCTTCAGCCACTCACACGTATGCGGATGGCCCGAACAGTTACACTATCGCGGCCACTGCAACCGATGAGGATGGAACGTTCAACGCCAACACGCAGGCAGTCACGGTGAACAACGTAGCACCGATTGTAGATGCCGGTGTGGATGCAACGATCAATGAAGGTTCGACCTTTACTTCATCCGGCTCGTTCACGGATCCCGGAGCAGACACCTGGACTGCAACTGTCAATTACGGTGACGGGTCCGGAGTCCAGACGCTTGCGCTGACTGGAAAGACCTTTGCACTCAGCCATGTATATGCAGACAACGCAGCCACTCCCTATACGGTTACCGTAACCGTCACTGATAAAGACGGTGGTATTGGAACAGACACTGCAGCAGTTACCGTCCTCAACGTTGTACCGGATATCACCGTTCTTACTCTGTCTGCGACAACAATAAACGAGAATGAAGAGACTTCGCTCAGCGGTACCTTCAGCGATCCAGGCACTCTTGACACCCACACTGTAGAGGTTAATTGGGGTGATGGATCAACAAAGACCATTTTCACTCTCGATGCCAATGTATTAAGTTTCAGTTCAATCAATCACAAGTATCTGGATGATAATCCGACTGCGACACCTCAAGATGATTATACAATCACGGTAAAAGTAACGGACAAAGATTCGGCAATTGACACCGACACCAAAACTATCACTGTGAAAAATGTTGCCCCAACTGTCGGAGCAGTTTCCATTCCACTAGATCCAGTTAAAGTCGGTACACCTGTCTCAGTTTTAACAACCTTCACCGATCCAGGAACAGCTGATACCCATACTGCAACTTGGACATGGGAGGATGGGACATCTGCCGGAACAGTAACAGAAACGGGTGGTTCGGGTTCAGTGAGCGGTACTCACACATATACTCAGCCTGGGATTTACACAATTTCGGCTATAGTAAAGGACGATGATGGAGGAATCGGCACATCAACTGTGACAACTGCCTACGTTGTTATCTACGATCCTTCCGGTTCATTCGTGACCGGTGGCGGTTGGATTAACTCGCCAGCTGGTGCATACACTGCCAATCCAACAATGACCGGAAAAGCGAACTTTGGGTTCGTTTCCAAATATAAGAAGGGTGCTACTGTTCCAGATGGTGAGACAGAATTCCAGTTTACAGCAGGTAATCTGAATTTCCACAGCAGTTCCTACGAATGGCTTGTTATTGCTAATTTAAAGGCTACGTATAAGGGTGTTGGCACAATTAACGGAGCTGGAAAATACGGGTTCATACTATCTGCAATCGATGGCGATAAAAAACCCGACACATTCCGAATTAAAATCTGGGAATTCAACAAAGGCAATAATCCGGAAGGTATGGTATACGATAATCTAATCAATCAACCGGATGATGCAGATCCCACAACAACACTTGGCGGCGGAAGTATCGTCATCCACAAATAATCATTTTTTTATTTTTTTGAGAGTTTTCGCGAGAGAATTCAATTTTTAAAAGATTGAATTTTTTTAACTTATACCCACTCGCTTTTAATCTATTTAAAAAAATAGAAAATTTACCCTATCGTACCCATGTACACAACGCTCTCGGCCCGGTTTGCGAACTTCGCCACCACCGTCACAGAATTGGTGCCGGACGTGCCGGTAAAGGTCCCGCTCGCACCCGGGCTGGTACCAAGTGTCCCTTTCTGCGCCCCGTTGACAGAAACTATAAGTGCTGTAATATCTCCCGCAATGCAGGTATTGGCCATAACCGACAGCTGAATCGAGGAGGGCGGTATTTTCTGGCCGTTGATGGTGATGGTACAGGATGGGGGTTGGGGAGCAGTTTGACCCACAAAATCTGACGGCGAGCTGTAGGCCGGAGCCGGTATTTTTAACGGTTGTGATGAGGTGCTCCACAACTTTCCAGACTGCGATCTGCCGGTATTAAAAGAACAATTCTCACGTCAGGTTCTGAAATAGCGGCCTTTTCCCTGCCCCACATCCAGGGATTACCCTGGCAGGCATGCCATCAGCGCAAAGCCGGGGCAGGAAAAAACAGTACCCGGTAGGCGGTAACCGTGGCGGGGACTGCCTGCCGGGTCCTGCATCCTCCCGCTTCGTGATATCAGCGGTGCTGTTCGGCATCAGCCGGTTCCACCCTCAGGAGTATCATTAAATACACATACATACACAGAACTGATCATGTCCACAAAAACCATCAGCATCACCGAGGAGGCATACGAACGGCTGAAAGCATTAAAAAAAGATGAAAAGACGAGCTTCTCTGACGTGATAGTACACTATTATCCGGTCAAGCGGAAACTCTCCGAGGTCCTTGCCGATATGGGGGACTGCTCGGATCTTGCTGACAGTGTCGAAAAGGTATCCCGGGAGATGCGGAAGAGCAGAATGCACAAGGTCAGGTTCTGATGCCGGTTGCTGATACCTCATTCCTTGTTGACCTGATGAGAAGAGATCGGGGTGCACTCAGGCGGTTTGCCGGTTTTGAACAGAAGGACATTGCACTCGCCACAACCGCGATTTCAGCCATGGAGTTATATAAAGGGGCATATGTTACAAAAAACCGCGATAACCTGATCAAAGTCAGGACATTTCTGGAATTATTCACCCTGTTACCGGTTGATGAGACGGTATACGAAGTTTTTGGCAGGATTGCAGCGAACCTGTGCCTCACGGGCACTCCTGTCGGGGATTTCGATGAAGTGATCGCTGCAATCACCCTTTGTAATGATGGGGAAATCATCACCCGCGACAGTCATTTTCTAAAAATACCGGGTCTGACGGTAATCGGGTATTGATTTTTCTCCGTACCTGGACATCGGGGACGTTCTCTGTCCGGGGGGAGATATTCAGGGATCATCTGGATCGTACCTGTCTGAAAATCTGGTATGATATATTTCTTTATAATAGTGCGATTTTGTATCATTCGTCATTCGGTGTCCCTCCAATAAGTATAATCGAGAAGGGAGAACCAGACTCTACTGACTCCATCGGAATCACAGTGTGGGATACTTGCGGAGCACTACACTACCACGCTCTGGAATACATCCTTCTCAGCCCCGTTTGCGAACTTTGCTACCACCGTAACAGAATTGGTGCCGGAAGCGCCGGTAAAGATCCCGCTCGCACCCGGGCTGGTACCAAGCATCCCCTTCTGCGCCCCGTTGACAGAGACCCTGAGTTCTTCAATTTCCCCGGCACTACAGGTATCGGCCATAACTGCAAGATGGATCGAAGAGGGCGGTACCTTCTGGCCGTTGATTGCGATGATGCAGAGCGGGGCCTGCTGCGGGGTAGGCGGGGCCACGGAAGCTGTTGGCGGAACAGTGAGCGACGGGACCGGTATTTTTACCGGCTTTGACGAGGGATTCAGGAGGAACACTGCCGCAACGATGATCACGACAATGATGATGCCGCCGATGATGATCCAGGGAAGACGGGATCTCTTCGACATTCGCTGAGGTGTTTTATTCTTCGGGTTATATTGGTTGTTGCATACCTGCCGGATCGGGAGCGTGACTTTTCTGCCAGACGATAACTACGGTTTCCGGGTATGATAATTGTCGTTAAATTGTCCCTCCAGGTTATCCTGCCCACAAAAATGGTATGTGTAGCCTTCCGATAGTTCCGGACACATCATCATACGTTGACCGGTTGTAGTGGTCAGGAGATCATCTGCACAAACGGGTCGATAACCGTTATCCACGGGATCTTGTTAAAATGTAAATCCTCCGTATAGATAGTGACAATATTGTGCTGTTTCATGGTTGCAGCAAGCAGGGCGTCCCAAAAGTGGAGGGAGTACGTGCCCCTGATACTGACAGCATCCATTATCGTCCCCGGGTCATAGCCAATCACCGTCCAGCCATCGAACGAGACGATATCCCGGATAAACCGCGTAACAACTGCATCCGGCACCGGGTGTTTAACTTTCTCCGTCATAACAACGGAGAACTCCGCAAGGTTTTGCACCGAAACGGACAGAGCGATCTCGGAGCGCCAGCATGCAGAAAGAAGTTCTGCTGCAACCGCCCGCTTCTCCGGCTCTCCGGCATCGAGGGCATAGCAGAGGATATTCGTATCAATAAGAGCCGGTGGCGCGGTCATAGAGGTCCTTTCGTTCCGTATAGAGGTGCTTGCCGGGATGCTGTCCCGTTTCCAGGAGCGCAAGTGCGTCGCGTGCGATCTCATCCTGGGACTGCTTCCGGACCCAGTTCTCCAGGGCTTCGGTTGTTGCCTTCCCGAGGTAGCCTTTCCGCTCGCCCAGCTTCTTCTTTGCCGCCTCCCGGAAGCGCTTCTCGGTATCATCATCGACGCTGATCGTAATGGTGCCCATATAAATATACGTATGTTTTTGATTTATTTAAATAATTGCTGATGTAAATTAATGCGATTTTGTTCCTCTGCCAAGAGTGATTTTTCCTCAGTGATCTTTTTACACCAGTTGAGCCCCTCCACTTCCGCGCACCTCCATCCAAATCTCCCAAATCCGGGCCCGTACAAAGATATTTCTCAAAAAAGTTCCCGCGCCCGCAGCCTCTTCCATCGCTTCCGGAAATCCGGGCCGTGATCACGTCCCGATCCTCTCAAAAGCACTCAAAATCCCCGTGTATAACTACCCGGTTACATTAATCTTATAAACTGATTTGCCATTGTTAGAGTTAGAACAATGACACATGATTTCTGCACAGCCACATCGAGGAAGATCCGGAAACTCGGATATGCACCCAAGCCTGCGATCCGGTTTGCCCGGTTCATCTTTTCTATTCTGATGTCCGTGTGCGGGCTGATGGGAATATATTACCTCCTGTCCCAGGTTGAGAATAATCGGATTACCGGTTCCGGGGAATGGTTTTCGGGCGCCCGGTCCGGTATGGGTTCACCCGACTTTTCTGCCAGACGGTAACTGCCGGTTAAAAGTATGATAGGCGGCTTTTGAATTATCCCTTAGGTTACCCCGTCTGTAAAAGGAGGCACTGTAACCTTCCGATAGTTCCGGCTCTGTACATCATCCTACCTTGACCGGTTGTATGGAGTCCCAACAACCAAGCGGATGCTCCCGAATTACGGACTAATGGCAGAAAACACCCTTACAAAAATGATCATCAATGACCGAATCTAACGACAAGGATATGACATTACCAGGATCCGAAGGGATCCCGGAGCGGAGAAGTGAAGGTATAACCGGATCTTCCCGCGAGGTGACCGGACCGGATGCAGGAGCGTCCTGTACGGTCAGTGCAGGACGGGAGAACACGGATGACGGAACAGCACGTAAGGAGCAGGAGAACATCCGCCCGGCACCACGACTGGTGGAGCGGAAGACCGAACTCCGCGGGCTGGGGATCGCGCCATCGCGGGAAAAAAAGGGCACGATCCGAAAACGGACAGAACAGGATCTGAAAGATGACGATCCTGAAGTGCCCTATTCCCGGTTCGAAACAGCGGCACGTGCCCTGGTCTGTGCCCTGATGGAACGACAGGACCGGATGAACGAGGAGCTTTTTGTAAAACTCAACGATCTCGGGTACCGGCAGGATGACATTGAAGCGGATATTGAAGAGCTCAGGCAGAAGAGGTCCGAATGACATGCCGTAAAGAGTTTGACTGTGTGGTTCCGCTCCATCTGATACCGATCACCATTGCCCAGCGGATACGGGAAAAGGGCGGGAACTTATACCGCATCTCGATTATCCGGACAGACGGCCACCACTATACCATCAAATGCAAGTGCCGGGCAAAGATTGCGATTGAACCTCCTCAGAAGAATGAGGATCCTTTCATACATCAGGCAGCGGATTGTTCTCCAGAACAGGCACCGGAACCAGTATCCGCTCCTTCCGACGGGAATCTCGGACAAGAATTATTACCTGTTCCTTGCGATGGGAACCCGGGTCAGATTCTATTACCCGCTCCTTCCAGTGGTAACCCGGGGCCAGAATCGCTCTCCGGACAATCCGGCACGGTGGAGGACAATGGCTGACTCCGGGGGCACTTCCCCGGCACCCACTATTGAATCAGCACTGCATGTCCTTGCAAGCCCGGGCCAGGTGATTGAGGTACGGGCTCTCGCTGAGACCTGTACACACAGCGGATACTTTACCGACACTAGTGCACTCGCCCGGATTGTGGACGCACTCGATACCGACCCGGCAGTGCACGGGGTTTATATTACCCTCAACGAGGTGAACCCCGCCCTGCTTGCACGACGTGCAAACCGCATCAAGATGCACCTCTCCCGCTCGGATGCAACGACCAGTGATGCGGATATTACCCGCCGCCGCTGGCTTCCCATCGATATCGACCCGGTCCGTCCGGGCGGGGTTTCGAGTACGGATACCGAGCACGAACGTGCCCTGTGCAAGGCTGAGGAGATTGCAGAATGGCTCACCGCTCTGGGTTTTCCGGAACCGGTCCGGGGCGACTCCGGCAATGGGGCCCACCTGCTCTACCGAATCGACCTGCCCAACGATGAAATTTCAAAGAACCTCGTACAACAGTGTCTTGTCACGCTCGATCTTCTCTTCTCGGACCTGCAGGTATCAGTCGATGCGGCAAACTACAATGCCGGGCGGATTTGGAAACTCTACGGGACGATGGCGCGCAAAGGCGACCATACCGCCGAATGTCCGCACCGCAGGAGCCGTATGCTCTCCGTCCCGGATCCGCTCTATACTGTTACCACAGAGCAGTTGCTTACTCTTGTTTCCCAGCTGCCAGACAAAGACCAAATCCCGTCGGATTCTCCAGTGGAAATAAAGGGGTATAAAAATATTCTGGATTTGCCGGATTGGCTGAACAAACACGGAATTTTCGTAAAATCCGAAAAATCGTATCAGGATGGGAGAATCTATCTTCTCGAAACCTGCCCTTTTTCTGCGGCGCACAGGGACGGTGCGTACGCGATCCAGTTCGAAAACGGCGCGGTCTTTGCCGGCTGTCACCATGCCTCCTGTGGCGGCGGAAAACAGCGGTGGAAGGAATTGCGGGAGAAGTGCGAAACAACCAAAGAACGAGCGAAATGGCAGGAGCAGCGGATCAATGCGGGAAAAAAAGAGCGGGCGAAGGCAAAGGCAGTGGACAGCAAGCTTCCGGAACAAAAGAACAGTACAGTATCAGTCCCGTTTGCCCTGACCGATGCGGGAAATGCCGAGCGGCTCATCGCACTGTACGGTGAATCTGTCCGTTACTGTGCGACCTTCAATGCATGGTATCTCTGGAACGGCACAGTCTGGGAACGGGATGACTGCGGCAGGATGCTGCTGATCGCCACCGATGTTGCACGCTCGATACACCACGAAGCAGCCGCAGCACCGACAGCGGACCAGTCCCGGGCACTCTCTCGCTGGGCACTGTGTTCCGAGAGCCTGCACGCGAGAAAGGCGATGATCGATTCTGCCGCCCCGCACATCCCGGTCCTCCCGGAGGTATTCGATGCGCCCGTCCACCTCCTGAACTGCCGGAACGGGACGCTCGAACTCGATACCATGACGTTCCGGGAGCACCGTCCCGGGGACATGCTGACAAAAACGGCAGCAGTCGTGTATGACCCGGCGGCAGCCTGCCCGCAGTGGCTTGCCCATCTCACCCTCATCTTTGGCGGAGATGCCGATTATCTCTCGGGGTTCCAGTCCATGTGCGGCTACTCCTTATTGGGCACCAACCCCCAGCAGGTGATGTTCATCCTCTACGGGAAAGGAAGGAACGGGAAGTCAAAGACGATCGAAGTGCTCGCTCGCATCCTCGACGACTACGCGGTCAACATTGCAGCCGAGTCGCTCGTGGCAAAACGGTTCGAGAACGCCCGTTCGGACCTGGCACGGCTTGCAGGCGCCCGTCTGGCAACGGCAGCAGAAGGGGCGGAAGGTGCACGGATGGACGAGTCGATCATCAAGCAGATCACCGGCGAGTACGCGATTACCGTGCGGAAGCTGTACGAGAACGAGTTCGAGTTCACTCCCATGGCAAAGATCTGGCTGACCACGAACCATGAGCCGGTGATCCGGGGGACGGATGACGGCATCTGGCGAAGGATCTGGATGGTGCCGTTCGCCGTGCAGATACCAGAGGACAAATGCGATCCCGATATCGCGGCGAAGTTACTCACCGAGTCCGCCGGGATCCTGAACTGGTGCGTCTCGGGGCTGAAGCGGTTTTACGAGAACGGGGGAAGGCTGGTGCAGCCCCGCAAAGTATCTGTTGCAACCGGGAACCTGCGGACGGTGAGCGATACCGTGGGATTGTTTTTACTCAGCGAGTGTGTTTTCGAACCCGGGGGCTGGATTTCCCGGATGGCTCTCAAGGAAACTTTCCAGAGATGGTGTGAAGAAGAAGGTGTGAGACAGATATCGCCAAAGAAACTTTGCATGGCATTACGGGAACGGGGAGTTGTTGATGGTGGGAAAGTAGGTGTGGACCGTATCTGGTCCGGGATCAGGCCGAAAAATGAGAACGAGAGGATCGCGTTTGAACAGCGAAGGTCAGGACAGGAAACACTTTCAGGATTATGATTGAGATTACACCAGGATTTTTCCTAAGGCACGATATCCACTTGTACACAATTTTCCGGGATCTCTTACGAGAAATTGGTACAGGAAAAAGATCCCGGAAATCATGAAAATGGTGGATATGGTGCCTTAGTACGGAGGCGATGAAGTTGAACGGCAAAGAACAAGATACAACAAAGGAGAAATTCTAAATGTCAAAAATCATGAACGTAACAGAAGATGAAGCGGTAAAGCGGGCGCTTGAGGGTAATGCGATTATTCTTGGCGGGGTCGAGGTTCATGTGCGTTTTGTCCGCTACAAGGGAGACCCCGGTATCCGGGTTGATTACACGCCACCGTTCGGACCTGATGACTGCCCGGACTGGATGGAGGATATCAACAACCGGCTTGCCGGACTCTGCCGCTCAACGGTCATGAACATGAACGACCATGCCCGGAAACGCCTGCTTGCCCTCACTGAGCAGGATGCGGGGAAGGACCGGATGATCTACCGGCTCTATGTGACCTCGCGCATCGAAGACGACGGTTCGCATGATACCCAGGTGCATGATGTTGTCGATCCGGAGTTTGAGCGTATCGATCGCGGGATTGTAGGACGGGCTGCCGCTGTACGGCGTGAGGTTGAACGTGTGCTGGGACTGAAGTGATAACAACAATACCGGAAGCCATCACTGACAGTGCACAGGACGCATGGTGATGAACGAAGCGTTCGAGAAAAGGTGTGAAGAAGAAGGATACCAGCAGCATATCTCCATGAAACTCTGCACAGCGTTACGGGAACGGGGAGTAGTTGATGGCGGGAAAGTGGGTGTCGATCGAGTCTGGTCTGGGATCAGGCCGAAAAATGAGAATGAGAGGATCGCGTTTGAACAGCGGCGGTCAGGACGATTACATCGACAGAGTAGGGGATAATCTCCAAAAAGTAGAAAGGAATTATTCGGAAGGATTCTTTGTGTGGCTGTTATATAATCCGAAGATTCTAGAAACTTGGTCAGGCGTAGATGTCTTGAATGTCATGCCTTATTGGGAATAACTACTGCCGGAGTGGAAATTGTGCTATCTCTCTAAACTGGGATTTTTCCTTTCGGAGATACTGCTGATATCGATAGGGATATATACATGAACCGCAATAAGGAGATTCACTTCTCATAGTGGAAAGGAGGGCTAAAATGAAAAAAAATGGGTCGAAATATAAGTACCCTTTCGAGTATGAATTGTTCCCTACTGAGGTAGATAAAGGACAACACTGGCTAACATTCAAATTGAAAAACATAGGGAGAAAAACTCTTCAAGGACTTGACGTGGAATTGCACTCTCTAGATACGTTTTTCCTTTCTCTTCCTTATGGAATAGGACATTACCTCGCAGAGCTAAAACCAGATGAAGAGAGAGAAATGGTTTTCCGGGTTACTGCAAACGGATCAGCTAATGTATACGCCACTATCAAGGCACGTATGGAAGGAGAATTATGCTGTTGGGAATCCAGTTGGACGCGTATCTATGTAAACGAGGAAAAAGCAAATCTCGAACGCCTCCTCGTCCTTTCACACCCGTATACGACAATTGGAAAGACCCTCTCGGCCGAGGCAACCATTAAGGGCTTGAAAAAAAGTAAGGGACTGAAACTGGAATTCTGGGTGGAGCCCCCCTCAGGAAAGTCCGAAAAACAGGCAGAAATAGATATGAAGGAACTTTCCGTTGGAGAGGAAGCCCGTTACTCCGCGGAGTTCACACCCAAGGAAACAGGGCGGTACACCATATACGCGTATTTATACGATGAATGGAGAAGGATAGGTCATAATACAACTACCATCTTCGCGGAGAGAAAATAACAATCAGCAAAACTTTGAATTTCCAACTCCATAGTTTTGTTTAACAATTGACTACCGTAGGGGGAGGATACATTCCTGTTGAAATAAATGAAATCTGCTTCTAATTGTTTATGGAATTCATGCTGGCGGTGGCATCATACAAATACGAGCCGGGTGAGATCGAGCGGTGGCTGAAAGAGCATGTTAAATTAATGGAAAATTAAAGTTTGCTGAGTATTCTGAGTGCTTTGTCGTGACGCTCAGTTGATTTTTTCAGGATGCTTCGCTCTGACTGGCTAAGTCCCTCTCCCCGTCCTGACGATGCCTTTTTCCCGGAAGTTCCGGATTTTTTCTCGGTCATGGTGCATTTTCCCGGATTTTGTAATAGAATATGAGCCGGGAGTGGTGATTAGGTTTCTGCTTGCCGGCAGGAATTATTTCTGCAGGCATGGAATATCTCCATTTGATTTATTTAATAGATCAATAGATCTAAAAATTACATCAAATGATATGTTTTTTTATATCAATTGTACCTTTCAGCTCAGCCCTCGCTTCCGGGAGAAAATGATCCGGTGCTGTCCTCTTTCTGCTGATGGTACTCCACCAGCCTCCGCACCTCGTCCTGCACCTTCTGTTTATCGTTGAAGCCGGTGAAGAGGATCCGGACGTTATCAATGTCGTCTTTCAGGTATGCTGCTTCAGGCCAGAGGATGAGCACGATCTGCCCGTCCGGCCCGAAATGATGCTCCTCACGCTCCCCTTTCATGTAGCGTTCCCGCTGCTCCTTTGTCGGGGCTGCATACTTGTTCTCGAACCTGAAGACGCCCATGATTATATCTCGTGATTGAGTTTGTGGTGGGGGAGGTTAAAGGTGTTGAGGGTAGCGATGTCGGAGAACGAGTTCGAGTTCACTCCCTGGTAAAGATCTAGCAAGCCGCGAACTTCGAGCGAGTGATCCGGGGGGACAGAACTCACTCTTTGACTTATTATTTTCTACATCGGATTTTTTCAAACTAAACAAATTTTGGATTGCTTTAGGATTTCCAAATCAACGAAGAAATCCAAAACTCCATGTTTAACTAATGAATAAGAATTAATGATTAATTGAGGATTGTTGTATGCCTTATCGTATCCAAGCATTAAAAATTCCAGATAGCAATTATAGTTTCATCGATGAACGCAGGCAAAATATTGAACAAATTCAAAACTTATCAAAAATTAACATTTTTGTTGGAGAAAATAATTCTGGCAAGAGCAGATTATTAAGAAACATATTGTCGAATGAAATTACATGGATTCCATCATCTTTTTCACTTCAAGAATGGAATGAGACAATAGAGAGAATTGAAAAAGAGTCATTCGATTATTTTAATAAAATCGAATGGGGACCGCAACCCCACTATATCGAAAAAATAAATCCTCTTAAGATAAAATATTGCAGCAAATCTGGGCAATTTTCTGTTAAATATAACGAATTTTTAAATTATATTAATAAGACTTATGTTAATGATACGAGTACTTCCACTGGTAGGCTCGGGGTGAAATTTTCAGAAATCGGCAAAGTATTATTAAAAATTGTTACGGAAAATACAAAAAAATTTGAGAAGGGGTTTGAAAAAAATTTAGAAGATCCAGCATCTAAAAAAATCTATATTCCAATATTACGGGGTTTACTTCCGATTAATATACCCGACTCAGTAAACGAAAAGTCGACAGGTATATTTAATCAATATGATGTTTATCGAAAAAGAATTTTGAAAGATTATTTTGAAAATAAAGAAGAAGAATTCGGAATTTTTACGGGTTTAAACACTTTCCAACAATTAAAGGATTATAAATTAGGATTGGAGCCAGAGAGAAAAAAATTAGAGGAATATGAAACATTTCTATCAAAAAATTTTTTTGAAGATAAAAAAGTTACATTGACTTCCCATGAAAAGACTAACTCAATTATTATTAAAATTGGTGATGAAACCGAACGAGAAATTTATAATCTAGGAGACGGACTTCAGACAATTATCATTCTTACTCTTCCATTATTCCTCAATATAGGGGAGAGTATGTTAGTTTTCATTGAGGAACCGGAGAAGCTGCTTCACCCGGGATTTCAAAGAAAACTTATTGAAACACTACTTAATCAACCCGGATTTGAAAATTTCCAATATTTTATGACAACTCATTCAAATCACTTTCTTGACATTACGTTAGATTTCACTCAAATTTCCATTTATTCAGTTCGAAAAGGATTTGACGATATTAAAAGCGATTCAAAGAATCCAAAATTTTTTATTGAAAACCTTTCGACAGGAGACTTTAGTTCACTTGAATTGCTCGGCGTTAGAAATTCTTCAGTCTTTTTATCAAATTGTACTATATGGGTTGAAGGAGTAACCGATAGAAAATATTTCAGAAAATTTTTAGAGATGTATGAAAGAAAAAATGAAAAAAATTTTCCATTTAAGGAAGATTTGCACTACTCATTTGTTGAATATGGAGGATCAAATATTACCCATTGGTCATTTTTGGATGAGGAGCAGAATCCTATCAATGTTGAAAAATTATGTGGAAAATTATTCTTGATTGCTGATAGTCCTGATAAGAGCGAGAAAAAACAACAACGACATTCCCAATTGAAAAAGAAATTGGGCGAGAAACGATTCGTGGAACTCCGGTGTAAAGAAGTCGAGAATCTATTACTTCCGAAGATAATAAGTCGTGTTTTAGCAAGTTATGGAGAGTCTATTGAATCTATTCCGGTCTTTAAGTATGAAGAATACTTCGATAAACCATTAGGTAACTTTTTAGAAAGTCTTTTTGCAACGGTAAAAAGGAATCGTAAAGGTTCATATTCAGATGGAAATACTATCTCCGATAAAGTAAAATTTTGTGAATATGCAGTAAATAACATTGAAACTTGGGATGATCTATCGGCGGAATCAAAAGAAATTACAGAAATTATTGCGGCATTTATAAAAGAAAATAATAATTGATTACATAATTTTATAAAATGAGAATTAAAAAATCAAAGAAAAGAGTCTCTCTATCCCCAACCAGTAAAAGGGGTTCTGTCATCCCGCTTCAGGATCGCAGGCATCCGGTCGTGGACCTCCCTTTACCTCTATGTACGTTAATTAAAAAATTGCAGATCATTAGACCTATATCACTGATATATTCATATACATATCACAATCAAGAGATACGTATCAGTGATAACTATATATACATATCACAAATAAGTGATAATCATGGATGTCAAGGTTCAGCACCCTGATGTTAAGGAATTCATTCGAAACCAGCTCAATCTGCCGGCATCCGCCGAAGAGATCGATTTAGCGACAGTATATGATACGTTCTCTTTGGATTTGCCCATAAGACCGGACAGTATTTTCAAAGACGGTAAAAACCTGTATTTCGTGGAAATTAAGAGTTCAGCGGTCAGTATTGATACCATCGCCAGAATGACGTTACTCAAAGAATTATGGCGGCGGAGACAGATCGATCCGCCCGATATTCAACTGGTCATCGCCGCTAAATGGTTCTATCAACGTGAAGAAAAACTTGCAGAAGAACTTGGGATCCGACTGATCAAATTACCCTGGACGCTTGAAACATCGCCCAACAAGGAATATCCGGCATCAGGTATGCGAATCACCTCAGAAAAATCCTGGAAGATCGTATCCCGCCTACTCAAAGAAAAAAATTCCTCAATCAGGCAGCTGTCTCTCAAAGAACACGTATCCTATGGCTGGGCGCACAAGGTCATTGGAATGCTCCTCGAACAGAATGTTGTCAAAAAAGATGGCGGGTATGTAACAATATCTGACGTTAAAAACCTCCTTAATGGCGTTGCGTGGGAACGTCCTATGAAGAATTTACAGGTTGAGGAATTATTCATAAATTTCTCTGGATCTCATACGGCAGCCCAGGAAATTACCCGAACCCTCAAAGAACAGGAAATAAAATTCGCATTTACGACATACACATCCGGAGGATTGTACACCTCCTATGCATTTCGGCAAGATGCAGTCTATCTCTATCTTAAAAAAGAGACCATTAGCCAGTTTAAGGAAAATTTTGGCGCGAAAAAAGAGAACAATATCCGTGCTGTGATCTATTCCCCGGACCGGGACGTATTTTCTGAAACCCGTGAGAGAGAATCCATTATCATAACATCGCCCTCCCAGACACTTCTTGATCTTGCCGGACTCGGGTATAGTGCCATGGATTTGACGAATGTAATGGTGGAGAAATATGCCGGTCTATAATCCCGGCCCGGAAATTATTGAAGCCTCTTTTGCGGAACTCCAGAAAATTGTATCATGGTTAAATAACCAAGATGCAGATCCCGTCATACAAAATGCAATACTCATCGGTGGATGGGCTGTAGATGTATACAATCCGTATTTTGGTTCTGTGGATATCGATCTCGTAACCGATAACAATACCCGGCAATTACTGATTGATCACGTAAGGACCAACGAAGGATATATACATCAGATCCATTATCCTTCAGATACTGTTAAAAAGGAGACTCCACATGGAGATATAATTCTCGATTTTATACCCCGGGGGACTCAATACCCTTTCGAAGGACATCCGAACGTGCCATTCACATTAGATATTCTTACTGGCAATACGGTTTTTCAAAAAGTTCGGGGAGGTGCGAGAATTCAGGTTCCGAACCGTTCAATTTTAGTCCTTTTAAAATTGAAGGCAGCGTGGGATAGATCATATAGAATTCTCCACCAGACCTCAAATGATGTCCGTTGGGAAGGATGGAAGAGGATCAAGGACTATGCAGATGTCCTCGCTTTGATAGACCCCGATCGAGGGGGTCGTGATATTGATCTGGAAATTTTAGGTGCCCAGATTTCACGCGTTGGATTTCTCAAAGAGAATATTTTACAAATACCAGATATTGATGCCGTGAGTGAACGTTACCAGAGAATGACTCAAAGAGATATTCGTAGAGTGTGCGAAGATTTTGTTTCGATACTCTAATCCTTAGAGATTTTCTCTTTCCCTTTCCCTCACATCATCCCGGTTTTTCCCAAACCATCCCCACCCCCAACACGCTCAAATGCCCAATCAAACAACAATCCATCCGCAATTTTCCCATTTTCAAAAAGATTCAGTCACAACTAAGCCTTCACACGTCGTATAAGTGCATGTCAAAGGGCCCCGAGACACCCAAATTCGAATGGAGACTGATGTCGCCATTCTCATCTTCCTGGTTCTGGTGAACCAGTCAGAAAAACAAAAAAGAGGGAACAACAATGGCAGATTTTGTCCAAAGCACGAATGTAAAAAGTGCGGTTCGCAAACTCGCGAGCCCGATCCCGGACGTGGCGGCGTTCAACACGATCTTCCAGTCGGTCATCATCGACAACCCGTTCGAATTCATATATCTCGCTAACGCCCCTCCTTATTTTACATTATCTCATATATGGCGCTTAAGCATACTTTCTTCCTAGGATGAATACACCAGAATTTTTTTACCTTGGAAAAATAAAAAGAGATTGTGGAAGTGTTTCTTCCCTAATTATCTTCCTTGCTTGCAAGAACTGCAAACAGAAGAACTACACCCATTAAAGCGCCGAACCAAAAGTTCAAAGCTTCATTGGTGAAGGCACTTGATGGCAGATGGATATGCACTTGGTCTGCAACTTGAAGTGCACATCCACTTTCATCGTTCACCATTCTCTAACACCTCCTTATCGTTAGTAACGGAAAGAACCGGGGGTCCTTTCCGTCCCATAATTAATTTTTGAGAGATCATCAATCCTCTCCTAAAAGCTCTTTCAAAAGAGCGCCTATGACCATTACTCCAGCCCCAATCAGTGCAACTAATGCGAGAAGAGAGAGAAGATCATTTTGATTCATCTTATTAAGGGCATTAATATATTTATTGACAGTATTCCGGTTGATTCCCATAACGTCTGCGATCTGGGCGTTGTTCATCCCGCGATTTCTATGGATCAAAATATCTCTTAACATACCTGGGTTTAGATTATATCTCCTGGCAATCTCTACAATCTTCTCGTTTATTCGATCTTCATCATAGGGACTCATTGATCAGTAGTTCAATTGCTTAATATTAATACTTTTGCTTAAATTTATGCAATTTGACTAGTTGACTCTTCCAAGAAATCACCAAAAGTCATTGCTCCCTGCTACAACAGTATCGGTCATCGCCGTCTATAGCCATAATCACTTTCGGGATTTAAAAGACGGCAAATATCCCGAATTCACTTGTACGACCAATTTAAGTTTCATTCTCTGGAGTCAGCCTTGCAAGTATTTTGAAATGGAGAATTTGATTGTTCCTTATTCAAATTCAATGAAGAGTATCATGCAAATATTTTCCTAACTTGTATCATACCATGTTCTTACGAATTTGGCGCAATTTCCTGGAATCGCCATTATCTCAGAAACTGGGGCAAAGCAATGATAAGAGAAAAATGGGTTCAAATCCAGACTCACTATTTGTTGGGGTTCCAGATCTTTAAAAAATGCTAATCCTTTGATATTAATTACAATACTTTAGTGATGATTATCAATAGAGCTGCAATTGAGAGAGAACTTGCAAAGAAAAAATCATTTAATGTAACAAATAGGCATAAAACCAGAATTAAAAAATAAATAATTCCAAACAATATGATTATTCTCTCTGCAAATTTTCTTGTTTTACCCTTTCTTTCAACACCGAGAATTTTACATTCTCTCATGAAATTATTTATTGATATTTCCTCTCCTCCGCGATTTAAAAAAATAACAGTAGGGGCTAAATATTTTGTTTCAAATTCCTTCGCTGAACACATATAATAGTAGTAATAATAAAATTGAGATCCTAGCAAAAGTAACCAATAGTATACTATGAAAATTCCAATGATAGATCCAATAAGGCAGAATATAAATTTGTTTGATAAATTCGATGACGACGCAAGAATACTGATTGAAGCTATTATGATACTGTTTGTTAAAACCATCGCGTTAAAACAAGACCAAATTAAATTTCCGGTATGATCTAACATTTCGATTGCTGATTGGTACCCAATTTGGGCTAATTTAATTTCATCTTGATTCATGAATAGTATTGATTGAGATTATATCATATGTAATTATTTGCGTAAGTTTATAACGTAAATTTTTTTATATCTCTATAAATTTCCCCCCCTCCCTTTTTTTCCCACACCATCCCCGCCACCAGCACGCCCCAATACCCAATCAAACAACAATTCAATCCCCATTTCCCCTTTTTCAAAAAGATTCAGTCAGGACTAAGCCCTCGCACGTCGTATACTGTATGTCAAAGGGCCCCGAGACACCCAAGTTCGAATGGAGACTGATGTCACCATTCTCATCTTCCTGGTTCTGGTGAACCAGTCAGAAAAACTAAAAAAAAAGGAAACAACAATGGCAGATTTTGTCCAAAGCACAAATGTAAAAAGTGCGGTTCGCAAACTCGCGAGCCCGATAGCAGACGTGGCGGCGTTCAACACGATCGTCCAGTCGGTCATCACCGACAACCCGTTTG
>Ga0315275_10001312_pt1 | contig 21763 bp, 17 predicted proteins | sample YL17G03_0_MG_FD_205557 | JGI IMG/M metagenome (GOLD analysis project Ga0315275, IMG submission 205557) | Sediment microbial communities from Yellowstone Lake, YNP, Wyoming, USA - YL17G03_0 | ecosystem: Environmental > Aquatic > Freshwater > Lake > Sediment | place: USA: Wyoming | collected...
CCGCCTCCGCGCTGGGCGGGGACTACATGGGAAGCTCGAAAGCGTTCCGGATATAGACCGCCATCTCGCCCCGGGTGGTGTCATTGCCCGGCCGGTAGAGGCCGTCCGGGTACCCTATCACCACATCGTGCTCAGCCAGATACTCGATCTGCTTGTACGACCAGTAGGTGGTGGGGACATCGGGGAAAGTCGGCGTCTCTGGCGGGACGTAGTCCTCCAGGCCCTCGGGGCCGGTCGGGGTGACGATGGCATGGGCGACGAAGACGGCCATCATCCCTCTTGTCACCTGCCAGGTCGGCTGGTAGCTGCCATCGCCGTAGCCCACCACTATGTTGTTGGCCACCGCGTACTCTACCTCGTCATAGGCCCAGTAGTCGGGCAGCACGTCCGGGAAGGTCGGCTCAGACGGACCCTCTGGGACACTCTGGTTGCACCCGCGCATGGCGCGGGCAATGAAGACCGCCATCGCCGCCCGGGTCACCACCAGGCGAGGCCGGTAGAGCCCGTCCGCGAACCCCTGCACGATGCCGCAGGCGTAGGCCGCCTCCACCTCGTCCGAACACCAGTAGTCGCAAGGAACGTCCGGGAAGGTCTCGATGCACTTGAACGCGGCGTGAATCTCGGTGTCGCCGTCCATCAGCACCGTCACTGATTCCGCCGTGTCGGTGACATGGCCCGTCCACTCGTAGAACTCCTGGTCGCCCGTTACGTTCGCTTCGAGTTCCACCAGCGCGCCCCGCGGGAACAGTCCACTCCAGGGCAACGTAACATCCACGCCGTCAACGGAGACCGACCCCGAACCGGTCTTCGTGATGTCCAGATAGTAGAAGTCGGGAACGAAGAAGACGGCGGTGATACTGGCATCGTCATCCATCGTGAACTCGAGCGGGTTATCGCTCCCGGTCGCCGCGCCGGACCACTCCTGGAACCGCCAGCCGTGAACAGCCACTGCCTCCAGGGTGACCGAGGTACGGTAGCCGAACTCGCCGTTGTAGGGCAGCGTTACCGTCGCGCCGTTCAGCTTGATGCTCCCTTCCCCCACCACGTCCAGGGTCAGGAAGCCGGTGTCCTCGGTGAAGTTAGCCGTGATTGTCTTGGCCGCGTCCATCGTCACGCTGATGGGATTAGCAGTTCCAGTGGCATCGCCCGACCAGTTGACGAAGTACCAGTTAGCATCGGGAACGGCCTGCAACGTCACCGAAGCCCCGGCAACGAAGCTGCCCGACCAGGGCGGCGTCCGCGGTGTGCCGTTCACGCGCACGGATCCACTGCCTGTCTTCGCCAGCGTCAACGTATAGGTGCCGCCGGTCGCCAGGAAGTTGGCAACAAGACTCTTGTTGCTGCTCATGATCACCGTCAGCTGCGCCGTGGGCCAGGTCACGTCCCCGGTCCAGCCGGTGAACGTCCAGCCGCTGTCCGGCACCGCCTCCAGCGTGACCACCGCGCCGACGCTGAAGGTCCCAGCCCATGGCAGTGAGTGCGAGACGCTGTTGACCAACACCGACCCGCTGCCGACCTCGCCGATCGTCAGGGTCATGCCCGGGCCGAAGTTCGCCGTGATGTTCTTGTTGGAGGTCATCGTTATTGTCAGCGTGCTGCCGGGCCAGTTGGCATCCCCGGACCAGTTCAGGAAGGTCCAGCCGCTGTCCGGCACCGCCTCGAGCGTCACCGAAGCTCCTGCTGCGAACGCCCCGGACCAGGGGAGCGTACGCAGTGTCCCGTTCACCCGAACCGATCCGTTGCCGGTCTTGGTAAGCGCCAGCACGAACTGCTGGGTGAAGTTAGCCGTGATCGTCTTTGGCCCGTCCATCGTGATCGTCGTCGGGTTTGCGCTGCCCGAGAGGTCCCCCGACCAGCCAAGGAACTGCCAGAAGACGTCGGGCACCGCCTCCAGAGTCACAACCGTCCCGGACAGGTAACTGCTCGACCATGGCAGTGCGTGTAGCACCCCATCCACCCGGACCTGGCCGTTGCCCACGCCCGTCAAGTTCAGGGCGTAGGGGATACGGGTGAAGGTGGCAGTGACAGCCTTGTTCCCGTCCATCGTTATGGTGGTCGGGTTCACACTGCCCGAAAGGTCTCCCGACCACGCGCTGAACTGCCAGCCCGCAGCTGGAACGGCCTGCAGGTTCACGACGCTGTCGGACGGGAACTGACCCGCCCACGGCAACGAGTGGGAGGTACCGTTCACCGTGACCGATCCACTGCCCACTCCGGTCAGACTCAAGGTGTAGGGGATCCGCACGAAGGTCAGGGTGACGGACCTGTCGGCCCCCATCGCAATGGTGGTCGGATTGACGCTGCCGGACAGGTCGCCCGACCAGTGGTCGAACTGCCAGCCCGCGTCCGGGACCGCCTCGAGGTCTACGATCGTGCCTGTCGCGAAGCTGCCGGACCATGGCAGCGCATGCAGCACCCCATCCACCCGGACCTGGCCGTTGCCCACGCCCGTTAGCGTCAGCGTGTAGACCCGTACGAAAGTGGCGGTCACCGCCTTGGGTGAGTCCATGGTGATGGTGTCAGGGCTGGTGCTGCCGGTCAGGTCGCCCGACCAGTTGTCGAACTGCCAGCCTGCGTCCGCCACCGCCTCCAGGCTGACCACGGTACCAGTCACGAAGCTGCCAGACCACGGCAGCGCTCGCAATACGCCATTCACGCGGACCTGGCCGTTGCCCACGCCCGTGAGAGCCAACGTATACCGGATCTCGGAGAAGTGGGCGGTGACTGCCTTGGGGGCGTCCATTGTGATGGTAGTGGGATTGGTGCTGCCGGTCAGGCCGCCCGACCAGTTGTCAAACTGCCAGCCGGCATCCGGCACCGCCTGCAGGTTTACCACAGTACCGGTCACGAAGCTGCCAGACCATGGCAGCGCGTGAAGTACCCCCTCCACCCGAACCTGGCCGTTGCCTACCCCCGTGAGATCCAAGGCATACTGGATCTGGGAGAAGTTCGCGGTCACGGCCTTGGCTGCGTCCATCGTGATGGTCGTAGGATTGGTGTTGCCGCTCAGGTTGCCGGACCAGTTGTCGAACTGCCAGTCTACATCCGGCACTGCCTGCAGACTGACCACAGTGCCGGTCACGAAGCTGCCAGACCATGGCAGCGCGTGAAGCACCCCATCTACCCGGACCTGGCCGTTGCCTACCCCCGTGAGACTCAACAGGTACTGGATCTGCGAGAAGTTGGCAGTGACGGCCTTGGGGGCGTCCATCGTGATGGTGGTGGGGTTGGTGTTGCCGGTCAGGCCGCCCGTCCAGCTGTCGAACTGCCAGCCTGCATCCGGCACCGCCTCCAGGTCCACCACGGTGCCGGTCACGAAGTCGCCGAACCACGGCAGCGCGTGTAGCACCCCATCCACCCGGACCTGGCCGCTGCCAACATCCGTGAGGTCCAACCTGTAATGGATCTCGGAGAAGTTGACGGCGACCGCCTTGTCGGCATCAACCGTAATGGTGTCGGGGTTGGTGCTGCCCGTCAGGTCGCCTGACCAGTTGTCGAATTGCCAGGTAGGATCCGGCACCGCTTCCAGGGAGACAACTGTGCCGCAGAGGTAGATTCCCGACCAAGGGAGCGTCTGCGGGACGCCGTCCACCAGAACGCTGCCGCTGCCGACCCCGGTCAGGTCGAGCGTGTACTGGACCTGGGAGAAGTTGGCGGTCACCGCCTTGGCGCTGTCCATGGTGATAGTCGTTGGGTTGGCATTGCCGGTGAGGCTGCCGGTCCAGTTGTCGAACTGATAGCAGGTGTCCGGGACCGCCTCGAGATCCACTATACTCCCGCAGTCGAAGTTGCCCGACCAGGGCAGTGACTGCAGCGTGCCGTTGACGAGAACCTGCCCAGCCCCCGAGCCGCTCAGCGCAAGGTTGTACTGTATGATCTCGCCCTGGACAAGGACGTCGTCCACGTACTGGTAGTCTTGGTTGTTGCTGCCGGCGATCCGGAAGCGAAGTGCGAACGCCGGGTTGTTGTCGGCCGCTGCGGGCAAGGCGTAGGAGAAGGGGTAGAGAGCGGGGGGAAGGGTGGTTTCCTCGGGATCGCCGTTGTTGATCTGCTTGAGCACCGTCCACGTGGTCCCATCGGACCAGGATGCCTGGACGAACTCCCCCGCCTCCAGGCTGTCGGCACCCATGGAGAAAGAAACCGTGATGTTCTGGTAGCAAGTGGTGGGGATGGTCCGGGCCATGCTCCGCGTGCGGGTAAGCTGAACGCCGTGGGTGCCGTTGTGCGGCACGCCTGTGTACCATAGCCACTGGCCCTGTCCCGTAAGGGTCCATCCCGCGAAGGCGGCCTCGAAATCGTCCGAGAAGATAGTGCTGACCTGCGCGCATGCGGCCGAGGCCACCAGCGCCACGACAAGTGACGCGAGGATGATCGCGACGAGAGGCTGCAGCCGAGCGCCGGGGCGTGCAGAACGGCTCGGCGGATAGGGATGCCCGAGGGGAACCGGGGAGGAACGCCGGCCACTACACAACGCCACGAAGTACCCTACGCTGACCATCGTGCTGGACTCCTTCGCCCGAAACGGGTTGTCGGCCCTTGCTCAGTAGGGGGAACCAGTGTGGTCACAGTGGGTTAGAGGGGCCACTAGGAAGCTTCGACATGGGTGGTCGTCCCCCTCTTGCCATCTGGGCACAGACAGCCAATTTCGCACCCGTTGCCGGCCCTGGGCGCAGGGGAACACCGCTCCCATGGAGAACCTGCCGCCATTAGGCCGGAGGGTCTCCCCATGAAGCTGAAGTTCATGCCGACCGAAGAACGGTTCTTCGAGCTGTTCAACGCCCAGACCAAGCACATCCTCAGGGCCGCCGCTCTGCTGCGGCAGCTCGTCGGCGACCACCTGCAGGCGGAGGACCTGAGGAAGCAGATCGAGGCGGTCGAGCATGAAGGCGACATGACCACCCACGAGATCGCCGACCGCCTGAACCGCACCTTCAACGCCCCCTTCGATCACGAGGACATCCACGACCTTGCCGCGCGGCTGGATGACATCCTGGACAACATTGAGGCTACCGCCGATCGGATGTTCCTCTACGAGGCGGGTCAAGCGAGCCCCGAGATGGTGACCATGGCAGACGCGCTGCTCGATGCAGCGAAGGCGTTGGAGGGCGCCGTCGAGGGCATCCATGACGTCAATAAGAACGCCCGGCGCATCATGGACTACTGCATCGAGATCCATCGCCTGGAGAACCTCGCCGATGAGCAGAGCCGGCTGGCGCTGGCGAAGCTCTTCAAAGGCACCGATGCGCTCTATGCGCTCAAGTGGAAGGAGATCTACGACCACGCCGAAAACGCGATAGACAAGTGCGAGGACGTCGCCACGATCCTCGAAGGCATCGTCGTCAAACACACCTGATCACGCTCCCATGGACCCGAAGCTCCTCTACATCTGCTTCATCTGCGCGGTCGCCTTTCTCTTCGACTTCGTCAACGGCTTCCACGACTCCGCCAACTCCATCGCCACCGTCGTCTCCACCCGGGTGCTCAAGCCGGTCTACGCGGTCGGCTGGGCCGCCTTCTTCAACTTCGTCGCGGCTTTCGGCTTCGGCGTCCACGTCGCGACAACGATGGGCAAGGGCATAGTAGTCGAGCGGGCCGTCACCAACGAGGTACTCCTCGCAGCGCTGGTTGGCGCCATCGTGTGGGACCTGCTCACCTGGTATCTCGGACTGCCCACGAGTTCGTCGCACGCGCTGATCGGGGGACTGGTTGGCGCTGCCCTGGTCCATGCTGGCTATGATTCCCTCCATGCCAAGGGCATAGTGAAGATCACCTCGTTCATCGTCTTCTCCCCGCTCATCGGCCTGGCGCTTGGGCGTTTCCTCCGCACAGCCGTGAGCTGGATCTTCCATCACTCCTCCCCGAAGAACACCGCCCACTTCTTCCGTCGCATGCAGCTCTGTTCGGCAGCCCTCTACAGCCTCGGACACGGCACCAATGACGCGCAGAAGACCATGGGGGTGGTTGCCATCCTCCTTTTCACCAACGGCTACCTGGGTCCGGAGTTCTACGTGCCGCGATGGGTGATCCTGGGCGCCCACGCGGCCATCTCCCTTGGGACCATGGCCGGTGGCTGGCGCATTGTGAAGACCATGGGGATGCGCATCACCAAGCTACAGCCGGTAGACGGCTTCTGCGCCGAGACTGCTGCTGCCGCCTCGCTTTTCGGCACCGCCCTGGCCGGCATCCCGGTCAGCACCACTCACACCATCACCGGCGCCATCGTCGGGGTCGGGTCGGTGAGGCGGCTTTCAGCGGTGCGCTGGGGGGTCACCTTTGGGATCGTCTGGGCATGGGTCCTGACCATGCCAGGCGCGGCCGCGGTCTCCGCCGCAACCATGCTGCTGCTCCGTCTGATCACCTAAGCTGCCGGCCACCTCGCCCTCCGGCGCCCTTGGGGGCGCCCCCGAATTGTGGAAGAATGAACTAGCCGCGGGCGGGATGGCTGTCGGGAGGTTGCCGCCTGACCGCGCGGAGACCTCCATGCATGTACACGACCAGAACGCGCACGTCCTGCTAGGCCAGATCCTGCTCACCTCGGGCGTGATCACCGAGGCGGATTTGGGCGAGGCGCTGCGCCGCCAGCAGTCTACAGGAGAGCTATTCGGCGAGGTGCTGCTCGCAATGCGGGCAGTGACACGGGAGCAACTGGAGCGGGCGCTCCGCTGCCAGGCCAGGCTTCGCGGACGCCCCGAGGCGAAGCATCCGTTCATCCTGGTCGTTGACGATGATCCCGAGGTCGGCGCGGTTGTGGGCGAGATACTGGAAGGCGCCGGCTACCGGGTGGGCGTTGCTCAGGATGGAGCGGAGGCGCTCGCCGCGCTGCTCGCACCTGATCCTCCTCCGCCGGCCGTCGTGGTGTTGGACCTCGGGCTTCCTCAGACCAGCGGGGTGGAACTCCTTGCCATGCTGCGGGAGATGACCCAGACCCGTTCTCTCCCTGTCGTCATCCTGACAGGCCGGCCTGACCTCGAGTCACAGCTCCGCGAGCGGGGTCTCACCATCAGCGCCTTCCTGGCGAAGCCAACGTCCGCCCGCCAGCTTCTCGCGACCGTGGAGGCCGCTGCTCGCGAGGGTGTTTGCGCCAAGGCACCGGCGGGTAGATAATCCTGGAGTCTCCCGCCTTCGCGGGCGCCGTAGCCCGACTCCTGCGGGCGGGCGATCCTGTCCCGCCGCTGGCAGGGCTTCGTCCCCCGCCGACCGAAACTCCTGAGCGCGTTATCGCTCTGCGACGGAGGATGGCCTGCTTTGATCACTGACTGGCAGTCGGCCTCGAGTTCCCGCCATCGGATCCTGGTGGTGGAGGACGACCCGCCGGTATGCCGGTTCCTCGAAGCGCTCCTGCTCGACCGCGGCTACCAGGTGACACAGGCCCGCAACGGGATCGAGGCCCTCGTCGCGCTCACCGCCCCGCCATCCGAGCTGCCGCACGCCGTCATACTCGACCTTGGGCTCCCGCTTGAGAGCGGCGTGTCGGTGCTATCATTCCTCCGCAGCGTCATGCGGGGCGGCCTCCCTGTGATCGTGCTGACGGGCCGCCAGGACCCCGAAGAGGAGGCCGCCGTGCGCAACCTGGGCGTCGCCGCCTTCCTCCGTAAGCCCGCCAACCCCGAGCAGCTGCTCGGCGCGCTCACCGCCGCGCTGCCCTGACTCCCCAAACCAGCATCGCGCTCGCTAGAGGATACGCCCCGGCCTAGCCGAAGGCATACCCCAGCCCGAGCCACTGGAGGAGCCCCGTGAGACTGAGCTGCGCTGGCTACACCTTCGACACCTACTTCCGCCAGAAGGGACTGACGCTCGATCAGTACATCGACACCTGCGCCGATATGGGCCTCGACGGGGTCGAGCTGACCCAGTACTACTTCCCCGAAACAAGCCCATCTTATCTCAATCACCTCAAGCGGCGGCTCTTTCGCCGCGGCCTGGAGCTTGCGGGCACCGCTGTCGGCAGCTCCTTCTGCCTCCCGACGCCGGCGGAGCGCGAGAAGCACGTCGCCTTCGTCAAGGAATGGCTCGACATCTCGCAGCGCCTGGGGTCGCCCTGTCTTCGGGTATTCGCCGGTCCGGCGCCCCAGGGGCATACCGAGGACGAGGCCCTGTCCTGGGCCGTTGCCGGGCTAAAGGAGTGTGCGAAACGGGCCGCCGAAGTCGGCGTCATGATCGGTCTGGAGAACCACGGCGGCCTGACCGGCACAGCCGACGGTCTGGTCCGGCTGCTGAAGGCGGTCGGCTCGGACTGGGTGGGGGCGCTGCTTGACTTCGGCAACTACAGTCGCGACCCGTACGCCGAGTTCGAGCAGACCGCGCCCCACACCATCATGACTCATGTTAAGCCGACGGCGGACTTCGCCGGGACCCGGGACTGGGTGGACTACCGCCGCGTGGACGAGATCATGCGACAGGTGGGATACCGGGGATTCCTGTCCATTGAGTACGAGGAACCGGGCAAAGACGCGATGGTCGAAGTGCCGCGCTTTGCCGCCTATCTGCGCGGAGCCACGAGGTAAGAGAGATGGCAGGCAAACCCATTGGGGTCGGTCTGGTCGGCTGCGGCGACATCGCGCCTGCACATGCCAAGGCGCTGGCCGAGGCCGGCGGGGCGAAGCTCGTTGCTTGTATGGATGTAGTCGAGTCCTCTGCCAAGAGCCTCGGCACGGAGTACAACGTTCCGTGGACGACCAGCCTGGATGAGCTGCTTGCCAGGCCCGAGGTCGAGCTTGTTACCATCGCCACTCCGGCCTTCACCCACTACCCGATCACCGAGTCCGCGGCGAAGGCTGGCAAGCATGTCCTGTGCGAGAAGCCCATCGCTCCCGACCTCCCCGACGCCGAGGCTATTGTCTCCGCCTGCAAGCAGGCCGGCGTCTCGCTCTCGACCTGTTTCCCTCTGCGCTACCACCGTGCCGCCCAATGGACGAAGGCGCTGCTCGGCGCGGGCGCCCTCGGCGATGTCATCGAGATACGGCTCCGCAACCTCGGCGAGAAGAAGGAGTCCTACTGGACCGGCGGGTTCTCGGGGCGGACCAAGACCGACTGGCGCAAGTCCCGCGCCCAGAGCGGCGGCGGCATCGTCATAACCAATCTCATCCACCATCTCGACCTGGCCAGGGCGGTGACAGGCATGGAGGTCACCCGTGCATTCGGGCTGACCGGCACCTTCGCCACCAAGGTGGAGGTGGAGGACCTGGGCGTCGCCTGCCTTCGCTATCAGAACGGCGCGATCGGGATGGTGGAAGGCAGCTCCTGTTTCGTGGGAGGCGCGGCCGAGCACGACTTCGCCCTGCTGGGCACCAAGGGGCAGGTGCGCTTCGGCTTCTGGAGTGGCAAGTGCGAGGCGTTCCTCGCCCAGGCAGCGGAAGGCCTTCCGGCGGGGGAGTGGGTGGCGAAGGATGTCGAGGGCAACACCCACGTGGACTTCTACAACGATCTCGCTGCCGCGCTCCGCGCCGGCAAGACCCCGCCGGTCACCGGCGAGGACGGGCGGGCCGCGCTCGAGCTTGTTCTCGCTATCTACCGCTCATCCGACCTCGGCCAGGCGGTGGTGCTGCCGTTGTAGGAAGCCTCGCTCCTGCTCTGTAGGCGGAGATCATTGGAGGTCTTTCCGGAGCACGGCATAGCGCCGCGTGATGTGCCACCCGTTGGTGACGTAGAAGCCCGTCGCGGCCCACCCGGCCGACATGGTTTCCGTCCCCAGGTCCCTGGCCCGGATCATGGACTCCAGCAGGAGCAGGTTGCCGTAGCCCTTGCCGCGTTCACGCGGCAGCGTCATGATCGGGCCGAACGAGCCCTGGGGAGCGTTGGGCCGGAACCGCGCCCAGCCGACCAGCTTCTCTCCCTTGCGCAGCACCAGCACGCGTTCATCCGCCTCGGCATACCTCGACTCCCAGCCGGCCGGGAACCAGTGCGGCTGATCGCTCGTTGCGACCAGTTCCTGGAGAAGCGGCAGCAGTTCGGGGCGCCAGGTGAGCAGTTCCACGGAATCGCCGACCCGCTGCCAGGCCAGCTCCAGCAGCCGCGGCACCAGCGGGTCGCGCAGGTCAACCGCGACGTCCTCAATCGTCTGGGTATCCCGGTAACCGCGGCGGCAGAGAGTGTCGCGCAGGAGCTCATAGCGGACGTCGAGCCCGGGGAAGACGTAGGGACCCGCGTACTCAACGACGTTCACCGCGGTCTTCCCTGCCGCCGCGCAGTAGCTCTCGCCTGCCTCAAGCAGGAGATCTGCTCCTTGCTCTCCCGACTCGCCCTCTACCACGAAGAAGGCCTTCAGGAAACCTTGGCTGAATTCGTAGGGCTGCCCGCAGCCATCGCCGCCGGGCACCGTCCGTCGCACCAGGAACGACGCGAAGCCGGCGATAGAGCCATCGCCGTCCCTCGCCACCAGAACGGCGTCAGGCTCATAGTTCGGATCGTTCAGGATGACGCGGCGGAACTCGGACTCGACCACAGGGTCGTAGACCAACTCCTCCTGCCACGCCGCCAGCACCGCGGGCAGGTCTGCCTCCGACATTGGTGCGATCCGCATCATCCGTTCCTCCTCGAACACGATCACAGGGCTGAGGTCAGATGGGCTCGTCCGCGATCCGGGCGATCCAGTCACGCGTCCACTCCACCGTTTCCAGGCCCATGCCGCAGACTGGGTTTCCGAGGAAGATCATGCCGTCTAGCCGACCCTCCTTCAACCAGCGAAGGCCAAGCTCGCACTGGTGTTTCATCAGGTCGAGTGCCAAGCTTCCATCCCCGCCCTCTTCGGTCCCGCCCCAGTCGTTGAAGTAGCAGCCCAGCATCTTGCGTCGGTCACCGGCCCTCGCCTCCAGCCGGGGCAGGTTGGCTTCGAGGTGCTTGATCTCGCGGCCCCACCAGTTCCAGAAGGTCACCACATCGCATCTTCTCAGGTGTTCCTCGCTCGGTAGTCCGAGCTGGTGGGCATAGAGGACCACCCAGAGGTCGAGCTTACGAGGGCCGTTGTGCAACCGCTCGCGGAACTCCTCGGTCTGCTCGAGTGTGAAGCGGGCCACGGGGCCCTCCCGGCTGGGATGCTTGAAGAAGTCGTCCATGATGGCGCCCACGATGTTGGGGAACTTCGCGGCGATCTTGAGCACTTCCTCGAGATCGTTACGGTCAGACCGACTGTCGCCCAGGATGGACCACACCACTCGCTTCAAGCACACGAGCGGGCGGGCATAGCTATCGAACGGCGGCTCCGGGAAGTTGTGCTGAGTCACGAAGAGCGAGTTGGGCAGACCCAGATAGCATGCTCCTTCGAGCGCTGTCATGCGGTGCTCCTGCGGCCCGCCCGCGCGCTCGCCACGCCGCTCGATGATCGGCGCCCCGAACAACCACAGCTTGTCTCTGACTGTGCTCATATCTCCCTGCCATGAACAGCATGCGACAGAACTTCGATGAGCCGCGCTCTGCCCCCTGCGGGATCTCGCGTCACTCGACCCGCTGTTCTGCTCACCCGCGCTGTGGGGTGTGACTTCCTAGGGTAGGCCGAAGTGTAAAAAAGTGATACCCTATCGGTTATCACAAGGAAGCGCTTTATTGGCGCTCACCGAAAGGGTATCGGAGAGATGATAGCAGATCAGCAACAAGCATGGGAGCAGATGATGCAGTCGGTGGCAGAGGAACTGCGCCCGCTATGGGAGGCCTTGGACGGGACGGAGAGCGCAGATGCGCTGGAGGTGGCGGTGCTAACCTGTCAGCGGCGGGCTGGGGCACTGGTGATGCAGGCGCTGGCGCAGGAAGCGATCTGCCGCCGGGAGCAGGCCCAGCTGCACGTGTGCTGCGGGAAGGCGATGGACAATGAGAGCCGCCGCGCCAAGACGGTGGTGACGGTAGTGGGAACGGTACGTCTCAAGCGGCGCTACTACCGTTGTCTGGCATGCGGAAAGAGGCGTTTCCCGGCGGACGAATGGTTGGGATGGAGGGGAGACTTCAGCCATCAAGTGCAGGGGCTGGTGACGTGGCAATGCTCGTCGCTGCCCTATCGGGAGGCGCTGGAGGGTCTGGAGAAGATGGCCGGTCTGGAGCTGTCCTTGCTGGCGGCGGAAAACATGGTTGCCCGCTGGGGCAAAGAGGAACTGACCTGCGCCCCATACCAGGAGCGGGTGGAGCAGGAGCTGGTGATAGAGATCGATGGGACCAAGGCGCATCTGGAGGATGGGTGGCGAGAAATCAAGGTGGCTGCTTGCTTTTCCTATGATCGCGATGATCCGCAGCGGCCCCCCGAAGCGGTCAGCTACACCGCGGACTGGGAGTCGGCCGAGCAATTCCGCGAGACGCTGTGGCAGGAGGCGCTGGCGCGGGGGGTGACCACGGCGCGATCACTGGCGGTGATCGGGGATGGGGCGCCGTGGGTGTGGGAGATGGCCAGTCATCTCTTCCCCTATGCCGAACAGATCCTGGATTGGTACCACCTCACCGAGCATCTATGGACCGCGGGAAAGATCGTGCATGGGGATGGCACACCAGAGACCGAGGCATTGGTGGAGCAGTGGAAGACCGAGGTGTGGGAGGGCCGCTCGGAGGGGGTAGAGGAGCACCTGCGTGAGCTGGTGGCGGCGGGCACAGATGACGCCAGCAATACCTTGCGCAAGTGCGCCGACTATCTGCGGACTCACCAGGCGCGACTGCGCTACCATTTGTTCCGCCAACAGGGATGGCCCCTTGCATCCGGAGTGGTGGAAGGAGCGTGCAAGCACGTGGTGGGGCAGCGCTTCAAGCGCCAGAGCACCCGTTGGACTAAGGCAGGAGCGCGGGCCGTGCTACACCTGCGGCTGGACCGACTCAACGGCCGCTGGCCAGCCCGCAGCGAACTCATCCGTCGGGCGGCTTGACCTACGCCATAAGGTCACACCCGCGCTGTGGCCGGCCTTGCGTCGCTCCCGTAGCAGGTGTATCCTCATGCTCAACTGATGCGAGGTTCGGGACCCGCTTTGAGACTGCCGCCGATTCGATGACCGACACTTACCGCGAGCCAGCTCGTGACATCCCCATCGCTCGGACTGCCGACGTTCTGATCGTCGGCGGCGGGCCCGCCGGCCTCGCCGCTGCCATCGCCTCTGCTCGCGCTGGTGCGAAGACACTTCTAATCGAGCAGTTCGGCTACCTTGGCGGCACCGCTACTGCCTCTCTTATGGCCTGCATAAACGGCTTCCGCAACCAGGTCGAGCCGGACGCCACTCAGACGGTACGGGGCATCGCCGAGGAGATCATCCTGCGGCTCAAGGAGATGGGCGGACTGGGGAAGAGCCCCTATCAGCAGAAGGCCTACCCCACGAAGCCAGGGCAGCTCGAGTACAGCTACGCGGTGGACACCGAGAAGCTGAAGTACGTGACCCTCAAGATGTGTGTCGAGGCGGGGGTCGAGCTGCTATTCCACACCTGGTTCTGCGAGGCGATCGTGGAATCGGCCACGGTCCGCGGGGTGATCGCTGAGAACAAGTCGGGCCGGCAGGCGCTGATGGCGAAGGTCGTTGTTGATGCGAGCGGCGATGCCGATGTCGCGGCCCGCGCCGGTGCGCCGTTCTGGCAGGTCACGCGCGACGAGGCTCCACGGCTCAACGACGAACTCATGTACCGGATCGAGTTCGGCGCTCGTCGCCCGGAGGGCACTCACGCCTGCGACTTCGGCAGGAACGCGGTCGTCTGGGGGCCGGCGGTCGGCCCCATCAACGGGGTGGACGCGGACGAGCTATCGCGAGCCGAGGTGGAGACGCGCCTTCGCGTCTATGAGGACTTCGCCCGCAAGCAGAAGGAGCATCCGGAACTGGCCGACGCCAAAGTGGTTGAGACTCCGCCACTGCTCGGCATCAGGCAGACGCGGTTCGTCGAGGGAGAATACACGCTGACAGCCGAAGACGCCATTGTCGGCCAGCGATTCGATGACGTGGTGGCGATCAGCTCGTGCCCGATCATCCACTTCTACGGATACCGGAGATACCTGGAACACGAGGGGTACGACATTCCCTACCGGTGCTTGGTGCCGCTGAAGATTGACGGTCTGCTGGTCGCCGGCCGCCCTATCTCGAGCGAGCAGCAGCCTTACGAGTCGCATCGAGCGATGGCGCCGATCATGGCGATCGGGCAGGCGGCGGGAGCGGCCGCCGCGCTGTGCAGTCAGATGGGCGTGCGCCCGCGGGACATGGACGTTGGACGCCTGCAGCAACTCATCATATCGCAGGGCGCGGAACTTCGGAAGGCGCGATGATACAAAGCTGGGATGTGATCACGATCGGCAATCTGTCTCGCAACCGCTACTGGGGCGAAGGCGATGAGGTGCGGCTACGCGATGCGTGGTGCACCTGCACGCTCATCAGCGGGGATGGATTCCGACTGCTGGTTGATCCGTCGCTCAGGGACCCCGCTGCCATGGCCGCGGAACTCGACCGCCGAACCGGCCTGAAGCCCGAGGACGTCAATGCCGTCTTCATCACCCATCATCACGGCGACCACCATTGGGGCCTTGAGGCGTTCCCAGCGGCGAGATGGTACGCAGTAGGGCCGGTCGCCGACTTGGTCAACAAGGAGAACACCTACTCGAAGCCCGTCGAGCCGGCCCCGCACCGCCTCCTCGGGGCTGTTGGCGTCGTAGCTACGCCCGGCCATACGAAGGAGCACCACAGCCTGCTCTTCCGCTGCGACGGACAGGCTGTCGTTATCGCGGGCGACGCCGTGATGACCCGCGACTTCTTCGTCCACCGCCAGGGGTACTTCAACTCGGTGGATTTCCAGCAGGCCGCGCGCACCATCGAAGAGACTGCGCTCGTCGCTGACATAGTGGTCCCGGGCCACGACAACTACTTCCTCGTCTCGTTGGCGCCGTTTGCCGAGTAAGCACCTCCGCAGGAGCAGAGAGTGAACACGAGCGACCTCAAACCCAGACTGCTGATGGGGCCGGGCCCCTCCGACGTGAACCCGCGCGTGCTGGCGGCGATGGCGCGGCCGACAGTCGGCCACCTCGATCCGCAGTTCCTCGGCATCCTCAACGATATCCGGGATATGCTCAAGCAGGTCTTCCAGACCCGGAACGAGATGACGCTGGCGGTGAGCGGCACCGGTTCTGCGGGCATGGAGACCTGCGTCGTCAACCTGATCGAGCCGGGCGACAAGATGCTCGTGTGCATCAACGGCGTCTTTGGAGCGCGGATGAAGGACGTGGCCGAGCGCGCTGGCGCCGATGTCACTGCGATCCAGCGCCCGTGGGGACAGGTCTTCTCGCCCGAGGAGGTAGCAGCGGCTATCCGCGAGAAGGGGCCGTTCAAGCTCGTCGGGATCGTCCACGCCGAGACGAGCACCGGCGCGGCCCAGCCCATCGCTCCGATCAGCAAGGCCGCGCACGCGGCAGGCGCGCTGCTGCTCGTGGACACCGTCACCAGCCTCGGCGGCATGGAGGTGGATGTAGACGGATGGAATGTTGATGCCTGTTACAGCGGCACGCAGAAGTGCCTCTCGTGCCCGCCGGGTCTGTCGCCCGTCACCTTCAGCCCGGCCGCGGTCGAGGTGATAGACAAGCGGAAGAGCAAGGTGCAGAGCTGGTATCTCGACATGACCATGGTGCGCGCCTACTGGGGGACTGAGCGCCTCTATCATCATACCGCACCGATCAACATGAACTATGCGCTCCATGAGGCCCTGAAGATCGTGCTGGAGGAGGGATTGCGCCCGCGCTGGCAGCGCCACGCCCTCCACCACCGCGCGCTCAAGGCCGGCCTGACGGCAATGGGCATCAAGTACCTGGCCGATCCGGGCCATCAGCTTCCCATGCTGAACGCGGTCGCCGCCCCGGATGGCGTAGAAGAGGGCGAGGTGCGCAAGCGGTTGCTGGACGAGTTCGACATCGAGATCGGCGCCGGACTGGGCGAGTTCAAGGGCAAGGCCTGGCGCATCGGGCTGATGGGCGAGAGTGCCACCGAGCGCCACGTCACAGGCGTCCTGTCTTCTTTGAACACAGTCCTCGCCGAGAAGGGTATGGTTGAGAGGGGGGTAGCACTTCCGGCAGCGCGCGAGGCCTACGAAGCATGACAGTTGGAGCAGAGCTGGCACAACGGACCGATACAGCGAGGGTCGCCGGCCTCCGCCAGCGCGTTCGCGATGCGATGGAGGTCCCCCCTGCGCCATGGAAGTGCCCACCGCGCATTGCGGATGAGCTGATGTCCGAGCCCCTGCCCGTCCGGAAGGCCCTCGCGGTGGCGCTGAAGCTGGCCCACATGCCGACCGACCTCTGGCGCGGACAGCTCTTCGCCGGCTCCATGACGTTGGAGGATCCGCGCCTCCACGCCGAGTGGGGATTCCCCGATTACACCACCGAGGACGAGAGGGCGCGCGCCGCCAAGCGCTGGGTGAGTATCCATTCGGTCTTCGGCCACATCGTTCCCGATTATCCATCGCTGCTGTCCAAGGGCCTGCGCGGCATCAGAGCCGAGGCGGAGGCCGGCGCCGCGGCCGCCGATGAAGAGCAGGCCGCATTCCTGCGCTCGGTCATGGTCGCGGTGGACGGCGTGATGCACTACGCTGAGCGTCTCGCCGAGCGGTGCGACGAGGAGGCCGCGTCGGAGGCAGACGCAGACCGCGCCTCCGAGCTTCGCCAGATGGCAGCCAACTTGCGCCAGGTGCCTGCAGGCCCGGCGCAGTCCTTCTGGCAGGCGCTGCAGTCGGTCTGGCTTCTCCACATGATTTTCCACTCCACCATGGACGGCAATGCCATGGGCCGGCTCGACCAGTATGTCTGGCCTTACCTCGCGGCCGACCTGAACGCCGGACTGCTCGACATGGATAGGGCGGCGGAGCTGGTGGACTGCTTCTGCCTGAAGTTCAACGAGCGCGCTCAGACGCTGGACGATCAAAGGCCGGAGTCGCGCGAACCCGAGGCGGTTGACCCGGCTCGACGGACTCGACACTACACCTCGTCTCAGATCGGCACTCGCCGCGATGGCGTTGATGCGACCAACCATTGGCTCCAGAACATCGTCGTCGGCGGGCTCACACCCAACAACGGCGACGGCACGAACCCGCTCACCTATCTGCTGCTGGACAGCTACCGCCGCAATCATATGACCAACCCGCTGCTCACCGTGAGGCTGCACCGCGACTCGCCGGACGAACTCGTTCGCTTCGCCGCGGAGGTGCTCAAGGAAGGCGGCGGCATGCCCGCGCTCTTCAACGACGAGGCGCTTGTCCCCGCGCTCGAGCGGATCGGCATGCCGACAGAGGACGCGCGCGACTACACCAATGATGGGTGCTGGGAGATCATCATCCCGGGCCGTACCGATTTCCGCTTCCAGCGGCTGAGCGTCATGCTCTGCCTGGAGTGGGCGCTCAATCGCGGCCGCTCCCGCTTGGATGGCGTCCAGCAGGGGCCGGATACGGGCGACGCGCGCTCGTTCACCAGCTATGACCAGCTCTGGTCCGCGTTCTTGACGCAGCTTGATGCGATGGTCGGGCGCGTTGTCGAGGATGTGGTCAACTCGATCAACGACCGGAGCATCATTGCTCCGGTGCCTCTGCTCAGCGCGCTGATCGAGGGCTGCATCACCTCGCGCAAGGACCTAACTGCCGGCGGCGCGAAGCACCGCACCTTCGGCATGCTTGCGGAGGGGGCGGCCCATGCCATAGATTCGCTTACCGCGATCAAGACCGTCGTGTTCGAGCAGAAGCAGGCGACCATGGCAGAGCTGTGTGACGCTCTCGGCACGAACTTCGAGGACGACGCGTCTCTTCGATGGAAGCTGCTGTCTGCGCCGAAGTACGGCAACGACGACGAGACGGCCGATACCGTCGGCCGGGAGATGATGGAATCCTTCGCCGACATGGTTGCCAAGCATGCGGAAGCATTCCGGGCGATCGTCAGGTTCCCGGCGGGCGTCGGCACCTTCTCCTGGTACGTCGGCATCGGTGAGGGGCTCGGCGCATCGCCCGACGGCCGGCTGGCAGGCGAACCGGTGTCATCTAACGCCTCGCCCGCGCTCGGCCGCGACATGCACGGGATCCCTGGCGCGATTCTGTCCTACGCGAACTTGCCCCATGACCGGCTGCCCGCGGGTGGGCCGCTCGACCTCCGCATCGCGCGCCGGCTCGTCGAGGGCGACGATGGAACCGACCGCATGGCGGCCCTCATCCGCTCCTTCGTGGACACCGGCGGCTCGATAATGACCCTGACCGTCGCCGACACGGAGGAGCTGAGAGAGGCCCAGCGCGAGCCGGACAAGCACCGCTCACTGCGGGTGCGCATGGGCGGCTGGTGCGCCTACTTCACCATGCTCAGCCGCGAGCAGCAGGACCACCACATCCGCAGGCAGGACGGGCGGTCGTGAGGAGTCCGGCGGCGCTCTCCGATGTGGCGGGACTGATCTTCGACCTCGACACCTTCGCCGTCCACGATGGGCCAGGCATCCGCATGGCCGTATACCTGAAGGGCTGCCAGTTGGGCTGCAAGTGGTGTCACAGCCCGGAGTCCATCTCCCCCAAGCCTGAGCTTATCTTCCTTCGCGATCGGTGCGCGCGGTGTGGCGCCTGCGCGGCCGTGTGCGTCCAGCGCGTTCATGTAGTCAGCGAAGCCGGCCACACACTCAACCGCACCGAGTGCGTTGTGTGCGGGCGATGCGTGGAAGCCTGCCCGACCGGCGCGCTGGCGGTGAAAGGCGAGACGGTCTCGGCATCGGAGATCATCGCGCGCGCCGTCAGGATGAAGCCCTTCTTCGACCACTCAGGAGGCGGGGTGACCCTCACCGGCGGCGAGGTCACCTGCCAGCTCGAGTTCGCGCGAGCGATCCTGGCAGGCTGCAAGTCTCATGGCATCCACACCGCCATCGAGACAAACGGCGCCTGCCCGTGGAAGGCGCTGGAGCAGCTACTCGCCCAGACCGACCTGGTCCTCTACGACCTGAAGCTTGTTGACGATGCCCAGCACCGCCGCTGGACCGGCGCATCGAACCGGCGGATTCTGGCTAACGCGGCTAGGCTGAAGGGCCGAAACGTGGAGCTGCGCGTGCCGCTCATCCCGGGCATCACAGATACGCGCGAGAACCTGGAGGCGATCTTCGCCTTCATGCGAGAGGCGGGCATGAGACGAGTCTCGCTTCTCCCCTACAACCCCACGACGGCGGCGAAGTACGAGTGGCTTGGTCTCCCGTTCACCCTCGAGGCGGAGCCGCAGTCGGCCGACCGGCTTGGCGAGATCCTCGCCCTGGCGCGCGCGGCTGGCCTCGATGCCGTGCTGTCGTGAGGATGCCGCGCGTCAGTCGCCGAGCTGCCCGAGGTGCTCCTCGCCCGGCGGCCCCAGGTCGCGCTCCGTCGGTATCTTCCTCAGGCGGTCCCGCACCTCGACGACCTGCTGTGGGGTCAGGCTCTTCTCGATCATCGGGAAGATGAGCCTGTCCTCCTTATCCGCGTGCCGCTGCAGCAGGTTCGCGGTTAGGTCCACCAGCGCGAGGAGGCGCCTCGCGGAGGCCTGGTCCGGGACGCCGGCATCCGCCATCCGGGTCGCGATCTCGATCATCTCGCCGGTCCGCCGTGCGAGTGTCGCGTGCGCGGACATGTCATCCTCGGCTTCCTCCCCGAAGAAGCGGCCGAACACGTCCGCGCCCTGGGCTCCTTCGGAGACAATCCGCAGCGCCTCCGGGAAGACGCCGTCTTCTTCCCGCCTGAAGTGCACGCGCAGCCGCCACTGGAAAACGTCTAGCGTATCCACGATCTGCTTGCCGCTGTCCAGCGACCCGGCGCCGGGCTGCGCGAGACGGCGGATCGCCCCCTGAAGATCGCCCATGTCAACCACCAATGCCATATGATCGTCCGCCATCTCCCCGAAAGGTGACCGCTGCTCCATCCTCTCCTCACTTGTCCGCCTCCGGCCGCCCGCCAGAGGCTAGCAAGCCCTCACGTGTGGCCTGCGGTCAATGCTTGGCGGCCGAGGGCCGGCTTCCTGTCTGACTCCTACACCATTGCGCGCCTGGTGTGCCAAAGAGGAGTGCCACGCGCGGGTGGCTAACCTGTCCGCTGGCCGTTGGCCAAATGAGGCGCCATGTCAGCCCCCCTGAAGACTATGATCGTCCTGGGAACCAGGCCTGAGGTGGTGAAGCTCGCCCCGGTTGCGCTCGAGCTTCGCCGCCATCCGAAGCAGTTCCGCGTCACCCTCGTCGGCACAGGACAGCACCGCGAGCTCGTACCCCAGCACCTCAAGCTGTTCCGACTCCGGCTCGATGACGACCTGAAGGTGATGAAGCCGCGCCAGACTCTCGCCGACATTACCGCGCGCACGGTTCAACGGCTGGACGCGCTGCTCGCCGCTGACCCGCCCGACCTCGTGGTAGTCGAGGGGGACACCACCGCCGTCCTCGCCGCCGGGCTGGCGGCGTTCTACCGGAAGATCCCGGTCGCTCATGTCGAGGCCGGGCTCCGCTCGGGCGACCCATATGACCCGTTCCCGGAGGAGATGAACCGCAGACTGGTCAGCGCCGTCGCCTCGGTCCATTTCGCCCCGACCGCCACCGCGAGGGGGAATCTGCTCCGGGAGCACGTGTCGCCGGAACGCGTCTTCGTCACCGGGAACACAACCATAGATGCTCTCCTCCTCGCGGCAAAGCAGCGCCCGAAACGGCCGGCGATCCCCACTTCGATCCTGAAGGGCCGGCGCATGATCCTCGTTACTGCGCACCGGCGGGAGAGTTGGGACGCGGGCATCCGCGAGATATGCCTGGCGCTCGGCGACATCGCCGACCGGTTCCCGGACGTCGTGATCGTCTACGCCGTGCACCCGAACCCCATCGTCCGGGAACAAGCTCAGAGCATTCTCTCAGGCCGCGACCGCGTGCATCTCATCCCCCCGCCTGGCTACGTGGAGTTCGTGGACCTGATGAAGCGGAGCTACCTGATCCTCACGGACTCCGGTGGCATTCAAGAGGAAGCGCCATCGCTCAAGCGCCCGGTGCTGGTGATGCGCAAGACCACCGAGCGAACCGAGGGCGTCGAGGCCGGCTGCTCACGTCTGGTGGGGACCGACCGCAAGCGGATCGTGCGGGAGACCGCGCGCGTGCTGAACGACGCGTCTGCCTACGACGCGATGATCGCCTCCGCCAACCCCTATGGCGATGGCAAGGCCGCGGCGCGGATCCGGCAAGCACTGGCGCTAACGTTCGGCCTCAGCCGGCGCAAACCGGCCGACTTCCGAGGCGCGTAGCTGCAGCGCCACTCAGGTGCGGTTGTGGGGCGGCCAGTACCTCCGCTGCGCGGTGGCGCCGACCTCACCGCAGAAGATCATGATTAGGGCCGAGCAGTAGATCCAGACCAGCAGTATCACCGCGCCGGCCAGCGGCCCGTAGAGCTGTCCATGGCGGCTGCTCCCGGCCACCAGCGCGGCGAAGATCGAGCGCGATACCATCCACAGCAAGGCCGCGGGAACCGCCGCCACGAGGGCGGCCCTCGCCGGCACCGGACAGGCGGGCATCGTCCAGTAGAGGAGGAACAGCACCGCCGCCACCACCGCCGCGTGCGCCCCCCACACCGCCGCGCTCTCCAGGAACCGCAGCTGCTGGTACAGGTGCGCCACCGCCTCCACGCTTCCCGCATAGGAGCTGACTGCCGCCAACAAGCTCGTCGTCACGATGCTGGCGACGAACAGAACGCCCGCAACCAGCACCGCCGCGAAGCTCACCAGCCTCCTCCGCAGGAACCCGCAGCGCAGCTCCCCCACCCAGACGACCGTCAGCACCTGCGAGAGCGTTACGAATAGGCTCGCACCCGACCACAGGAGCACGAAAGCCCCGAGCGCGTT
>Ga0315275_10001313_pt1 | contig 21726 bp, 21 predicted proteins | sample YL17G03_0_MG_FD_205557 | JGI IMG/M metagenome (GOLD analysis project Ga0315275, IMG submission 205557) | Sediment microbial communities from Yellowstone Lake, YNP, Wyoming, USA - YL17G03_0 | ecosystem: Environmental > Aquatic > Freshwater > Lake > Sediment | place: USA: Wyoming | collected...
GGTTGGATATCTCTTACCCGGTCCGCCATTATACCGAATACCTGGCTGAACGGATCGATCAACTCAAGCCATTGCTAAAGAAGGAAGTAAAAGCCAAGGTGGCTTACCACGATCCATGCTACCTGGGCCGCGCCAACGGGATCTATGACCAACCGCGAATGATCCTGCAGGCGATCCCCGGCATTGAGCTTGTGGAGATGGCACACAATTACAAGAACAGCCTGTGCTGCGGTGGCGGCGGTGGCGGCATGTGGCTGGATGGTTTCCAGTGGGAAAAAGCGCATGTTCGTTTATCTGAATGGCGCGTGAGCGAGGCGCTCGCTGCCGGGGCAGAGATACTGGCAGTTGCCTGCCCCTACGAGTCGCCACGTTTTGAGGATGCCGCAAAAACTGTACCCGGAGCAGGGCAGATCATCGTAAGAGACATTGCTGAATTACTGAGCCAGGCGATGGGTAACTAAAGAGGCGAAAAATGAATATCATCATTCTTGTCAAACTGGTCCCCGATCTGGTCGAAGAACTTGCCATTGACTCCAGTGGAAATAAACTGGATACCGCCTGGTTGCGCATGATCATCAACGAGTTTGACGATCATGCCATCGAACAGGGCATTCTTCTAAAAGAACGGCACGGAGCCGTAGTGACGGTTGTTGCACCCGATCTCGAAGGTGTAGACGATGTGCTCTTCACTGCTGCCGCCAAAGGCGCTGATAAACTGATCAAGATCAAGGGAGATTTTTCCGGGGCTAACAATCATGCCATGGCACGAGCCTTCTCGGCAATTGTCAAGGAACTGCAACCAGACCTGGTGCTCACCGGCGTGCAGGCGAACAATGACCTGGATGGGTCGCTAGGTCCGCTGATGGCTGGGTGCCTGGAGATGCCGTATGTCGGTTATATATCCGGAGTTACGCTGGGCGATGGGAAATTAAAGACCCGAAAAGAATACCCCGGCGGATTGATCGCCGAGATGGATGTGAGCCTCCCGGCTGTACTGGGAATTCAAGCTGCCGAACAGCCGCCTCGGTATGTGGCAGTAAGTAAAGTACGCCAGATGATGAAGACCTCCACCATTGAAGAACGGACTGCACCAGGTCTTGACATGGCCGGCGGACCAACCATCAGCCGCATGTTCCAGCCTGAGGCTGCACAGCATGCAACGATGATCACCGGCAACCCCGAAGAAGTTGCCACCAAACTTGTGACCATTTTTAAAGAGTTAGGCGTGCTGTAGAGGAGATCCACCATGAATCAAGACATATATGTAGTCATAGAGCATCTTCGCGGACAGGTGGCGGAAATTTCTTATGTAATGCTGGCGGGTGGACGCGAACTGGCGAAAGGATTTGGAGGCAGCGTTGCTGCAGTACTCCTTGGTAACAAGGCACAAGGATTGGCAGCAAATCCTTCCCCTGCTTCAGGCCAGTACCTGGCAGTGGATAAAGTCCTTTACATGGACCACCCTGCACTGTCAGATTTTACAAGCGATGCCTATCAAAAAGCGCTTGCCGAGTTGATCGCCAGGGACCAGCCGCGGGCGGTTATTTTTGGCAGCACCTCCATCGGTACGGACCTCGCCAGCACATTGTCCATTAAATTAAATCTGCCGATGGTGAGTTCCTGCAGCAGTTTCAGCGCGGACGGTAAGTTCACAAGCCAGATCTGCGGTGGCAAGATCATGGCGGAAGGAGAATTGCCCGGTCCGACCGCGCTGATCACGATGGTGCCCGGCGGATATAAAACGGAACAAGGACAAAATTCACAAGCACCGACCCTGACCCAGGTCGAGATCTCGTCAGTGGAACCCGTGCGCGTGACCCTGGCTGGATACATTGAACCTGAATCCGGCGACGTTGATATAGCCAAGGAGAAAGTGCTGGTTTCGGTTGGGCGAGGGATTCAGAACCAGGACAATATCGTTCTGGCAGAGGAGTTAGCCAAGGCCCTGGGGGGTGTTGTATCCGGCTCGCGCCCGGTCATCGACCAGGGTTGGCTTTCAACTTCCCGGCTGGTGGGTAAATCCGGCAAGCATGTCAAACCAAAAATTTACCTGGCGCTTGGGATCAGCGGTGCGCCTGAGCACGCTGAGGCGATCACCGACAGTGATACGATCATCGCTATAAATACTGACCCTGCCGCCCCGATCTTCAACATCGCCAAATATGGCACAGAAACAGACCTGTTTGACCTGGTCGAAGTGTTGACCTCACAGGTGAAAGCAGCCAAAGGTGGTTGACAACACGAGTTATGTGGATGAGATGAGGAGCGATTCTGATGCCGGAACGAATTGACTTTTGGGGCATTCCGTTCACCTGGGGCTCTCCAGCCATCTATGTATATTTCCTGATGGCCCTGGGGAGCATCATTTTGATCTTCCGGTTTTACCAGCGCGCCAGGTTATGGTGGCGGGTGGGAAGGCCGGATGTGCGCTGGAATCGGATCCATATTCGTCTCTGGCGGGTTTTCCAGTATGCCATCGTCCAGGCCAAGTTATTACGGCAAAAGTACCCCGGTCTCATGCATATCGGCCTGGCGTGGGGATTCTTCACCTTTTTCCTCGGTACTGCCCTGGCAACGATCGATTCCCATTTCTTGAAGATCCTGCAGGGAAATTTCTACCTGGTTTATAAATTTGTCCTTGATTCATTTACCATCCTGTTCCTGATCGGTGCGGGGATGGCTGCTTACCGACGCTTTCTCCAGCGCCCCCCACGCCTGACACTGGAACCGAGATTCACCTGGTCGCTGGTATTGATCACTTTGATTGTGATGGGAGGGTGGGTCACCGAGTCATTGCGCCTGGCGGTCGAACAACCTGCCTGGAAATTATGGTCACCATTTGGCTGGTTGCTGGCGCAGGCTTGGATCGCTACCGGCGCTTCTGGAGCAGCGTTATTGAACTGGCACCTTGGATTGTGGATTTTCCACCTGCTCCTGGTCACATTTACCATTGCCACCTTGCCGGTGGGAACCTTGCTCCATGTGCTGACCAGCCCATTGAACGTTTTCTTTTCTAAACTTGACCGGGTTACCGGTAAACTTGCCCCGATCCCGCAGACCGCAAAGGGAGAACCTATCTATGCGAGCACCTTGCGAGATCTCACCTGGAAGCAGTTGCTGGATGGCGATGCGTGTACTGAATGCGGTCGCTGCCAGGACGCCTGCCCGGCGTTTGCCGCCGGAAAGCCGTTATCCCCGAAGCAGGTGGTCTTGGGCGTTCGAGTCGCCTTGCAGCAGGATGGACGCTTGTTGTTTAATAATGAAAACAAGGCTCCGCTCCTGGCTACCGGAAATTTATCCGCAGAAGTAGTCTGGTCATGCACAACCTGCGGAGCATGCGTGTGCGAATGCCCTGTGTTGATCGAACACGTGGATACCATCGTTGATTTTCGCCGACACCTGGTAATCGAAGGGCAGATGGACACCGAGCTCCAGGGCGCGCTGGAAAACCTGGGCAGGTATGGGAATTCATTCGGCCAGTCAGAGCGGATGCGCGCCAGGTGGACTCAACCGATCCAGCCCGTGGTCAAGGATGCCCGTCGCGAACCGGTGGAGTACCTGTGGTTTGTCGGCGATTATGCTTCGTACAGCCCAACCCTGACAGAGATCACCGTCAAGACGGCTGAAGTATTCCGTAAAATTGGCCTGGATTTTGGGATACTCTACGATGCAGAACGGAATGCCGGAAACGATGTCCGCCGCGTTGGGGAAGAAGGCCTTTTCGAAATGCTGATGGAAAAGAACTCGGCCGTATTGGGTAAATGCACTTACCAGGCGATCGTTACAACAGATCCGCATTCCTATAATACCCTTAAGAATGAATACCCAATTAATGGGGAGAAACCTCTTCCTGTGTTCCACTATACCGAGTTGCTAGACATGCTGATTGCATCCGGGAGACTTAAATTCAGCAAGAAATTAGGTTACAAGGTCACCTACCATGACGCCTGTTACCTGGGGCGATACAACGGTATCTATGAGGCTCCCAGGCGGGTGATCAAGGCGACCGGATGCGAACTTGTCGAAATGCCACGGCATAATGACGGCTCCTTCTGCTGCGGAGCAGGGGGAGGGCGAATCTGGATGGCTGAAGGTGAAATAAAGGAACGCCCGAGTGAATCCCGAATTCGTGAGGCGGTGAAACTGGGCAATGTCTCCGCATTAGTGGTCGCATGCCCGAAAGATGTCACCATGTTCCGGGATGCAGTGAAGACCACCGGCAACGAGCAGCACCTCGAGGTGAGAGACCTGATCGAACTTGTCCATGCGGCGTTATAAGGTTTTCTGATCACAATCGATGCAGTGGTCAGACTTCACGTTCACCCGCACGAAAACCTGTGATGATCGCTGGTCATGAAGGAAAGGATGAGAACCAACAATAAGCAGCAAGATCATGTGGTTGGTTCGCCCCGCAAGGGAAGGTTTCGGATACCCATCGCGATCAAGATCATCCTTAGTTTCTTGTTGATCATCGCGGTAACCAGTCTGATCTTCACGGTTGTAGGCTCGCAGATCATCGGCAATCGTGTTGTGTTGGAAGCACAGGAGAAAGTCGGACGAGATCTAAATTCAGCGAGAGAGATCTACCTCAGTAAGCTGAACCATCTCAACGACATCGTCAGGCTGACTGCGGACAGGTTTTTTATCAAGGATGCATTAATATCCGGCGACATCGACAGATTTTCGGAGGAACTGGTACGCGTCAAGGTCAGCGAGAAGATTGATCTGTTGACAATCACCGATCCTTCAGGAACTGTCCTCTTGCGAGCCAATAATATTGGTTTATTTGGAGATGACCAATCGCACAATGAGCTCATCGCAGCAGTGATGGAAAGGTTTGTTCCCGTGGCTGGCACGATCATCCTGCCTGTCGAAGACCTGATGTTGGAATCGCAGAACCTGGTGGAACAAGCACATTTCAATTTTATCTATACTCCGATGGCGAGGATCCGCACCGATACCGAGCAGACCTCCGGCATGATGCTGGAGGCGGCCGCACCGATCTTTGATTACCAGAATAAACTGATCGGAATCCTATACGGCGGTATCCTGCTGAACAGGAATTACGAGATTGTTGACGAGATCAAGCGGACGGTATTTCAGGACCTGCAATATAAGCAACAGGATATTGGAACGGCGACGATCTTTCAGGACGATTTGAGAATTTCGACCAATGTTAAAAATGGAGATGGGTCCAGGGCAATCGGTACCCGGGTTTCCGAAGAAGTGTATAACCAGGTCGTTGTTAATGGAAAATCCTTTATCGGGCGTGCCTATGTGGTGAATAACTGGTACATCACTGCTTACGAACCGATCAAAAGCATTAACCACAAAATTATCGGAATCCTTTATGTTGGTATTCTCGAACAGAAATATGTCGATATCAGACGCCAGACTGTTGTAACCTTCCTAACCATCACCCTGGTCGGCGTGCTTGTCTCCATGTTATTGGCATATATTATTTCCAGGAGCATCTCGCGACCGATCAATAGCCTGGTATCTGCCTCCGGGGAGGTTGCACGCGGTAACCTGGAGACCAGGGTAGAGAATAATTCCAATGATGAATTGGGAGAACTGGCGGAAACGTTCAACACGATGGCTTCCGCCTTGAAAGAACGGGATGAAAAATTAAAGGAATTCACGAAAAGCAAGATCATGGAATCGGAAAGGCTTGCACTCATCGGACAATTATCTGCCAACGTGGCTCACGAGCTGAACAATCCTCTGCAGGGAATTGTCACATATTCCCACCTGCTCCTGGAGGAGTTACCTGAAAACGATCCTGCCAGAGATTCACTTGAGAAGATCGTAGCCCAGGCCAACCGCAGCAGGGACATCATTCGAGGCCTGTTGGATTTTTCAAGGCAGAGAAAACCCGATAAGACATTATGCGATGTCAATGTTGTTCTGAAAGAATGCATTTCTTTACTGGAGAAACAGGCATTATTCCACAATATCCAGATCACGATGACCCTGGATGAAAATCTTCCATCAACGATCATTGATCCATCACAGATCGAACGAGTTTTCATCAATATGATCGTGAATGCTGCAGATGCCATGGAAGGTAACGGGAAATTGGATTTGACCACCCGCTTCGATCCTGAAGACCATTTCATCGAAGTGGAGTTCAAGGACACAGGGCATGGGATCGCCAAGGAAAATATGGAAAGGATCTTCGATCCCTTCTTTACCACCAAGGATACCGGTCGCGGGGTGGGCCTGGGCCTTGCCATCAGTTTTGGGATTATAAAAGAACACAACGGGACCATTTCCGTTGAGAGTGAAGTTGGCAAAGGGACCACTTTTGTCGTGAGATTGCCAGTTACGAAAGATGAAGAAGGCGTGAAGGATGAACGACCAACCTAGGATCCTGATCATAGATGATGAGGAGGTTGTCCTTGACTCTTGTGTGCGCATTCTAAAAAGCAGCGCCTACAAGATCGCGACCGCGACCAACGGGCAACTGGGTCTGGATATCCTAAAAGAATTTAAACCTGATCTCGTCTATGTTGACCTAAAAATGCCCGGCATTTCCGGGATCGAAGTGATTGAGAAGATCCGCAATACAGATGCAACCATCGTGGTGATCGTGATCACCGGCTATGCCACCGTCAGCTCGGCTGTGGAAGCAATGAAGAATGGCGCGTATGATTTCCTGCCCAAGCCTTTCACACCGGACGAGTTTCGATTGATCACCCAGCGCGGCCTGGATAAAAGACGATTGATCCTGGAGACGATCCAGCTCAGGCGGGAGAAGGAAATGCTCAGGGAGCAGTTTGCAGCCATCGTCTCCCATGAACTGAAAGCACCACTCGGTGCAGTTCAACAAAACCTGTATGTGCTGGTGAGTGAATTATCGGATCAATTAAGCGAGGATCAAAAAACCCGATTCGAGCGGATGCAAACTAATATCGGCGATCTGATCAAACTCATTCTCACCTGGTTGAGAGTATTGTCAGTGGATATCAACAAGATAAGGGAAAACTTCAAGCCGACCGAAATTTCCTCGGTCATAAGCAAGGCGATCGAAAGTGTTCAACCGCATGCCATGCGTAAGGATCTCGAAATCATCTCCAAAATCTCAGCTCCCTTGCACCCAGTCAACGGGGACGAGGGGACATTGGTGGAGACTGTTGTAAATATCCTGGCAAATGCGATCAAGTATTCACGCCAGAAAAGTGAGATTATTGTAAAGGCAGAAGAAATTGAAGGTAACATTGTCATCGCGATCTCTGATACCGGGATCGGTATACCGCAAGAAGACCTGCCTTTTATATTTACTGATTTCTTTACAGGTAAGGATGGACAAAAGATCGAAAAAAGCAGCGGCCTGGGATTGGCCATCACGCGCCGGATCGTGGAGGCGCATAACGGCTCAGTCTCGGTCGAAAGCGAATTGGGAAAGGGATCCACTTTCACCTTTCGATTGCCAATACTCTAAATAATAAACATGACCCCGTGTTTGATTGCCTGGTCCATAATAATCTAAGGAGAAAGAAAATGGAAACTCAAAAGAAACTCATCATCATCGATGACGATCCTGATTATGTCGCTGGAATCAGAGCTGTCCTCGAGTCAGCAAAATACAGTGTGGATGTTGCCTATAATCCAAAAGATGGATTCAAGGCGCTGCAATCCAAGCGGTACGACCTGCTGCTGCTGGATATCATGATGGGGCGGGGAGCGGAAGGGGTGGCCCTTGCGCGAAAAATTCGAAAAGATGCCACATTAAGAGAATTGCCGGTCTTGATCATCACCGGTCTCCGCGAACAGATTGCTTTCCTTTTCCCCGGCCAACCTGTTCATCCACATTTTGTAGAGACTGACGAATTGCTGGAGAAACCGGTGGAACCGAAGCTTCTGCTGGAAAAAGTGAGTTCATTATTGAAATTGGCGGAACAGAAGAAGTCGTAAATTCCCTCACGGAAGGAGGTATTTGAATGGTAGACGAACTATCTTTTAGTAATGAAATCGCGAACCACATGTACGCGTCTCACGGGGAACCGATCACCAACTGCCTGCAATGCGGAATGTGCTCGGGAACATGTCCGGCAGTTGAATTCATGGACCACACCCCGCGCCAGATCATAGGTATGATCCGTGCGGATCTTAAAGAAGAGGTACTTGCCAGCAATACTTACTGGACCTGTGCCTCGTGTTTTCACTGCACGGTCCGGTGTCCGGCGGAAATCGATATTGCAGACATGATGTATGCCCTCAAACGCTATTCCATGTGGAAAGGTCAATTCAAGGATGGCTTGATCGGACCTGATTTCTCGGAAGCCTTCGTGAAAATGATCGTGAACTCAGGCAGGTCCTTTGAGCCGTTGCTGGCAGCCACCTACCTGCCGAAATTCAGCGCCCGTGACATCATCCAGGAAGGACTGATGGCCACCGGCCTGGTCCTCTCGGGAAAAATGCCTCTGCTTCCCAAAAAGATAAAAGGATTGAAGAAATTCCAGCAGATGGTGAGGAGAATCATCCCGATAGGAGATCCATCATGAAGCAATACGCTTATTATCCCGGCTGCTCTCTTGAAAGCCTGGGGAAAAGTTACAACGACTCAGCATTGGCGGTTGCTAAAGCACTGGATGTGGAACTCAAGGAAATCGAAGACTGGAACTGCTGCGGAGCCACCGCTTACTTCCCGGTGGATGAATTGCTGGCGTACACACTCACAGCCAGGAACTTGGCTAAAGCTGAAAAAACAGGCCTCGACTTCGTCGCTCCATGCAGTGCGTGCTACAAAAATGCATATTTCACCAATTCATACCTGCAAAAAGATGCCGATCTGGCTGACCACATTAACTATGCCCTGGAGGCAGATAAGCTGCATGTCTCTGGCACAGCCAAAGTGCGCCACCTGATCGATGTCTTCATCAACGATGTGGGACTGGAAGAAATCAAGGCTAAAGTAACGAATCCTCTCAGTGGACTGCACATTGCCCCCTATTACGGATGCCAGATCTTGCGACCTCGTAAAGACCACGAGGATGTGGAAAACCCGACATATTTTGAAGCCTTGCTGGCAGCCATTGGGGCGGAACCGATCGATTATGCCTCCAAAGCCCGTTGTTGCGGAGGATCTTTGATCATCACGAACCGCCGGGCAGCCCTCGATATGGTCCGCATACTCTTGCTGGATGCAATCAATCATAACGCGGATGTGATCGCAACCACATGCCCGATGTGCAATGTAAACCTGGAAGTGTATCAGGACCAGGTAAACCGGGAATTTGGCACCCATTATTCCATCCCTGTGATGTACTTTACCCAACTGATGGGATTGGCGATGGGGATCATTCCAGGTCATTTGGGGGTTGGGAAACAACAACTCGGTACAGGATCAATGCTTGCCTTCGCTCAAAACGCGAAACAGGAGACAAACCAATGAGTGAACGAATTGGCGTATATATCTGTCATTGTGGAACAAACATTGCTGGGATCGTTGACGTTGCTGATGTCAGCAAATGGGCGGGAGAAAAACTTGCCGACAAGGATGTTGTCGTCGCCCGCGATTACAAATTCATGTGTTCCAGCCTGGGTCAGGAACTGATCCAAAAAGATATTAAAGAGCAGAAATTAACGCGGGTGGTTGTTGCCGCCTGCTCTCCCCATTTGCACGAAAAGACATTTAGAAATGCCTGCAAAGGGGCGGACTTGAATCCTTACCTGTGTGAACTGGTTTCGATCCGGGAGCAGGACTCCTGGGTGCACACCGATAAAGCCGCTGCCACTCTGAAAGCTAAAGCCATTGTCTCCGGAGGAGTGGCACGGGTAATGCACCACGAGGCGCTTGAACCACTACGCGTCCCGATCCACCCCGCCACATTGGTTGTTGGTGGAGGCATAGCCGGTATCCAGGCTGCCCTGGAAATAGCTGATGCTGGTTTTCATGTCTACCTGGTCGAACGCGAACCCTCCATCGGTGGGCACATGGCTCAATTCGACAAGACATTCCCCACCCTGGACTGCTCCGCCTGCATCCTGACACCAAAAATGGTGGATGTGGGCAACCACCCCAACATCACCTTGTTGACCTGGTCTGAGGTCATGAAGGTTGATGGTTTTGTTGGTAATTTTGCTGTCACCATCAAGAAGAAACCTCGCTACATAAAAATAGAGGATTGCACCGGCTGCGGCATCTGCTGGGAAAAATGCCCGAAGAAAGTGGTCGATAACGTCTTCGAAGCCGGCATGGGAAACCGAAAGGCAGTCTATGTACCCTTCCCGCAGGCAGTCCCCAAGTATCCTGTCATCGATGATGTGAATTGCACCTATTACCTGAAGGGAACCTGCAAGGCATGTGAAAAATTCTGCCCGACCAATGCCATCGATTTCAACCAGAAACCTGAGGAGATCACGGTTGAAGTCGGAAACATCATCCTGGCAACCGGTTATGACCTGTTCGACGCCCGGCGCATTCCTCAATACGGTTATGGAAAGCTGGCCAACGTATTTACCAGTCTCGAATTTGAGCGACTGTGTAATGCAGCCGGCCCGACCGGTGGAAATATTGTCATGAGGGATGGAAAAACCCCTCCCAAGACTGTGGGAATCGTTCACTGCGTGGGCTCACGCGATAAGAACTACAATGGCTACTGCTCTGCCATCTGTTGCATGCAGAGCCTGAAGTTCGCCCACCTGGTTCGGGAACGCACGGGGGCAGAAGTCTACAATTTCTATATCGATATCCGCACTCCGAGCAAGGGTTATGAAGAGTTCTACCAGCGCTTGCTCGAGGAAGGAACGCGCTTCGTGCGGGGAAAGGTGGCTGAGATCACCAGTATGGCCAGGATCCCTGAGGAAGAAGGGAAATTGATCATACAGGTCGAAGATACCTTGATTGGAAAACAACGACGCATTCCCGTGGACATGGTTGTCCTCTCGGCCGGCATGCAGGCCCGCCAGGACTCCAAGGAGGTTGCCAAACTATTCGGCATCTCTTGCAGCGCAGACAACTGGTACATCGAAAGGCACCCCAAGCTTGACCCGGTAGCGACCATGACCGAAGGCATCTATATCGCCGGTTGTGTCCAGGGTCCAAAAGATATCCCAGCCAGTGTCAGCCAGGGAGCTGCTGCTGCTGCTCGCGTCCTGGGCAAGATCCAACAGAAGGAAATTTCCCTCGAACCGGTACGCGCCTCGATCAACCAGGAGCAGTGTTCCGGCTGCCGCATCTGCAATAACTTGTGCCCATTCAATGCCATCCTCTTCCATGAAGATACGATGGTATCTGAAGTAAACCTTGCTCTATGCCAGGGCTGCGGTACTTGCGTGGCAGGCTGCCCGGCTGGAGCCATCAGCGGTACGGGATTCAGCAATGAGCAGATCCTCTCGCAGATCGACGGGCTGCTTATGTTGAACTTAAGTCGCACAGCGGTACCTGTTGAAAGCTAATAGAGGAGAGTGAGACATGACCGAAGAACCCAAACCTTTCGAGCCCGTCATTATTGGCTTCACCTGTAACTGGTGCAGTTACCGGGCAGCAGATATGGCCGGCACCGCCCGCATGAAATACGCGCCGAACATCCGCCTGATCCGGTTGATGTGTTCCGGCAGGCTGGATCCCACTTTCGTTTTCAAGGCCTTCGCCGGTGGAGCAGATGCAGTGTTGATCTCCGGATGCCACCCCGGCGACTGTCATTATGTCGAGCAGAATTACAAGGCCATGCGCCGCTTTCACCTGCTCAAGCGAGTACTGGTGCAGATGGGCATCGAACCCGGACGGCTGAAATTACTTTGGGCCAGCGCCGCCGAAGGGGCCATCTTTGCAGCCGAGATCAATAAATTTACTGAAGAAGTGCGTGCCCTAGGACCACTCAACTGGGCGCAACCAGGGGAACAGGTCAGTACACCCATCATGGAGGAGGTGACAGCATGAGCAAACCAAAATTCGCCATGTACTGGGCTGCATCCTGCGGAGGCTGTGAGATCGCCGTCCTGAACATCCATGAAAAGATCCTTGATGTGGATGCCGCTTTCGAGGTCGTTTTCTGGCCTGTGGCGATGGATGCCAAGTACAAGGATGTGGAAGCCATGGCAGATGGCGAGATCACACTCTGCCTTTTTAACGGTGGAATGCGAAATGATGAGAATGAGCATATCGCCCACCTGCTGCGGAAGAAATCCAAGATCATGGTCGCCTTCGGATCCTGCGCCTGCGAAGGCTGCATCCCCGGGCTGGCAAATTTCAGTTCGATCAAGGAAATCGTGGATACTGCATTCACCACGATAACCACCGACAACCCGGAAAACATCCGCCCGCAGAGCAGTTTTGCCATGCCCGAAGGAAATATCACCATACCCACCCTCAACCCGGTGCTAAAGACATTGGGTCAAACGGTGGATGTGGACTACTTTATGCCGGGCTGCCCTCCCGAATCACACCAGATCGAAGCAGTCGTGGGCCTGGTCATCGAAGCGTTGAACGGGAAGGCTGAACTGCCTCCCAAGGGTGCCACGATCGGCGCTGGCACTACAACCGTCTGTGACGACTGCCCGCGCAAGCGCAACCTCAAGACGATCAAGGAATTCGGCCGGATCCAATTAATGAAAGCAGATCCCGAATTATGTCTGCTGGAACAGGGCATCCCTTGCAACGGACCTGCCACGCGCAACGGGTGCAATGCGCGCTGCCCAACTGCCGGAGCACAGTGTATCGGTTGTTACGGTCCTGCTGAAGGCGTGGTGGATTACGGCGCCCGCTTGATTTCCGCCTTTGCATCCGTGATAGACAGCAACAAGCCGGAAGAGATCGATAAAATCCTTGACGGCCTGGTGGACCCCGCCGGTCAGTTCTATCGCTTCAACCTGGCAGGCTCCCTGTTGCGCTCCAGCAAATACGCGCAGAAAGGATGATCGAACATGCAAAGGATAACAATTGACCCAATCACCCGACTGGAAGGCCACGGCAAGATCGAGATTTTCTTGAATGAACAGGGAAATGTAACCAACACCTACTTCCAAATCCCTGAACTGCGCGGCTTCGAGCGATTCTGCGTCGGACGACCGGTTGAAGAAATGCCTTTATTAACAAACCGCATCTGCGGAGTGTGCCCGGAGGCTCACCACATGGCTGCTGCCAAGGCTGCCGATGCAGTCTATAAAGTGGAAGTACCGCACACAGGCAAGATGTTGCGCGAATTGCTCTATTCCGCATTTTATGCCACGGACCATACCACCCATTTTTATGCTTTGGGCGGTCCCGACTTCATCATGGGACCTGACGCTCCGGTTGCCGAGCGCAACATTTTGGGTGTCATCCACAAAGTTGGGCTGGAGATTGGCGGCAAGGTTATCCAGATGCGGAAATACGGGCATACCGTGGTCGAGATGATCGGCGGTCGGAAGGTGCATCCTTGCACATCCATTCCCGGCGGCCTGACCAAGGGCATCACGGAAGAACAGCGCAAGGAGATCGAGCAGATGGGACGCTGGGCGATCGAGTTTGCCCAGTTCAGTCTGCAGGCTTTCAACGACATCGTTCTGGGGAACAAGACCTATGTTGACCTGATCCTGGGAGATATTTACACTCATAAGACCTACTACATGGGGCTGGTGGATGAGAAGAACAAGGTCAACTTTTATGATGGCAAGGTTCGCGTGGTCGGACCGGATGGCAAGGAATATGTCAAGTATGAGCCCAAGGATTACGCTGCGAACATTGCGGAACACGTGGAACCCTGGACATACCTGAAATTCCCCTATCTGAAGAATGTCGGCTGGAAGGGATTCGTTGATGGACCGGAATCCGGTGTCTACATGGCCACACCGCTTTCACGCCTGAATGCCTCCGATGGCATGGCCACCCCGCTGGCCCAGGTGGAATACGAGAAATTTTATAGCACGCTGGGCGGAAAGCCCGTACACCAGCGGCTGGCGATCCACTGGGCACGGCTCATCGAATTGCTCTACGCAGCCGAACGCTGGGTGGAACTTGCGACAGATCCAGAAATCACTTCTCCCAACTTCCATGCCATTCCAACTGCAGTCCCTTCAGAAGGTGTGGGCATTGTGGAAGCCCCGCGTGGCACGCTTACCCACCATTACTGGACCGATGAGCGCGGTGTGGTGACGAAGGTCAACCTGATCGTAGGAACCACAAACAACTACGCCCCGATCACCATGTCGATCAAGAAAGCAGCGGAAAGCCTGATAAAGAAAGGCAATGTCAACGAAGGCTTATTGAACATGGTCGAGATGGCCTTCCGCGCGTATGACCCTTGCTTCGGCTGTGCCACCCACTCATTGCCCGGAAGGATGCCTCTCGAGATCACCATTCGGGATGCGCAGGGCAATCCGATAAACACTCTAAGCCAATTCTGCGACTGATCCAATCATTGGAAGGTTGAAGATTCTGAATCTTCGACCTTCCACCTTTTAACCCTCGAAAATGAAAACGCTTGTCATCGGTCTTGGCAATCCCATCCTGGGTGACGACGGTGTCGGCTGGCATGTGGCTGAAGAGATCGCCCGGAGGACAACCAACCAACCCGATATTGAGGTGGATTGCGTTTCGCTGGGTGGTTTGAGCCTGATGGAAAGATTTACTGGTCATGAGCGGGTAATCCTGGTGGATTCCATGTTCACGGGAAAGGATCCAGTTGGCACCATCAGCCATTTTACATTAGGTGAAATCCCGGACCTGACTTCTGGTCACTCAGCTTCTGCCCACGATACCTCCCTGATTAACGCACTGAATGTGGGGCGAAGCATGGACATCCCCTTGCCAAGCGATGAAAATGTCCTCATTGTAACCATTGAGGCTGAAAATGTTTACGATTTCTCTGATACATTGTCCCCACCGGTTGCAGCGGCTGTCGAACAGGCGGTGGGAGCGGTGCTCCAATTGATCCAACTTAATAGAGGAGAGAACCATGATACCCATTGAGCTCTTGCGGCGTTACCCCTTCTTTGCCCTGCTCACCGACGATCAACTCAAGGCGATCGCCATGGTAGCGGAAGAAAAAACATATCCCAAGGAAGCCCTCCTGGTGAAAGAGAACACGCCTGCCACCAAGCTCATCCTTCTACTTGAAGGTGACGTGGACCTCATTTACAGTGGCGGCGGCGAAGGAGCGATTACCAATGCCCTGGTTGGTTCGATCGCTCCGGGCGAGATGCTGGGCGTTTCGTCCATCATCGAACCTTTTATCTACATCTCATCAGCCCGGGCAACAGTTCCAGCCAAGGTTGTGGAAATAGACGGGGCTGCCGTGCGCGCCCTGATGCAGGTGGATAAATTACTGGGTTACGCTTTAATGCGCAATGTTGCCGCTGCTGTGCTCGAACGCTTGAAATATACGCAGGTGGAATTGGCTGCCGCCCGTGCATGAGAATTGGAAAATGCAAAGATCGGGATTTTTCCAATTGGCGTGTGATTTGACCCAGGGTTTTTTCATAGATCATGGATTTCCATTTCAGCAACCGGTTGTTTACTACGTCGTATATTATATGAACGGAAGAAATCACTTGCCAGGAGGAAGAAATGAATGAAATCCGACCGCCCGTCACAAGTCAGGATCACAGCAGGGCAATCATTGTGGCTTCAACGATCATACTGATGACCTGTATTCTGTCCTGTGCATCAGTACTGATCATCCTTATAATGAGAACTTCATAAAACCAATGAATTTATAAAATAAACAGCACCCCGAAATCTTTTCGGGGTGCTGTTGAGTCTTTCCATCCTCTAACAGAGTCATTTGGTGCCGATAAAAATCATGTCTCGCTGGTCATGATGAACAGCGGTTTCATTTCAAAGTTTTCGTACTTGGGGCGATAGCGCTCGGTATCGTAAAAATGGTTCACATTGACAATTTTCTTGGATCCAGTGACCACATCCAACGGCATATTATCATAACGGCCATTCTTTAGCACCACCAGCCGCCCATGGATGCTTCTCAGCAGCAGGTCGAGTGCCAGGTTACCGAAGGCCATCGGAACCACCGAGTCAATGGCATCCGGATCACCGCCTCGCACCATGTAACCTAATTTCTGGTCGATGGTGTTGATCGTTTTACCGTTGTTCTTTTTAGCGGAGAGTTCCTTGATCCTGCTGGCTACCAGGTCACCGATACCGCCCAATTTCGCATGACCGTAGGCATCCGTCGACCGGTCAGCGAAGACCATTTCGCCGCCTTCGAACATCGCTCCCTCTGATACCAGCACCACCGAGTAGCGGCTGGGATTATGAGCGCGATCATAGACCATTAACTCGGTCAATTTTTCGATGTCAAACTTGTATTCCGGGATCACGCAGCGGTGTGCGGCGCCAGCCATGGTAGGCAGCATGGCAGTGAACCCGGCATAACGACCGAACACTTCCAGCACCAGGAAGCGCTCGTGTGATCCGGCGATCGTGCGCAGGCTGTTCGTCAGCGAGATCGTGCGGGTGACGCACGTGCTGAAGCCAATGCAATAATCGGTACCCGGTACGTCGTTATCCATCGTTTTCGGGATGGCGATAACCTTCATGCCCTCCTGGTACAGGCGCACGGCGTAGCTCAAGGTATCATCTCCCCCGATCGGGATCAGATAATCAATCCCCAACCAATCCATATTCTTCAGGACCTCGGCTGTCAGATCATTCTGATCAGCATTGAATTTTTCCTTTAAATGGACAGGAACGTCTTCTTTCGACATCTGGCTGGGTTTTGTGCGCGAGGTATGCAGGAATGTCCCACCGGTGCGCCCAGCCCGGGCGACGATTTCTTCGGTCAAGAACATATAATTATTGCTGTTGTCTGCTTCCTTGTCACGGATGATCTCCGTCACCCCTGCCCAACCCCTTCGCAAGCCGATCACCTTGTACCCTTCGCGGATGGCGCGGATGGTTACTGCCCGGATGGCTGGATTAAGTCCCGGAACATCACCACCCCCTGTCAGTATCCCGATGATTCCCGATCTCTTTCTGCTCATTTTTATCTCCATTCAAGATAATATTTCTGCAATGAATTGTTATTATAATCCTTGCGAGTATAATTACCAAGAAATGGACGAATCCGGGAGAATGATGCCAAAGGAAAATCCCAGCCCATACCTGACCGACCCAGGTGGAGAGGAACACCAACTCCCCGGGCTGTCAGCCACGATCGGGCGCGCCACTGATTGCGATATTGTCATTGCGAGCAAGAGTATTTCACGCGAGAACACCCGCATCCGGAGGGACGGTCGCCGCTGGATGGTGGAGGATCTCGAATCCACTAACGGGACCTACCTCAACAGTGAACGGGTCATTCAACCCATGGCCCTCCGGGATGGCGATAGCCTCGCCGTGGGGGATGTGGCATTCATCTTTCATGATCCGGATACCACCAGGCGTGATAATCCCGTACCTGAGCTCGAAGTGGATGGGGCGGCAGGCCTGGTGCGCGTGGACCGAAAAGTGGTTAACCTCTCCCCCAAGGAGTATCTGCTCCTGGGCTATTTATATGAACGCCGATGCCAGGTCTGTTCGAAGGATGACATCGGGCGGGCTGTCTGGCCGGAATATAAAGCCGGAGGAATTTTTGATTATCAAATTGAGAACCTTGTCCGGCGGTTGCGGACTCGCATCGAATTTAATCCGGCAGATCCAAGGTTGCTGATCACCGTTCGCGGCCTGGGTTATAAATTAATGGCATCATGAATACGGTGGAAGCAATTAAACCCTGCTGGCAAGGGTCATTGGTCCGTTCTTTTAGCTTCCCCCATCCAATTGTGAAACAGTAGCCTGATAATAGCCAGTTGATAGGTTGATTTCGGCCTATTCAGGTATCATCCAGAGTGGATGGTATCGATGGCCTCAAAATACGCGAAGCAAGATCCTATGTTCGCCATTCGATTGGAAGGACAAACCCTCGGAAAGTATCGAATCCTCGATCCGCTGGGACGCGGTGGCATGGCCCAGGTCTATCGCGCTTACCACCCGCAATTGGATCGATACGTAGCGCTCAAGATCCTGCGTTCCGACCTGGTGGAAGAGAAGGAGTTCCTGGCGCGCTTCAAGCGCGAAGCCCGCGCCGTGGCAGCACTCAGACACCCCCATATCGTCCAGATCTACGATTTCGATGTGCAGAATGACCTGTACTACATGGTCATGGAACTGCTAGAAGGCGATTCTCTAAAAGCGCATCTAAATTTCGTACGGGGAAAAGGGGAACGGTTGCCATTGGGAGACACAGTGCGGATCTTCAATGATGCGCTGGAAGGGCTTGGTTATGCCCACGGCGAAGGTGTCATCCACCGCGACCTGAAACCTGCCAACATCATGCTGACTAGGAGCGGCCGGGCGGTGCTGACCGATTTTGGCATTGCCCAGATTGTCGGCGCCACGCAGTACACCGTATCGGGTGCATTGATGGGTACTTTGAGTTACATGGCTCCCGAACAGGGGCTGGAGGGCATCTGCGATGCCCGCAGTGATATCTACTCGATGGGGATCGCCTATTACGAGGCATTGACCGGTACGGTGCCATTCGATGCCGACACGCCGTTGGCTATATTAATGAAACACATCAACGATCCCCTGCCGATGCCGCGATCTTTGAATCCGGGCATTCCGGAACCATTTGAACGTGTGGCTCTTAAGGCACTGGCAAAACATGCTGAAGACCGCTTCCAAAGCGCCATTGAAATGGCTGGCTCATTGACTACCGCGGCGCAGGAATCCGGCATCCAGGTCCCGGAAAGGATCACCCTTCTAATAAAGGAAGGTATACCATCCGACAGGCTGCCCCCCGTGGCAGTATTCTCCGGCACGGCTCGAGAGCACATCCCGGATGCTGGTTTTGCGACCGGCGATACCGATATCACGAGTGGAAGAGACCGGGGGAGGGTGGCGAAACCTGGTCACCATCTTGGCGCCAGTTTTAGAAATATATTTACCCCTCCTACAGGCTTGAACGAGGTGCACCCTCAGAATGTCCGCAGGGCAGTGTTATCCTCCGTGGCTGGTATTGTCCTCGCTAATCTCCTCATGGTATGGGTGGGGGGGATCTTCGGCTGGCGCGTCTATGGACATATCTGGCCCATGGAATTGGTGGTGCTGGGGGGATTGCTGCTGGCATTGATGGCAGCCCTTCCGAATCCCTGGCTGCTTATTCCCGCCGGGATCGTCCTGGGAAATGGCTTCCTTTTTACGTACTTCTCTCTCAGCGGAATGTGGACCAATTGGAAAATTCTTTGGCCTCTGGAACCTCTTCTTGTTGCCGGTTCCATAATCGCTCCCTTCTTTCTGAAACAACATGGTGCTACCGGGCGCTGGTTGACACGCCGGATCGGAAAAATTCTGCTCATCCTGGCATGGTTTGTGTTCATGGGTTCGCTTTTCATTGGGATAATATTAAAGTGAAATGCGCTCTTTTTTTTCGGGTTGAAGGCTTTTTGTTGGAATCAATATCCGCCGACCAGATCAAGGCGGAATGATAATCTTGATTTAGGAGGACAAAATGCATAAGAAAACTTCTTTATTATTCGGTGTGACCCTGATCCTGCTTGGGATTTTTGCCCTTGCCGGGAACTTGCTCAGCAGGGTGGTTGGAGTCGAAACACTGCTCGGCTTACGCGCCTGGCCACTCTTTGTGTTGGGTGCCGGCCTGCTCTTCTGCCTGCCGCCTTTCATCTTCACCGGGATTCGCGGCCTGAGCGGATTATTCATCCCGGGTCTTCCAGTTTTGACCACTGGCATCCTTCTTTTTATTGCCAGCATTAGTGAAAAGTGGCATATCTGGGGGACATTATGGCCGCTCGAAGTGATCAGCCTGGCGATCGGTTTCATCCTGATGGCGGTTTTTCTCAGGATCCCCTGGTTGATGATCCCGGCATCCATTATAGGCCTGACCGGCCTCGTGCTTCAATTCTGCGCTGCCACCGGTTGGTGGGGTTCCTGGGCTGTGCTCTGGACCGTTGAACCCTTCGCAGTTGGCCTGCCACTTCTACTGATCGGTATGGCCAAGAAGATCGAAGGCGTGAAAATGGCAGGAATCATCCTGTGTGGTCTTGCAGGCCTGGCATTCGCGGCCATGTCCACCATCCTGGTATCTGCACATTGGATCACCCGCCTGCTTGGTCCGGCAATCGTTTTGGCTTTGGGTATTTTGCTGGTAGTCACAACGTTGCTCAAACGATCGCCTGAAACCCCCCATCAATAAATTAACCATTTTCAAAAGAACAGGATCGCGGATGAGATTATCATCCGCGATCCTGTTTCCAATTTATCGATCAGGTTTCGATGCCCTGTCGAGCCTGGACGATCTGCCTGCGCTTTGTTAAGAAACCTTCCACTCCATAAAGGATCAATCCTGCCCAGACGGCACAGAAACCAATGAGCCGATGTTGATCGAAAGGCTCCTTGAAGATCACCACCCCCAGCAGGAATTGCATGGTCGGGTTGACATATTGGAGAACACCCAATGTGGTTAGTGGAATTCGCTGGACGGCAGAAGCAAACAACAGCAGAGGCGCCACCGTCACCAATCCTGCGCCCACCAGCATCACATCGATTAGTGGGGAGGCATGCAAGAATGCACCCTTTCCAGTAAATTCAGAATAAAGCAAGAAGCCAAGAGCGGGCACGAACAGGATGCCGGTTTCCAGCGTCAGACCATGAAGCGAACCAAGCGGAGCCATCTTCTTGACCAGCCCATAGAAACCGAAAGTGATTGCCAGAGTGAGCGCAATCCACGGTAAAGATCCATAGGCAAGGGTGAGGTAAAGGACGCCAGCCGCAGCCAGCCCGATCGGGAGCCACTGAAATGGTCGCAAGCGTTCGCCCAGGAAAAGCACACCCAGGAGAACACTCAGCAGTGGATTGATGAAATAACCCAGGCTGGTCTCGACGATGTACCCTGCTCCCACTGCCCAGACGTACATGAGCCAGTTGATAGCGATGAGCACTGCCGCGACGGAATAAATTAAAAGGATTCGCCTGGTCAATTTATCGCGTAAGAGGATAATCTGGCGCCCTGCCAGGATGATGCCAATTAGTAACAAGAATGACCATACAATCCTGTGACCCAGCAGCTGCAGGGCAGGCACACCTGCCAGCAATTTCCAGTAGATAGGGAATAATCCCCAGGTGATGAATGCTCCGAGTGCATACCAGACGCCTTTATTCACGCGCAGCGACCTCCATCGCAAGCGGCAAGTATACACCCAAAGGTAGATGCCACCCCTTTTAACCTGGTTCCTGATTATATTTCAGGTCATCCCCTATTTTTAGTAACAATGCCCCTTGATTTACTGATAACGAGCGATTTATTAACAGATCACCCACCGATCATAACGGAGAAGCCCGGTAGCCGCGCTTCTCCAGGGCGGACAGTATCTGTTCCTCACTGACCAATTGCTCTTCAAATTCAACTGACATATTTGCCTTCTGATAACTGGCAGAAACCTGCTTGATACCCGGCAATTCGTCCTCGATCCCTTCAATGCTCATGGCGCAGTTGGAGCAATGCATACCTTCCACGCGGTAAATCTTTTTTATCATGAAATTCTCCTCAGCAATCCCTATTGCGAAAATTCGATCATGCCAGTATACATGCCCATCGAACAGGTAAAACGCAATACTGTCCCGGCGGACTGGGCAGGGATGTTCACCTGAACTGTACCGCTTTGCGGTAGAAGGGTTTCAAAACCGATCGCCGGGATGACAAAATCCCGCGCACAGGAAAAGGTATCCGCAGTGACCACATGGAGTACTATGGGTTCTCCTGCCTTGGCTGCCAATCTCTGTGG
>Ga0315275_10001314_pt1 | contig 21723 bp, 23 predicted proteins | sample YL17G03_0_MG_FD_205557 | JGI IMG/M metagenome (GOLD analysis project Ga0315275, IMG submission 205557) | Sediment microbial communities from Yellowstone Lake, YNP, Wyoming, USA - YL17G03_0 | ecosystem: Environmental > Aquatic > Freshwater > Lake > Sediment | place: USA: Wyoming | collected...
TTGTCTGCGCCTCGCTTCTCGATGACGGGGCGGGCGCCGACGAGGTCGAGCGCCCACCACTGGAACTGGTACGGGTTCTCGGCGGCGAGCTGCCGGGCCTCGGAGTAGGCGGTGGGCTCACCGATCACGTCGAACTCGGCCTTGCCGCCGAAAGCGCTTTCGAGGCGGCGGCGCATGAGGTTGATGGCGAGGCAGGTGACGTCAATGCCGATCCAGCGGCGGTTGAGGCGCTGCGCGACGGCGATGGTGGTGCCGCAGCCGCAGAACGGGTCGAGCACCATATCGCCTTCATTGCTGTTGGCGCGGATGATACGTTCGAGTAGGGCCTCGGGCTTCTGGGTGGGGTAGCCCATTCGCTCCGCTGCGACCGGGTTGATCATGTTGATGTCAGCCCAGAAGTCATCTACCTGCCGCGTTCCGCTACTCTCTTCAAGGTACTGCTTGTAGTTGTACTTCGCCCCCGCAGTGACGGGCTCGATGAGCCTGCCCTCACTGCGAAGCCGTTCGAGAGTTGCTTGGCTGTACGTTTTGAGCAGGGTCTTGCGATAGTAGCCTCTCTCGTCCTGCCACTTGAAGCGTGCCAGGTACTCATCGGTATACGGCAGTTCGGGCTGGTTCCAAGTCCATTCCTCTCCCTTGGAGTAGTAGAGGATAACGTCATGGCTTCGCGGGTATTGTCGCGCCCGTGCTTTGCTGCTGCCAGCAAACGGCGTTCGCTTCCAGCTGATCTCATTCCTGAAGTTCGCCGGCCCGAAGACCGCGTCCATGAGCATCTTCAGGTAGTGGCTGGCGGTGGGGTCGCAGTGGAGGTAGATGGAGCCGGTGTCCCTGAGGACGCGCCGGAGTTCGACCAGGCGCGGGGCCATCATGGAGAGGTAGGCGAGCATGTCGTTGTGGCCGAGGAACTTCTGGAATGCCTGCAGCGCGTTGGATACGTCCGGCGGCCCGTGCTCGACCATGTCGTGATAGGCGCGGGAGGATTCCTCGTCCCAGATCCAGGTGTCCTTGAAGGCCTTGATCTGCGCGCCGGAGCGGCTGCCGTTGCGCTCCTTGAAGAGGACGTTGTAGTCCTGGTTGCTGTTGAAGGGCGGGTCGAGGTAGACGAGGTCAACGGATTCCTTCTCGACATACCTGCGCAGGATGTCGAGGTTGTCGCCGTAGTAGAGCTTATTGTCGGCCATGACCCCTCCTGTGTGGGACCTGCCCCGTCTGCAGGCTGAAGCCTGCGGTACCCGGTGGGATGATACCACGCGGGGGAGGGGTTGTCCCGTCTATGGCAGACGGCCATTCACCGCAGTCCGCCTGAGGAGGACGAAGGCGGGAGCATCGTTCGAGAGACTCCCCGCGCCCAACGGCAGGGCGCATTGCCATGCGCCCCTACACAGCGGCCGTCCCCTGCGCCCTCCGCGCCCTCTGCGGTGACAGGCCGTCCGTCGGCGGCGTTCCCGGCGGTGAGCCCCAAACGCGAACCAGCCCGCCGGGGGCGGGCTGGTCTGTCTACTTGTCTCTCGCAGATCGCCGACAACCGTGATCTGCTGGCGACGCCGCCACGCGCTGCGCGCGTGGCGTCAGTGGATAAGCCGCTGGCCATTCGCTTGGTTCAGGTCCGTCACGCCCGGCCCTTGATGGGGGATCTTGACCAGCAAATGCTGATCGCTGAGGTTGGCAACGAAGAACACCACTCCCTTGCGGGTTCCCATGATCGGCTCGACAAGGTCGCTGTCCGCCTTCAGCTTGAAGAAGATCGGCATGACGGTGGGCCTGTAGATGCCCATCATCATCGGCCCCTCCTCTTCGCCCTGGTAGTTCCTCCAGTGGTAGACGAAGGTGTCGTCTGGCCTGAAGACGCCGTCCCAGCTGTAGATCACCATGAGGCTCAGCTCATGGGTATCGGCCGACTCCGGACCTAACACGATGTCATGGATCCGATTGGCCAAAGACAGGCCCTGGTTGGTTCCGATGAACTCGTGGCGGAATCCCGAACCGACGGCCCCCGAGAACTCCTCCGGCAGATCGCGGAACTCGTAGTAGCAGCCGCGATCAGAGAAGACCACTTTCACCAGGTCGTTCGTGTACTCCGAGCCAGCCCCCACCTGGTCCTTGATGTACTCGATCATGACCTGGTATTCCGGTCGCCCGCCTTGTCCTTGCCCCAGTAGCTCGCGATCTCTCCAGTTCATGGGTCAGTTCCTTATGCCACAAGCGGGGCTCGTGGCTTCGCGCCACACCTGGCGCCTGCTCGTTGCGGCGGCAAAGCCGCCGCCCCGGGAACCCTTTCAGTCGTTCGTATAGTACCCATCTTGTCCGGCGAGCTACCCCCGACACCCCGCCATCCGGGGGACATATACCACGATTCGTGTCTAATGAGGGGACAATCTAGACGGCCCCTGTCACCGTCAGTGCACGGCGCCGATGACAGCGCTTGTCGGCCGCAGTTTGCGACGCGAATGCTATGGTATACTGGTTCTGGAGGACATATGTTGCGCTGCTGTCTCCTGGCTATCGCCCTCGTCGCACTGACCGTTTCCCCGCTGCTGGCCGCCGAACAGCAGGCCGTTCCTCCGACACCGGCGCCGGAGGAACCCGCATCTCCGACTGCCCCCTCGGCCGAGCCCGAACTGACGCCCGAGGAGAAGGCCGACGCCGACATCGGCAAGTCCGCCTCCGAGGAGCTGGAGAAGGAGTTCAAGGTCGCCAAGGATAGCCCGGCGGTGCCGCGCACCACCGCCATCGTCGAGGCCATCCGCCCGTTCACCCAGAAGCCCCGCCAGGTCTACCACATAAGGGTGATCGAGGACAGGGCCATCAACGCCCTGTCGCTGCCAGGGGGCTACCTCTACTTCACCCAGGGCCTGCTCGACGCGGTGGAGTCCGACGATGAGCTTGCAGCGGTGGCCGCGCACGAGATGGCGCACATCTGTCTCTCCCACTCGCGCCGGCTGATGAGCAGGGATAAGCGCTATGGCACGATCCTTGGATCGGTCGTGCTCGCCGCCATCCTGGGCAACGTCGAGGGGGTGAACCCGGGGGCGATCGCCACCATGGGTTCGCTGGTGGCCCGCGATGCCATCAACCACTACGGCCGAGAGGCCGAGCAGGAGGCCGATCAGCAGGCCGTGCGCTACTTGAGGGCAACGAGCCAGTACAACCCGGTGGCGGTGCTCACTGTCGTGGAGGGGCTGGCCCGGATCGAGAGCAGCGAGGGCAGCCCCGAGCTGGGCATCGAGAAGACGCATCCCTACGGGAGGGAACGGGTGGCGGCCGTCACCCGCGAACTACAGGAACTCGGCCTCCCGATCGAGCGACGGAGGGTAACCAAGTCGCTGCTGGCTGAGGCGGCCTCGGTCACGCAGGGCGATCGGGTCATCGGCGAACTGCGGCTGAACGGGCGAACGGTCTTCCAGCCGGCCGTCGCGTTGGAGGGAACCTCGCCGGTGGCGCGGGCCCAGCAGAGCACCGACGTGCTGAACAAGCTGCTGCTGGAGAACCTCGAACTGCTGGAGGTCACGACCGCCCAGCGCGACGGCTCAACCGAGGTGGCCGCTCGCGGCCAGGTCCTCTTCGTCATCACGCCCGAGGACGCCGAGTTCCACCAGACACAGGTCGCTGCGCTCGCGCAAAAGGCGATGGAGGCGATCGGCCTCAGCTTCACCGAGGAACGGGTGCGCCGGGCCTACTGATCGCGGGGCGCTCCGCTATCCCGCCAGCTCGATGTTTGCCCCGAGGGCGCGAAGCTTGCCCTCGAAGTCCTGATAGCCCCTCGCCACGAACTGCCTGCCGGACACTGTGCTCTCGCCCCGGGCGGCCAGCGCCGCGATGACGAGCGCGGCGCCGTCCCTGATGTTGTGGGCTTCGATGTGCGCACCGTGCAGCTCGGCGACGCCGTGAACCGCTGCCGACCGGCTGTCGAGCAGCCGCACAAAAGCCCCCATCCTGTTGAGCTGCTCGGCGGATTGAAGCCGGCGGTCGAAGATGCTCTCCGTCACCGTGCTGGTGCCCTCCGCGCAGGCGAGCAGGGCGGTGAGCATGGGCTGCAGGTCAGTCGGAAAGCCAGGGAATGGCTCTGTCACCACTGCGACCGCGCGCGGCCGGCGGGGGCAGCTCGCCCGCAACCCACCGTCTTCCGGGTCGAGTTGGACCCCCGCCTCGACCAGCTTGTCGGCGGCCGCGGCGAGATCGGCCTTTGTGACATCGCTCACCAGAACACTGCCGCGGGTCGCCGCCGCGGCAAGCAGGAACGTTCCCGCCTCCAGGCGATCCGAGTTCACGCGGTGGGCGACGCCGTGCAGGCCGGCAACGCCGTCAACGGTGAGAGTGGGCTGGCCGATCCCCGAGATCCGCGCCCCCGCGGCGTTGAGTAACTGGCAGAACGAAACGACGTCCGGCTCGAACGAGGCGTTCTCGATCACGGTCCTGCCCTCGGCGGTCGCCGCCGCCATCAGCAGGTTGAAGGTGGCTCCGGGGCTCCGGTAGGCGGGGTTCAGCGCAACCGCAGCGCCGCGCAGTCGCGACGCCTCCGCCCCGATCCGGTCTGGCTCGCACGTTGCCCGCGCACCCAGCGCCTCCAGCCCCTCTATGATGTAGTCCACCGGCCGATCGCCGATGTCGCAGCCGCCCGGAAGCGGCAGCTCCGCTCGCCCCATCCGGCTGATGACCGGGCCGAGCAGATAATGAGAGGCCCGCATCCTCTGTACCAGCTCCGCCGGGGCGACATGGGTGGCGAGACCGCGGTTAACGATACGCACCTCGCCGTCGTCCGTCGCCTCCACCACCAGCCCAAAGGCGCGGAGCAGCTCCATCATGGTGTCGGTGTCGGCGATGCGAGGGACGTTGTGGAGGGTCGTCTCGCCATCGAGCAGCAGCGTCGCAGCCAGCACCGGAAGGGCACCATTCTTGCTCCCGGCCGGGCCCACTGTCCCCTCGAGAGGCTTCCCCCCCACGATTCTCCACCTGTCTTCGATCATGGCTGCTCCCGCTGCTGCCGCGTGTGCTGTATCCTTCGCTATCGAGTCGTGCGGCTCTTCTCGACGACTTCAAGCCGGGCGAGCGCCCGGCGCAGCGCCGTCTCCGCCCGTGTGATGTCGGTATCGCGCGCGTGTGCCCGCACTCTCTCACGGGCGCGCGTTTCCGCCGCTCGGGCCCGCTGGGCATCTATCTCGGTCGCGCCCTCCACGGCATCGGCGAGCACCGTTACTCCGTCGCGCTTGACCTCGAGGAACCCCGCAGACACCGAGAAGAGCCGCCGTTGTCCATCGCCGTCAACCACGGTCAGGACGCCCGGGCCGAGTTCCGTGACCATCGGCGCGTGACGGGCAAGCACGCCCAGGTAGCCGGCCGCGGCCGGCGCGATAATGCCCTGCGCCCGCCCCTCGAACAGGGAGCGCTCCGGAGACATTACCCTCAGCTCGAACTGCCCGGCCACAGCCTCACCCCTGTGCCAGCTCGCCGGCCCTGGCGATCGCCTCGTCTATCCCCCCGACCATGTAGAAGGCCTGCTCGGGAAGCTCGTCGTGCTTGCCCTCGCAGATCTCCCTGAAGCCGCGGATGGTCTCCCTGAGCTGGACGTACTTGCCCGGCCGGCCGGTGAAGGCCTCTGCTACGAAGAACGGCTGCGAAAGAAAGCGCTCGATCCGCCGCGCCCGCGCCACTGTCAGCCTGTCCTCGGGGGAGAGTTCCTCGATCCCGAGGATGGCGATGATATCCTGCAGGTCCTTGTACCGCTGGAGGACCTCCTGCACTTGCCGCGCCACCCGGTAGTGCTCCTCCCCTACCACCGCCGGGTCGAGGATGCGCGAGGTGGAGGTCAGTGGATTGACCGCCGGGTAGATGCCCCGCTCGACGATGCGCCGGTCCAATACCGTGGTCGCGTCCAGGTGGGCCATCGCCGCCGCCGGCGCAGGATCCGTGATGTCGTCGGCCGGCACGTAGATCGCCTGCAGCGAAGTGATGGACCCGCGCTTGGTAGAGGTGATGCGCTCCTCGAGTTCGGCCAGCTCGGCCCCGAGCGTCGGCTGGTAGCCGACCGCTGATGGCATCCGCCCCAGCAGCGCCGACACCTCCGATCCTGCCTGGATGAAGCGGAAGATGTTATCTATGAAGAGCAGTACGTCTTGTCCCTGCACGTCGCGGAAGTATTCGGCCAGCGTCAGCGCGGTCAGGCCCACCCTCAGCCGGGCGCCCGGCGGCTCGTTCATCTGCCCGAACACCATCGTCGCCCGGTTGATGACACCCGACTCCTTCATCGTCAGCCAGAGGTCATTGCCCTCACGGGTGCGCTCACCGACTCCGCCGAACACCGACGTGCCCCCGTGCTGCGTCGCCATGTTGTGGATCAGCTCGGTGAGCAGAACCGTCTTGCCGACCCCTGCCCCGCCGAACATCCCGACCTTCCCGCCCTGAGGATAGGGGGCAAGCAGGTCAACAACCTTGAACCCCGTCTCGAAGATCTCGGTCCTGACCTCCTGGTCCTCGAAACTCGGGGCCGGCCTGTGTATCGGCAACCGGTCAGTTGCCTCCACCGGCCCAAGCTCATCTATTGGCTCGCCGAGCACATTGAAGAGCCGCCCCAGCACCCCCGGCCCGACCGGGATGGTGATCGGTCCACCCGTGTTTCGCGCCGGAGTACCCCGCACGAGCCCTTCCGTCGGCGCCAGCGCGATCGCCCGCACTGTCTCGTTGCCGAGGTGCTGCGCAACCTCGAGCACCAGCCGCCGGCTCTCGTCGCCGTGCGAGATGGCTATCTCGATGGCGTCGTGGATCTCCGGCAGCTCACCGGCTGGGAACCGGATATCAACAACTGGCCCGATAACTTGGACAACTTTTCCTTCCGCCATTGTTGCCGTTCGCTGTCAGCTAGGCAGCCAGATCGGCTCCGCTGACAATCTCAATCAGCTCCTTGGTGATGGCCGACTGCCGCGCCTTGTTATAGTCCAGGGTCAGCCGCTGGATCATCTCCTCGGCGTTGTCGGTGGCCGCAGTCATGGCGGCGACGCGCGCCGCATGCTCGCTCGTCACCGACTCGAGCACCGCCGCCAGCAGCTCGTTGCGGAGATAGCGCTGCATCAGGCCCGGCAGCATCGCGGCCGGCTGGGGCTCGAAGATCAACTCCTCGATCTCCGCCTGGCTTGGCTGGACTGGCAGCGCCGTATCGGCTCGCACTTCCGTGCGCGTGCCCCCGAGAAACCTGGTATAGACGATGACCAGCCGGCCGATCGCGCCCTCCAGGTAGAGCCGCCCGATCCTATCCGCCAGCGAGTGCACTGTCGCGACTTCCGGTTCTCCGCCCGCCAGCGTGAGCTGATCGGCAAGCTCGTAGCCGCGGAGCCGGAGCTGGACGAGCCCCTTGCGGCCCACCGCGACGCCCACTGCCTCTGCCGGTGGGACGGCCGCCATCGCGGCCCTCACCGCGGCCGCATTGTACCCCCCGCAGAGGCCGCGCTCGCTCGTCACCACCACCAGCCCCGTCCTGCCGGCCAACCCATCCCGAAGGAAGGGGTGCCCCTGGGTGATCCCGGCCACCGAGCCGACGAGTTCCGCCAGCTTCTGGTGGTAGGGCCGCGCCCCGGTCAGCCGCTGCTCCGCTCGGCGCAGGCGGATGGACGAGACGGTCTTCATCGCCCGGCATATCTGCTCGATATTCCGGACCGTCCTGATCTTGTTCCTGATATCCCGGGTCGAAGTCATGCCGCGCCGCCCTGCTCTGCCGGCTGCGGGGGCGCCGCCTGGAAGCGGCCGCGGAAGTCCTCCAGCGCCTGCTGCAACTCGCGCTCGACGGAATCGGTCAGGCGCCCGCTCTCCTGGATATGTCGCAGCACCGTCGGGTGACGCTCTCTGATGAACGCGACCGCCTCCAGGCTATACCGCGCGCACTGGCGGACATCAACGTCGTCCGCGTATCCGTTGATGCCGGCGTAGATCACCGCGACCTGCTCAGCGACGGGCATCGGCTGGTACTGGGGCTGGACGAGAAGCTGCATCATCCTCTCCCCGCGGGCGAGCTGCGCCCTCGTGGCGCGATCCAGCTCTGAGGCGAACTGGGCGAAAGCCTGCAGCTCCTGGTAGTAGGCAAGGTCGAGCCGCAGCATGCTCGCGACCTGCTTCATCGCCGCCCGCTGGGCCGCGCCGCCAACCCGCGAAACCGAGATGCCCACGTTCATCGCCGGCCGGAACCCAGCGAAAAACAGATCGCTCTCCAGGTAGATCTGCCCGTCAGTGATCGAGATCACGTTCGTCGGGATGTAGGCCGAGTAGTCGCCCTCCTGGGTCTCGATGATCGGTAGCGCGGTGAGCGATCCGCCGCCGTTGGCATCGCTCAGCTTCGCCGCCCGCTCAAGCAGGTGCGCGTGCAGGTAGAAGATATCGCCCGGATAGGCCTCGCGGCCCGGCGGCCGCCGCAGCAGCAGCGATATCTGGCGGTAGGCTTGTGCATGCTTCGTCAGGTCGTCGTACACCACCAGCGCGTGCATCCCCTTGTCGCGGAAGTACTCGCCCATCGAGCATCCCGCGTAGGGCGCGATATACTGAAGCGCAGCCGGTTCGTTCGCCGAGGCGCAGACGATCGTCGTGTAGGCCATCGCGCCGTGCTGCTCGAGCACGTGTGCCACCCGGGCGACGGTTGACAGCTTCTGCCCGATGGCGACGTAGATGCAGTAGCAGTTCTGGCCCTTCTGGTTGATGATCGTGTCCACCGCGATCGCCGTTTTCCCCGTCTGGCGGTCGCCGATGATCAGCTCTCGCTGCCCCCGGCCGATCGGGGTCATGGCGTCAATGACCTTGAGCCCCGTCTGAAGCGGCTCGTTCACGGGCTGGCGATCAACTACGCTCGGGGCCCGCGTTTCCACCGGGCGCCGCTCCTTGACCGGCGCCGGGCCGCGCCCATCCAGTGGCTCACCGAGCGCGTCGACGACGCGCCCCAGCAACGCCTCCCCCACCGGCACCTGCATGATGCGCCCGGTTGTCTTGACGGTATCGCCTTCCTTGATCTCGGTGCCGGGGCCGAGCAGGATGCAGCCGACGTTATCCTCCTCGAGGTTGTGGGCGAGGCCATACAGGCCACCTGGGAACTCCAGCATCTCCCCCATCATCGCGCCCCTCAGCCCATAGACGCGGGCGACCCCATCCCCCACCTGGAGTACCCGCCCGACGCCGGTCATCTCGACCTCGGCGCCGAACTGCTCCAGTTGTTGCCGTATAACGGAACTAACTTCGTCGGGGCTGATTCTCACCGCCGGCTATCCTCGAAACTCCATAAGCTCTTCCCGCATGTGCGCCAGCCTCCCGGCCGCGCTTCCGTCCACCACTTGCTCTCCCAGCCTCAGCCTCACACCAGCGAGGACGCTCTGGTCAACCCGCTGCACCAGTCGCACGCGTTTGCTGGTCAGGCGCTCGGCTGCCGCCACCAGCCGGTTGCGCTGCTGTTCGGTGAGAGGCAAGACGGTGGTCACCTCCGCCACGACAACTCCTGCAGCCTCGTCCGCCAGCTCCGCAAAGGCTTCCGACACCTGCGCCACCGCATCGCCCCGCTGATGGCGCACCAGCACCGCCAGTGCCGCCACCAGTTCGCCCGGGAAGCTGGCGCCTATCGCTGCCTCTACTGCCGCGACCTTGTCCTCGGATGGTAGGTCCGGGCGCTGCAGCAGACTCCGCAGCTCGGGCGAAGCGCCGATGAGCGCCACCAGCTCCGCCAGCTGCTGCCGGATCGAGTCAACCTGACCTCGCTCCCGGCTCACGTCGAACAGCGCCTCGGCGTATCTGGCGGCAATGCGCGGTGCCGTCATCGCTGCTCCAGCGAAGTGATGAAGTCATCTACCGCCTGTCGGTGTGTCGTCTCGTCGAGCGAGGTCAACACCGCCCGCCGCGCCGCCAGCAAGGCGAGGTCAACCACCTCGCGGCGAAGCTGTAGCATCGCCTCCTCCCGCTCCAGCTCGATACTCTCCCTGGCGCGCTGGCGCGCCTGCTGAGCATCCTCCCGCGCCTCCTGGAGAATCTGCTCGCGCGCCTGCTCGCCCTCCTGCACTGCCTGCCTGACCTGCTGCCGGCCTTCCTCGCGGGCCACTGCCAGCACCCGCTCGCGCTCCTGGCCGATCACCGCCAGCTCCGCCTTGGCGCGCTCGCCCGCATCCAGGGCGTCGGCGATTTCCTTCTGCCGCCGCTCCATCATCGCCAGCACAGGCCGGAAAAGGAACCGGCGCAGCAGCAGAAACAGGAGGACGAAGGCGAACGCCTGGAGCGCCAGGATCGCTGGCTCGATGCCCAGTTGTCTCAGCAGCGCCATCGCGTGCTCCCCAGACGGATCAGTGACTGCCTCCCACGGTCCCCACCACGTCCAGGATGGCCTTCGTCTCGGGCAGCCGCCCTGCCAACTGCAGCGCGATCACGAAGGCGTAGATGGTGAGGGACTCGATGAAGGCCAGCCCCAGGATCATCAGCACCATCAGCCGTCCCGCCGACTCTGGCTGCCGGGCCGTGCCCTCAATCGCGGCGGCGATGGCCCGCGCCTGAGCCAGGGCGCCTGCGAAGGCCGGCAAGGCGAGGATGAAACCTGTCGCCAGCACCAAACCGAACAGATACAGCATCTCGCGCTCCTTTCAACTAGCTCGCCGAGCGATGTTACCCAGCTCGGACCCCGTCCTGCCCGATTGCTCCCGGCCCTCCGTCTAGCCGTGGGAGAACTCGTGCTCGGATGGCTTGTGCTTCAGCACGAGCGATATGTTCACCGCGGTCAGCATCCCGAAGATGATTGCCTGGACGATTGAGGTTACGACCCCGAGCAGCATGTTTGGAAGCTGCAAGGGGAGCCACGGCGCGCTGCTGTGCGCGGCCATCGCTGCCATGCTCCCCACCACCTGCTCTTCGCCGAAGATGTTGCCGTAGAGCCGGAAGGAGAGAGTGACGGGCAAGAACAGCGCGTTCACCAGGTGGCTGACCATCACCATCGCCGCCACCGGCAGCAGCGCCAGCAGGGAGAGGATCGCCTTTGCCTTGAGCGCGACGCGAAGAGGCACTCCCTCGACGAAATGCCCGACGTATCCGAGCTTGCTCTCCCGGAAGCCGATGTAGTGGATGGCGAGGAAGGAGACCAGCGCGAGTCCCGCGGTGGTGTTCAGGCTGGCGGTCGGCGAGATCGCTCCAGGCACCAGCCCCAGCAGGTTCATCACCCCGATGTAGATCATCAGGCTGCCGACGAGCGGAAGGAACTCCGGCGCCCGCTCTCCCATCGGCCCCTCCAGCAGGCTGCGGATTCCCCCCACCACCGCCTCCAGCATCAGTTGCCACGGCTTCGCCCGGACCGCCAGCCGCCGGCTGGCGAGTACCGACAGCAGCGCCAGTGCTGCCGCCGCCAACAGCGCCCAGGCGAACAGAATGCCGGCGGCGCCCGAGACCAGCGGACGTCCCTCGACGCTCACCGACTGAAGCCAGTTCAGCCAGGTGCCGGGGACCCCATGCCCCTCCGAGGCGGCGGCGGGAGTGGCACACAGGACAAGCGCGGTTGCCGCCAGCAGTCTGGCGCCTCCTCTCATGGGGAGCTAACACTCCCTTGCCCGGCCGTGCGGAGCAGGTCGGCGGCGATCGCCTGCAGTGCAAGCAGGACTGCCGTCGCGGGCAGCAGGCTCGCCCCCAGGCACAGCCAACTTCCTGCAATAAGGCCCGACTTCAGCCCGAAGTAGAGCGGCAGGCCGAGGGCGGGCCACTTCGCTGCCCAGATGGCCCAGAGCGCCAACAGACCCGACCTCTTCCCGCGGGCCACGACGGGGTACAAGGGCCTGTGCAGAGAGACCAGCAGGAGGGAGGCGGCTGCGCCGGCGGCCACTCCGAGAGAGGCGGAAGGGCCAACCACAAGGGCAGCGGCTGTGCAGATGGCGGCCGCGATCAGCGTGCCGCGAAGCAGCCGCTCGACTAGCCCTATGTGAAACCGGTCAATCTCTGTCGTGCCCATGCCGGTCCTAGCCGTCTCGCTGAACCCGCCTCAGCGCTGCCAACAGCGTCAGGATACCCCCGGCCAAACCGCCGAAGGCGCCGAGTAGCGCCAGCCACGGCGCAGTGCTCCATCTCCGGTCGAGCAGGGAACCCACGTAGGCGGCCACTGCCACTTCCGCGCCGAGCGCCGTCGCCAGCGCGACGGCAACGGCAGCGAGGCGAACCAGCCCGAGGCTTGACATGCTCCCAGTCGGCTCACCGGCCGCATTTACGGGGATTGGAGATAGCGAGGCCGTCACTTCGGCGAGGCGACGTGCGATCGTGACGGCCGCCGACAGGCGAATCATACTGGCGCACTATGCTCGTGTCAAGGCAGACCGATGTGGGTGGGTCGCGCAGGAGCGGCCTTCAGGCCGCGGTAGCCGGCCGCGGCGCGAGAGTCGGCCCTGCGCTGCTTGCGGGCCAGCCCTCCGCGGTCACACCCCGGCACTGGTGCCAGTTGACTTTTCCCCCCCTCCCGTCTAGGCTAGGCGATGATCGCACGGAGAATGGCGGACACACTATGGCCGAGCGTGAAGTGCTGCTGAAGGTGGAGGCGGTTGCCCTCGACTGGAAGGGTAACCCCATCGTCGTCCTGCGCGAGCAGGAGGGTCATCGCGCGGTCTTCATCTGGGTTGGGCTGTCCGAGGCAGGCGCCATCAGCATGCAGATGGAAGGGCAGCAAGCGGCCCGCCCGATGACCCACGACCTCATCGTCACCATTCTCCATGAGCTTCAGGTCGGGATCGAGCGAGTCACCATCACCGACATGCACCAGAACACCTACTTCGCCTCCCTGCTCCTACGCGATGGCGAGCATGCCACCACCATTGACTGCCGCCCCAGCGACGCCATCGCCATTGCCCTCCGCACCAACTCCCCCATCCACATCAGCGACGATCTTCTCGACCGCCTCGAGGAGCAGCGCAGAGAGAGCGAGATCGAGCTCTCCCCCGACTCCACCCTTGTCGAGCCCGGCGAGCCGACAGTGCATTAGCGATCACGGCCGTCCGTCACTCACATGCACACGGCGTTTTCCCGCACTTCGGACACCCGCTCGCGTATTTCCTAACCGCCTCTTCCAGCTCGATCCCGCAGATGCTCGCGAGGGTGTTGAGCCAGGCGAGGCAGTCGGCGAACTCCTCCCGCAACTGTGCCGCGTCGCCGGTGCGCATCGCCCGGGCGACCTCGCCCACCTCCTCGATGAACCAGCGGAACGTCCCGTCGAGTCCACGGGCGCTGTCCTTCTCGAAGTAGATCGCCTCGATCTGGCGCTGGAAGTCCTGCATAGAGCGCATTTCATAACCTCGGATCGGGTGGCTGAGCGGGACCCACATTCGCATGAAATGCGCCTGTCAGTCCCCGCCGCCCAGGCTACGCTGTTTCATAGCCTCCTTTGGAGGTTATGAAACAGCCGCCAGTCATGTGGTTCTCCAAGCAATCGCGCCTGTTGGAGGCACATTCCTGTGAGGACCAGGATTCGCGCCTCGGTTGACCTCGTTATCTGGGCCGCCCTATAATAGCGCATCACGGGTGGGCATGCGAGACACGGTGCATGTGAAAGAGGCCGGCTCAACCGATATCGAGCAGGTTGTGGAGCGCGCCAGGGCGGGGGACCGGGCGGCGTTCGATACCCTCGTCGAGACCTACAGCCCTCGGGTCTACAACATCGCGCTTCGCATCACCGGCTCTCGCGACGAGGCCCAGGACTGCGCGCAGGAGGCGTTCCTCCGCGCGTTTTCGGCGCTTCGTCACTTCCGGAGAGAGGCGGCTTTCTCCACCTGGCTCTACCGCGTCGCGGTCAACGTCGCCAATGACGCCACTCGCCGGCTGAAGTCCCAGCCAATGCTCGCTTCGGAGCTGGCGGCGCCTGATCCCGACGACCCCGCTCCTGACCTCGGCGATATCGCCGAGTCGCCGCCGCGCGCCAGCGACCCGGACGAGCACCTCGCACAGGCGCAGAGGCGCGAGCTAGTGCTGAGTGCGATCCGCTCGCTGCCCGAGCACCAACGCGCGGTGATCGTGCTGTACGATCTGCAGGGGTTATCCTACGAGGAGGTCGCTCAGGTCATCGGCGTGAGAGTCGGAACGGTGAAATCCCGTCTCAACCGCGCCCGCCTCGCGCTCAAGGAGCGTCTGGAGCCCCACTTGGAACTTCTGCGGAGCTGAGTCCGTCTAACTCAGGAGCGTATTCCAGAATGTCTGCGTTGCCGTTCGAGTGCAGCAGCATAAGAGACCGACTGCCCGAGTATGCCGACGGGACGCTGATCGGGCGCGAGCTTGCGCGGGTCGAGCAGCACGTCGCCTCCTGCGGGCGCTGCCAGCAGGAGGTTGTCGACCTCCGGACAGTCATCGGCGCGGTCCGCGCTGTGCCGCGTGACGAGGTGCCCGAGACGCTCATCCCTCGGCTCCGCCGGGCCGTTCAGGAGCGCGCGCCCGCCCCCGGGCTCCGCCTGTTCTGGCCGCGCTTGGCGGTGCCGGTGGCGATCCTCACATGCGTGATCGCTCTCACCGTGGCACTGCGCCTTCCGCGGCACCAGATGGAATCCGCCGGCCGGGTCGCCTTTGCCCCAGCGCCCTCTGCTGCAACCGAGATTGCGCGCAAGCCCGCCGAACCGAGCGTCTCCGTCGGCCTTCCGGGGGGTGCAGACCTGGGAGTCGCCGCCCGCGTGGGGGAGGAACAGCAGCCGGCCGCCGCTGCCAGCGAAGCAGAGCGCAACCAGTCGGCGGCAGGGGCAGCGGAAGGGCTCGCGGCTCCGCCGGCGGCCGACCAGATGGTGACGAGGGAGAGCGCACAGACGCTAGCTGCGACCGAGCCACCCGCGCACGAATTCGCGCAATCGTCCCAGGCCGGATACGGGAAGGCATCTGGGGCGATGAAGGGCGCCGACCGCGATCTGGCGAGGAAGCCCCCAGTTCCCTCGCCGGCCGCGCCGGCCGGCGCCATGCGCGGTGGCGGAGGACGCGCGGTCGGAGGGCGGCCGTCGGGGCCGCCCGGCCCAGTCGCCCGGCCGGGGCCATATGCTTGGCGAGGGCGCCGCGGCCCGTACCGTGGGGAAGTGAAGGAAAGCGCCCCCGCGCTGTCGGCGGCCGGCGCAAAAGCCGAGGTTTCGGCCGTGCCGCCGGCGCTCGCCCGCGCCGCACTCATGCAGGGCACAGAGGGCAAGATCATTGCCCTCAGCATCGGCGGCGGGGAAGTCTCCGACACCATCACTGTCCGGCTTGGGAGCGGCCCCCCGCAGAGCTACCAGTGGCGTGGCGCTGGCACACGCTCGCCGATGATCCCCTTGCCCACAACCAGCCTGGGCCCGGGGCCGGCGGTCGTGCCGGTCGAGGTGAGGTCATCAGCGGGCGAACAGAGCTACATGCTCTTCCTGCCTACAATGGCGCGCCTCGGCCAGGTGGCGCCCACTGCTCCCGTAGCCAAGTACGCGGGAGCGCCGCTATCTTCGGTCCTGGCCGACCTGTCGAAGACGACCGGACTGGTGATATTCGCCGAGCAGCCGCTGGATCGTGAGATCACGGGGCCGATCCCGCAAGGCACGCCGGCGGCATCGCTGCGGGCGCTTGGCGCTGCCACCGGCTTCGATGTCCAAGCGGAGGACGAGCTGGTCTTCACCCTGACTCGTCGCCGCTGACGGAGTCGGGCCGAGTTCCCTTCGTCCGGCAGGTCTACGCCGCGCTCGCGCCTAATCCCCGCATCATGCGCACCGTCAGCACCTCTCGCCTGCTGCTCGCGCTCGGCTGCCTGCTGCTCGCCGCGGCGAGCCCCGCGCTTTGCTCTGCGAGAAGCATGCAAGCGCTTTCCGATTCACCTGAATGGGGACAACTCGCCAAGCTTTGGCAGGCCCTGCTCGATCACTCGTCCGAGCGCGTCTACAGCCCCAGCCTGTTCCGGGGCCTGGCCGGAGACGTCAACGCAGTGGACTCGGAGGTTGCGGCGCTCGCCGACGGCGGCGCGCTGCCAAGGGCTCTCACCGATTACCTGGGCCACCTCTTCCACACCCGCTATCAGTACCTGGGCGAGTGCCATTACACCACCCGGTCGAGCGTGAGCGAGTCGCCCTTCGAGGCCAGCCGGACGGCGGCGCTGTGGGTGGTGGAGCTGCAGCTCTCAGTCCTGCGCCGGCCTCTCGCGTCTAAGGCCGACGCCGAGCTGGCCGATGCGGCGGAGGCGAATCTCACCTACCAGTTGGGATACCTCTATCACCTGGAGAGGTTCAGCTCCGAGGTAAATGAGCACCGCACCGCGACGAACAAGCGCGAAGAGGCGGGGGAGAAGGTTGACTGGAAGGCCTTCGATGCCGACGTCGAGCGTCGCCAGGGCCTCCTCCTCGACGCCTACCGGAGCCGCAAGCTCCCTCCCGCCGACATAGTCCACAAGGCCATGCCCTACATAATCGCGCTCACCCGCCGGGAGCCATCGGATCAGGGCGCGGACTCGGTCGGCCGCTGACCGCCATGCTCGGCTGGAAGACAGACCTCGGGCTGGATCTCGGGTCGTGCATAACCCGGATCTACCAGCGCGGGGTCGGCATTCTGCTGTCCGAGCCGACCGCCATCGCCTTTTCCTCCGAGCGCTCCGACGTGCTTGCCGTCGGCGGTGAGGCAAAGGCGATGATAGACCAGCCGACGGCCGACGCGCGGGGGGTCGCGCCGGTTCGGTTCGGCGTCGTCGCCGATCACCTGGCGGCCGCGCAGATGACGAGGGAGATGATCCGGCGGGCGCTCGGCCGCCGCACGCTCTTCATGCCGCGGGTCATCGCTGGAGTAGCCGCGGCTGCCACGCCGGTCGAGCGCGCCGCGCTTCGCTCCGCCATCCATGCCGCCGGCGCCCGAAGCGTCCAGCTCGTTGATCGCACGCTCGCCGCCGCCATCGGCGCAGGCTCCGCCATACCCTCCGACCGCTCCGCCAGGTTGGTGGTAAGCATCGGCGGCGGCATCACCGAGTTCGGAGTGGTGTCACAGGGCCGCGTCGTGTGGGCCCGCAACCTGCGCTTCGGCGGGCGTGATCTCGACGAGGCGATCCGCAAGATGATGCGCAATCGCTATGATGTCAGCGTTGCGTCCGCAACGGCCGAGCAGATGAAACTCCAGGTCGGCGCGGTGATCGCTAACATGGCGCGCAGCCGCGTTCTCATCGGCGGCGGCGAGGTCTACGGCGAGCTGTTTCGCAATCTCCAGATCACGCTTGACGGCATCCCCGACCTACTCGGTCGCACGTTGGCGCCTGTCATCAACGAGATCCACTGGTCCATCGCCGAGGCCCCGCCTGAGCAGCGCGCCGAGATCCGGGCGAACGGCATCCTATTGACCGGCGGCACGGCGCTGCTTCAGGGGATCCCCCAGCTCATGCGCGAGCGCCTCGGCGTACCCGTCATCCGCGCCCGCGAGCCAGCCCATTCCGTCATCCTCGGCCTCGGCGCGATCCTCCAGGATACGTCGAAGCTGAGCCGGGATGGGATGAGGTATGGAGGCGGGTAGGGCTGAGGTGCGGACATAGAGATGACCGAAGAGCGCGTAGCGAGGCGAAGAGCGGCATGGGCGGTTTACGATGACATGGCCGCGACAGGAGCGTACGGCGCGCTCCTGAACGAGGCCGGACAGGTTGTGCTGGCACCTGATGGAGAGAATGAGGCGGCATTCTTCTGCTCGGTTCTCAGTGGCAGGGATCGCGTGTTGGACCTAGGTTGCGGCCCTGGGTTCCCTGGAATCTTCCTGACCCATTGCGTCCGTGCAGTCTACGGTGTAGACGCTTCGCCGGCAATGCTGGGCCAGGCACAAAGGAACGTCGCGACCCTGTGCATTCCGAACATATGCCTGGTGCGTGCCTTCGCGGAGAACCTGCCCTTTGCTGGCTTCAACTTCGACGGCATCGCGGTTTGCGGCACGCTGGGAAGCGTCAGCAACCCAGGCGTTGTCTTACGGGAGATGGCTCGCGTCGCCGCGCCGGGGGCTCTGCTTGCCAGCATTGAGCAGGATTACCGCCGCAGGCTGGCTGAAGGTGCTCCGCGGGAAGAATGCCGTCTGCGCCGAGACAGAGGCTACCTGGAACTGCAAGTGGTGCAGTACCTGACGGAACCTTACCGCATCCGCTCCGAGCACTATGTGCTGGACTCAGCAAGCCAGTTCGCGCAGCAGTTCCGAGACCTTCCAGCGCTACTCAACGAAGGGTTCACCGCAACGGGAATACGGCCTGCACATCTACCGCCGGAAGCCATCGTTGACACCTTCTGCGAGGAAGAAGCCCAGTTCGACCCGGAGACGCTGAGGGATGCCTGCCAGCAGACCGGCTTCGATGTGGTTGAGCAGAGGACGAGTATCAGCTATGGACTGCCGCACATCCTCTCGGTGTTTCGACGGCGCTGACCCGCCCGATAGTGCCGTCCCTCAGACCGCGAGGACATTGGGCCCTTCGACCCCGAGTTCTGACAACGGCTGCCTGCCGCCCTTTTTGACCGCGATGCCGCCCCTATGTTACCCTTCGGACGGTGAGATCCAATGGCAGGGAAGAGAATCTTGACGCGTCTCGATCCAGTGCTCCACGAAGAGGTCGCGGACGCTGCGCGGGCGTGCGGCGTGAGCGTCTCGCACATGGTGCGCAGACTGCTCCGCCTGGGCCTCGATAGCGTAGAGGACGAGTACTGGGCGAGAGTCGGCGAGGAGCACTTGGCCACCTGGGACGGCAGCAAGGCCTTGACTCACGAGCAGGTCTGGAAGCAAGAAGAGACGTGATGTACCCATGTACTGCTGTTCGTTCTGACACCCTCCGGACCTCACCCCCTTTCCCCCTCTCCGCGCGCGGAGAGGGGGCGACAAAGGAACAGGGTGCAAGCGGCGGAAAGGTTGGGTGAGGTTCCCGGAATGCTGCGCAACCTAACTCAGAAGATCATCGCGGATCATCTTATCACGGAGGGGCAGGCTGAAGCCTGCGCTACCCGCCCGGGCGAGGAGATCGCACTTCGCATTGACCAGACGCTCACCCAGGATGTCACCGGCACGATGGCATACCTCCAGTTCGAGGCCATCGGCGTGCCGCGGGTGCGCACCAAGCTCTCGGTCAGCTATGTGGACCACAATATGCTGCAGACCGGCTTCGAGAGCGCCGACGACCATCGCTACCTGCAGAGCGCGGCGGCGAAGTATGGCGCTTACTTCTCCCGCCCGGGCAATGGCATCTGCCATCAGGTTCACCTCGAGCGATTCGCCGTCCCAGGCGAGACGCTGATCGGCTCCGACAGCCACACGCCGACCGCCGGTGGCATCGGCATGCTCGGCATCGGCGCGGGTGGGCTCGATGTGGCGGCGGCGATGGCCGGCTATCCGTTCTATATCACCATGCCGAAGGTCACCCTCGTTCGGCTGACCGGCAAGCTCCCCGACTGGGTGAGCGCGAAGGACGTGATCCTGGAGGTGCTCCGGCGACTCACTGTGAGGGGCGGCGTCGGCCGGGTGATGGAGTATGGCGGCCCGGGAGTGGCGGCGCTCTCTGTGCCGGAGCGCGCAACCATCACGAACATGGGAGCCGAGCTGGGCGCCACCAGTTCGGTCTTCCCTTCGGATGAACGGACCCACGACTTCCTTCGCGCACAAGGGCGTGGGGATGCCTGGCGCGAGATCTCGGCCGATCCCGGCGCGCAGTACGATGACGTGATCGAGCTGGATCTGAGCGCGCTGGCGCCGCTCGTCGCGCTGCCCTTCAGCCCGGACAAGGTCGTACCGGTGACCGAAGTGAGCGGCACGAAGCTGTCTCAGGTTGCCATCGGGAGCTGCACGAACTCCTCTTACCGCGACATGATGACGGTGGCGGACATGCTGCAAGGCAGGCGCGTTCACCCCGGCGTCAGTCTGGTCATCGCTCCCGGCTCCCGTCAGGTGCTGGCGATGCTGGCGCACAACCGCGCGCTGGCGAAGATGATCGGCGCCGGCGCGCGGATCCTGGAGGCTGCCTGCGGCCCCTGCATCGGCATGGGCCAGGCGCCGCCCTCCGGCGGCGCGACGCTCCGCAGCTTCAACCGTAACTTCGAGGGGCGATGCGGAACAGCGGACGCGCCCACCTACCTGGCGGGGGTCGAAGTCTGCGCCGCCTCCGCCATCGCCGGCGAGATCGCCGACCCGCGCTTGCTGGGCGGCCCGGTCAAGGTCGTGTTGCCGGACGCCTACTTAGTGGATGATGCCATGGTCATCCCCCCGGCCGAGCATCCGGAACGCGTGACCATCATTCGCGGGCCGAACATCGCGCCCCTGCCGACCCGCGTTCCACTCGCCGACACGATCCGAGCCAAGGTGCTGATCTCGGTCGGCGACAACATCACCACCGATGACATCATGCCGGCAGGCGCAAAGATCCTGCCTCTCCGCTCGAATATCCCCGCCATCTCACAGTACGTGTTCTCGCGAATGGATCCGGACTTCGCCGAGCGGGCGAAGCGCGAGGGCGGCGGGTTCATCGTCGGCGGCGCCAACTACGGGCAAGGATCCAGCCGCGAGCACGCGGCCCTCGCGCCGATGGCGCTGGGCATTCAAGCGGTCTTCGCGCGGTCCTTTGCCCGCATCCACCAGGCGAACCTCGTGAACTTCGGTATCCTCCCCCTGAACCTGCCCGAGGCGATCGTGATCAGCCAAGGCGACGAGCTGGAGATGGCAGGCATACGCTCGGCTATCGAGGCTGGGCGCGCACTCACGGTCACGAACCTGACAAACGGCGAAACGTTCGAGGTCAGCTACGACCTAACGGCGCGACAGACACGGATTCTGCTTGCCGGGGGTCTGCTGAACTTCATCAGAGAAGAGGGAGCATAGCGACCGTGCTCCGCGGCCTCTTCCGTCACGTCACCGATCTGTTGACCGGCGGCAGCCCGGTCACCGACCAGCTCTTCGAGGATCTCGAGGAGGTGCTGATCGCCTCCGATGTGAGCGCCGCGCTCTCCTCGAAGATCGTCGCGCTGCTCAAGCAGGCCGCTCGCGATCGTGGCGTCCGGACGGCCGATGATGTGCGTGACCTGCTGCGGGCGCACATTGCGGGCGTCCTCGCCGAGCACGCCGCGCCGCTGGTGACTGCCTCCCCCGCGCCGCCGCTCTTCTACCTCGTCGTCGGCGTCAACGGCACCGGAAAGACGACGACCATCGCCAAGATCGCCTCGCGTTTCCAGCGAGAGGGAAGAACCGTGCTGCTTGCCGCCGGCGACACCTTCCGCGCCGCCGCCATAGATCAGCTCGAAGTGTGGGCGGAGCGGCTGAAGGCCGAGCTGGTGCGCCACCAACCGGGCGGCGATCCAGCGGCGGTGATGTTCGACAGCATCCAGGCCGCCCGCGCCCGCGGCATAGACGTCGTGATCGCAGACACCGCAGGGAGACTCCACACCCAGCGCAACCTGATGGAGGAGCTGCGCAAGTGCGACCGCGTTGTGCGCCGCGAGCTGGGCCGCGCGCCCGACGAATCTCTGCTCGTGCTCGACGCGACCACGGGCCAGAACGCGCTGGTGCAGGCGCAGGTGTTCCGCGACGCGATCGGCATCACCGGCCTCGTGATGGCCAAGCTCGACGGCACCGCCAAGGGCGGTACGCTCATCACCCTCGCCGAGGAAACCGGGCTGCCTGTCAAGCTGATCGGCGTGGGCGAGAAGCTCGACGACCTCAGGGACTTCGATCCTCAGGAGTACGCGGGGGAGTTGCTGCCGTAACTGCAGGCGGCTACGCCGATGCCCGCCAGTCCGTAGGGCAGGCCTGCCTCGAGCGCAGTCGAAAGGTGCTTCGTGTCCTGCCTCG
>Ga0315275_10001315_pt1 | contig 21710 bp, 20 predicted proteins | sample YL17G03_0_MG_FD_205557 | JGI IMG/M metagenome (GOLD analysis project Ga0315275, IMG submission 205557) | Sediment microbial communities from Yellowstone Lake, YNP, Wyoming, USA - YL17G03_0 | ecosystem: Environmental > Aquatic > Freshwater > Lake > Sediment | place: USA: Wyoming | collected...
TTTACCTTATGGTAATATAGATGGAATTTTACGCTGGTTAGTCCCAACCCCTGCTACATATTATATATCTAATAAAACTACAATATCTACTTAAAACTTAAATTTTTTATCTACAAATCTTGCTAATGTTTCAGGTGCCATATCGGTCGTCCAGTTTCCTTCGGCAGTATGGATATGTTGGATTGGTTGAGGCTTTAATGTTCCTTGCTTATCAATAGCCTTAAACATTTCCCAGCCATTTTCAAGCCTGTCTTTTGGTATTCCTCTCGCAAAGCACCATTCTCTGTTAGCGTCTTGTAATATTTTATACTCGGTCTTTTCTCCTTTTCCATAGCGATAGAAAGTCTGCGTCTCGGCTCTATATATAATATCCAATACTACTACTCTTTCCTTATCTACCTTATGCTTTCCTGATGCTCGTAGAACCAATCGGTCAGGAATAGCATTTAGTCTATCCTCTGTATTGATTACTGCTCTTACTCTTGTTGCTCCTCCTGAACTTGCTTTTACAGGGGCAACCTTAGCGGCTACTTCCTTACTGACTTGAGTATCAATAACCTCATCAATATATGCCTTGTAGTTTTCTTGTAAGAACAATACTACATCGTCGGTCTCAGGATTGATAGAATTGATAACTTCCAATTGGTCTTCAAAGTCTTTGTTCTCCGCTCGTAGCGTAGCAATTGCTTTCCTATTATGGTTAATATCAAGGGTTAAAGTTTCTTTTACCTTATCCAGTATAGTCATAGCCTGACTTCCTAATGCTTTCTTCAAACGGATAGCCTTACTACGCTCCATAGCGATTTCAAGTAGTCTATCACTCTCTCGTAACTCTTCTTCGTCGTCATCGGTAGCACTAACTTTTTGATTTGGTTCAGGTTCTTTGGTCTCTTCCTTTTTGGTTACAATCTTCTTTTCTCCTCCTGTTTTAATAACAACTTTTTTAGGTTTTTTATTTAAAGTAAATTCCTCTTGCTCCCCTCCCACTACAACCGCCGAAGCGATAATATTAATTTCAGTTTGTTCGGTATTGATTTCGGTATTCATTTTGATTTCGTTTAAAGCGTTCATATATTGGATAATTATCTTTCCTGTAAAAGAAAAAAATCATTTCAATTTTCTTTTTAATTCTAAATATCTAAAAAAGGGCAAATTTAATATTGTATAATTAACTATAAAGTTGAAACGCATTAACAAAAAAAAATATATAACTAATTAATTTACTTTAAAATATTTCTAAATCTACTTAATTTTTATTCTAAATTTATTATACTATTCTACTTAAAATCCTAAACAACTTCCTTTACAATAATAATAATTGTCTTCTTCTTCTTTAACATACTTCTTCAATCCGCAGTTCAGGCAACATACTAATTTTAAATTTTGTTCTTCGGCTATTGTCTTCTGTCCCTCCTTATAGGCTTCCTCCTGTTGTAGATAGTCTTCTTCTTCTTCTTCTAATTCTTCTACAAATTCGCTATCCATCATTTCCTTTAATTGTAGCACTCCATACTTCTCTTGAATATAAACGCAATTTCCATATCCGCAATATACGATATGACTTTCTCCGTAGCAACTATTCCAATTACAATACTTACAAAATCCGTCTTCATCATATGGACTTTCTTTTGTAACAACTTCTTCTTCCTTATAGCACTTGTCGCATACCATCTCTTCGTTGTTAGTATGGTCTTCTCCTTCTAAAAGTCTCTCTCCGCAATCGTAGCAATAGTCGCAATAGCAATCGTCGCTTCCATTATCCAAGCCTGACATCTTCCCTTCGCATACTGAACATCGTCCAGTACTCTCGGTATCTTCAGTATCTGCTTCGTCATACTCTTCATCTGATAGTTCTTCTTGTTTAAGTCTTTGTTGTAGGATACAGCGAGGCATAGCTCCTTCCAAGTTTTTAACAGGCCAGTATATCTTTCTACCATCTACTTTTACCTTATCAGGATTGGCTGGTCTTAATACTTGTCCTACGGCAACTCTACTACATATGTCTCTTGTCATATGGTCTCTTAGTCCTTTCTCCCCTACATACCAATAAGGGCAACGAGGACATTCTTTACAACCTACTCGTCCTACTTTCTCAAAAGCAGTAAGTGGTATAACTTTCTCTACTGGATTAAGTTTCTTGTCTAATCTTTTTAAAACCTTCTTGACGGACGGACGGACTAATACTGCTTCAATATCAATTATCATTTGTAAAGCAGGTGGAAGCTCAGTAAGAGTAGGTTTAAAGAAGTCTTCAATACTATCTCCTTCCATAGCATCGGTTAAGGCTTTACTTATTTTCATAAACGCTTGAACTATACTCTCCTCAGCATCATCGGTTTCAACTTCCATAAGGCACTCATTATATAAGTCATCTTGATTAGGTAATTCTGTTTCTTGTATTTCTACTAATAAATTTTGTAATTCCCCCATAATATTAACGGCGGTAGCATTTAAGTTATTGATTAAATCGGTATTCATTTTGGATAATATACATTTCAACTAAAATATAAAATTCATTTCAATTTTTTTTTTAATTCTAAATATCTAAAAAAGGGCAAATTTAATATTGTATAATTAACTATAAAGTTGAAAAAAAAAAAGGAAGGCTTATGCCTATTACAAATCCTTATTGGAAACCTTTTTATTTTTTATAAAACTATTTAATTAAATGCTAAGCCTCTAATATTACATAATAATTCATCTATTCTACTTTTTTGTTTATTTAGTTGAAGTCTTGTTTCCATTTCGTCGTTCCATATTCCATAAACGCCATATGATAAGTAAATCTGCTCGTAGTCTTGACGCACTCTATCGCAATATCCGCTCCAGTCTCCATCGCCCTCATCAACGATATTCCATAATAAAGTTTTAAAACACCCAACATCTTCAGCGGCGGTTGTCATTTCAGTAAAAGTTCCATATGTTAAATAAACTCCCAAGTCCTCATCGCCAAGATAAACATCTTCAGCCATTAATAATTGAGCCTCTCGCATTAATGCTGTCAAAGGGTGAGCCAGTCTAAACGATAAAATACTATTTAAGATTTCATCAGGAATTTTGTTAATTGATGACATTTTTAGTTTGTTATAAATTCGCTTTTTAAAGTTGTATATTCTTAATAATTATCTTTCCTATAAAATATAAAATTCATTTCAACTTTTTTTTTAATTCTACAAATGTAAAAAAGGGCAAATTTGATATTTACTAATTAAAAAAAAAAGTGAAATGATTTATAAATATAAAACTAAATGTATATTACAACAATACTCAATAACAAAAATGTTTAATTACGGAGGACAACAAAGAACTATTCAATCAACCTGCGGTTTTACTATTAAAGGACACCCTCAGGAAGTTAATAAAAAAATTATAAGACATAGGAAATATTGTAACATTTGTAGGATTGCTATTGAAAATTCATTAACAGAAGATTTTACAAAACCGCCAGCCTTTAATAAAGTATCAGGAATGAGTAACGGCTGGAATGGAATGCTTGGAGATAGAAAGACATCTCAAATGGTTACAACTGCTATTATAGAAGGAATAAGCACCGATATAATTTTAGACGCTAACAACGTAGAACAAGCTATGACAGAAATTGTTGCTATACAAAAATTTATAGAAAATTCTAATGAACCAATTTTAGACTTGACAGAGTTAGGAGCAAAGAAGGCAAAGGTAAGTAACAAGCGTAATGGGAAGAAAAATAAGAAGTAAATCGCTAAGCCAAAGGATAAAAATTTAAGGTAAGTAATAATATATATTTTTTTTATAGATTAGATATTATAAAAAAGGGCATTTTTCGTTTATTTAGGAATAATTAAAATATAAAGTATTTATATATGACTATTGAAAAAGTAGAACCTACAGAAACTGACAAGGAACTTGCTGAAAGAGCAGAAGAAGAAAAACAAACATTTAAAGATAAAGTTATAGAACAAAGAACTATATGGATTGAAGATACTACAAATGACTATACTTTATTTTTATATATGGCTTCAATACTAAACTATATAGAATGGCATAACAAAGGTTGTCTTACTGAACTTGGTATGTCATCATTAAAGATAGATATATCTTCCTATATCCATTCCATTAAGACTGGAGAGCCTAAACTTACTCAGAAGAATTTAGTTAGGTTATTACTGAACATTATTAATTGCTACGCTGTATCTTATCTATTTCAAGGTATGGTTGAATTTAGTAGAGAGAACAAAACCTTTTTTGAGATGAATGAGTTTCCTACGGCTATAATTGATAATAAAGACTTTGATGTAATCAGTACTAAGTTAGATGAAATTATACCAAAACTTAAAGAGTTCGTAGATGGTTGGTCTAAGGCATTAGAAGGAAAATACATTAAGATATTTAATGAGGAGCGTAGGAAAGGATTTATAAAGCCTTTATTTCAAGAGGAACATATTAGGATAGGAACATTACCAAGTAGCTTATCAGAGGCTAAGGAATGTAAGTAGAAACTATATTATATAATAACTTATAATATCGTTTATTTAGAGACTGATATATTTCTTTCCAGCATTAGCCCCTAATTCGCTATCGTTATACGAATGGGCTACTAAATCTTGGGTATGAAAAGTCTTATTGATACCTGAACCAGTTTTGTAACCTGCTTTACACTTAGGGTCTTTTAAAGCATCGCTATAAGATATACCATTTTTAGAAGCATATTGTTTAACATATGTAATCCATTTATTCGGCATTTTATTATTACTTAATATTTTATTTTCTAAACCATTACCAGTTTTTTCATCTTCATCATCTTCTTCTATTATTAATGGTTTTTTCTTTTTAACGACTTTCTTCTTAACAGGTTCATCTGGGTCTTCAACAAGAACTACTCTCTTTTTTTGTTTTTTAGGTCTTCCTACTGGTCTCTTTTCTTCTTCCTCATCTTCCTCATTTACTCTTGCTATTAATGAAGCAAATGGACTTTCTTCTTCTCCAGCAAGTTCTAATCTTCTTCTTTGGGCTTTAGGTCTTCCTACTGGTCTCTTTTCTTCTGCTGCCTTTGCTACTTTCTTTTCAATATTAGCAACCCTTTCAGCAACAACCGAACCCTTTTTCTTAGAAGGAGCGTCAATAGCTCCTCTACGCCTAATAGGAACAATATCCTTACTAATCTTGGTAGATGTTTTAGACTTGAAAGATTTATCACTTGGTTCGCTATAATCGCTATCAGTTTCTTTACTTTTGCTTACTAAAGCAGCAAATAAATCAATCTCTTCTTCACCTCTATCATAATATCTATTCTTTTTACTACCCCTTTCAAAGTCAGTTGGAGTAGGTCTTATACGTCCCATCTTTTCCTTAGGTTCTTTTTTCTTCTTAGGTTGTTTTTCATTTTCCTTAAATCTTAACCCTTGTTTTCGGCAATTCTCGTATAAGTAACAAGGGAGGCCTCTCTGTTTAATATCGTACTTATCCTTATCTATATCATCAGGGGTTAGTTTTTTCTTTTCGGCGGTCTTTATATTTTCATAGTATTTTTTAATCTTATCTCTATCATCAGGACTAAAATCTTCCAATCTTGGTTTTTCTTCATCAGGAATTTCATCTACATCTGCTATAGGTCTATCTACGGCTTTTTGGGTTATATCAAGAGATGTCTGTAACTTTCTTGAACTTATATTTCTTGACTTAGTAATAGGTATAACCAAACGATACCTATATGGAGGAGGCTTACCTTTCATATCAGGTAGCCGTTTAAACATATAAGTAGGTAGAGTTATTGATATACTTCTAAATTCAGGTATAGATACAACCCCATCGGTTTCAAAAAGGTCTGTTCCAATACTACCCCCTAATTTTAAACCTTCTCTTACCCCAACAATCCATAATAAGTCATTATCTTTAATATAAGGAATAGTTTTGGCTTCGTAATAAGGGTCAAGTTCAATACCTTTAAAATTCGTTATAGTTGCTGGTTGTTGATATGGAATAGATAACCTTTGTAATTTAGCGTATTTTTTCCAATCAGGAACATATTTATTTAATTTTCTTAAAGGATTTGCTCCTACAACAACTCCGAGTATTTTTATATCAGGTCTATATTCTTTTACCCCTTTTACAATACCTATTATTGAAGAAGCACTACCTACTGGAACAACAATTCGTTTAACATCTTTAGGTATATTTTTAACTTGATTAGCCGTAAGGGGGTGGACTTCTTCGGTATCCATTCCAAAAGGAATAAGTAAAGAGTTATTTTTTTCGCTATATTTTTTGGCGTTAGAACTTATAACATTTTCATAGCCATACATTACTTGTTTAATATCAGCCCCTTTAGATTTGGCTATTTTAACTTCATTACCTAATTCACCTGTTGAAGTAAAGGCAGTAACAGGAATACCAAGTTTTTTACCAATACTACTTACAATATTAATCTGAGGAGAGTTTCTATTACCAGCCGTAGTTATACTTTTTGGTTTTTGTCCGTTAGTTATTAAAAATAAAGCTGCCCTTGCTTTACCGCCTTTTTGTCCTGCGTATTCAAACATATCATCTCTCTTAATCCAATTATTTCCTTTTTTTTCAATAGGGGTAAGTTTATATATTAAATCTTCCATACTTGAATTAGCCCTTATTAAACCTCCTTGTTTTTCTTTTTTAACCCATACATAGATATATTCTTTATATTCGGCTTGTTTTAACTTGTTAGACATAGCCCTTTTGGTATTCATAGGAATAATTATATCTGCTTTTCCTAACAAATCTACCAAAACATTATCATATACGGCAATAGGAACATTTAAAATATAGTGACCACCATTTTTAAGATACTTCCAAGTTTTAGCAAATATAGGTCTATAAAATTTTTCATTCCATTCTTCTTCAGTCATTTTATCTGTTCCACTATATATTTCTTTATTATAGTAAGGAGGGGAGGTAAAAACCATATCATAATCTAACTTTGAATAATCAACCTTTAAAGCGTCTTGAAAAATAAGTTTAATATCAGTACTGGTTCCAAGTTCTTTTAAGGTTTTTTCCATTTCCCTATAAGGTTTTTCTAAATTCTTATTAAGGTCAATACCAATATACTTAGGTATATCTAAAGCAGCAGCACCAACTAATCTACCACCCCAACCCATAGTAAAATCTAAAATAGAGGTAGGTTTAAACCTATGATAAATACTCATAGCAATAACTGGTTTAAATATACCAACAGAACCGAAATACAATTTAAAAATTTTATATAGATTTTTAACAGGATTAGAATTAGCATTTGTTCCTTCTTTTTTATAATAGTTAAGTATATTTTTAACATAGGTCTTCTTCATATATTCGCTTTTATTTTCCCAAAAATCCCAAAAAGATAAACCTTTATTACCTGTTGTTTCCAATCTTTCATTAAAAGTAAAGTAATCTACAAATTTATTACCTTTGGTTGAAGTAGAAGGGGGTATTGTTTTTTCATCGGCAAGGTCTAAATAACTTTCCTTTGCTTCTTCTTCACTAATAGATTTTATTTCTTTTGTAAGTTTTATTTTTTCACTCTTACTTATAGCACCCCCTACTTTAATAGGAACGCAATTAGGAACAAGTCTGTTATCTTTTTTTTTCATACCTATTGGTTCATATCCTTCCCAACAACTTCCTCCTTCTTTAATTTCTTCCAATAAGGCTACTTGTTTTTTAGCATTCTCTAATGTAGTAGAGTATGAATGGACTGATTTTGTATCCTTATTATAAACTCTATACAAATCTTGATTAGGTAGTTTTCTTATATTATAGGGCATATATATTATACTTTTATAAAATATATATAATTCTACCATAACAAATTTCTCGCTAAATTATTAGGACTATAAGGATTATTTTTCCAGTTACCTTTAATATTACCGCTACGAGTAAGATAATTATTTCTTCTAATGTCGTCTTGATGTTTAGTATAGTCTTGGTATTTTATATCTCCAAAATGAACCCATACTTTATTATCAGGGTCATATATCATATACTTTTTTTTACTATCGGTAGAAAATCCTATATTAGTATCCTCTCCAAATAATTCTCTTGCTTTTTCTAATACCATTATAGGATTAGATACTTTCTCTACTTTTTCAGCCTTAGGGGAGTTAGTCATATTATATAATACTTATATAATTTTTGGCTATACCTTTCTTAAAGGTATTATTTTTCTTCTCCTTCTTCCTTATCTTTACTATTAGTCCTAAACTCTTCTTCTTTAACTTCAGCATCAATATCCCTTATAATCTTAATACGCCCTCCGCAAACAGAGCATTCTCTACATTTACTTTTGAAGCAAAGTGAAGCCAATTTGATAACCATAGCACTTGTTGTTGCTACGAACGCCACCCAAAACACCTCTGATAACATAATATATAACAATATAATAATCCTACCAAAGTTCCGTAAAGACTGAATAATTAAGGTTATTACCATCATTCCCAGTTATATATTTACCTTGATTAGAAAACATAGCCCTTCCTTCATCAGTCATACGAGGCAAAGGACTAACTGCTCCTGTATCAGTCCAAGATGTTCCAAAATTAGTGCTATAATAATATCCAAGAGAATACCAAGCAACCTGAAACCTACCATCATCAGTCATAGCAGTTTGAACCCATTTTTGGTCTGACCCCATAGAAGTCCAAGTTACTCCAAAATCGTTAGAAGAAGAACCTCTATCAGGATTACCATTATCATTTGCTAATGCTATCATATATTGTCCGTTAGCACTCATACAACATCTGTACCAAGACCTCGTCCCTACACCACCAGCAACCCAATTAGCACCATAATCACTTGATATATAAACATCTTGAAATTGAGATACTGCCATCATATATTTTCCTGTTGCTGACATAGCAACATCAAACCATATACCTACTCCACCAACTCTAATCCAACTTGCCCCATAGTTAGAAGATAATCTACATTTTTCACTACCTGAAACATCTGCTATAAGCATATATTTTCCGTTAGCAGATATACAAGCGCAACTATAAAATAAAAGAGGAGCGGTAGTTATAGTGAAAGTATTATTATACCAACGATAAACTGGCGTTTGATTAACACCTCCTGCTTCACCCAAAAGAAGACCATAATTTCCATCAGCAGAAAATACAAGAATATCAGGAGCAAAGGCTAAGGAATTAAAAACAACCTGAGGAGCACCCCCTGTTCCAACAGGTAGAAAAAACCAAACATCAGCACCTGACCCTGTTGTTAAACCGCATATAGAATTGTTAGCACTACCAGCAAAGCAATTTCCAGTATAAGCAGCAGCGAATATAGAATTTTGAGCGATACCAACAATAGCATCATAGTTATAATTTTTATCTTGTAGGATTAATCCTTCTTGAAACCCAGCAGGAGGTAAAGATGCTAAACCTGCTGTTACCGCTGTTTGAACCCAAGCAGTAGTAGGTATTTTTGATGTAGCATCAGTTGAAGCAGGTTGGGTAGCAGTTGAAGTAGGAGGATTAACATTTGTAAAATTAGCAAGACCAGTAGCGGTTAATGTTCCATTAACATTTGTAGCAAGTAAAGTTTCTGTTCCCTGAGCGTTAGGAAACTTTAAGTATCTTAAATCTCCTACTCCAATAGTAAGACCATCATCGGCGGATATCCAGTATAAGTTATTAAAACGATTTACATTAGGACTTGGTGGAGGATTTACACTCATCTTATATATAATACTTTTATAAAAAGTATAGCAAAACACTTTAATTAAGTAAATATCTCCAATACTTTTATAAAAGTATATGTATATAATGTCGTCTATAAAGAAAGCTGAGATAGTTGATTGGTATAAGAAAATACCTAAGAAGTTTCTTCTAAAATCCCATAACCCCCACTTTGACATTCATCATATTAAACTACCATTTCGTATGATTATAGCAGGAAATTCTGGCTCAGGAAAAACTCAAACTCTACTAAATTTGCTATACAATATGCCTGATACATTTGAGAAGATATTTATCGTAACGAAAAACAAAGATGAACCGCTATATAACTACTTGGAGGACAAGTTAGGTAAGGAAGGATTAACTATTAAGGAGGGTATTAGCGAACTACCTGATGTAGATAGTTTAGATAAGGAACAAAATAATTTAATAGTTTTAGACGACTTGGTTAATGAACCATTAAAACAACAAAGACCTATTGCCGACTTCTTCATTAGGGCTCGTAAGAAAAACGCCAGTATCATATATATATCGCAGAGCTTCTACGCAGTCCCTAAACTAATTAGAGATAACATATCGTACTTAATTATTAAGCAAGTGTCCAGTATGAAAAACTTAACGATGATATGTAGAGAATGTTCTTTAGGTATAGAGAAGAAAGAATTGAAAAAGATATATGACGATGCTACGCAGTCCAAACAGGATTTCCTACTTATAGATTTAGAGGGAGATAAAGATAGTAGATTTAGAAAGAACTTTGATGAGATATATGTTTTAGGGGAGGAGGTAGTATAAATTTTTGCTAAACTTTTCTAAAAAGTTTATAAATTTAGAGTATTTTATAAAAATAATTTTGTTTTTATATAGTATAATGCCGAACTATATGATGCCTCCAAGATTGAAGCCAAGCGATATGGCTAAAGGAAAGATTACGCAAGACGAAACAATAGCATTACAAATTGCTAACGATAAAAATATTGCTAACGCAAGAAAAGCCGTTAAAATGGGGCAACCAGCAACTCTATTAGAGAGCCAAGAGAAAACTCCTGAGGAACTTTTAGGAGATGATGCTAAGCAAGAAGACGACCTACGAAAGAATTTAGAGAAATTAGGATTACGACCTCAGGAAGCCGTAGCCGTTATATCCGCTGTTAGAAACGATGGGGAGATTATTATACAAGATATAAATTTAAATTTTCCGTCATTAGAGGCTGATATTAAGAAGCGATTTAACCCTAAGCTTATTACCCCTACTTTTTTGGTAGAATACTTTAAGAAGTATAGCGAAGAATTAGAAGGAGCAGTAGGGTTTAGAGTATTTAATCCAAATAATGGACGACTTAATGGTAACATTAATAATATAGCAGAACTACAAGCTATTATACCTGACCCAGCCGTTATTGAATATATTAGAAGGGCAGCCCAAGATGGTAGAATAGTAGGCCAAGAGATGTTAAGGGATTTAGATAGGTTACGAGATTTACTACCTACCGCAAGGGATTTACAAGCATTACAAAATTTAGACCCTGTTAGACAACAACGCATTATGGACCAACTATTAGTTCAATTTAGAGATATGCCAGACCAAGCTCAGCTTAGACAATTAGCCTCTATGATACAGGACGAAAGAGTAGATAGACGATTATTTTTTGATGCCGTTAGCGGTTTAGTAAATGCTATACCTCAGGGTAGGCAAGAGAATATAGTTAATGCTGAACTAAACTTAGCAGGAGTACGAGATATTGTAAGGGAAGAGTTAGCGAGATTACCAGCAGGAGTAGGAAGACCTTCAAGGAGAGCAGGAGATGATGATGATACTGCTACGGCTTCGTATAATAGGGCAGGAGATGAAGATGACATATCGGCTCAATTAGAAGAGGAGTTACGAGCTGAACAACGACAACAAAAACAATATGAAGCAGATAGAGCAGCTGCTATGGCTTTTTTAGATGAAGAAAGACAATTTTCTATACGTTTAAGGACTGGAGAAGTTAAATCAAGAACCATAGGAACATTAAAACAGAAAAATTTACAAAATATATATTATAATGCTGATACAGGAACTCAAGTTAGAAGCCCTGATTTTGAGTCTCAGAGCAAAGGAGTTCAAAATGCTATATTAGAAATGAAGCCAAGAGGAGCTATTGATTTAGCAGAGTTAAGCGATATTACAGGAACTACGGCAGAAAGTAAAGAAACCTTAGCATCTTCCATATCATTAGACAACGCAACATTAGCAGAAATGAAGGCTACCTTAAAAATACACCCTGATATAGCCGCTCAACTTAGAGACTTACGAAATGGTAATCCAGTTAATTATAACGACTTAGTAAAAACAGAGGGAGCAGAGAAAAAACAAAAGGTATGGTGGGAAAATACCAATCTTAGAGACTTATTTAGGGCGAAATTTGGTAGAGGTATTAAGCCTATTATGGGACAAGGAGTTATGAATAATTATAGATACTTAGGTAACGGAGTTAATCCTGCTCCAAGACCAAGAGTTATCGTTGGACGAGGTATAGCAGTTAAGGAAACCCCAAGTTATAAACAATTTGGTAAATACGCTATCCATATACCTCAGTTAGAACAACAAGATATGTTAAATGTTAAGTATAAAAGTTTAGGACAGATACCTAAATTTAAACCTATGGCAGTTAGCGATATATTTAGAGACTTTATGTTGGACTTATTAGAAACTGGTAAGCCTAATGTAAGGGTTTATCATCAGGTTTCTCCTCAAGAAAGAAAAGTATTTGAGGAAATGTCAATTGGGGCTGGTGTATGGAATGGTTTAGGGCTTAAACGAACAACTACTTCTACGGACGAAGAGGAAAATAAACGATTTGAACTTTTGAAAGGTGAGTATATAGCAGGTAATAATAATCCAAAGGTTATCAGCGAGTTAAGACGCTTGGTGGTAAAGATGATGAGTGATGGAAGAATTAGAAAAGCTCAAGGTTTAGAGTTGTTAATGGAATTATCAGTTTAAGGAAGTTTGCTATACTTTTTTTATAGAAGTATATATAAATGAGAACCCTTATACTCAATAGCACTAATATCGTTCAAGGAACAAATAACTCTATTTTGTCGTATGAGTTTGCTGGTGGTAACATTAACTTAAAGAAAGGTCAAAAGGTAGCATTAGCGTCTTTACAGATGTATTATTCAACCTTTAATATAACTGCTCTTAACCGAAATAATACTTACTCTTATAGATGGGTTGATGGAATAACATATGTAGTTCTTATGCCTGACGGCTTCTACGATGTCCCAGCATTAAACAACTACCTACATTTTGTTATGGTTCAAAACGGACACTATTTAGTAACTGCTACTGGTGCTTTTGTTTATCTAATGGAATTCAATATTAATCCAACCCTTTACGCAGTTGAAGTAAATTGTTATACTATTAGTGTTGCTATTGCCGCTGCTAATGTATGGGTTTTACCTGCTGCTCCTACTTGGGTCTTACCTAATAATATTATAGTTCCTGAATTAATAGTCCCTGCTTCTCCTCAGGCATTCGGTTTAGTAATAGGTTTTGCTGCTGGAACTTATCCTAACGCTACTATTGTAGGTGTCCCTCCAGCCCAAGTCCAAACACCAGCCTATACAGTAACTCAAACTTTCGTATCTACTTTTGCTCCTCAGGTTACGCCATTAAGCAGTTTTATTTTAACTTGCTCCCTAATCAATAACAACTACGCAGTCCCTAACAACTTGATATACTCCTTTGCTCCAGTAGGAACAATCGGTCAGCAATTTTCTATTGCTCCAAATCAGTACGTCTTTATAGATGTATTACCTGCCCAGTATAATAGATTTAACGTCCAGTTTATAGACCAAAACTTTAGACCTGTAGCAATACAAGACCCTAATATGATTATTCAATTGGTTATTAGCGACCCTGGCGAAGATTTAGGGCTTTAAATATACCTTTGAGAAAGGTATAGCCAAATATCTTCTTCTTGTATATTATAGAATGTTTATCCATCATTTAAGGAAATCTACAAGTGGAGCAGGTGGAGGAAATACTTGCGGATGCGGAGGTAAGATTAAAGCTAAACCCCATAGAAGAAAATTACAAGGTAACGGACTTAAACAATTAGCATACGATACAGATTTAGGAGTAGTTAAACCTACAAGGATTTTACAAAATATTAAGGTTAAGAAATCCAATATACCAAAGAAATATATAACCTTTGAGTAATTAAACTTTTGAGAAAAGTTTAGCAAAATTTGGCTATACCTTTTTAAAAGGTATAATTAAGCGTAGATTATAAATATTTTTATCTTATTAATATTTATAATGGATAGCATAGTGTTTGAAGAAAGCGTCAATACCGAAATCTCCTCAAGCGAGTTTGTTGATAAGCAGTGGCTATATGTTAATGATAATAACAACGGCTCATACTCCTCTCAGGTTGTCCTTGATACAACCCCCTTAGCCAATTCAGGCTCTTATATTAACTGGTCAGAGGCATTTATTTTAATGCCTCTTGTTCTCCAACTTCAAGCCCCAGTAGCCAATTTAGCCGTTGCTACGGCGGCGGACTTTATTGTAGGTCTTAAAAGCGGTTACTGGAATATGATACACTCTCTTACCTGCGAGTTCAATAACGGAAACATTATCCAGCAAGTGCCCTTTATGAATGTTTTTTGTAACTTTAAGAACATTAGCTCTTGGTCTAAGGACGACCTTACTAACTGGGGCTCTGTATGCGGTTTTGCCCCTGATAATAGCAGGTCTTGGGCTTACCTTGCCGTTGCTCCTGTCGCCGCTGGTAATATTACCCTATCCGCCGCTGGAAGTGGTCTTACTAACAATCGTAATGCTCCCTTTGTTACTATTACTGGTCTCCCAGTAGCCGCTCCTCTATTGTTTTACAATCTTTCTACAAGAGCTACTCAAACTTCAAGCGATGTAAGGCAGTGCTCTAATGATGCCCTATACGAGCGTCAATTGAATATTAACTACAACGATGATGTTCAGGCCGCTAACATTTTCTCCTCTCAAAAAGGTCTCCTTATGTCTGCTGCTAACTGCTCCCAAGTTTTCCGCTCCTTTACTAATAAGGTTGCTGGGGCTGTTTTTGGAGAACGCTCCTTTACTATTGATGCGGTTATTCGTCTCAAAGATATTGCGGATTTTTTCCAAAAGTGTCCTATGTTGAAAGGCTCTACTATGCGTATCTACTTGAATACTAATCAGTGCCAGTTTGGTATCTCCCAAACCTCAGGACAAACTGACGCTGTTGGTGCGGTTGTAGCTCAACCTCTACTTAACTTGGCTACTGCTCCTGTTATTCTTGGAGGTGGTGGAACAAATCCTGTCCTATACGCTTCTAACGGCTTGGGTCAAGGTGCTACTGCCCTTACTCCTACATCGGTTGCCGCTCCTGTTACGATTGTTACTACTGTCGCTCTTTCTATCGTTAGAACTCAATTTAGCGTTATGAATACTACTTATGCTTGTCCCTTTACATCAGTACGACTATACGCCCCAGCATACACCCTCTCGCCAATTGCGGAACAAAGGTATCTTTCCTTATCATACCAAAAGCGAGTGGTGTATAACGATATCTTCCAGTTCTCGTTCCCTAATCAACCTACCAATAGTCCTTTCAATATCCTTGTTTCTAATGGTATCCCTAATATCCGCTCGGTATTGGTCTTGCCTTTGTTACCAAGAGCTTCTAACGGAACGGCAGGTGTTGGTTTTACTACAAGTGCTACTATTTTATCTCCCTTTTGTTCTACACCTTCTTCACCTGACCCAATCGTTATACAAAATTTCCAAATCCAAATAAGCGGTAAAAATTTATTTATTAATCAACTCCAGTACGATTTTGAGACCTATTACGAGCAGTTAGTATCATCTAACCAATTGAACGGCTCTTTGACTACTTCTCTTTCTTCAGGATTAATTTCTAAACTTGACTTCCAATACTTATACAGATATTACTACGGAAACTGCTCTCGTTCCCTACCAAGCGAAGAGGGTGTCTCTAAGGCAGTCCAAATTCAAGGAACACTTCTTACACCTTTGGCTACGGCAGTTGATATTATGGTCTTCGTAGAGTTTGAGCGAGAAATTACTATTGATATTAGAACTGGAGCAAGAATTGCCTAAGTAAATATACTTTTGAGAAAAGTATAGCAAAAAAGTTATAAATTATATAAATTTTGGCTCAACCTTTACCAAAGGTTGATATAGTTGCTCCAAACCCTATATTTGGAGAAGTATTTAGGCGTTAATTATAAATATTTTTATCTTAATAATATTTATAATGGAATACGGAATTAGATGCTCCCCAGCCCAAATGCGAAAGCTTAAATGCGGAGGTGCTGTTACCTTAAAAAACAGCAATTTTGATGGAGACGCTCCGCATCGTATGATGGTAATGCCTGCTACCCATAGGCGTATCCAAACTGCTATGAGAAAAAATAAGGGTGTAAGAATTGCTTTAAAACCTGATGAAGATGTAGTTGCTATGACCGAAGGTGGAAAGATATCTTTAAAGAAGATTGGTAAAACCCTTAAGAAAGCAACCTATGATGTTGGTAGTGCTTACAAAGATACTGGTAATGTTATTAAGAGAGGTTTTGATAAAACTATTGTTGATAGCGGAGTAGGAAAACAAATAGCCAGAGAATTAATTGATGTAGGAACTAAATATGTTCTACCTGAGGGTTTAAGTGCTTTATCTATGTTGGCTGGTGACCCAACTGGAATGTCAGGACAAATTATAGGAGATATGGCTGGTGAAAGACTTGATAGATATGCTGCCAGTAAAGGATATGGTCTATTTAAAACTATTAAGAAAGTTACAGGTGTTAATAAAAAGGCGATAGTTAAGGCTGCTAAAGATGTAGGTAAAACAGCAGTACGACTTGGTGCTAAGGCAGCCAACGAAGCATTAACCGAATATACAGGTAATCCTGCTTTAGGTAATGCTCTTGAACGAGTTGCCGTTAGTTCAGCAGATAGAGCAATTGATAGCAAGAATGCTAAGGATATTCTTAAAAATGCTGGTAGAGGTGCTACAAGTCAAGCCAAGATGATAGCCGTTGAAGGTATTGATGACTATATTGACGCTAACCTATCAGGTGCTGAGCGAGAAGTAGCCCAAAAAGCTCTTGCTGGTAGGTATCCATCGGCAGCCGATTTGGTTTATGACTATGGTAACTCTAAGATTGAAGAAATGTCTATGTCAGGCTCAGGGCTTCCTCGTAGAACAAGAGGTGGATTAAGAATGGTGGGCAGAGGTGCTTCCTTAACTCCTGCTTATGATGTCGCTATGAGGTCTATACGAAGTGTTAGCGGTGGTGCTATTTCATCAGGATTTGAAGTAGCCGATAGTAGAGATGTTACTTCTGCTCCATCTACTATGACGCAACTTGGTAGTCCATTTCAACGATATTCAAGTCCTGCTATGTCTCCCTTTATTGCTGGTAGTCCTCAATTGGTAGGACAGGGTATGGGTTATGGTGGAAATAGTATGAAACCGAGAATGGGTAGCGGAACTTGCGGTGGCTCTTTTCTACCTGCTGGATACAGAGGAGGTTCTTTTATTCCTGCTGGAGTTTAATTAACGATATATAGCGAAAAATAAAATATTTAGGGATACTATAGAATGACTAACTGGACTGACTTTATTAAAGAATGGGCGAGTAAGAACAATTTATCTTATGGGTGTGCTATGAGTGACCCTGCTTTAAGAACAGCATATTACAAAAAATATCCTAAGAAAGAAGGTAAAAGGGCTCTTCAAAAAGATTTAGGGAAAAAGTTATCAAAGGCAAGTTTTGTTGATGCTGATGGAAACGAAGTTAATTTTTAAGAAATAATATATTATCTTATCTTAGATGTCAAGTTTTAATGTTAATAGAGTTGATGAAAATTACCTACAACGATTAATAGATGATTTACAAGGAGACCATAATAACTTATTTAATTCTCTTAAAAATGGAACAAGTGAAAAAGACAAGGCTAAACTTAAAAATAAGAAGATTGAAAAACAAACTCAACTTATAGCAAAATTAATGAATTCTGCCTTACTTTTAAAACAAGTTTTAGAAGAAACTAAAAAAATTAAATAATATATATTAGATATAAAAGTATTTAAAGATAAATAAGTATCTAATATATAAATGAATAAAGTAAAAACTGAATTAGATTTAGCGTATGAAGAGATGGGTAGAGTAAATGAATTGATATATAAACCTATTATACAAAGCCTATATGGATATGTTATTAAAACAGACTATAAATATGCTGGTATTGATTTTATAGGTAAAAACTTTTCAGGAGAACTAAAAACAAGAGACCTTTACCATAATGAATTTGAGGATACGATGATAGGCAACAACAAGATTAAGAAGGGATTTAAAAACTTGCTGAAATTTGATAACGATAAGTATGATACTAAATACAGAGTATTTTTTTGGTTTGGATTTAAAGATGGACTATATGTTTGGGAACTAACAAAAGAAACATATGAACTTAATGGAGGTGATAGTAAAATTAAAATAGGAGGAACTTGTAAGAGAGGAACTGACGACTATAAAGACCATTATTATATTGATATAAAACATCTTGTTAAAATAGATGATACTCCTTGCTGGGTTCATCAGTTGGTATCTGAAAATAGTAAAAGAAGAGTTGAAAAACCAAGTACTGGAATTAATCCTGCTTTACTGGGAATGATGAAAAAAGCTAAACTACAACAAGCCTACTAAATGTATATAAAAAGTATAGTTATTTTGCTATACTTTTTATAAAAGTATATTATAATGCTATCTAATTTTGATTTAGAAGATATGGCGGAAAAAGATAGGCTTGATTTGATAGGAGTATTCAATAAGGATATGTTACCAAAGGAAAGGGTAATGGGTAGCTATATTATTAATTTACAAGACTACGCTGATGGTAACGGAACGCACTGGGTAGCCTTTAAAATTTTTGATAATAAGAAATGCTGTTTCTTTGATAGTTTTGGCTTACCTATGGCTCAGGAGATTAATTCTTTTTTAATGCCTTATAAACCTGTTGCTTCTAATAATAGAACCATACAAGACTTTAAGTCTGAAAAATGCGGTTACTTTTGTTTAGCATTTATTAGTTACTTTAAAAACTTTAATACTAAGAAAAATGATGTATTTGAAGCCTATGATGATTTTCTTAACTGCTTTTCTAATAACCCAAAGACAAACGATAAAATAGTAGATGAATTGTTAAAGAAGTATTAATATATATATTCGTATAAACAGATATAGAAATATCTTATTTATATATAATAACTTAGGGAATGGAGGATATTATCAATATACATTTGGCTCAACCTTTATCAAAGGTTGAAATTGAAGAAAAGAAATCAACATATACACCTGCTGTTAAAAAGGCTATTGATAAGTATAGAAGTAAGAATGTAGAGAAATATAATCTATTACAAAGAGAATACTATAATGAAGCGAAGGAAGACCCTGAATGGAAAGAGAAGTTTAACGCTCGTTGTAAAGAGAATAATAAAAAGTACAGAGAACGACTACGCTTAGAAAATCCTCCAAAGGCTATTGGTCGTCCAAGAAAGCCGTTACCTCAAATTAGAGTTAAGGATATTTTATATAATATTTAATTTTAAAATTGCCCTTTTTTAATATTAAATAATTAAAAAAAAAATTGAAATAAAAAAAATAAATAATATTATATGAAAACAATTTAAATATAATGATATCTAATATATATAAAATGAAAGGACAAAATCAAAAAATCAAATCTGTAGATATTATAACTATGGCTCCAAAGAAGAAGAAAAGCGATTTAGAGAAAGCATTAGACTATTATAAGGTAGGAGATAAGAGTATAACCAGCGTTGCCCAGCAACTCAAACTGCGAGTAGGAGATATTAAAATAAAGCGTAAAGATGGTTCAACAACAACAAAGAAAGTAACTCCAAGTAATGAACCAAATTCATACTACGCTAATAAAGTAAAGGAACAAATTGTCAAGAGATGGAAAACCGATACGGAAGAATTTATTGGTAACTATAAAGTCTTCTTCAAACGATATGATAAGGACAGCAAGAAATGGCGAGATGTTTATAAAGGATTTTCAATAACTACTACAAAAGGAAATCAAAAGGATTATTCGTATCTTAGATATCAAGAACTTATCAAGGAAACTTTGGAAAATTATGATGATGCTGACCCTGATAGTTTTGCTATGGCTGAAAATGGAGAACTTATACCTAAACCAAAGACAGGAGAAGGTATCCATATAGTATCAGGAGCAGTTCATTCAACGGCATCAGGAGGACAGCGTAAGGTAGGTAGAAACGGAGCTAAAAATATACTCAAAATGCGTTTTACAACTTTAAGGCTAAGTAAGGAGGAGGAACAAGTATGGGATACAGGGAGAGGAAGATGCGTTACCGACTTCTTAATATGGAGATACAAAGATGAAAGTGGCTTCAGTAAAAAAATAGGTAAAAAAGCAGAAGAAAAATTTAAAGGAAAAAAAATTATGTATAAAGGTATGGAATGTAGCGTAGCGGAAATATATCTTAACGAGTTACTTAAAATTGACGGAGAAGTTGGAGAACCTTTGGAAGCAGGAGTTAGTATTTACCAACTGGAAAATTTCTGTAACGAATTCGGTTTATCTATGTATGCTTATGATGTTAATGGAGGACTTATTGAGTATTACAATCCAGTATCAAAGCAATCAAGAGAACCGCTTATATTTGTTTGTTATGGAGAACATTTCTATCCTATCGTAGATAAAACAGAGCGTAATATTAAAGTAGCAAAGGCTAAGTTTGAAGGACAAACCTACAAGACAGCCGATGAGGATATTATAGGAGCAGGTAAAAGAACAAGAAAAGAAAAGACCTTGATAGCCCCTACCGAAGAAGAATGGGAACAAAATAAACAACAGATGGAGCAACAAAAACAAGCCGTTAAATCATATGCTGAATTTGTAGAGAAAAATAAAGTTCCTAATGGAGTTACCGAGTTTTGGTTCAAGGATAAACTATTATGGAATGTATATAGTAAGTTAAAGAAGGAAGCGAATGACCTTGTCAGTATGAATTTCCAAAACAACTATGCTATGGAATATTTAATAGAAAATGAAATGGAAATTCCATACCCTTTAACTGAAAAGTCGGTTGTAGTAGAAAACGGAACTATACAGAGATTAGTATATGATGATACAATAGTATTTACAAGTCCAGTTGATAAGCGTATGAAAAGATATATGGAATGGAGAGGAGAACAATATCAAGGCGAGACATTTGTATATGCTATGAATTCTATATGGAAAGATATGTATCCTTTTGAATTAACCAAAGCCCCCTTCTTATCAAGTCCTAATGACGAAGTCCTTAAGGCTTTGAGTGTAGAAAATGTAAAGTACAGAGTTCATATGGGACGAACAAGCGATAAATATAGTGGCGAAGAAATTAAAGGACTTCTACTATCAGGCGAGGCAATAGCCGTAGATATTAAAAGATGCTATGCGGATTGTATTTATAACCAGCGAGAAGACTTCATACGATTTACAGGCAGAGAACAAGTAGAAGCTTGGGATAAAAAATCGTTAGGCTTAGGGTTATACTTTGTTGAGACCGAAGACAATACGCTATTTCATATGTCAAATTGGTATAGTAGAAAAATTATAAAGAAAGCAGAATTGGAAGGTATTAGATTTAAGATTACTCATCAAATCCGTTGTATTGACGAAGTATGGAGCGGTAACTTTAAGATGCCGAATATTCCTGAGGATAAATTAATTAGGGACGAAGGCTCAGTTAGAGAAGAGATTATTCCTCACCCTTCAACTCATCGGTATATGACTATGTCTAATCTATTCAAAGAATACTGCGACCAAGTAGTGGAGGAGACTGCTCAGGACGAGGATATGACATTAACCAAACTTGTTATCAACGCCTTAACAGGATATTTAGGTAAGGTTCATTTTACAGGCAAAGAAGTAGGACTTACAAATAACTTGGAGGAAGTATGGACTGGATTTGT
>Ga0315275_10001316_pt1 | contig 21709 bp, 19 predicted proteins | sample YL17G03_0_MG_FD_205557 | JGI IMG/M metagenome (GOLD analysis project Ga0315275, IMG submission 205557) | Sediment microbial communities from Yellowstone Lake, YNP, Wyoming, USA - YL17G03_0 | ecosystem: Environmental > Aquatic > Freshwater > Lake > Sediment | place: USA: Wyoming | collected...
GGCTATCGGGATATACCCGAGGCGGACTGTCCCATGATAACTGCTCAGAATTCAGCCGAATTCTGGCACGGCAAGGGAAGTGTCCCCTTGCATGTGACCGCAAACCATCACCTTCGCAGAGTCCATTGACAGTAGTCAATGGGTCTGCGACTCAAAAGCAAGAAGCTTTTGTTGCCGCAGAGTCCATGGGGTTGTAGTGTAACTTGGTTATCACCCGTGGTTCGGGGCCACGTGATCGGGGTTCAAATCCTCGCAACCCCATAGCTTTTTGTCGCTTCGCTTAAAAACCTAGGAAAAACCAATTGAGGAGGATATTCACTTCGTGAAATCCTCCGAATTATGAATGCTAGCATGTGACTAAGTGAGTGTAACGAGCGCACGTCACATTTTTCCCTCAAGGCTTGCTTGCAAGGCTTGGTGGTAATCCTCGCAACCCCACTATTTTTTATTGCAGAAGAAGATTAAGTCCTTGTCCTCATTGATTACTTCATCTACTTTGAAGATTCGCCTAATTAGTCTCTCTATTTCTTTGATTTTGCTGCTGCGCTTTAGCGCGCTGAGAACAAATTCGTCTTTGCCTACGCGGCTTATTTCGCAAAGCCCGCTTTCTATGTCTTCAAAGTTCTGTATTGCAGTGATGCTTGTTACGACGTCAAAGCTGTTGTCTGGGAAAGGTAGCTCTTCTGCCCTTGCCAGGAGAATCTTGTGCTTTCCTTTGTATTTTCTTATGAGCTTTGGCGCAGGGTCAACTCCTGTTACTTTGCATTTGAACATGTCAAGGTAGAGCCCGGTTCCGCAGCCCACGTCAAGGAGTGTATCATTTGGGCTTATTTTTAGCTTCGTAAGGATTAATCTGACTTTTTTGAGCTGCTCTTCCTTGTGCAGCTCTTCATACCCTTCTGAGATTTCGTCATAATAGCTCATTATGTGCTGAAGGGATAGTTATATTAATATAAACTTTATTCTTAGAGATGGTCAGAATGAATATTTGGGAAAAGATAAAGAGAGGTATAAAAAGCTTTTTCGAATTTGACCAATACAATTTTGAGAAGGTCATGATTGAGAGAGAAGTGATTGATAACATTGTTGAGCTGGCAAGGCAGACCTATCCTAAAGAGTTCATTGCCTTTCTTGAAGGAGAGACTAGAAATAAGGTGCTCAGGATTTATGGGCTGGTCTATCAGGAATATGTTGCTAATCCTTATTCCACTATTTACAAGTTCAACCCGCCAATGATAAGTAGCATTTTCGGCAGTGTTCACAGCCACCCGGGGTCGAGTAATCATCCCAGCAGGGCTGACCTTGGCTCTTTCTCAAAAAAGGGCATGGTGCACTTAATCATCAGAATGCCTTATTCAGCAGAGAACATCCAGGCCTATGACAGGAACGGTAACAAGATAAGTTTTGAAATTGCTCATTAAGCAAAGGTCATCAATGTTCTCTGTAGGTTTTTCTTTTTAGGAAAACCTCAAAAAACAGTTAATGTTTTTTGTTGCTCGCCGCTAATCTTGACAAAAGGAGCAGCTCTCTTCATTATTACACCGCAGCTTTGCAAGTTTTTTGTATCAAGCTTCTTTCCCTGCCTAAAACTGATGATGTTTTGCGCAGTAACCGGTCCGATTCCCGGCACTCTGAGAAGCTCTTCATAGGTCGCTTCCTTAACATCAACAGGCTCTGTTATGGTCTTTTCAGCAATCAACACCTTCGGGTCCTTGTTAGGTAACATATCATCAACCAAGGCTTCTTTTATCAGGTTAAAATCGTATTTGTAAATCCTGAGCAGCCAGTCAGTATTGTAAAGCCTGTTCGCCCTGCTCTGAGCTTCAGGCTTGTTATTTTCCAGCGGCGTATTCTTCACAGGGGAAAAGGCAGAATAGTAGACTCTCCGCAGGTTCATGTTATCATACTCCCATCGGGCCATCTTCATCACTTCCAGGTCAGTCTCATCATTCACTCCGACAATCATCTGGGTGGTCTGACCGCTGGGCATCTTCATGCTACGCATCCAAACCTGACGCTTAAGAATATCAGTCTTCAGTTCCTTGACACTGCTCAGCTCGCTCAGCCTTGCCTTGCTAGGAGCCTCGACATTAATGCTCATCCTTGAAGCCAGCTCTGAAGCTTGCTTTATCAAATCATAACTAGTGCCTGGCAAAACCTTGAAATGAATGTAACCTTTGAAGTTGAAGCGCTGGCGGATAATCTTTACAGTGTCAAGCATTCCCTGGGTTGTCCTGTCAGGATCACCTGCTACTCCGCTGCTCAAGAAAAGCCCGGTCACAATTCGCTTCTGCACCAAAGTCATGAACAGGTTTGCCAGCTCAGGAGGATTATACTGAGTTATCTTTCTCTGGCAACTTTGTTGCCCTCCCGCCCTATTGGCACAGTATTTGCAATCATACTTGCAAGAATTAGTATAAAGAGTCTTAAGCATTGAGCAGAAATGACCGTTCTGAGTCTTGGCCTTAATAATGCCGGGAAGATTGTGAAGCCCCTGAGTTATTTCTGGAGGTTTGCAAATCTCTCCGCCACAAACATCATACTTGCCAGCATCACCTAATACTTTGGCTTTCTCGATAGTGTTCATCAGAGAAAATATTGGTTTGATAGTTTATAAGCTCTACGGCAGGATGTCCAGTGGTTAAACTCAAAAAAATGGCCTCGATAAGACCTCCCTAAGGGTATTTTGATCTTCATCAGCTAGTATCATGTTTGTCTGTTATAAATTGGAAATCTACCAGTGCTATCTTTATAGCTCTTTAAGATAACTTGCTCACGTTTTCTAGCTTCACTATAGATTGCCTCTTCATAATAAAAGGCATCAAAATCTTTTATTGCATCACGTTTATGTTGAAATAGTCTCCGATTAATATTTTTACCAATTCCTATATACACAACATCCCAACCACTTTTTAGTTTTTTGTAAAGCCAGTAAACGCCGCTTTTAGCCGGGGATTTATTAAGATCGTTTTTATTTATGAGTTGATTAATCTTCATGATTTATGCACTTTTATTTGGTACACTGTACCTTTGTCTGTTTCCTCGTCTTTTGCTGTATACAGTCCCTTAATCTTTTTTAGATCTAATCCGTGTTTTTTAAAAAAAGATAAACAACTAATAGCGCCAGAAATTTTTTTTGGGTTGTAAATCTTTAATGCTCCGGGTCTATTCGGATCACTTGAAAAGAAAAAGCCAATAACATATGCTTCCTCTTCATTACGAAATCCTACGGATATATACGTACATTCTTTCGTCTTTGGATATTTCTTATAAAAACTTGCTAAAATATGAAATGACCCGTTTTCACTTATTTTTATTTGAGGGAGTTTTGCAAAATGTTCGCCTTTTTCTTCAAACCAATCATAATCTCTTTTTACCATAAAATCACCTTTTTATGTTTTAAATTAGTAAATTAGTAGTAGTATTTAAATTTATTGTTTTTTGAGTTTTAATAGTATTATTTTAATGGAATGAGGAAGTTCAGCACGATATAAATATTTTATCTTTATCAGTTTTATTCGTTAATTTTCGTATATTATAAATAATAGTCTCGCTAGAATTCGAACCCGGGTTACGAGATGTCTCCAAGACCAGTTTTGGCGGGAGAACATCACAGGCAGTATGAAGTTATAATAACATTTATAAGGAATAATATCAAGAAATGAATATCGGGGGTGATATTATGGCAGATAAGACTTGGTTGCAAAAATATTGGTGGATATTCTTAGTTGTTGTGATTATAGTCATGATTATGGGAACAGGATATTTGGGAGTGCTGTCACCCAGTAGGATGATGGCATCTTCTGGTGAATTTGCAGGGATTGCTGACTATTCAAGATCAGCCGGAGGCACAGGAGCCTTGTACCCGACTTCCAATCAGGATTTTGCTCCGGATATTGAAGAAAGACAATTAATCAAAACATCAAGCCTATCAATAGAGACCAAAAGGGGAGAATTTGATAGGGTTCAATCGAATGTCAATAATATAGTGAAAGCATCAGGAGCATATGTCTTATCAGAGAATTTCCAGATTTTGGGCAAAGGAAGCCAGACATATAAGACAAATAATTATCAGATAAAGATAGAGACATCAAAATATGACTCTGTGGTTGCCCAATTGCGAGAGCTAGGAGGAGTTATTTCTTTTTCAGAGACAGCTACTGATATAACTGGAGCTATAGCCAACAAGCAAGTAGAGATCGCAGCAGAAAAAGAGAGATTAAGAAGATATGAGCAGCTAGTAGGTTCATCTGGAAATCTTAATGATAAGATAACCTTGACAGACAGGATATTTGAGCAGGACAGAAGGATAAAATATATGGAATCGGCGCTTCAAGGTTCACAGCAGCAGGTGGCCTACTCTACAATCAGCCTAAGGCTGCAAGAGAAAGCTCCGGCGTTATACGGTGTTGCGCTGGTCGGTATTGGAGAGCTGTTCAAGACGCTCGTTGGAAGCGTCAACACCTTGTTGTACTTCATATTTGCCATACTGCCATGGGCAGTAGCTGCCGGCGTAATTTACGGGATAATAAGGTTGATAAAACGCAAGAGATAAAACCTCAAAGAGTTTGCTCTTTGTTGTCCAGTGCTAAGCGTTAGAACTTCAAGTTAAGTCTAAGGTATACAATAGTTCATCAGTGTTATCATTAAACAAATTACCTGCTTTTGCAGCAGATTTAAAACCATATTTTTCATAAAGCTTTCTTGCAGCAAGGTTTTTCTTACCTACAAAGAGAAATATTTTCCTTGCCTTAAAATTCAGTTTTTTAAAGTGATCTTTTACTGATTTAATAGCAAACTCCACTATACGAAAGCCGATTCCCTTACCTCGGTATTTGTCTAAAACAAACACTTCCTCGAATTCAGCTAATCCATGCCGGGGCTCTTCTTTAGCATACCATTGGAGAACCCTCACAATCTTGTTTTTGTCTTTAGCAATAACTGTAAAATTATGAGAGGTATAACAGTCTATTCTCTTCAGAATAGCGCTTCGTCTACTGTAAAACTCGAACCATTTGATTAGTTCAGGTCTATCTTTTCTAGATGCTGAAGTAATTTTGATATTATTCATAGGAAAATAATAGCCCCGCCAGGATTCGAATTCCCAAAGCCCCACCTTCATGGTAAGGCTTTCCTGGGTCAGAGGATTTCTCCAACACTTGTTGCCAGAGTCCCCTATCCTTGACCGCTAGACTACGGGGCTATACGCCACGGCTCGGACAACAAAAACTAAAAAAGTTTTTGAGCCCTCCCGCAGCTACGCCACGGCTCGGATTTGAACCGAGAATTCCTTACGGAACCAGCTTTCCAGCTTAAAGTCTCAAGGCTGGCGCACTACCAAATTATGCGACCGTGGCAATAATTAACTAGAACGGGTTAATGGTTTTTAAATGTTTATTTTTCTTGCACCTTTTAAAAATGCAAAACCTTTATAAACCTCTTATTTTTCCAATCAGGCATGGCTAAACTTAGGAAAGGCGTGAGTTACAGGGGGCTGAAGAGGCCTTATACTCGCAAGTCCAAGTACAGGAAGAAGAACTTTGTCAGGGCTAGCCCGCATAATCTCATTGTGAGGTATGACATGGGCGACTTGAAGAAGAAGTTCGAGTACAGAATTGAGGTTAATTCTTTGCAGGATTTGCAAATCAGGCATAATGCTCTTGAGGCTGCTCGTAAGTCAAGCAACAGGGTATTGGAGAAGAAGACTGGCAAGGTCGGTTTCATGCTCAAGCTCAGGGTGTTTCCCCATCATATTCTCAGGGAGAACCCACTGGCGAGCGGAGCAGGAGCTGACAGGATGAGCACTGGAATGGCTCACTCATTTGGCAAGCCTATTGGCTTGGCTGCCCAGGTTCACAAAGGCCAGACCTTATTCGAGATTCATGTTGACAAGAACAACATCCCTGTAGCTCAGGAAGCTGCTAATAGGATCAGGAGTAAGGTTCCGGGCAAGTGCAGAGTCTTGGTTATTAAGAACCAGTAGAAGTCTTCTAGTTATTTTGTATCTTGTCTATTCTATCTTTTTTATAATCTCTTTTTTCAAATCTTCTGTGCTGATGATTGCTTCGTGCTCTTTTGAGAACTTATTAATCTCATCTTTCTCTAGCAAGTCTGTCTTTGACAAGTAGAGAAGAATTGGCTTTCTGAACTGCTTGAAGAGCTCCAGGAGTTTCTTCTGGTCTTCTAAAGGGTAAGGCTCTGTCAGGTCAAATATGTAGACAATAATGTCGGCAGGGTACTTTATTGCCAGGTAGGCTTGTTTTTCTATGTTATTCATCTTCTCAGGCCTTGCCAATGTGCCCGGAGTGTCTATGAATTGCACCTTTTGGTCATGCATCTCTGCATACCCAAGATTTAGTTGTTTTGTAGTGAATGCGTATGCCTGGATGTCTGGCTTGCTTTTTGTCAGTTTGCTCAGTAGAGTAGTCTTGCCCACATTTGGGAAGCCGGCTATGCAAACAGTGAACAGGTCTTGCTTTATCACAGGATAATCTTCAAACATAAGCCTTGCATTTTCGACGATTGTAAGGTATGGGTCTATCTGTTTCATCACAGAGCTTATCCTGCCAATGAAGGCCTTCCGGGCTTTGTCAAGCCTTTCAAAGCTGACAGCTAATCCTGTCTTGCTCTTGTGCTCCCTGGTAAGCTGGTTTACCTTCTTCTTAGCCCAACTGATGCTTCCTAGTGCCTTTTTCAGCTCATCCCTGTCCAGAGTTACTTTTAGCAGCTCTGCATAAAACTCTGTGAAGTTGTCCAAGGCTGGGAAATCCTTTACAATCTCATCCAGCTTTGAAGAGAGCACATCATTGATGATGCCGATTACCTGAAAGTTTATCTGCTTGGCTTTCTTAATATCAATCCTCTGGTGCTTCCCGCTCCTAGACTTCAACGCTTTTCTTATGGCGATGTCCAAGTAGACCTGTGCTTTCTCTACTCTCTGAATGGATTGAAAGCTCATAATAAAGGAATAACCATGTATTCATTTAAATGTTTTCTCAGAATCAGTGTGTGCTTTATTATACAATTGATTATCTGCAATAATTGTTTACGCCTATGAGCTCGAGTTTGTCATGGGTAGTCTCGATGACTGGGAAATTGCTCATCACAAAACGCATGCCCTCTTCTAGTAAGTGAATGTTTTTTCGGCTTTTCATCTCGATGACATAGAACGGTCTTTCTTGTGCCTGAAAAACTTCGTCAGTAGTGCACAGGATATCAGAGTTGAATACAAAATTCCTCTTGAACGTCATTTCCCAGGAATCTTTCCCTTGGTTTGCTTTAGTAATGATGCTTCTCACAGCCTCGTTCTCAATGGCGTTTATCTCCCAGGGCATTTCATGCTCAAAATTATATGCCAACTTAGTCTTTTTTTGTGCATAGTACCTGAATTGGTCACGGCTTCTCTTTAACAACTCCATTGCCTTGCCATAGGTTATTTGAACAAGCTTCGCTACGTTACCACTTGGCTTTTGTATTTCTCTAAATCTTAGCTTGGGCTTTCTGCCATTATATGTAGGAAGATGGGTTGGTATGTATTTATCATGATACTGCTCGTGCTTGGTGTCACAGAGCTTGAACTCCCGAGCCATCTGGTCGAGAAGGGCCTCTGGATTCATCTCATTCTTTATGCAGAATGTCGCTTCATAATAATTATCCTCCATAAATCCGGCTTTTTTTAGCTTTTTTCTGTAATGCCCGAAACGAAGCTCGTTAAAGCCAACGTCCGCAACACTTACCGCTCCTATTGAAATTCCGTAACTGAGCAGGGAAAGGATAAAGGGTGTTTCAGTGGACCCTGATGCTAGGAAAGCAGCCATGGCTGCCATGTAGGTAGTGTCCTGGACTGAGACATTCTCAAGCAAGTCAACTCCCGCACCTTTAGCAGCTTCTTTTAAATTAGTCAAAAAAGGTTGTTTCTCTTTATGTATTAAAGCATATGAATGCTTCATACGGTCTACTGTATCGGCACCTAGAAAAGCGACTTTTCCGAGCACGGGCCCGACCCCAGTCAGAAGCGCGTCTTGCATTGCTTTGGTTGGGTGCCCTAAAAAATCGTGACTTATAAGGTAGCCTAGGGCTGTTGTTGTCGAGAGGATAACACCATAATCTATTAGCTCATATTTCATGAATTTCTTAAATTCCTCAAGAAAAGAGTTCCTGGGGAGCTTTATGGGTTTTTTTAGTATTTCTTCTAATGTGATTTTCCTATTCATGGTTCATCATGAGTATTTTGTCTTTATAAATCTTTCTATTTTGTTACTATTAAAAAGTAGTTATATGATGATTTGGGGGCTGTTTTAAAAACCTTTAAAAAGCCTTGCCTTTTCCAAAGCCTTGACTGAGCACACCTTTATGAGTGATTGCTCGGAGGGTAAAAAATGGTAGAATTTAAGATTAATATCGGAGACCCAAAGACAGGCAAGACAGTGCAGAAAGTTGTTTCTGGAGACCAGGCACAGGCCTTTCTTAAGAAGAGAATTGGAGAGAAGGTTTCTGGTGACTTGATAGGCTTTCCAGGCTATGAGTTCGAGATTAGCGGAGGCAGCGATTACTGTGGCTTCCCCATGAGAAGGGATGTAAGAGGAACAGCTAGGAAAAAGGTTCTTATCGTAAGTGGCGTAGGCATAAGAAAGAACGTTCCGGGAAGGAAGGTCAGGAAGACAGTGGCTGGAAACACCGTTTATTCTAAGACAGCCCAGATAAACCTGAAGGTGCTGAAGCAAGGAGCACAACCACTAGTGGAAGAGAAAAAGGAAGGCGGCGAAGAGAAGAAAGAAGAAGCGAAAGCTGCTGAAAAGCCGGCTGAAGAGAAAACAGAATCAAAAAAAGATTCTGAGTCTTCAAAGGCAAAGCCTTTGAGTGCCAAAGATGAATCTTTGAGCACTTCAACAGAGTTGAAGAAGAAAGAAGCTAAGGAAGACAAGAAACACGAGCACAAGGCTGAGAAGAAAGCCGAAGCTAGCAAAGAAGCAGAGTAGAATTATCACTCTCTAGTGGTTAAAAAAGCGAAAGATTTATAAATCTCAAAGCCCATAGAATAAGGTAAAATGGGGGATGCAACAAAACAGAAGCTAGAAGGAATTCTAAGTGAAAGAGCAGATAAAATAATCTATTCGCAGGGAAATCTTATCAAGCCAATTCTTAGGGATGAATTAAAAGAAGCTATAATAAGAATTCTGATAAAAAACCAAAGGAGCGTATTTGCTGATAAGAGCATAACTAATTCATTAAAAATATTGCTAAAAAAAAATAAGATTGATTGGAAGAGTCTTGAGAAGTCATTAGGGCAGGAGTATGAGCTCATAAGTAAATTAGAGTCAGACACAAAAAAAGAGCGAATAGAAGAGATATCTGACTCAGTATCATATTTCAGAGAAAAAAATTCGTTAAAACAGCAAAATATGTTCATAGACAATATTCTTTCCCACGTAGAAGAATTCAAAAACGCATCTTATTTCACTAAGAAAACCATCTCTAACCTTTACCTTTTATCAAAGCGAAATTTTGAACCAGTTTCCTCAATTATAATGACAACAGTGAACTTTACAAGAAGGTACAAGGAAAACATAGAATTAATAAAAGACAAAGAAACAACAAATGTATTTGATTCTATTTTTTATTCAATGTTAAGAAAAGAAGCAGGTAAACAAGATAATGATGAATTACTAATTAAATTTTTAGACAAAAATAAGGCTTTTGTAGTACAATTAAATTTATTTGAACCTGAGTTAAGGCCATCTCTATTGTACCTCTGCAACTACTATAGCAAGCATGATAATCTCGGGTGGGAATTAGAAGATTTGCTACAAGCTGTAAAAAAGAATCAAAATATGTTGAAAGAAATAAACAAAAACGCACATTATGGCCTATTTATGAATTTCGGTATGAAAATGATACATGATTATGCCGCGAGTGAATCCGAAAGTTTTATAGATGAAATATTAAAAGAACTCATTTCAAGAGCACAACCATTATCAAAATTCCTTAATGTGTGGGGTGATATCCGAAACATAATAAGTAAAGATGAAGAAAATAAATTATTTGGATTATGGAATGAGGCTTTGGGGAAGTATCGTCTTGAAGAAAGATTTGCACCTGATTCAACACCTTTCGAACGCAAAAAAATAAGAAAGGAAGCGTGGAGGCAATTTAAACAGAAAGCTGAATACGACCATGTTAAATTCATAAAAAGCCTTTCTCTATGCTATTTTCAAATGGCAAAGCCGGAAGATCTTCCTTTTTATCAAAAACAAGAAGTAAAAACGCTATCATTTGAAGAAATTAAAAAAATAGTAGATGATAATTCAATAATACAAGCTCTATACAATATCAAAGACAACTGGTTAACTAGGACATACCTTAATCATTTCTTAAAATCTTGGAGTGCGAAAGAAGGAAAAGAAAAAATTGGAACAAAAATAAGGATTTTAGGAAAGTTAACAAAGAAAAATTTTAGTGAGGAAGAGAAATTCAAAATAATTGGAAATATTTGGAGAAACACAAATGAGTATAAAACTCGCGCAAATGAGCGTTTATTAACTTTGTTAGATTTAAGCGATGAATGCGAAGAAATCATAGAATGCGCAAGGATTGATTCTCCTTATAATATCAAGGGAAAGCTTGGCGAGGGCAAAGGGGGTCACACCTTTAAGGTTTTTTCAGGAGACCTCAAACAATTCAGAGCTTTAAAGATTTTAGGAAACTTATCTGTAACAACAGATTATTATGATTATGATTTTTATGAAACCTCTATAGTTCTTTCCCAAGAAGCAGAAATAATGGCAAAAATACAAGGAAAAGACTTAGAAAACATAGTTCAGGTACATGAGGCAGGAACTGAAATAGCCAGGGTATTACATGAAAAACGCTATGCTATCGTCATGGAGTTTGTAGAAGGAAAAACAATTAAGGAACTTGTGGCTGATGAAGCGTGTCCTGCTAATAAGGCGTTGGACTATAGCGCACAAATCTTTAACGGCATCAACAGTCTGAGAAAATATGGTATAATTCATCGTGACCTCCGACCTGAGAATATAATGCTGGATAAGAATGGAATCGTTAAAATAATCGACTTTGGAATAAGCACAGATGAACCTAACCCCGAACAAAAAGATAATCGAAGATATGGGGGACCAACAGACCTATTCTCACTGGCGCTCATAACCTACAAAATGGCTACGGGCGAACACCTCATACTCACGAGAAGCGAAGAAATGACAAGCGAGAGCTACGTCAACAAAATATCAGAGCTCAAACAGCAGATTTATGATGATAATCACAAGATTAAAGATGAATACAAAAAGAAGGTAGAGCATAAAGTGCCTAAAGAATTACAAGGAATAATCTTGGATTGCCTAGAAAGCCTGAATCCAGAACACATCAAACAAACCTATCAAAAAGCCAAAGAAGGTCTCAAATACCACTTCATGAACAAAGAAGAATTAATCACCAGAATACGAGAACTGGAGAAAGAAAAATGACGTTGGATGAGAAAACAAGAGAAGAGTATGATAAAAGATTTAGTGGTGAGGATGTAAAAAATCTAAAAAAACAATTACTCTCTCTTGTAGAAGATGTTTCTGCCGGGAAGACTTCCTTAGAAAACATAAAAGAAATGGCCATGACTGCCTATCCCAAAGATCCATTTAGTGAATTTCCAGAAAACTCAGAAACATATGTGAAAACGTTCACAAACGAAATTAATTTTTTAATGGAAGCATACAAGCTTTATGCGACAACAACTGAGAAAAAGAAATTTTATGAAATATTGGAACGACTGGTAGAATTTCGTTTAGAATCCCAGATTAGAACTGTTAAGGAAAGACAATACTTCTATGAATTACTAGACAAATTCAAGAACATTATCGTACAGATTGAAGATTTTGATAAAGAAACGTTCAATGACTTATATAAGATATGGTTCATAAATTATCAGGCCGAAGCCGAGATTATAAAAGATTCTACAAGCTCAAATGAATTATTTGATTGGATAACGAAGTCGATTACTGCAGAATACAAAAACCTCTCTAATTACCTGAAACAGCACAAGGAAGGAGAATTGATTAAAAAGCTCTTTAGGAAAGGAATCGAAACAGAGATGAAGAATAAGACTGACCGTCTTTCTTATCCTGAAAACACTTACTCAACAAAGATTGGGGAGGTAAAAAAAGAAATAAGCCAAAAATTGAAGTTAGCCAAAACAACAATGGAAACACAAGACAAATTAAAGGAGTCTTTTATCTATTCGTTGAATTATATCCAAGAGCACAGCTCATACCGGCCTATGGTTGATTCCAGATTAACAGATGATTATAGAGATCAGCTCTTTGATGAAATGGAAAAAATATTACGAGAGAATCAGGAAAAAATAATGACTGTGAATGAGAAAGTCTTCTACGGATTGTTGATGAGGTTAGCAACAGATTTTAATCATGAATTTGACAGCGCACTCAATAGAGAAGAAAAAAAGCAGAGACGTATTTACGATTCGGGTTCTGGTGAGATAAACGATGAATGGGATATAGAATTCGAACCTGATTACTCAAAACGACTAGACCATCTATTAGAAGAGATACGGCCGCTTTCGGAAGTGTGTAATTCTCTCACTCAAAGAAAAGATGAGCGAAAAACTAAGATACCGAAACTCTATGACTTTTACGAACAGATAAGCAGGATCTTCAAGCTATCACCAGACGGAAAAGTGAGAGAAGGAGAAAAGAAGACATTGTATGAGAAGATAAGGCCTAAAATCGAGGGATTGCATGATGATTCATTCTTCAATAGTTTAACACTACTATATCTGAGAGAAACTGATTCTGAGAAGAGAAAATTAATAGCAGAATCTGCCCTAAATATGGGACAAAATCAGGTCTTGGATTGGATGTATACTAACTTCCTAAAAAGGTGGAAAATGAAGGGCGGAACCGAGGAAATGAACAAAAAGATAGAGATTCTGAATAAAATACTGTCAAAGAAGTTCTCAGATTATGATAATTTCAGCATATGCCTCGAAATAGAGAACAACTCAAGGAACAGGTATGAAAAGAGAAATTCTGGCGAGATAGATCCTTCACCTATATTCGGAGAATTGAAAGACAAAAAATACCTATCAAGGCTATCTGAATCGCTGGACACCTGCAATGATGCCAGCGAGGCCATAGAATGCGCAAGCTACATATCTCAAGAGAGATTCCTACACAGACTCGGAGAGGGGAGGGCTGGAAAGACATATAAGGTATATTCTAAAGAATTCAACAAGGAGCTTGCGATGAAAATAATGAAAAGCGCCAGGAACAGCAATCTTGAAAGCGCTATTCTGTCTGGGCTGGATCACAGGAATATAGTGAGAGTCTATTATGCAGGTAATAATACGGTAAAAAAAGGAAAAAAGCAAGTCTACAGCATCCTGATGGATTACGTTGATGGAAAAACGCTCAGGGAAATGATGAAAGAGAAATCATCTGGCTGTGCTATTGAGGAAACAGTGAATTACTCAGGCCAGCTCCTTGACGGCATAGGCTATTTGAGAAAACAAGGCATATTCCACAGGGATATGAACCCAAACAACGTAAAAATCAATTCGAGTTACGCCCTAAAAATAATAGACTTCGGAATCGCTGCAATAGGCCAAAAAGTGAAGCCGAGAGACAATCGCCGTTATGGGGGAGAGAGCGACATATTCTCATGGGGAATGATTACATACGAGATGGCAACAGGAGAGCACCTTATCATCCAAAGGAACCCTGAAATTACCTCTGAGACCTACGCCGATCTTGTGAGCCAGGCTAAAAAAGAGATGAGAAATGAGGACGGCACGCTAAAAGAAGGATATCTGACCAAGATAACCTCAAAGCTACCTGCAGAACTGCAGAAACCTATAATAACCGCACTTGAATACTGCAAAGACAAAGACGAGCAGATGCAGAAGATAATAAGCCTCTATTCCCCGCTAAGAGTCGAAAAAGAAAGAAAAGCAGAGATAGAGAAGATAATTGAAAAGAAACTAAGCGACGAAGCATACATCAGACTAAAGGAAGTTTTAAAATAGACTGGATGATAATATGAAGACCTCTGGAGGTAACCAGACATGGCCAAAGTAGAAGAAATGCACAAAATGCTAGAGGCGTACACAAGATGAACTCAAATGACATTTCCTTAATCGTTTTTGATGTGGATGGAACTCTTTATGACAAGGATGTTGAGTATAATGCTAGTGCGGGTTCTATTCAGACGTCCCATGATTTTTTTAGGTACTCTGCTCATAAGCTCCTGAAAGATGGCTGTGACCCTGTCGAGGCTTCTGAGCTTCTCATAAATGACTACAGGCAAGCAATGGCGGATGGCACTATTAAGGAGAGGGTTGCTTCTATTCCTGAGGAAATAAGGCAGGAATTTGATGGTTTGATTGAAAAGTGCGGCTCAAATGGCAGGGTTTTTGACTATCATCATGGCTTGAAGGAGAAAGGCCTTAATAATTATCTGCATAACATGCTTAAGCACATTAATTTCTCTTTGCTTTTGAGGAAGGATGATAATTTGGCTTCCACTTTTGCATATTTGAAGGATAAAGGATATCAGCTGAGCATATTAACAACAGAGGTCTTTAGCACTGTGGAGACTGTTTCTCGTGTGCTTGGCTTTGATTTGAAAGATTTTGAGCTTGCACACAATCATCATCTGCTTTATTCTGAGAAAGATAAGAAGTCTTATCCAATAATCTGCAGGAATAACTGTGAAGATGCAAAGCCATCAGTTACGGGATTTGTCAATATAAGCAAAATAACAGGCATTCCGCTTGAGAAGATGGCCTATGTAGGTGACAGCTTGTCCAAGGATGTGAAGCCTCCTCTTTCAATAGGCATGAAGGCTGTTCATGTCAACAAAAATGCGCCTGAAGGCAGAGTCAGTAAGAAAGTTACTGTTCCTGGGCTTAATGAGTGTAATGAATCAGGAGAATATCTTGAAATTTCATCTGTTTATCAGTTAAAAGACATTTTCTAGTAATTAATCATAACTATGGGTGAAGCCATATCCTGCATTCGTCTTACATTCTCAAGAAGGTATGTCATTATGATTGAGTCTTTTTTTAGCCCTTCAAGGATTTCGAATGCTTCTTTGACTAGCTTGTCATGTTCCTTGTTTATGTGTTCACTGTTTTTTACATCTTTTTTGAGCAAGCATCTTGAGAAAAAGTCATAGAACTCGCTTACTTTGTCATAATAAACCAATATTTTCTGATTTTTCTTGAAATTGTTATCTTTTAATGCGCAGTAAAGTCGCTTATAGTTCCTGTTAATCTTCTCAAGAGTCCATAAAAGTGTAAGATATTCATGCTTGCTCTCTCTGGAAATGTTCTTTTTTGAAATAATCCTCATGGAGAGGTCTCTTAGCTTCCATCCGCTAAACCGGTACTCCTCTATATCTTCAAGTCGCTCATATTTCCCGTTAATATAATCCTCTTTCACCATCTGTTGAAGGGTTTTGGTTATGTTTATGAGCTTGTTCATGACATTGGAGAGTTCTTCTGGTGCTTCCATAAGGTAGCTTTTGATTACACAATTGTTGCTTGTTCTATCAACAATCTCAAAGCCTATGAGTGTATTAACAGCTTCTTTGATGGCCTTGAAAATCTTGTCATCCTCAAAAGTTACCCTGATCAAGTCATACCCTTTCTGATAATAGGCACCCAGGATCGAACGTACAATGGTTTTGTCAGCTTCTGTGAGGTTAATGCTTATCTCTTTTTGTGGCAAAGCTGTTTCTTCATCTTTGCTTATACACAGTTGATTCTGATTTATCTTTACCTCCAACTCATCTCCTTTTTTGATATTCTGTTCTTTCACCCATTTATTGGGCAGACTGAGAGTAAGTGTGTTCTGGCCTACCTTATTGACTTTTCTCCTCATAGAATTCGTTAAGATGAACTCATATAAATACTTTTCTAAAATAATTACATAATTACTAGTAATAATTATAATTGAAAAAAGTATATATATTTAGCAGCTAATTCTAATTGTAAATCTTCCGAAGTCAAGGGAAGAAACCAACCTTAAGTTCGAAAAAAAGCGAGGCGAAAAAAATGCTCAGACAAGCTGACTTCAAGCTCATTGCACAGCTGAGGAGGAATTCAAGGGAAACTTTGACTAACATCAGCAAGAACATCAAGATACCCATAAGCACGCTCTATGACAAGCTGAGGGCGCACGAAGGCTCAGTCATAACAAAGCACACCACTCTGCTGGACTTTAACAAGCTAGGATTCATGTGCAGAGCCAACATCATGCTCAGGACTAACAAGGAGAACAGAGACAGGCTGGGAAGCTACCTCAAGGCTCACCCAGTAATAAACAACCTGTACAAGATCAACAACGGCTACGACTTCCTTGCAGAAGGCGTGTTCACGCACGTGAAAGAGCTGGAGGATTTCCTGGAAGAGCTGGAAAGCAACTTCGAGATCCAGGACAAGAAGACTCATTATATCATCGAGGACCTGAAAAGAGAGGAGTTCCTGAGCGAAAGCATCGAATAAGCGCATCAGGGGGATGAAAAGCATGACACTAACACGAATTAGCGAGAGCTATAAACAAATGGAGGCGAAAGAATGAGCTATGACGATTTCAAAGTCGGAGTGCAGGCAGAATATGATAGAGCACAAACTATTATTATGCACACACCAGGAGATGAACTGTTTTTTGGAGTGATGCAGCCAACAGCTGCCTTATTTGAAGACAAGCCGATCGATAGGTACAAGGTAGCAGAACAACACCAGAACTATATCAATACGTTGAAAAAACAAGGAGCGAATGTTCTCACCATCAAAGAGATTCTGCTAGAAGGCACATTAAGCGACAATGACAAGCCAGCAAAGAGTAAGGAACTAGAGGATCTTATAAAGTTCGCATCTCAATCGGTTAACTACGTTTATGAAAAGGATGTTCCTCAAGAAAAAATTCAAGAAATGGAAGCACTACAAAGCCAAGTCATTCAAAAAATGCATCCTAATGACCTTGTAAAGATAATACTTGAAAATCCAGAGATAAGGATGAGGAAATCCTATGAAGGCAATACTGATATTTTAGCACAATACATTTCAAATCCAGTTATGAACCTGCACTTTTTAAGGGACCAGCAAATCACCACTGACAAAGGCATAGTCATCGGAAAGATGAATTCTACACAAAGGAAGGCTGAGACTGAAATAACGAAGTTTGCTTTCAAAAAGCTTGGGATAAAGCCGGTTTACGAAGTTCAAGGAGAAGGAAGGCTCGAGGGCGGTGATTTCATTCCCTGCGGCGATTATGCATTCCTCGGACAGGGATTAAGGACAAATGCAGAAGGAGTGAAGCAATTGCTGGAGAATAAAGCCATGAATTACAAGGAAGTCGCTGTTGTCAAGGACGCCTACAAGCAACAGGATGAGATGCACCTAGACACGTACTTCAATATTGCTGGAAATAAAAGAGCCGTAATCCTTGAAGACAGGGTGGACCATTACAATGAGAAAGGAGATCTTGTAAAGGCCAATCCTGAGAAGAAAACATTAGTGGATATTTACAAGCTAGTGAACAACAAGTATGAATTAGATAAAAAAGATAAGTCGTTCCAAGACTACTTGGCAGAAAAAGGCTTTAGCATAGATAAAGGCTCACTTGTAACTCTTACAAAAGATGAGCAGCTAAATTATGGAATAAATTTCCTTACAATATCCAATAGGAATATAATCGCTATCAAGGGAGTGAGTAAGGACTATATTTCCAAGATGAGCAAAGCAGGGATAAATGTGACTGAAATACCTTTTGACGAATTTGTCAAGACTTACGGGGCGCCACACTGCGCAACACAGGTCATCTGCCGAATAGAAGATAAAATCCGAAACATTTCCGGGTTTTATTAGGAAATATTTATAAATCAGTATAGGTAACCAAGTGATAAAATGAATCCTAAACTAGAAAAAACAAAATGTGCAATTCTTCAAGTTAGTTCTAGCTCTAGGAGATTTCAGCGGTAAACCCCGCCCGTATTGCATAATATTCTTTGAGCCAGTAGCCTAGCCTGGTAAGCCTTTGCGAAAGCCTTAAGGGAAAAACTTAAGGCGGGCGTAAACTTCGTTTAGCCCACCGAACTAAGAGAGATTTTGCAAGGGTTTGGACATATAGGGCGACAGCCTTCTAATCTTTTTGAAGAAAGCTGTAGATCAGGGGTTCGAAAGAGCTTTTGCGAAAAATCTCACGAGAGTCCCCTCTGGCTCGTTCTTTTCAAAAAAAAGCAAATCATTAAAAACCATAAAAAACAATGGAGGAATGAATCAAAATGAAACAAAAAGAAATCAAAAATAAGGGAGCAAATGGAACAAAAGTCGTGCTAGCTTACAGCGGAGGACTGGACACATCAGTCATCCTTAAATGGCTGGTTGAGAAAGGCTACCAAGTCATAGCCTATGTTGCAGATGTAGGCCAGCCAGATGACCTGGAAGCAGTGAAGAAAAAAGCGCTTAAGACTGGAGCAGCAAAAGTGTATGTAGAAGACCTAAAGAAAGAATTCGTGGTGGACTATATATTTCCTGCAATCAAGGTGAACGCTATTTATGAAGGCAGGTATTTACTCGGGACAAGCCTTGCCAGACCATTGATAGCCAAAAAACAGATTGAAATCGCTCATAAGGAAGGAGCAGAATATGTTGCTCATGGCTCAACAGGCAAAGGCAATGACCAAGTGAGATTTGAGCTCACATATTATGCCTTGGACCCTAAGATTAAAGTCATATCACCGTGGAAGGAAAAAGAATTCCTTGAGCAGTTCAAAGGAAGAACTGACATGATCAATTATGCAAAAAAGCATGGGATTGACATATCGCAGAGCATTGAAAAGCCGTATAGCGAAGACGCAAACCTTATGCACATCAGTCATGAAGCAGGCACTATAGAGGATCCCAAGACAACGCCTGGAGACAAGATACTCAAATATTGCAAGAGCCTGAAGGATGCTCCTGACAAGGCAACTAAAATAGATATCCACTTCAAGGATGGCATACCAATAAAAGTGGTCAACCAAGATGACGGGACAGTAAAAACAGATCCTTTGGAGCTTTTTGTGTATCTAAACAAGCTGGGCGGAGAGAACGGCATTGGTGTTGTTGACATGGTAGAGAATCGTTTTGTCGGAATAAAAAGCAGAGGCATATACGAGACGCCTGGCGCGACCATACTCAGAACTGCCCACCTGGATATTGAAGGCATAGCCATGGACAGAGAAGTGATGCGACTAAGAGACATGCTGGCGCCCAAATTCAGCGAGATAGTCTACTATGGCTTTTGGTTCTCACCAGAGATGGACTTTTTGATGGGAGCAATTAACAAAAGCCAGGAGATGATTAATGGCGTTGTCAAGCTTTCCCTTTACAAAGGGAATGTTAGCGTGCTTGGAAGAGAGTCACCAACCTCGCTCTATGACCAGGAGTTGTCAAGCATGGACATAGAAGGCGGGTTTGACCAGGAAGACTCAAAGGGATTCATCAAAATCAATGCTATACGTCTCAAGGCGCACAAGGCAATCCTGGACAAATACAAAAAGGACTACTTTGACTAGGCTTTTTAAATTATTTTTATTATTATTTTTAATTTAATTTGTCGGAGGAGCAAAATGACAAAATTATGGGACAAAGGTCACGAGATAAACAAGAAAATCGAGCACTTCACAGTCGGAGAAGACTACAAGCTAGATGAAAAACTAGTTGCTTATGACGCCATAGCGAGCATAGCCCATGCTACAATGCTGAAGAAGATTGAGATATTGAAGCCTGCAGAGCTTGAAAAATTGAAAAAGGCATTGGTGAGTCTTGTGAACAAACATAATCAAGGAAAGTTTTCTATCAAACAAGAAGATGAGGATGTTCATACAGCGATTGAGAATTATCTTGTAACGAAGCTAGGAAACCTAGGCAAAAAAATTCACACTGCAAGATCACGTAATGACCAGGTGCTTGTTGACCTGCACCTATATGCAAAAAAGGAATTATTAGAAGTAAAAGGGTTAGTTTTAGATCTGTGTAAAAACCTGGCTGAGTTCGCTAAAAAACATGAGTTCGTGCCCATGCCGGGTTACACGCACATGCAGAAAGCAATGCCCTCAAGCATCGGCCTGTGGATTATGAGCTTTACAGAGTCTTTGCTTGATGATTTAGAATTAATTGACGCTGTTTATGAGCTTAATGACCAGTGCCCTCTTGGAAGCGGCGCAGGCTACGGAACGAGCATACCTATAGACAGAACTCTTGTTGCAAAGCTTCTTGGCTTTAATAAAGTGCAAAATAATGTTCTCTATGTGCAGAACAGCAGAGGAAAGAACGAGGCAAACATCGTCTTTGCGCTAAGCAATATAATGAATGACCTGTCAAAGCTAGCCACTGACATATTATTATTCACAATGAGCGAATTAGATTATCTGAAACTGCCAGAGGATTTTTGCACAGGCAGCAGCATCATGCCCCAGAAAAAGAACCTGGATGTGATGGAACTTATGAGAGCAAAATCTTCTGTAGTGAATGCGAATTATTTTGAAATCATAAGCATAACAAGCAACTTGCCATCCGGTTATAATCGTGACTTGCAGCTTACAAAGAAGCCTTTAATGGAGTCATTTGAAATAGTGAAAGAAGGTCTTGAAATAATGGCATTGATAATCCAAAATATGAAAGTTAATGAGCACAAGCTATTAGAGTCCTGCAGCAGCGAGATTTTTGCTACTGACAAGGTCAATGAGCTTGTTATGAAAGGAGCGCCATTCAGAAATGCTTATATTGAGGTAGCTAAGAATATCGGAAATGTGAAGAAAGTGAGTGCTGTAGATAATATCAAGTCAAAGAAACACACAGGAGCCACAGGCAATCTTGGCATTAAAGAAATAATGCTAAGTATAAAGAATGAAGAAGATGCTCTGAAAAAAGAAACATTTAAATTCAATAGTGCGGTTATTAAACTGGTTGGTGGGAAAATTGGATTTTAAGCAACAAATAGCTGAGGCATTACAAAAAGAGACTGGATTAAAAGCGGCTGATATCATTGACATGCTAGAAGTCCCTCCGTCTCCAGAGCTCGGCGATTACGCATTCCCGTGCTTTGTCTTGGCTAAGCAGTTGAAGAAGGCTCCGAATCTTATTGCTCAGGAGCTTGCTGGGAAGATTAAGCCTAAAGCCCCTATTTCTGAAGTCAAAGCCACTGGCCCTTATCTTAATTTCTTTGTGGACAAGAACAGCCTGGCTGGGAAGGTTATCAAGGACATTCTTAATTGCGGCGCTTGCTATGGCAGCTGGCCTTTGAAGAATGAGAAAGTCATGGTTGAATACCCTGCTCCTAACACTAACAAGCCGCTTCACCTGGGTCATGTGAGAAACATGCTCTTGGGCAATTCCATCTGTAATATCCTTGCATTCGCAGGCTATCAAGCTATTCCTGTGGACTTGGTTAATGACAGGGGCGTGCACATCTGCAAGTCAATGCTTGCTTACCAGAAGTGGGGCAAGGGAAAGGAGCCTGATGAAAAGTCTGATCATTTTGTTGGGAATTATTATGTTATGTACTCTCAGAAGGAGAAAGAGCACCCTGAGCTTGAGGATGAAATCCAGGGGCTTCTCAGGAAGTGGGAGGCTGGTGACAAGGAAGTGGTTGCTCTCTGGGAGAAGATGAGAAAATGGGATCTTGACGGCTTCAAGCAG
>Ga0315275_10001317_pt1 | contig 21699 bp, 14 predicted proteins | sample YL17G03_0_MG_FD_205557 | JGI IMG/M metagenome (GOLD analysis project Ga0315275, IMG submission 205557) | Sediment microbial communities from Yellowstone Lake, YNP, Wyoming, USA - YL17G03_0 | ecosystem: Environmental > Aquatic > Freshwater > Lake > Sediment | place: USA: Wyoming | collected...
ACCAATCCGAACAGCACCGACGCCACGATCCAGCCGGTGCGCGGTGTCCAGATCCGGGAGAATGCCTCCTGGTACACGCCGCGGAAGAGCAGTTCCTCGGGGATCCCCACGAAGAGGATGAGCCCGAAGATCCGCGCCGCTGCGTGCGACACGCCCATCCAGCGCGGCTCCCAATGCAGAAAGCCCACGATGATGCCGAGCGGAATCGCCACCGTCGCCAGCACGGCGACCGCACTCAGGGCCAGCCCCAGCTCGCGGAGGGAAAGCCCAAACCGCACGTCGAAGGAGCGGCGGGGGTGCGCAACCGTGAAGAGGAAGAGCGCAAGCGCCACGCAGGTGAGGTACGCGAGGCCAAGCCGGGCGTCGCCGGGAACGCGGATCTGGACGGCGCCGTCCCAGATGCCCGCAAGAATCCAGAGCGCGATCCCGGCGCCAAGGTATCGGAGCGGCGGCAGCTCCGCCTCCCGGCGGCGTCCGATGGCCCACAGCGCCGCCCCGATGCAGAGTGGCCACGCGAGCACGTTGAACCAGCGCGGCGCGCCGAGCGCCAGCGTGACGCCCACGCCGTAGACCGCGAAGCCGGCCGGCACCAGGTACGCGAGCGTCGGTGCGGCATCGACGGTCTGCCGCAATCGCACCTGCACCGCCGGGACCAGGAGGGCGCAGAGCAACGCGCCGACGACCAAGGTGAAGACCACCCCGGGGCCCTGCGCCGGTCCCGACGCGCCGTGCACTGCCAGCGACGCGACCGTCGCGACGCCGACCGCCAGCGCGATGAGATTGTCCCGCCCGCGCAGTTCCCGGATCAGCGTGGGGGCGGTGTGGCTCACGGAGTCCCCGGCGTGCTGCTGCAGGTGGACGCCGTATCGGCCGTGGGGAGGGCCCGGAAGGCACCCAGGATACGCCGCGCGGGGGACCGCCCGTCCACCGCCGGCACGCTGACATCGAAGCGGCCTGTTGCCTGGCGCCCTGGGTCGAGCCGCGCGGTGCCGCCGACCCCGACCAGCGCCGGCTCGACGCTGTCGGTCACAGCGCGGAAAGCGGCGGTCGCGGTACCGACGCCGGCCAGGGAGCCGCCCACGGAGAAGTTCCGCGCCGTATCAACCGGGAAGGCCCCGCGCAGCGCGAGGCCCGCGGTCCACCGCGACGTCACCGCCACGATGACTAGGATGCTGTCGCCCCGGCAATAGGTGGCCCGTGCGGCGCTGTGCAGTATGCTCCTTCCAGCGAGTTGTACCGCGAGCCGGCCTTCGCCGGCTTCGGGGTAGCGGTCCGCCTGGGTGCGGCGCCCGCAAGCCGACAGGGCCGGTGTGACGGAGAGGATGGCGACGAGCAGGGATCGTGTGCGGCGGCGCATCGCACGCAACCTACGAAGACGGAGCGCCGTTGCCTAGCGGAACGCGCCGAACACGACGCCGGACATCGCGCCCGCCGGGCACCGCCGCCGCGACGCTCAGGCGCCCTCAGCCGGCGGACGAAACGCCGACCCGAGCACGCGTCCGCCACGCTGCTCGCCCCACGTGGCGAGGGCGAGCCCCGCGAAGATCAGGGCCGCGGCCAGGCCCGCCCGGGCCGTGACCCGCTCGTGGAGGATGATCGGGGCGCCGACGGCGGTCATCAGCGGCTGCAGATACACGTACATCGCGACCAGGCTCGACGCCGTCCGCCGCAGCGCCCAGACGGAGAGGTAGTAGGCCAGGATCGACGGGAAGACCACGATGTACGCCAGCCCGATCAGCACAGTCGGCGGCTCCGTGGCGAACCGCACGTCCCGCAGAGCCGCCGCGCCGAAGGGCGCGATGAACAGCGCCCCGAACAGGAACACGTAGGTCACGACCGTGACGGGGTGGTAGCGTTCCAGCAGTCGCTTCGAGAGGACCAGGTAGACCGCGTAGAGGCTGGTGTTGCAGACGATCAGCGCGTTGCCGAACGCCGTGGCGGGATCGAGCCGGAGCCGGTCGGGGCCGACGAGATAGAGCGCCCCCGCCGCCGCGCACAGGATCCCAACGACCTTCGCGGTGGATGCCCGCTCACGTCTCAGGCCGATCGCAATGGCCAGGGTGAAGGCCGGAATAGTGGTGATCAGGATATTGGCGTTGATCGCGGTGGTCCGCTTCACGCCCTCCAGAAAGAACAACTGGTTCAGGACCACACCGACCAGCGCCAAGCCGGCGAGCGTGAGGAGATCGCGTCGGTCGGTGACCTTCTCCCGCACCGTCACCGCCTTGATGACGACAAACGCCAGCGCGGCCCCTGTGATCCGGCAGAAGACGATGCCCGAAGGCGGGATCGCGGGCAGGACGAACTTGGCGGCGATCGTGAGCGACGCGAACAGAAACTGCACCGTCACCATCGCGAGGTGAACGCCCCAGTTCACGGCAGACCCCTTGACCATTCACAGCAGTATCCCATACTAATTGATTAGTCAGTCAGACAGGAATGTGATGTGAATAGTAGAGATAGGATAGCCGAAGCCGCGTGTGCGTTGGTCCAGGACGCCGGTATCGCCGACCTCACCATCGCCGATGTCGGGCGCAGGGCAGGCGTTTCCTCCGCCCTCGTCCATTACCACTTCAACACCAAGCAGGACCTGCTGGCTGCCGCTTCGGAGCGACTCGCCGCTCGCCGCACGGAAGGCCGCGCAGCAGCGCTCTCGGGCGCCTCGGGACTCGCTGCTCTCGATGCCCTCTGGGCTGCCCTGAGCGCCGGACCGGGCTTCGAGGCGGAGCGTGCCTGGAACGACCTGGCGCTTCTCGCGCGACACGATGCCTCGGTTCGCCGGACGCTCGCCGCGCAGCGTCGCGTCGAGCGCGCGACGTTCGTGCAGTCGCTGCCCCGCCTCTTCCTGGATCTCGGCACCGTTCCCACTGCTTCGTGGGACGAGACCGCGGCGACCATCCTCCTGTTCCTCGACGGCGTCGCACTGGCGCTCGCCGAGGGGGGCGCGGCCGACGAGGTCAGAGCCGCCTACGATGCTTTTTGGCTCGTCCTGGTCGCGGCCGGTCAGTCTCGGGAACGTTGACGAGACGCCGCAGTTCCTCCAGAGTATCGATCCGCAGCGCCGGCCTCTTCCCCCGCAGCACGGTGAATCCCACGGGCCGGTCGAGCGCCGGGACGTCCCGGGCCTGAAGGTGGCACGCGGACCGCTCGCGGATGCGGATGCGCGCCGATGCAACCCCGCCCTGCACCTCGTAGTCGATCGGGCACCGCTCGCCCGCGACGTCCAGCCACGCCGGGAGCGCCTCGAGGGTGCGCCGCCGCTCTGGCTTGACGAACTGGTCCACCTCGAGCGCGAAGTCGACCAGCGCGAAATCCGCGAGCGAAGCGACATGAGCGAGGCGCTTCCCGAGCTCGGTCCGGATCGCCGCTCCCTCCGCGCCGGGTAGGTCGCCCCCGGCGCGCCGGAACAGCTCCCCCAAGCGTTCCAGTGTGTGCCGGAGGGCGCGCGCGTCGCGGTGCCGAGCACGCCCGGTCATCAGTGCCTCCACCAGCGCCGCCCGCGACGGCCCGCGGAGTTCCGGGGGAATATCCTCGAGTGGCTCGATCTCCCGGTCGAGTTCAAATCCGAAGTACCGCACTCGGCGCAGGATGGCGAGCGGCGAACGCTTGCGGTCCGGATCGTAGATCACCTCCGGCAACTCGGCACGCGCGTAGCGTCGCATCAGGTCGTACGGGAGTTGTGTGCCCTCGATGGCCGCGCGGGCGACGCCGAACCGGTCGGAGAAGTAGCGGATCGTCCCTGTGATCCCACCCCACGCGCCGCACACGGAGCCGCGCGAGACGACCACCGCCTCGCCCGAGGCGCTCTGCTCGTCGATCACCAGGTCCAGCGGCCCGAGGCGCGCGAGGAGGTCCTGGAACCGCCGCTCGATCGCCGTATCCACCAGCGGCAGTGTCAACGGGACGCGGAGCCCCAGGGCCCGGCACACCGACGCCAGCCCGAGCGCGGCGTCTTCGACCGCCTTCACCAGCACGCCGCGGTGTCCGGCCCACTCGTCGATGGACGAGCGGAAAACGTGGCGCGGCACGCCGAAGACTTCGTCCACGTACCCGTGCTGGTTGACCGCCTCCGCATAGACATTGTACACGGTCAGGTGGTCCGACCCCGCCACGAGGACGCCGCGCAGGTTCCGCTCCTCCCGCGTCATCCGGTGCAGTGACTCCACCGCCGAGCAGACCGCGACGGGCGTGACGAGATCGTCGTCCGCGGAGAGGAGGAGTTCTGCCCACCGGCGATCGACCGGCAGTTCCTCGACCTCCGCACCGTAGCGCGTCAGGCGTCCGTCCTCGACGATGCCCCGGCTCTCGAGAAGCGCGATGGCGTCGTCGTACGCGCGCCGATCGAGCGGCACCGGGAGGTCGAGGTCCCGGGCGTCCACGCCGAGCGCCGCGCAGGTGAGCGCGACGCGCTCCGCATCGCCGGCCAACTGGAATTCGGGCGGGCCGGGGCGCAGCGCGGCGAACTCGATGTCGCGGTCGCTGAGGATGGTGACCTGCCCCCCCGCGACGCGCCCGTGCACCCGACCCGCCATCTGCAGGATCTCGTTCGCCCCGAGCGGGAGCCGCGTCAGCACGTTGCGGCCGCCGCGCACCACGTTCTGGTAGCGCGCGTCGAGGAGCACCACGGTGTCGAGGCCACGGATATTGAGGGCCGACTGCCCCGCCGCCGTCATCGCCAGCAGGAATGGCTTGGGGGCGCTGCCGTCGAGGAACGGCCGGATCACGCGGATCGGTTCGCCACCGTGATAGAACGCGGTGGCGAGTGCCGACCATCGCGCGCCGATTTCCTCCGCTATGCCCTCCACTTCCGCCCGCGTCGGCACAAAGACCGCGACCCCGCGACGCTCGCGAACGACGCGCCGCAGGAACTTCGGCCCGAGGAACTCGCGCGGTCGTTCCGCCAGGACGGTGACGCGCGCGGCCCGGGCGGGGTCGAACGCCGTCGTCTCGATGACGGCGGCGGAACCCAAGTAGCGTCGGTAGAAAGCCGGATCGACCGTGGCGGAGAGCCAGATGAACCGGCAGCCCGCCCGCTTGCCGAGCGCCAGGCACAGCTCCAGTTCGGCGGACGTCTGGTGGATCTCGTCCACCACGACCGTGTCGCGGCCGGTGATGAGGCCCGCCTGGAACCACCGGCGCGCGATGCCGGTCGTGACGATCACCACATTCCACGTCGGCGTCTCCGGCGTGGCCTCGCGCTCGCGATTGACGACGCCCACGCGCAGCGGCACGGCGAGGATGGTCTCCGCGATCGGCCGGATCGCCAGCGTCTTGCCCGTCCCCGTCGCCGCGACGATCCCGAACCCGGCGCCCTGGGCGGCCAGCTCGCGGATTTCCGCACCGTGCTCCGCCTCGAGCACCGTGTCGAGGTGCAGGCCGATGGCGATCTCGATCGTCTCACAGGCCGCGCGCGTCGGCGCGATCACGACAACGCGCCCCTGGACGGGGCGCGCTGCGTGGAAGGCCTGCGGGTCAGCGGGAAGGTACGGGTCGCGGCCTGGATGCACTGCGGCTCAGTCGCCCAGGCAGACGCCGATTTCGCGCGCCATCAGGACGGTATCGAGATCGAGCGGCACGGTTTTGGGCTCCGCGAGCGCTTCCGACAGCGGGATGAATCCGGTCGTGGGCGGAACGTGCGCCACCATCACCCCGAAGTTCCCGGCGGCCACGCACCGCACGGCGGCCGCCCCGAAGCGCAGGGCAAGCAGGCGGTCGAACGTCGTCGGGCTGCCCCCCCGCTGCAGGTGCCCCAGGGTAAGTGCTCTGGTCTCCTTGCCGGTGCGCTCCTCGATGGCCGCGGCCACGCGTTCCGCGATGCCGCCGAGGCGCTCCATCCGGCCACCCGGCCCCGCGGCGGCCTTGGTGACGACCCCGCCCCCACCTTTCGGCGTCGCGCCCTCGGCTACGACCACGACGCTGAACCGCCGGCCGCGTGCGTCCCGCTCCATCACCTTGCGGCACACGCTCTCGATGTCAAACGGGATCTCCGGAATGAGGATGACATCGGCGCTGCCGGAAAGCCCGGAGTTCAGCGCGATCCAGCCGGCGTACCGCCCCATCACCTCGACGACCATCACGCGGTCGTGGCTCTCGGCCGTCGAGTGCACCTTGTCCAGCGCATCCGTCGCGGTGGATACGGCCGTGTCAAACCCGAAGGTCGTGACGGTGCCGCGCACGTCATTGTCGATGGTCTTCGGCACGCCGACGACCGGCAGCCCCTTCGCGAACAACTGCTGCGCGATCCGCAGGCTTCCGTCGCCGCCAATCATGATGAGCGCGTCGAACCCGTGCGCCTGGAAGGCGGCGATCAACTCGTCAGACCGATCGACGTCCTTGATCGTCCCGTCGGGCTGCGGCACCGGCCACTTGAAGGGACTGCTCCGATTGGTGGTCCCGAGGATCGTGCCGCCGAGGTGCGTGATCCCACGCACCTCGTCCGGCCCGAGGCTCAGGATCCGATCGTTGCCCAGCAGGCCACCGAAGCCGCGCTGAATTCCGTAGGCCGCCCACCCGCGGTGCGTGGCGGACAGCACCGCGCCGCGGATCACCGCGTTCAACCCCGGGGCGTCTCCGCCCCCCGTCGAGATCGCGAGCCTCACGCGCGCATCTGGCGCACGACCTCGCCTGGCTCCGCGTGGCGGCCGAGCGCCTTCTTCGAAAAGACCAGCTTGCCGTCCACTGTCACCTCGAACACCCCGCCGGACGACTTGAGGAGCGAGACCTCCGCTCCGGGGAATGCCTCACGAATCTCCGCCGCCAGACCGGCGGCGCGCGACTCGTAGTTTCAGACCACGCAGTATTCGATGGACACCCACATGGGCATCTCCTCTCTGGTTGGACGCACGCGACACACACTAGCACACGCGCGCGCGCTGCGACAGTCCGTTCTTGACGTGCCCCGATATGGCACGTAACCTCGGAGCGGTCTTCTCTGGCCTGCCCGCGTCGCGCCGCACTTCAGGGCGGGCATCGGGCTCGGTGGAACGGGCGGCCTGGTCTCCTCAGTATAGAGGGAGACTGCGCAATGCCATTTCGCCGTGGCGGCAGGGCATCGATTGTTCCTTGCTGGCTACTGACTGATTACTCAGTCAGTATCCTAATATGAACGGAGACAAGATCTTGAGCGCATCAGCGATGTCAAGTGCCAGTCTTGATCGAGTCGTGCTCCCAGCCATTCAGGTCGCCGTTGCCGCGGCTGTCGTTGCGGCCTTTCTGACCGGCAACATCCCGGCGCCGTTCCCAGTCATCGAGTTCGCGCTGCTGGTTTCGGCCGCCGCCCTCCTGCGCCGCTTCGGGCTGCCGCTTCCCGGCAAGGGCTTCGCCTCTTTCATCCTTCTCGTCCCGCTCTTCACCCTCCTCCACCGCGGCTGGGGGTGGGCAGCCCTCGTTTCCGTGGTCGGCATTCTGACGGGAGACGTGGTAGTGCGCCGGCTGCCGATCAAGGTGGCGGCGGCAAACGGAGGGTTGATCGGTTTCGCGACGGTTCTGGTGGGTGTCCTGTACGACCGGATCGGCGGCGTGCACGGCGTGCTGGCGCTGGGGAGCGACAATGCCCTGCCGTTGATCTTCGCCGCGATCTTCCTGCCCTTGATCCCGAACGCCTTCTTCTACCTCCAGATCTACCTCTCCGACGCGGCCGGATTCGTCGATCCCCGCCTGACGCTGCGGTGGGAGGCGGTCGTTGCCGTCCTCGACGTGGCTCTCGTCCTCGGCTGGCTGGGTGCGCTGGCGACGCACGCGCCGGCCGCCGTCGTCGTCGAGCGGACCGCCGCGCTCGTCGGTCTTACCGCGCTTGTCCACTATATCTGTCGGCGCGGCGTGCGCGCCGACGAACTAGCCCTCATCCAGCGCTTGGCGCGCGCCATCGCCGCGGACGTCAACATCGAGCGGAATTTCGCGACCATCCAGCGGTTGACGAGGAGCCTCATCCCGTGGGCCGAGATGGGGTTCGCGCGGTATGATCAGGGGCAGGAATCGATGGTGGTCGTGCTCGACACGGAGCCGACGAACGTCGGCCTCCGTGTCTCGGCAGACCGCGGCCCCGTGGGCGAGGCGCTGCGTCGGCGCCGCGCGGTGGCAATCGGCACGATGGCCCGGCGGGGATGGACGCAGGACGCGCTCAGGAAGCAGCAGGGGTCTGAGATTCTGGTACCGCTGTTCCAGGGCGACACGCCGACCGGCGCCTGGAACCTCCGGCATCCCGACCCGCTGCTGTACCGGCAGTCGGACGCGGCGATGCTCGAGGGGCTGGCGCCACAGATGGCCCTCGCCGTGGCGGTGCACGGCATCGTCTCTCCGCTCATAGACTCATCGGTGCAGACGACGGCGCACGTCGAGAGCGTGACCGCAACGAGTCAGGAGATCCACGCCAGTTCCCAGGAGGTGGCGGCCGCGGCCCAGCGTGCCGAAGCGGGCGCTGAACGGGCCGCTTCCCTCACCATGAAGGCGGAAGAGGCGATGGTGGAACTCCGCGCCCTGGCCCACGACGCCTCCCAGGCCGGCGAGGAGACCCACCGCGCCGCCGGCGAGATGGAGCGTGCCGCCCAGGCGGTGCGGGCCGCCACGGCCTCCACGGCGACCAGTCTGGAGCGGATCGGCGTGACGGTATCGGAAGGCTCGGCGGAGGTCGAGCGCCTCCGGACGGCGTCGGAGCAGGTGGCCCGGTTCGCCGAAACCATCGGCGCCATCGCCGACCAGACGAACATGCTCGCCCTCAATGCGACGATCGAGGCCGCCCGCGCCGGCGCGCACGGGGCGGGCTTCGCCGTGGTCGCCGACGAGGTCCGTCGCCTCGCGGAAGAGAGCGGCAACGAGGCGGCGAGCGCGGCGCGCGCCACGGCTGAGACCCGGCGCGTGCTGGACCGGACTGTGCGACTCCTGGAGAAGATCCGCACCGAACTGGACGACGTGGCCAGCGCCGCGAACCAGTGGATCACCGAACTGCAGGGCATCGTGCGCGCCGCCGAGACGACAGCCCACCTGTCGAACCGGATGGTGGAGTTTCCTCGCCGCAACGCCGAGCGCGCGACCGAAATGCAGACCATGCTCTCGGCGGTCCGAGTCGCGGCGCAGGAATCCGCCGAGGAGGCCAAGGTCGTCGCTGCGGCGGCCGGCGAGCAGCTCGAAGCGATCGAAAGCCTCTCCAGAGGAGCCATCCAGTTGTCCTCCTCTGCAAGTCAATTGGCGGAGGCGACGCGGTTCGTGCGGGGCGCCGAGCAAGCCTGACAAGAGCGATCCCTACTCGCTTGGGGTTGCGCGATTTAGAATGGTACGCGAGTATTATTGTTCGACTGCCGGTTTCCCTTGGTTTGGGTGGCATCCGGCGATCCGGACGTAGCACGACAAGTACACTCGATTGGTCGCCGCAGCCGGATGCCGACTGGCGGGGCGGCGACGCCCGCGGTTCCGTCCGTTCGGCCGGTGGGCTTGCGTGCTTGCGCCATCGTGTGGCGAGGCGCATACTCTTTATGCTGTCAGAGCCCTGGGGCCGGTGCGATGAGCGCGACGGCGGGGCGGTGCTTCGGAATCATCGCCAGACCGTTTTGGCGTGGGCCATGCACGAGTTGGTCAAACATCCTCGCGGAGATTTACCATGCGCATGAGAGTCCTCTTGGCTGCGGGCGCGCTGGCGATCGTGCCGGCGCTGGCGGGCGCACAGCAGCGTCCCGCGACGCCGCCTGCTCAGCAACCGCGGCCGGCGACGCCTCCCACGGCGCGCCCGGCGACGCCCCCCACCCAACAGCCGCGTCCCACGGCGCAGCCCGCGCAGCGCCCGGCGGCTACGCCCGCCGCACGCCCCGCGGTCGCCGCAGCGCACCGTGAGGGGAGCTTCGAACTGACCGGCGCGGTCGGCGGTCTGTACACCTCGGCAGGAGTGGCTGACATCACGGGCTACAACAAGTCCGGCGCCACCTTCCTCCCGGGCGTTGCGGTGCGCGCCACGTACAACTTCTCCCAGAAGCTCGGCCTCAGCGGCAACATGCCGATCGGCTTCGGGTCGGGCATCACGTTCCTCCAGCCCGCCCTCGACCTCGTGTACACGATGGACCTGAACAAGAAGTTCAGTCCACTCGCGTTCGTCGGAGTCGGCGGGACCCATACGCTCACCGCGGTCCACACGTCGGGGATCGCCCCGCACGTCGGCGTCGGATTCCGCTCGTTCCTGGGCGACCGCATGGCGTTGCGCGCCGAGGCGGGCGGGTACGTCGAGAGCTTCTCCTCTGACAACTACCGTGTCGGCTTCGGCACGTCGGGGACCTCGGTGGTCGGCACCGTCTCCGTCGGCCTGTCCTACTTCATGGGCGGCGGCCCACCGAAGGACACCGACGTGGACGGCGTCCCGGACAAGAAGGACGCCTGCGCCGCCACCCCGCGCGGCGCGACGGTTGACCTCCGCGGCTGCCCGAGCGACACCGATCGCGACGGCGTCCTGAACGGTCTCGACGCGTGCCCGAACACCCCGGCCAACACCCCGGTGGATGCACGCGGCTGCACGCGCGACACCGACAACGACGGCGTGGCCGACAACCTCGACCGCTGCGCCAACACCCCGGCCAATGCGCGTCCGGTGAATGCCACCGGCTGCCCGGTGGACAGCGACAACGACGCTGTGCCCGACTACCTCGACCGCTGCGCCAACACGGCGGCCGGCGTGCCCGTGGACGCCAACGGCTGCCCGCGCGACACCGACAACGACGGCGTGACGGACAACAACGACCGCTGCCCGAACACCTTGGCCAATGCCCGTCCCGTGGATGCCACCGGCTGCCCGGTCGACTCCGACCATGACGGCGTGGCCGACTACCTCGACCGCTGCTCGAACACTGCGCCCAATACGCAGGTCGATGCCAACGGTTGCCCGATTGCACGTGATGCCGACGCCGATGGCGTGATCGACGCCAACGATCGCTGCGCGAACACACCGGCCAACGCCCGTGTCGACGCCACCGGCTGCCCGCTCGCCGAGTTGCCGGCCGCCGGCGCCGCACTCGTGATCCGGAACATCAACTTCCGGGCGAGCACCGCCACCCTGCTCCCGACGTCCAACGCCGAGCTGGACAAGATCGCCATCGCGATCCTGGCCACACCGAACAGCCGTTGGGAAGTCGGCGGCTACACGGATAGTCGGGGCGTGCCGGCCGCGAACCAGCGTCTTTCACAGGCGCGCGCCCAAGCCGTCATGCAGTACTTGGTCAGCAAGACCGTGCCGGCCGCCAGCCTGACGGCGGTGGGTTACGGCAGCCAGCGTCCAGCTGCTCCGAACACCACGGCCGCCGGCCGCGCGCAGAATCGGCGCGTCGAGATCAAGCGGATCCAGTAGTCCCGCTGACGCGCACGTGAAGTGACGACGAGCCCCATCCCAGGGAAAAGGGGTGGGGCTCGTCGCATGTCGGCCCTCACGCTCGAGACTCCCATGCGTCGGACCCTGACCTTTCTCCTCGCTCTCTCCGCCGGATTCGCCGGCGTTGCACCGGCGCAACGCCGGCCCGTGCCCACCCCCGCCTCGGTCCTCGGATTCGCGCCCGGCACTGATCGGCGCCTCGTCGAGTGGGGACCGATCACCGACTACTTCCGGGCCCTCGATGCGGCGAGTGACCGGGTGACTGTCCGGACGCTGGGCCGCTCCACGAACGGCCTGCCGTTCATCGCCGTCTTCGTCTCCAGTGCGGCCAACATCCGGCGGCTCTCCGCCCTTCAGGAGACGCAGCGCCGGCTCGCGGACCCGCGGCTCTCGCCCGACTCCACCGCAGCGGCGCGGCTCGCCGCCCAGATACCGGCGTTCGTGCTGATCACGTCCGCTGTGCACTCCAACGAGGTCGGCGGCTTCTTCGCGCCCCTGGAGATCGCGTACCGGCTGGCCAGCGCCACGAGTCCCGAACTCCGGGCGATCCTCGACAGTACCGTCGTCATCCTCGTGCCGAACATCAATCCGGACGGTGCGAACATCGTCGCCCGCTGGTACGCGCAGACGCTCGAGACGGCGGCGGAGGGGTCATCGCCACCCGAGCTCTACAACCGCTACGTCGGGCACGACGACAATCGCGACTGGTACGCATTCACGCAGGTCGAGACCCGGCTGGTGGTGGACAGCCTATACGGCGTCTGGCACCCGCAGGTCACGATGGACATCCACCAGCAGGGGACGCTCGGCTCGCGCATCTTCGTCCCGCCGTACAAGGACCCGATCGAGCCGAACGTCGATCCGCTCATCACGCAGGGTGTCAATGCCCTCGGCACCGCGATCGCCTGGCGACTCACAGCCGAAGGCCTGACGGGCGTGTCGCTCCACGCCTCGTACGACGCGTGGACACCGGCGCGCGCTTTTCAGCACTATCACGGCGCCGTGCGGATCCTCACCGAGACGGCCAGCGCCAACCTCGCCACGCCGATCACCGTGCCCTTCGATAGTCTCCGGCCCGGAGACGACATCGACCCCAGGCAGTCCTCGTGGAACTTCGCCGCCCCGTGGCCGGGAGGCCGGTGGACGATCGGTGACATCGTCCGCTACCAGACCACCGCGGCGATGGCGATGCTCGACCACGTCGCCCGGAACCGCACGCTCTGGATCCGCACCTCACGGCGGGTCGCCGAGCGCGCCGTGCGCGGCTGGCCGGACTGGCCGGCCGCCTACGTGATTCCGGCGGCGAACCAGGAGCCTGCCGCTCTCGCGACGATGCTCGAGATCCTGCGGCACGCGCAGGTTGACGTGCACGCGGCGCTCGCGCCGTTTACCCTGGGCCGGGACCGGTTCCCGGCGGGCACCTACATCGTGCCGATGCACCAGCCGTATGCCTCGTTCGTCGCTGCGCTCTTCGAGCGGCGGCTGTACCCCGATCTCCGCCAGTATCCCGGCGGTCCGCCTGTCCGCCCCTACGACGCCACGGCACACACGCTACCGCTGCTGCTCGGCGTTCGCGTCCTCGCGGCGCAGGATTCCATCCCGGTGGCGCTCTCCGCGCTCATCGGCCCGCAGACGCCGACCTACCGCGCTGCCGGCCTGTCGGTCCCGCGCGGCGCTCGCCCGGCGGTTCGCCTCGGCCTCTATCGCTCCTACACGGCGCCGATCGACGAAGGCTGGACCCGCTGGGTGCTGGACACCTGGAGCGTGCCCTTCGAGAGCCTGATGGACTCGACTGTGCGCACCGGCAGCCTGGGCGCGCGCTTCGACGCCATCGTGCTGCCCAGCATGTCGCCGCGCGCGATCGTCGAGGGCCTCTCGGCCCGGCGCTACCTCGCTCGATTCGCCGGCGGGATCGGCCAGAGCGGCATCCAGTCGCTCCGCGACTTCGTCGAGGGCGGCGGCACCCTCATCGCCCTGGACGACGCGTGCGACTTCGCCATCGCGGCGCTCGACCTGCCGGTGACCAATACCGTCGTGAGCCTGTCGCCGCGGGAGTTCTATGTCCCTGGTAGTATCCTGCGGGTGCAGGTCGACACCTCGTTCGCGATCGCGGAGGGCATGCCCGCGCAGAGCATCGCGTGGGTGGAATCCGGCGCGGCGTTCGACGTGCGGGACCCGTCCCGCGTGCACGTGGTGGCGCGCTACCCGGCGCAGGCGAGCGATGTCTTGCTCTCCGGTTGGCTCATCGGCGCGTCGAATCTGGCGGGGAAGGCGGCCCTGCTCGAGGTTCGAGTGGGGCGGGGACGCGTCGTCCTTTTCGGCTTCCGACCCCAGTACCGGGGTCAGAGTCTCGCGACGCTGCCGTTCTTCTTCAACGCGATCCGGACCGCGGCTCGCTGACCGGCGCTACCACGTCGCGCCGACCGTAGGCCGCTCCGCCCGCACCATCAGGAGATAGTGGACGGACCAGCGCCGCCCTCCCACGGGGCGATGCGGCCCGCCAAAGCGGACGCGGCGACGGTATACGGCGAGGCGAGATACAACTGGCCGGGCCCGGACCGTCCCGGGAAGTTCCGGTTGATCGCCGAGATCGTCACGTCGTCCTTGCCGCGCGAAACGCCAGGCCCGGCATTGATGCACGCGCCGCACGAGGGTTCGATCAGGATCGCGCCCACCGAGCGGAATACCTCGTGGTAGCCCCGTGCCTCGCAGTACCGGAACACCTCCTGTGAGCCACACTGGATATAGCAGCGCACCCCTTCGGGGACACGCGCGCCGCGGGCGAGCCCCTCCCGAAACACGCGGGCGTACATGTCCATGTCCTCCTTCTTGCCCGCTGTGCACGACCCCGCGTAGGCGATGTCCACGCGCACCTCTCGGCCCAGTTCATCGATGAACAGCCCGTTCCCGGGATCACCCGGCAAGGCGACCATCGGTCTGAGCGTCGAGGCGTCGATCTCGATCACGTGCACAAACTCGGCGCCGGGGTCGGACTGCAGACCCTCGCACAGCCGCTCCGCCTCCACACGGGACATCCCGCGCTGCACCACGAGGTACTCCACCGTGCGCGCGTCCGGCGCGATGATGCCGGTGAACGCGCCCACCTCGGCGGCCATGTTCGTCATCGTGGCGCGCTCGTCGACGCTGAGCGCCTCCACTGCCTCGCCGCAGTACTCCACCACCTGGCCGATGGCGTGACCATCCTTCACGTACGGCTGCCGCAGGATCTGCAACATGAAGTCCTTCGCCGTGACGTTCTCCGGCTTTCGGCCGCGCACCACGACCCTAAAGGACTTCGGCACCTGCAGCCGCACGTCGCGCGTGATCCAGCTGTTGAAGATCGCCGTCGTGCCCACGCCGAACGCCACGCACCCCACCGCGCCGGCGTGGGGCGTGTGCGAGTCACTTCCGATGATGATCTGTCCCGGCAGCGCATGCGCCTCGAGGATCTTCGAGTGGCAGATCGCCTCCGAGCCGGCCGCCACCGCATCCTGCAGGTTCGTGCGCTTCTCGTCTTGCCCGTAAAGCCGGACACCCTTGGCCCGCGCGAACTCGCGTTGCTTCCGCTCGAGCTGCATCGCGACGTCCAACAACCCCATCGCGACGTGCTCGGGTCGCATCACCTGGTCCAGGAAGGTCAGGTGATCCCGGAAGAAGAAGATCGAGTCCGGGTCGTTCAGCGGCTCGTCCTGTCCGACCAACTGCTCGTGGAAGATCGCCGACATCGGTGTGACGTACTCGTGACTGAACCGGATGTCGGTCGTCACAAAGCCCTCGTCGCCCGGCTGCACGGCGGGCACCCCGACGCGGCCGCTCCCCGCGTCCACCACCCAGTGCCGCGCAAAGATCTTCTCGGCGATCGTCATCGGCCGCGCCCGCGTGGCGAGGGCGGGGACGGTCACCTTGCCCTGCAGCCGCGCGACGTTGTAGGTGAAGAGGCCGCCGAACTCGATGATGTCGCGCGTGATCTGCCCTTCCCCGTCCGTGAAGACGCTGAGCGGGATCGGTTCTCCTGTCTTGAGCCGCTCCAGGATGGAGAAGTCGGTCGTCGTGAGCACGCCGAGGTTCTGGCAGTTCTCGCGATAGATCCGCTCGATGCTCTCGCCCACCACGAGCCGAATACCGGCACACATCTCGGCGTAGGGCGACTGCTCGCGGGACGAGCCCTTCCCGCGCCGCTTGCCCGCGACCGAGGCCACGAACCCGCCGCGCTTGACGGTGCCGCGCTCGATGGGAAACCGGTCGCCCGCCTTGAGTCCGAGGTACGGGAACTCCCCGAGGGTCTCGTCGAAGTAGTAGCAGATGTACGCCGGCGTGATTTCGTCGGTCGAGATGTTGTCGCGCAACTTCATCGCCGGAGACCAGTCCAGGTCCTCGCCGTCCAACTGGCGCGACAGTAGATCCGGGTCTTCGGTGAGGAACAGCACCCGGCCGGCGAACACGACCCGGTCGGGCCGACGCACGACCGATCGCGAGAGCAAGTTGTGGGTCATGAACTGAAATCTGCCCGCTGCCAGCATGGACGGGCAAGCATTGCGGAGCGCCCGAAGCCACCGTAAGCTGCCGGCCGTGCGCACGTTGCTCGTCCTTTTCGCGGCCCTGCTCTCGACGGCCGGCCCCGGCATGGCCCAGGGCACGTACCACCTCGAGCTCCTCGACACGGCGGTGCTCGCCTCGCGCCGGATCACGGAGAGTTCCGGCGTGGTGCCTAGCGCGCTGGCCCCCGGTGTCTACTGGACACACAACGACTCCCGCGACGGGCCTTACCTGTACGCCACCGACTCGACCGGTCGGGACCTCGGTGCCGTCCGCGTTGTTGGAGCCGGTGCCCGCGACTGGGAGGACATCACGGCGGGGAGTTGTCTCGTCGCCCCTGGGCGCTGTTTGTACGTGGGCGACATGGGCGACAACAAACGCCAGCGGCGGTCTATCGTCGTCTACCGCCTGCGTGAGCCCGCACCGCCCCGCAGCCCGGCCGATACGCTCCGGGTGGTTCCGCTGCTCGATTCCATCGTCCTCGCCTACCCGGACAGGGCGCACGACGCAGAGGCCCTCGCCGTCACGCGGGCCGGCGAACTGCTCCTCGTCACGAAGGACCGCGGCGGACCCGCCATCCTCTTCCGCGCCTCCGCGGCGCGCGGCGACGCCCCTCGCCTGCTTCGAAGGATCGGGGCGCTGGCGATGCGGACCGGCCTGCTGACAGGTCGCCTGGCTACAGGTGCCGCGCTCTCCCCAGACGACGCGCTCCTCGCCGTCCGCACCTACGTCAGCATTCACCTCTTCCGCCTCTCCGGAGACTCTACTTTCCTGCCGCTGACCGGCGCGTCCGGTATGACCATTCCTGTCGTCGAGGCCCAAGGGGAGGCGGTGGCCTTCGACGGCCCCGACCGCCTGGTTCTTACCTCCGAGCGCGGGACCTCGCACCACGCACTGCTCACCAGGCTGCGCCTTGTGCGCACCGGGCCCTGAGCGGCAGTGGCGCACCGGATGAAGCCGAATGTCCGCGTCATCGGTGCCGCCCTTCTCTGCGGTACCGCCCTCCTCGCGCTGTCCTCGACCGACGGACACGAGGCAACCCCCTCGCTGCGGGCACGTGCGGTCTCGATTGGCGATCTTCGCCTGCGCTTCGTGCGGGCGGGAACGGGAACTCCTGTCATCCTTCTGCACGGCTACGGCGAGTCGCTGCTCGCGTGGGAGGGAGTCTTCGATCGGTTGGCTCGCGATGCCGACGTGATCGCCCTGGACCTCCCTGGATTCGGTCTTTCCAGCAAGCCAGCCTCCGGCTACACCGCGGACTCCATGGCCACTGTGGTTTCTGCGTTCCTCGACCGGCTGGATCTTCGGCGGGTCGTGCTGGTCGGGCACTCCCTTGGCGGCGTGGTCGCCACGGCGATGGCTGTTCGCGACCCGTCGCGGGTGTTCGGCCTGGCGCTGGTTGATCCGGCCCTGATCACTCCGTGGGCGCTCGCCGAGACGTCAGACTCTTCCCGCACGGGCGCATCCGTGCGTCGGGTGATCGCCGAGTACGAACTGCTCCGCGGTAGGTTCAGTGGCGTGCACGATGGGAACTGGATGGTCGAGGACAGCGACGCCACGGCGTATCAACCTTCCAGTGACCCGGCCTACGCCATCGCCCTCTCCGCCGTCCTGCGGGAATTCGACTTTGCGTTCCTCACTCCGGAAGGGGCGCGCCGGCTCACTATGCCCGTCAAGCTGATCTGGGGCGCCCTGGATCCCGTGATCCCGGTGCAAACCGGTTACGCTTTGGCCAGAAGGCTGCCCGATGCCACGCTCGTGGTGTTGCCTCGGGCTTGGCACAGGCCGCAAACCGAGCGACCAACTGAGGTTGCCCATGTTCTCACAGCGTTCGTGAGAGCGGTTGGCCGCGGTTCCGTCGAGTCTGGCCACTAGCAGAGGTCGCCCGCTCCACATAAGTTTGTGCCCTGTAAGACTCTGACTGTTCCCTTACTGCCTCGGAGGCGCGGTTTGGCCGAGCTCCCCACGAGCGTCCGGGTTCCACGATCCTGGCTGCTGCAGCACGCCTGCCCGGGCATCCGATACCGAACGCTGACCGAGATCTTTCCTGGTTCCGACCCATTCCTGGCCGAGTCACTGCTGGCAGACCTGGAGAACGTCGCCTCAGGCCGGCAGGTCGTGAAGAAGCAGAAGGACTCGGGTATGTGGGGCGGGAACCTTCTCGGCGTCTCGCCCAACAAGGCCACCGGGATCAAGGACGTCGGCACATATCATCAGTATCTGCGCCTCGTCGAGCTTGGATGGGGTCGCGAGAGTCGACCGCTGAAGCTCGGAAGCCGCTTGCTGTTCAGGCTTCTGTCGCGCGATCCGGACCCCAAACTTCTGTTCGAGTACGCCAAGTACGATGCGGCGGAACCCGGCACCGAACCTTGGGTCCGTGAGTTGATTCGCGAGGCCGCCGCGGCGGCGCTCGCCCGCTCGGGGTTCGGCGACGATCCGCGCGTGCGTGGCGCCGCACACGCATCGGCGAATCAGGTCTCTGCGTTCCTCAGGAGCGAACTCGCCGCGCAGCCGCTGGTCAAGAGCGGCAGCGCTTGGGTCCTTGGTCCGCAGGCCACTCCGCCCACCATCTTCTCCGTAGCTCTGCTCGCCCACCTGCCGGCCGTCCAGCGCGAGCGGGCTGGGCTCGTCGAACGACTCGGCGCTTACCTTGCCCAGCCCGCCGCCAAGAAGGTCTTTGGAGTCTTGTGCGGCAAGAGAGTGCTCAAGCAGACGTTCGTCCTCGTCGGCGACCCGATCAAGGTATCGGCCGCAGGGCAGGCCGAGGACCTTCCGTTCGCGCTCTATTGGATGGAGTTGCTCGCGCGACTCGGAGCCCTCCACCACTCGACGAGCGCGCCCAAGGTCTGGGCTCGACTCGCCAAGGACTGCGACGAGGATGGTATCTGGCGACCGCGGAACCTCCGATCGCTCCCCAAGCGGATCCTCCCGTGGTCGTATCACTCCTTCCCGCTGGAAGGAGATACGAAGGTGGCGGAGGCACGCCAGGCCGACGTGACGTTCCGGATGGCCCTCATCGCGCGACTCGCTGGATGGGAGATTTCCGCCACATAGCTCACTCAAGACCTTGACTCTTTGCGACGTAGTAGTATTTAGTACTACTATGTCACTCGAGCCTTTCGGCTTCACTCGAACTCAGGACATCGTCTTCTGGGCACTGGCTCGGCGCGGAAGCGCGACGGGCTACGCCATCGCCCGCGATATCGGGATCGCGCGGGCGAACGTCTATCACGCGCTCGAGGTGCTCGCGAATCGTGGACTGGCCTCATCGAGCGGGAGCCGTCCATCCCGGTACCAGGCCGCCGCCGCCGAGGCCACGCTGGCGCTGCTGGCGGGCGGCGTACGGCACGAACTGGCGGATCTAGCGCTGAAGCTGGGCATCGAAGCGGACGGGGCTCAGCCGACTTCGCAGGCGAGCGCCGAGCGGGGCGAGTTACGGAGCCGTATCGAGGTGGTCGGCGAAGTTTCGCACTGCATCGCCGCCGCCGCCCTCGAGGTACTGGCGGTCGTGGGCCCGTGGGTGCCGGAGTTGTTGCCGGCCCTCACCGAAGCGCGGCGGCGCGGTGTTGCCGTGCGGGTCGTCTCGCTCGGGCTCCCGGCGCCGGAGGGCGCCATCATACGAGACGTGCCTCGGACCGAACTGGCGGCGTATTGGGGAGGCCTGCCGGTCGCGGTGGTCGGCGATCGCCGCCGTGCCGTCTGCGGGATCTTGGCGCCTGATGGCGTGCGGGGTATCGCCACGTCGAACCCCGGCATCGTGCCGTTCCTGCGCCATCTCCTTCGCCGCGAACTCGCCACTGCGGCGGCGCCGCGCGTATCTTGAGTACCGACTCCGCAGCAGAGGCGAGCATGGAGGACGACGCGCCGGATCCCCTCGAAACCGCGATGCGGGCCCTTCGCGTGGAATACCTCTACGAGGCGCCGGAGCGGGTCCGCGAACTATCTGCTGCTCTCGGCCGCCTGCGCACCGGCGACACCTCGGCATTCGAGGACCTCGAGCGCTACTTCCACCGTCTGGCAGGATCGGGCGGTTCCTACGGCTTCCCTGAGATCACCGAGCGCGGCCGCACGGCGGAGCACGTGGTCATCCGACTGGCCGGCGCGGCGCGGACGCTGCAGCGCGAGGACTTCGCGATCCTCGAAGAGCACGTCCTCAACGTCGCCCGAGTGTTCCAGACGGCCCAGCGCGAGTTCGACGCGGAGGCGCCGCCGACTTGATCCACCATGGAGCATCCGACATGATCCGACGTTTGGCCCTCGCGTTCGCCGCGTGCACGCTCGCCGCCGCCGCCGTGGCACAGCAACCGGTCGATTCCGCCTACACGCGGCAGATCCGCGCGTCCACGTCGGAACCGCGCTTCAACACGGATCTCACGGACTACCTGCCAGCCGACCCGCGCATCCCGACGCCGCTGGCGGTGCTCGGGTACGTCCCGGGCACTGTCGGGCGCCTGAGCCGCGTGGCGGACATCAACCGCTACTTCCGCGCGCTGGCCGCCGCGTCGCCGCGCGTCCACATCTTCTCGATCGGGATGTCCGACGAGGGGCGGGAGATGATCGCGGCCGCCTTCGCGGACTCGGCGACGATTGCCAACCTCGACACCTACCGCGAGATCACGCGCCGCCTCGCCGACCCGCGCGGTCTCTCGGAGCAGGAGGCCCGCGCGCTGATCGGACGCGGCAAGCCCATCTACTACGTGACGGGTTCCATCCACTCGCCGGAGACCGGTTCGCCCGAGATGTTGATGGAACTCGCCTACCGCCTCGTCGTGGACGAAGGCGCGATGTACCGCAACATCCGCGAACACGAGGTCGTGCTCATCACGCCGGTGCTGGAGGTGGACGGCCGGGACCGGATGGTGGACGTCTACAACTACGGCCGCGCCCACCGCGGCGTGCGGCCGCCGCTCGTCTACTGGGGCAAGTACACCGCGCACGACAACAACCGCGACGGCATGGTGATCTCGCAAGTGCTGTCCCGCAACATTCTGGCGTCGTACTTCCAGTGGCACCCCACGGTCCTGCACGACCTGCACGAGTCGGTGCCGTTCCTGTACACCTCGACGGGCACGGGACCGTACAACCGCGCGATTGACGCCATCACCGTCGACGAGTGGTATACGTTGGCGATGCAGGAGGTCACCGAACTCACCAAGCGTGGGCTCCCGGGCGTCTGGACGCACGGCTTCTACGACGGGTGGACGCCGAACTACATCATGTTCATCGCGAACCTGCGGAATAGCATCGGCAGGTTCTATGAGACCTACACGTCGTTCGGCGCCGAGTGCGACACCGCGCGCGTCGGGCCGGCACAGACCAGCATCGAGTGGTACCGGGCCAACCCGCCGCTCAATGGCGTCCGCTGGTGCATCCGGAACAACATCAACTACCAGCAGTCGGGCGTGCTCGTCGCCTTGGACTACGTCGCCAGCAACGGCCCGCGATTCCTCGAGAATTTCTGGATCAAGTCGCGGCGCTCGGTCGAGCACGGGCGGCACGGGGCGCCGTATGCTTGGGTCATCCCCGCCGGCCAAGCCCGCCGGCTCGAGGCGGCGGAGTTGGTCAACCTGTTTCGCCTACAGGGCATTGAGGTGCACCGCGCCGAGGCCCCCTTCGCGGCCGGCGCCGTGCAGGTCGCCGCGGGCGACTACGTGGTCCGGATGGACCAGCCGTACGGCCCACTGGCTGACAACATCCTCGGCATCCAGACGTACCGCCCGACGGACCCCACTCCCTACGACGACACGGGCTGGACACTGGGCGCACTCCGCAACGTCGTCACTCAGCCGGTCGCGGATTCGAGCGTCCTAACGCGACCGATG
>Ga0315275_10001318_pt1 | contig 21696 bp, 22 predicted proteins | sample YL17G03_0_MG_FD_205557 | JGI IMG/M metagenome (GOLD analysis project Ga0315275, IMG submission 205557) | Sediment microbial communities from Yellowstone Lake, YNP, Wyoming, USA - YL17G03_0 | ecosystem: Environmental > Aquatic > Freshwater > Lake > Sediment | place: USA: Wyoming | collected...
GGTGGCCAGGGCGGTCACAACTTTGTTTCGACCATCAACGAGGGGATTGCAGGATTCTTCGGCATGATTGATGCGATAATTATCATTTTCTTCACGCTGCTTCCCCTCATCATCGCTGGTGGTGCCGTGTATGGGATCTACCGATGGAAAAAAGGTTCAAAACCTGAAAAAAAGTCTGAATTACCTGAAAAAAAATAATTTTTGGTAGTTTCCCTCATATTGACTGGTTTTAAGAAACGCAGGCAGTAAAAGTTTTGCAAAAATCTCTCCTCCGGGAATATTGGGTGATCAGTAATACGGATCGGGAAGGGTTAATCGTGCAGCATTGCTGTCTGCTCGAATCGTTGTTTCTACGGTGTGGCGCTTGCAACCGTTGTCGATGATACCGTCACGTTACCGGTTTTCTGGGCTGCCGGGGTATTTGTTGCCGAGGTTATTACCGCAGCTGCACCTGCGCTGACCTGAGGGGGCTTCGCAACACCCGTCGCAGTATCTACTGAGAGCGTGACCTTTCCGAACCCGGCAGTAGTGTTCCCTGAAGTGAGTACCTTGCCATTCTTGAGAATCTCTACAACGAGAGGCTGTTTTGTTGAACTGTCGAGTTTTTCAAATGAGGCTTCTACGGTGCCAGTCGCATTCTCGACAGGATAGTACCTGTCACCGGAATTTGTCAGCGTCTTTACGTCAGATGAAATACCATAGGATCCCTTCCAGCCTCCGAGATACTTAATGTGAACGTAAACACCATCGACAGGTACTGTAACCACCGGGGTTACGACAGGTTTAATGGTAGTACCTGAAGATATGAGAGTTGTTGCAATAGGTGTCGGCGAAGTACTGGTATTGGGTGCAATCGATCCCCCTTTTGCTATCAACGGGTAAATAAAAAATCCTCCTACAATCGCGGCAATGATGAGGAGCACTATAACGATAGCATATACTGTTTTGCTGCCGGGCATGATGCTGAAACCACGGGGGCTCCGTGGGGCAGGGGGTTTTCCCGCCGGTGGATTGAATTCGGTGACTTGTGGGGTGGTGATAACAGGCGTTTCCAGCCGTGGTTCCTCGTCAATTTGGGGAGTAATTGAATCTGACTCTGAAACAGCTGTCTCCTGGGGCGGTTCGGATGCAACAGGCTCTTCGGGAGCTTCCGGTTGATGTGAAAATTCCTGAATGGCTGACTGAATCTCTGCCGTTGAAAGATCAATAATCGGTTCTGCCGGGCTTTCAGCCGGACCTGGCGGGGGAGTGGTTCGTGCAGCTGCTACTTGTTTGGACGGTTGCGGTACTTTTTCATTTCTTGCAAAAGCTGTCCTGCTGCCGGGAACAACTATCGGGGATCCGCAACGGTTGCAGAAACCCGATCCCTCCGGCACACGGTTCCCGCACCGTGAACAATAGGTACCCAAACCTGAAACCGGCATATCGGACCCTTTTACCTCGCCCGGTGAAGGAGCCGGTGGCCGGGTCGTTTCAGAAATTTTAACCGTCGGAGGTACTTCCGTCTCTTTCTTTGTAGTGATTTTCATTCCAGGGATCGCTTTCTGTGATTCCGGTGAAATGATCTCAATACGGGGCGATACCGTGCGCTCCTGTTTTCTGGGAGATGGTCCGCGTCCCGGAATGACTTTTCGAATGACCTGCTCGAATGACGACGATACATTCTCTTTCAACGCCTTCGCCCACGCGTCACGTTCCCTGATCCTGTTCCCCCCGGTCTGGCGGGAGAATGTGAGGATCATCTGGCGCATTTCACCGGATTTTGCCACGACAGACAATGTTATAATCTGGTCCCGTATCGCATTCTCGCCCGCTTCAACATCTTTAATCGTCACAAGGGGAATCTCTTTTTGTGGCAGGAGGTTTTTTGCCCTATCGACCAGGATGATCCGCTTGTTTGTAAGAGTACCTTCAAACGGAATCGATTTGACAAATATCCCCTGTGTCCGTAAGATGACAGACTCATCACTGCGTAGTTCTGGATCGGACATGATACCCCTCAGTAGCAGATACTTCTGTAGAAATTAGTAGGTCAAGCGAGAAAAAGATTTGTTAAAAAGATATTATCTGAAGTGTGAAAAGATGCTGACAGGGTCGGATTCGGGGCGGCATTTTTCTACCGATGGAATAAACACAAGGGGAATATCGTGCATATGTTTTATTTGAGGGAGCTGCTCCAGGATTTCCTGATCAACGGGTATTGTTCCCTGGTGCGGTGATTCATTATTTTTCTGCGATGATTCTGATACTTACGCATCTGCCCGGCACTATTCTGATGCAGATAATGACACCGGCAACATATTAAATCCGGTATGCAATGGAGTACGATATGCAAAAATGGTGCGTGATATTTGTTCTGCTGCTTATTTTTTTTGTATGTTCTGCCGGATGTTCGTCCCCACTCCCGGCCCAACCTGCGCCAATTCCGACACCGACCCCGGTGATTACACCTGCACCTGAGAGCAGAACTGTCACCGTTCCTCCATCTGACATGGCACTCCAGTTGTCAGATATGAACTCGGATTATATTATCAAAGACCGATCGGTTATGATCTCTCCGGAAGTAACCCAGCTCACGCGTGATCTTGGCTGGCGACAGGGGTATTTTGTCCAGTTCTATCGCCTTAATAAGGATAAAGATGATCAGACCTTTGTCCGGCAGTCCGTCAATATTTTCCCGCTTGAAAATATGAACAAAGTATTCACCATCGAAAAAGAGGACATGAAATCCCGATCCAATGGTTCAGGCGCATTCTACGAAATTCCGTTCCCGACGATTGGCGATATGAGCATCGCATTTCGGGGATCTGATGACAATGATCCTTATGATTTCGTGGTATATTCAGTCCTGTTTACAAAAAAGAACGTATATGAGAAAATCACCATGACAGGCACGACTACTGATTATGAAACAATAAAGGACATTGCGCAAAGAGCAGCAGAAAAGATTCGTTGATATGTTCTGAAACATGAAATGACCAGATCCGGGTGATGGTTTTAAGCGAGGGATGGAACTTCTGGCACATTTACGGGAAGCTACAGGGAATAAAGTCACATTGATTCAAGACATACGATGCAAATGATCACCAAGCTATGATCCTTCGCAACACTAACTTATGGGTGAATTCTGATGGTTTTTGTCTGCAGGCAATGTGGAACGTGCTGCATGTATATGGGTGACTATATCGTGATAGATCATATGATCGGCCCGTTCGAATTTGCATGCGAGTCGGTTTCGACAGGTACACCATTCACCGTCCGGGTAGATGATGACAAGAGAGACATCTTTTCAGATCGCACATATCCGGATCAACACCCCGCCGCCTGCAGGTTCCTCCGCCCGAATGGAAATCTCATTCAATGCACTATTCACACGGATAGTCCGCCGCAATGCAAATTCTACCGTTGTGTAGTTATGCGGATTTTTAATGAAAAGAGAGAGATTATCGGGACCGTGACGGGTAATCTTTCACTTCATTCTGAGGATCCCCGGTTAAGGAGCATCTGGGAAGAGGCATGGCAAAAAATTCCGGAGACAGATCCTGACTCAGAAGTCAGGATTCAGGTTTTTCTGGAAGATCGAGGCTACCGGATCACATAATCCCAAAATGCGGACTCAGCAGAATTGGCCGATTGGGATTGTCATCGAAAACGATATTTAAGTAAAATTCCTGAATTATTCAATAATAAAAAAAACGAGTGAACGCCCAGGTCGGAATTCGAATCCGAGTCGTTTGCGTGACAGGCAAACATGATGGGCCACTACACTACCTGGGCTCGCTTTTAAACAAATGTCCCGCCTCCCGGATTCGAACCGGGGACATCGCGGTAGCCGCGCAGTTACCGATACCGGTAAACCATACTACAGCCGCGCACTCTACCGAGCTGAGTTAAGGCGGGGCACTGCGCTATAAATGTAGGGATAGTCTGGTATTAAACGTATCGTTAAAGAATGAGGTAAAAAGGTAAAAATTGCCTGATTTTTGGAAATTATGGTATTATTTAAATAATCCGCATACCCATTAAGATCTATGACTGCTCGCAAGGATGTTGCGGGGGATCGTCTTCTTCACAGATAGCTATGCTCATGAAGAAGTGACTGTTTTTGACACTACGCTCCGGGATGGTGAACAAACCCCGGGGATTGCATTCACCTTTGAACAGAAACTCGAGATCGCACGTCAGCTCTCCGCTATCGGCGTCCATGTAATCGAAGCAGGATTTCCCGCCTCTTCAAAAGCCGAGAATGAGACGGTGACCGCTATTAAAAAGCTCGGTCTTGAAGCGAAGATCTGCGGGCTCGCCCGTTCAGTAAAAGCTGACGTGGATGCATGCCTTGATTGCGATGTGGACATGGTACATGTTTTTATTCCGACGTCCGATATCCAGCGGATAAATACGATCAACAAGAGCCGGGAGGAAGTACTCGAAATAACAGATGAAATTATCCACTATATCCGCGAACACACCAACCGGTGTATGTTCTCGGCTATGGATGCAACACGGACGGATTGGGATTATCTTATTCAAGTATTCAGGACTGCAGCAAATGCCGGTGCAACGATTATTAATGTGCCTGATACCGTTGGTGTCATCTCTCCCTCGGGTATGAAGACACTGGTCACCCGGATCGCACGGGAGGTCGACTGTCCTATTGATGTACACTGTCACAATGACTTTGGACTCGCGGTCGCGAACACGATAGCGGCAGTGGAGGCCGGCGCATCACAGGTGCAGGTTACTGTCAACGGGCTGGGTGAACGGGCGGGCAACGCCGACCTTGCGCAGACCGTGATGATCATGGAATCGATGTACCGGATTAATACCGGAATCAAAAAAGAGCGACTTGTCGAGACATCCCGCCTTATTTCCCGGTTCAGCGGTATTGGCATCCCTCCCACCCAACCGGTCGTTGGTGAGAATGCCTTTTCTCACGAGAGTGGTATCCACTCGCACGGCGTCATCAAGAATACCGCAACATTTGAACCTGGGATTATGACACCCGAAATGGTCGGGCATCGCAGGCGATTAACCCTCGGAAAACATGTCGGGAGGCATGCGGTTCGCCAGATGCTCACCGATGTCCACGTTGAGCCCAACGATACCCAGCTGGACATGATTGTCGAAAAGGTCAAGTCAATCGCAAGTAAGGGCAAACGGGTAACAGATGCCGATCTGTACGAAATCGCTGAGAGTACTATGGGTATCGAGCTCAATCATAAGATGTTTGACCTGCAGGATATCGCAATCATGACGGGCAACCATATGATCCCGACTGCAAGCGTGAAGGCGATGGTTCACGGAAAGGAGCATATTTTCTCGAGCGTCGGCAATGGACCAGTCGACGCAGCACTCAATGCCATCTTCGGTATCGTCCCTGCGAGAATCCAGCTCAAGGAGTTCAATATTGAGGCAATAGCCGGTGGATCGGATGCGATGTGCCATGTGACAATTGCAGTTGAGGATGAACATGGTCACATTTTCGATGCGAGCGGGAGCGGTGACGATATCGTTCTCGCTTCTGTAGAAGCGCTCGTGAATGCAATTAACCTGACCAGCCGGACATAAAAAGGTGGAGTAAACTACCAGTTCAGCACCTCATTTTAACGTTCCAGGGGGCTTCGCCTTCGGCTTGCCCCCGCCACTTTGGCGCCCCCACGTGCGATAACACCAGAACAGGTAATACCACACTATCGCAAGGCGCAGAGGTGGGTAAAGGGAGGGGACAGGCACTGTCCCCTTCTTTATGGATTATGAAAAGTTCTCAGTATTGACAAATAACTATTGATTTCTGAACTTACCATAATTCCACAGCCACATCACTTTTTTCAATTACAATTTTGACACGAATTTTTGGCATTATTCACTTCGTAAATACTTCTTTAATTCTGGTGTTAAAATGGCATATTACCCTAAAAAAATATTCGATTTTTTAAAACCGTTATGCAGTTCAGAACAAACAGAATGGTACAGGTATGTATCCATAAAACATGGTACAAACCGAAGATTCCGGAAGAATTTATTAATTAAGTGGAATTGTTACCTGGCCGGTGTAATCTGTAGAGCCTTGATAAATGATTGATCTGTGCCTGTTGCCAGCATTCTTTCATAGCGGAGGGGATTCTCCTGAGGATGACGCCGGTTAAGATACGTAGCAGTGGGTCATAACATCCGAAACAGCGGTCCAATCAATGTATCAGGAAATCTGTCCCGGAATCCTCACGGTTCATATTTTGATTCATACTTGTGTACCGGATTTTTGAACCGAAAAAAGGGAGTCCTTTAGTAAAAAAACGTGAGAGAACGGGTGATTGAATAAATAGAGAATAATTACGCTGCAGTCGGGGTACCTTTACCCTCGAGTGCTGCTTTAATCTGTGCCTGGAGCTGCTCAAATTTTCCCTGCATCATCTTCTCCTGCTTTTCCAATGATTTGATGCGCAGCTCGAGCGTCTCAACCTTCCCGGTGAGTTTTGCGTTAACTACCTCCTTTTTCTTCTGCATCATCACGGTTCCAACGCTCATGTACATAACAGCATCGTCAGCCGCATCACTGATCTCTTCCTGGGCACGCTTTGCCTCACGCACTGCCATCTCATACTGGGCTTTTTGGGAAAGAATAGTCTGTAACTGTTGCTGTATCTGCTGGAGCATGCCCAGCTGGTTCTGAACTTTTGGTGAAAGATTGTTCATGATTGTATCTCCTGTTATTGTATCGGTTCCAATTGATAAAAAGGGTTATTCCAAAAGTCGGGTTGCTTTTGGCATGTTTCATACTTGTACATGTTTTTCGCACTGACATTTCGATGACAGAGGATTACGTAATATCCTGCATCTCATCGGCCACGCTGACGAGCCGGAGAAACATGTTAAGCGCTGCCCGAAGCGCTGCGATATCCTGTGCTTCTATGGTAAGCACAAGTGTTTCCGGCCCTTCAAGCCGGCACCGGGTTTGTGAGCGGGGATTGACCTCATCGCAAAGTTCCGGGGCCAGTGCACAGAGAATCTTCTGAGCATGAGATGTCGAAAACCGGAACGTTGTCTCGTGAAGCGCCACAGGATTACCTCGCACATGAATATACACAAAAAAGATGATAAAAATAGTTATTTTGCAGGCATGTTTGCCAGAAAAAATAGTTAACGGGCTTTCATCTCTTTGATTGCAGAGCCGCGCTCTTTGAAGAGAATGCGGTGTCCGCAGTATGGACACCGGACATTGACGTCAATCTCAACTTTCTGCTTGCACCGTGCACATTTGTATGTACTTGCCATATCCGGTCCAGAATTATCCTTTTATCTGCTCCAGAGTCCGGTCGATTGCACGCTGGGCTATCTTCATAGCCGGTGTCTGCGGCTGGTATGCCCCTCCGGCAAACTTATAACCACATTTTCGGCATTCCCAAATCCCTGTACCCCTGCGCTGAACTGACTGCATGTCACATTTCGGGCAGCGGTGGAGGGCACCTGAAATTGCTTCGATATCTGCTACTCTCTTGCGCACAAATCTTCCATACCGGCAGCCGAAACGTCCTGAACTGCCGGTTACTTTTCCTTTTGCTTTATGAGTCGAGCTTGCCATTATGCATACCCACCGATCTGTCTTCTTTTATTTGTCCTCGTGATTAATATACTTGCTTGAGGATTTTTACCTGTCCTTCTCCTTTCGAGAGCTTGTTGATAAGATCATAAAATTCTCCCTGGATACCGGCAGGAATGCGAACCACGCAGACCCATGAACCATCCTTCTGCCATTCGTCCTTCTCCATCGTGGATCCGGCAGATATATCCCCATATGCTTTTGCAGCAAAATCCGCCGGAATCCGAATCGCCAGCCGTAATTCTTCAAACCTGATAGGAAGAAGCGGTCGCAGCGCCTTGACCGTTTCTTTGACCAGTTCATCCAGGTGTTTGAAGGGATCGATATTCACCCTGGCTTCTTCCATTGCCATTTCTATCCGCTGAGGGGGGTGCGGGTGGCCGGTCTGCGGGTTTACGGCATTCCTTGCGATAAAGGTTATTACCTGTCTGCGCTTTTCTTCGATCATATGTTTGCGCTGTTCAGCTGTGAGATGGATCTCTCCTTTTTCAATAATACGGCGGGCAACAGCATCAAAGTCAGTAGTATGGAATACTTTTTCAAGTGATTCATCTGATGCCCGGGTTCCCCGTGAAGCGTTGCCAAAGATATTTAATGCTGCAACTACATCTTCGATGTCAACTTTCTGGCCCTGCCTGACCAGGGCTGCCTGATTCGGGTCAACGAGAATCTCAAAGCGTTCCCCGTAACTCTCAAGACGGGCTACCACTGCCTTATCGAGTGGGATCATGGAAGGTCACTGCTTGAATTGTCCGACAAATGAAGCTACTTCTTCTTTGCTCATTTTACGGAATACCGGGTCCTGACGACCGATAACACCGATCTCGACCGTGTCAACATCGAATTTGCCCTCAGTGGCGGAATGGAGTGCTTTGAGCCCAAGGAGAATTACGTCTTTAACCTCAGATTCAGGATTATATTCCTCTTCAAAGACCTTCATCGCTGCGGGGCGCCCGATACCAATGCCGGTTGCTTTGTATTCCAGGAGGGTTCCCGAAGGATCGGTTTCGAAAAGTCGGCACTCCCCATCACTGACACCTGCGATGAGCAGCGCCGTCCCATAGGGGCGGATGCCCCCGTATTGTGTGAGAGTCTGCATATGGTCACAGAGTTTTTTTGCGAGAGCTTCAACTTCTATCGGCTCATCGTAGGACACGCGATTTATCTGGCATTCTATTCTGGCCCGGTCCACGAGTGCCCGTGCATCTCCAACAAGCCCGGAGGACGCGACACCGATATGTGCATCGATTTTGAAAATTTTCTCGATGGACGAAGCTTCGAGTAGTTTCGAGCTCACACGTTTATCGACTATCAGGACGACACCGTCCTTTGCCTTGATGCCCACTGCGGTTGTCCCGCGCTTTACTGCTTCACGGGCATACTCAACCTGGTAGAGCCTGCCGTCCGGTGAAAAGACCGTAATCGCCCTGTCGTATCCCATCTGATATTGTGGTTGCATTATAATTCCTCCAGATCTTCTTTTGTTAAGAACAATCGGTTTGTATTTTTAAATCCCTTTTCAATCACATCAACCTTCTGCCCGTAACAATAGAGTATCTGGAATAGTTTTTCCCCGACCATGAATTCGTGCTGAGATGCCGGTTCCGTATCAGGATTCTGCAGTCTTTTAATCTTTTCGCGCAATGTATCGATTGTTCCCGAAGCCGCAACGATGCGCAGGGCAATGGGGTTATCGCGACAGCACGTGATCGTTGAAAGAGCAATCGAGAGTTCCCGCTCTGTTCCACGACGGCACCGGATGATCACATACTGTCCTTCAGACGCAATAACTGCCGGCATGATTACTGCAGCTGTCATGTCGCCCCACAGTGAGGTTGTCGCGTCACAAACCGCGTAATACAGATCTTTTCGATCGATAATCGTCCCAAACGGTTCGACGGATACTAACATGTAACGACGTTTCTCGCGCAATGTCGGAGGGCGGGCACCCATCAGATCACCTTCACTGCCGGATTTGGAGAGGTGGTAACTGTGTCGATTCCTGTAAATGCCTTTTCAACATCAGGAGCATCCATATCAAGCAGGGAACAGAGCCCTGAGATCTCGCGGACTGCACGCATTTCCAGAATCGAACGTGCATGTGACGAGAGGGTAATCGGGAACTCAAACCGCCGTTCAAGGAGCAGGATATCACGGTACCTGTGTATGGCACGCTGGCGTAGAACACCCCTCCCGGATATAAGAGGAGACAGATCAATATCGACTGCGACACGGTTATCAGCAGCCATCTTTGCAGTGACATGGTCAAACGCGGTTTTATCTGCGGATTGAATGCCTCGGAGGATGTGGACGCCCTTAACGCCTGTTACCGATCTGTTGAACCCATTATCACCGGCCTGCACGGATACAACTGCATTACTATTCCTCTCCTGCCTGACCCGGGTGATGAGATCTTTCATCGTAATATCCCGGATGAGGACGCCATTCGATATTTCAATGCCATAATGCCCGCCGGAAGATATGCCAGCTGCTACAAGACGGTCAAATCCCAGGGACCTTGCTTCCAGCGCCATCCTGCGCACCGACGAGTCACCGCACGGGTACGGATAGACACAGGCATCGGTGATCTTCATGAAGGTAACTTGCGTAAAAAGAGAATAAGATTATTTGCCCTGGTTCGCGTGGGAGCGGATACTCGGGCGGGTCTTTTCTGTACCCTTCCCTCTGTATCCCATGCCCCGCCCTTTACGTCCTGCAGAAGTCTTGCCGCGCTCGGCCCGCCCCCGGTGGGTAGATTCAGCCAGCCACGCAAGGTTCCTGTCAGCCCGGATCGAGGGGTGATGGCCATCAACGAGAATTACCTCGTAATATTTCAGCTTCCCGTCCTGTCCGACCCAGTAGGAGTTGAGCACTTCCATGTTCGGAAATTTCTTTGAAGCGCGCTCTTCAGCAATCCGCTGGATGCTTTTACCGGGAGTTGAATGGTTCTTCCCCATGCGTGCCGATCGGCGTGCGCGGACATACCGGGATGCGCGTCGGCCACCTCTGCGTACCTGCACGCGGGCAACGGCGATGCCCTGTTTTGCCTTGTAACCGAGTGAGCGTGCGCGGTCAATCCGGGTAGGGCGTTCAAGCCGGACAACGCTGCCCTCCCGGCGCCATGTCTGCATACGGTCCCAGAGGAGCGCTTTCACTCCGCTTTTTTCAGGTATTTTCCATGCCTCCCTGACGAAGGCGTACATTGATTTTACCATGATAATCACCTAAGGTTCGGCTCTTTTACAAGCTACATTCCTTTCAACGGGACGGATCCCGTATTCCCACATACTTTAACCGGAGGGCTATTAAAGTACTCCGGCTCCTGCTCTTTTGGATAATTCTCGATCAGGTGCCTTTGCGCTTCTCAATAACCCGGATATCCTGAATACAGGTGACCGGGTATTGCCCGTCTTTATCCTTTTCTGCAGACTTAACCATGTCCCACACAGTAAGCAGCGCAATGGAAACTCCGACCAGTGCCTCCATCTCCACACCAGTCCTGCCCGTCGATTTTACCTGCACGGTCGTTTCTATGAACCCGTTGCCTTCCTCAAAATCAACCTCGATCGCACTGATCGGGATAGAATGGCACATAGGTATGAGCGAAGGAGTATTTTTTACCGATAGTGTTGCTGCAACACGGGCAGTAGAAAGGACGTTGCCTTTCACGACAGTCCCCTCCCGGATTGCCTTCAGAGTTTCCGGTTTTAAAAAAATTTTCCCCGCAGCCACTGCTTCGCGGATAACCTCACTTTTCGCGCTTATGTCAACCATCTGTGCCCGCTCGTTATGGATGTGAGTGAATTCAACCATGCTTACTCCTTCTTCTGAATAATTCCGCAGGAATCCTGTCAATGAGATCGGTGGCCAGCATACCTTCTCCCCGCTCAGCTGCAACAATCTGCCCTGCCCTGCCATTGACATATGCCCCGATGCATGCCGCTTCGAACGCGGGCAGGTGGCAGAGCAGTGCACCGGCAATCCCGGCAAGCACATCACCGGTCCCGCCTACAGTCATCGCCGGATCGCCGGTCCGGTTGAACCGTACCCGCTTTCCATCTGTTATGATATCAGTTGGTCCCTTGAGAAGTACAGTACCCCTGATACCGGCATCCTTCACAGCCAGGGCACGTTCCCGTGAATCGTCGGGCAGTCTGATCCCGGTGATGCGGGTGAATTCCCCGGCATGGGGGGTGTACAGGGTCTCGTTTCCTGCGACCGGTAACGGAAGCCTGAGGGCATCTGCATCAAAAACTGCTTTTTTGCAATAGGGAGCGATTGTCTGTATAACCCTGTGACTTTCAGCACCCAGCCCGTTCCCGCAGATAACTACATCGGCATGTCCTGCAAGCGTGATCAGCCGTTCGATGTGTTCTTCGCCGATTCGTTCCCCGGCCAGACGTTCAAAGATTAAATCGGGTATTGGTTCAAAGACCGGCGATGCTATCCGGACGATATCTGCCCCTGCCCGCAATGCTCCCAGTCCGGCCAGCCAGGGAGCTCCCTGGTACGGGCCGCCGCCGATAACAAGGACTTCCCCCCCGGCCCCTTTATGGGCTGTGCGTTCGCGGGAAGGGAGAAGGGTGAGATCGCCGGGGCCTGTGTAGCACTCCGCTTCCAGGGGAATGCCAATATCGACAACCATCGATCCTTCAATCTTTGCCCGGTGGAATGCACAGATACGATCCGCCCGCATTCCCATGGTTGGGACATCAGCAGCAATAATCTGCGCTTGGGACGCATTTGCCATCTTGATGCAGGTGGCGAGCGGCTCTTTAACAGGCCCTGTTGAACCTATACCGAGCAGTGAATCAATGATTACATCCGCCTTCTCAAAGAGGGAACGCATTGCCTCAATATCATCCCGGCACTGGAAGGGGTGAAGGGCAACACGACAATGCTTTAATGCTGAAAGCTGGTGCTCACAAGTACCGCTCCTCTTCCCGGAATCCAGGTAGCAGACATCTGTTACAACGCCCCGCTGGAGGTAGCGGGCAGCCACCATGCCATCGCCGCCATTGTTGCCTTTCCCGCAAAGCACAAGAATGCGTTCCGGGCTGGCAGCGCGTGCCATATCAGCGAGTGCTTTACCCGCACTCTCCATCAACTGGAGGTCGGAAACTCCCAGCGCAATCGCGTTGGCATCAACTGCTCGCATCCTGGCAAAGCTGATGATCCCCTCCTCAAGAAACCCTTCACTCAGTTCCGGTTGCATACTAGAGCACAATTCATGTGTATGAACTCCATAAATAATAGGCAATGGGTTTTTGCGATGATGTGAAAGCTGCCGCTGAACAGATTGCTGCAGCCCCGGAAATAACCATCATCTCACACATTGACGCGGATGGCATTGCATGTGAGGCAATCCTCTCCCAGGCAATCTCCCGTCAGGAAATTCCCGTCCGTTCGGTTTTCGTCCGTCAGCTTGAACCGCTGACGATGCCACAGGTTCCATCAGATTCTTCACTCAAAGTTTTTACCGACCTCGGGGCAGGTCAGCAGAATCTTCTTTTGGAGCGCGGATTTCTGGAAAAAGAAGTCATAATCGTCGATCACCATGTGAGCCAGCCATGCGAACGGCAGTATACCCAGGTGAATTGCCTGCCTTACGGTCACACCCGGATGAGTGCGGCCGGGGTATCCTACCTCATTGCAAAACAGCTGGACAATGCTAACATTGATCTCGCCAAACTCGCCGTCATCGGTAATGTCGGGGATATGATGGCGCGGGAGAAGTGCGGGCTGGTAGGCCCTGCACGTGACATTATTGTCGAGGATGGGGTGCGGCATCAGTCGGTTGAAGTCAGAAAAAAAGATCTCAACTGCTATGGCACTGCCACACGTCCTCTCTACCTTTCGCTCGCATACAACGACGATCCTTACATCAAAGGGATCAGCAACAATCCTGAAGGTGCCCGGCAGTTCCTGAAACGCCTCGGGATACGGCAGCAGAAACCTGACGGGCGCTGGTTTGTATGGGAGGAAATCCCGGTTGAAGAACGGAGGATCATCATCTCTGCACTCGCCGAGCAGCTGATCGCCAATGGTGAGCGGGTTGATCGGCTCCTTGCAGAAACGTATGGGTTCCCTGATGAAATCCCCCGGACCCCGCTCCGGAATGCACAGGAATATGCAACGATGCTCAATGCCTGCGGGCGGTGGTCAAAACCGCAGGTTGGGGGTGCAATTCTCCGGGGAGATCGCGGTATTGCCTACCGCGATGCCGAACACATGCTGAATAACCACCGTGCAATCATCCGCAACCTCCTCCAGTTTATCCTCGACAGCGGTGTAAAGGAACTGGAAAATCTGCAATACATCCATGTGGGCGGGCGGTACCCTGATACCATTGTCGGTATTGGCGCCGGGATGGCACTTTCCAAACTGAACAGCGCAAAGCCAATCCTGATCATGTGCGAAGTGCCTGAAGACAAAGCCCTGACAAAAGTATCGATGCGGACAAACGAGCGGGTAGTGGAGAAGGGAGTTGATCTCCAGCAGGCGCTCAATGACGCTTCCACGGAATACGGTGGCGGGGGTGGTGGACATAAGATCGCAGCAGGCGCGTATATACCAAAAACAGCTGAGCAGGAGTTTGTGAATCGTGTCAACAGGATACTCGGAGAACAGTTCGCTGCGGCGGGTCCAGGCAATCGCTGATTACCAGTTCGGCGGCGGTGTGGGGACCGGGCTCTTTTGTGAAGGCTGCACGTTCATCTTTTCGACGACCGGGAGAATCCGCCAGATTCTCTATGGTGGCATGCGCCTTGCTACCATTCGCGCTGCGGACGGCAGGTTAACACTCAGTATCGAAGGTGCAAAGCGTCTCCGGTCACTGCTCCCGGCACCCGGTTACCGGGTCGTTATCCGTGATGATGTGGCAGAGTATGTAGCACAGGGAAAGAATGCCTTCGCAAAACATGTGGTCGCAGCTGATCCGGCTATCCGCGCGGGAGACGATGTGCTCATCGTCTCAGGTTACGACAGGCTGATTGCATGCGGGGCTGCATCGCTGTCAGGTATCGAGATGATTGCATTTAATTATGGAGTAGCGGTAAAAGTACGACAGGGTAGTGAGAGGGATGCTTCCGGGAAATATCAATCCACGCCAGATGAAGGCGATGATGAAGAAGCTCGGCATGCAGGTCGAGCAGATTGAGGATGTTATAAGTATCGTCATCAAAACACCGAAGGGGAATTACATCTTCGATGCCGCTGAAGTGACGGCCATGACCATGCAGGGTGCAACCACGTACCAGATAATCGGAGAGCCACGATTTGAGGAGGCGGCACCAAATATTCCAAATGAGGATGTAACCTTGGTTGCAGGACAGGCAAATGTTTCCGAGGAGAAGGCAAAAGATGCTCTCGTATCGACAAAAGGCGATATTGCCGAAGCGATAATGCTCCTCTCCAGGTCATGATCGAAAGCGGCGATCGTGTACTTCTCGTGGGAGAAGGAAGGGAATTTTTTACCAGGGCTGGTGCAGGAACTCTTTCTACCGATAAAGGTCAGCTTGATCTCGGATCGCTTGTCGGTGCGACAGCCGGTGATACCCTGACAACCCACAGCGGATCCAGATTCGTTATCCGCATCCCTCGCCCGACTGATTTTTTCACCCATGGAAAGCGGTCCGGCGCACCGATGCTGCCCAAGGATATCGGGCTGGTCATTGCATACACAGGTATGAACCACAACGATGATGTACTCGATGCAGGCACGGGAAGCGGTATTGCCGCGATCTATTTCGGCGGGGTTGCAAAAACTGTAACGACATATGAAGTGCGTCCCGAGTTCTCCGCCCTTGCACAGAAGAACATCAGTGAGGCAAAGCTCAAAAATGTTGAAGCGGTTGCTGCCGATTTCCTCTCAGCTGACGGAACGTTTGATGTTGTGCATCTCGATATGCAAATCCAGCCTGAGCATATTGTGCATGCACTATCCCTTCTGAAATCCGGGGGGTATCTCGCATGCTATACCCCTTTTTTAGAGCAGATGGCAATTGTTGTTGATGCGGCTTGCGGACAGTTTTCTGAACTGCATACGTATGAGCTCATCGAACGGGAGATGACGCGCTCAAAGCGTGGAACCAGACCGTCAACCAGTGTATGCCATTCCGGCTACATTACCATTGCAAGAAAATAATCGTATTTTTACTACGAATCATACCAATACAATAACCGGTTTCATGAAAACGGGAATCGTAATCCTGAGAAACTCCGTTTTTAAGATGAATCCTTTTTTTTGTCTGACGTACTTTCCCATACCCTCATATCTTTTCCGAGATTCAGTAAACCTCCCATGAGATAAAACTGGTTCAGGATAAAAGCAGAAATCAGATTTTTTCTCCATAGCATCCCTGCCCCTGACAGGACGAGAATCAGGATAACGAGAAGAAGCGGATTGTAAAAAAATACCCCCAGGGAGAATAAAATAACAGATATGAAAAAAAGGGCAGGTGTAACTACATACATAAAAATCCTTATCGGGTAAAAAAACCGGCAAAACCAGTTCTTTCTCCCCAGAAGATCAAGATTTGACAAGGTGGCTTCTATGAGTCCTGTTGCCCGCCGGGTTTTTTGTCGGTACTGGGTTTTAAAACTCTGAGGAATTACCTCATACACTATGGATTTACTCTCATACACTGCACGGTACCCTTTCCGGATTGCTTCAAAAGCAGTATTCGCATCGTCAGCGCCCCGTTTATCATTTATCCTGCTGACGAGATCTGAACGAAAAGCAACCAAAGCCCCATTAAAATTATATGTCGATTCATGAGCGCTTTCCCAATCACACATGCGGCCATAAAACGACCGGTACACTCCTTCCAGCATCGTTGTACTATCGGTATTCATGAATGGTCTGAGTTCTCCGGTTACAGCGGCAATTTTTTCATCGCTCAACAAACGTCCGATTAAGTTATTGAGTGCATCAGGTTCAAAAAAAACATCGGCATCGGTAGTCACAATAATCGGGTATTTTGCCTTCTTAATTGCAGAATTGTATGATCTGGTAGTACCAAGTCGTTCAGTATTTGCGATTATCTGATAATCTATTCCTGACCGTTCCAGACAAATTTTTGCCAGATTTTTTGTATTATCACTTGAGCAGTCGTCAACAAATAATAATTCATACTGCTCCACGGGGTAATGGCACTCTTTAATATTTGCAATTCTTTTCCCGATGACCTGTTCTTCATTGTAGGCTGAGATGATAATGCTGATGTGAGGGTATATCCGAAGAGGAATTACCTGGACCGGTTTTCTCCCGAAATAAATACCAGAAAAGTAAATCACATAGGGGATCAGGGAAAAAAAGAGAAGCAGTGCTGCAAGAGCGATGAGCATTCTATACTACATTTTTCAAATTCTGATTTATACCTTATCGTTTCCAGATTAGCAATAACCGATTTTAAAAGGGTACAGAGTCATTTCACCTGGTTGATAACATCACAGATATAAGCAAGCTCCTTCTGGTCGAGAAGGGGGTGGACGGGAATGCTCAGAACGGAAGATGCAAGGCTGGTTGATACCGGACAGGAATCAGGTTCGTTGGCAACTGCATAAACGGGCTGGTGGTGGATCGGAAGAGGGTAGTGTACAGCAGCTCCGATACCTTTTACCTTCAGGTATTCTATAAAATCGGTTCGCTTCATAGGAAAATCATCGGCCAGGCGAAGCACATACTGGTGGTACACGTGGTGCATACCCGGTGAAACAAAAGGAGTGAGAAGTCCTTTGACCCTGATGTGTGCATCATAATATTCGGCATTTTTCCGGCGCCGGTTATTGAACTTCTCCAGCTTTTTTAACTGGATGATTCCGATGGCAGCTGCAATATCTGTCAGGCGGTAATTGTACCCAATCCTGGTATGGAGGTACTTCTCGCTCTGCCCGTGATTGATGAGGAGGCGCAGGCGCTGGGCAGATACCTTATCACTGGTCGTAACCATACCCCCTTCACCAGTGGTCATATTTTTTGTCGCGTAAAACGAGAAGCAACCAAATTGACCAAACCCCCCTGTCTTTTCCCTATTCCACATTGCACCATGTGCCTGGGCGGCATCCTCTATTAGTATCAGATTACGGGATTCGCAGATATGTTGAATGCCCTGAACGTCAAACGGCTGTCCGAAAAGATGGACACCGATTATCGCCTTGGTTTTTGATGTGACGCAGTCTTCAACCTTCAGCGGGTCAATATTGAATGTCTGCTCATTCACATCAGCAAAAACCGGCTTTGCCCCTGTCATTGATACTGCCGTTGCTGTGGCAATAAACGAAAATGGCGGAACAATTACTTCATCGCCATGGCCGATATCCGCAGCAAGCAGTGCAGCATGGAGAGCTGCGGTCCCGTTGTTTATCGCGATTGCATGGGTAGTACCACAATAATCGGCAAATAGTCTCTCGAACTCTGCGACGTGTTCTCCAGCAGCCAGCTTGCCTGATTCCAGCACCGCTGTAACTGCAGAGATTTCATCCTGACCAATAGCCGGTCGCGCAACAGGTATCTGCATTGCCAATCACCCTTGGAATCCCATCTTTTTCAGATAAGATGCGTAATGATTGGATATTATCGTTGCTATACAAAAACATGAATAAATTAGATTTTTAGGATTCCGAGTGTCTCCCGGAGCCGTTTCCGTTTAAAAGATAGGTAATTAGAACAGGAACAACAAATAATCGTACAAACGAACCGGGAGGGGAGCAAACGCAACATATCATATCCATCGGGGACTTTAACCGGAAGGAAATCGACATTCTGCTTGATCATGCGCGGCAGATAGATCAAAGAAATTACGATAGAAATGTCCTGTATGGTAAAATCCTTGCCACACTTTTTTTTGAACCCAGCACCCGGACACGGATGTCTTTTGAATCTGCTATGGCACGGTTGGGAGGGACTTCCCTTTCCGTCGGAAGTGTTGAAGCCTGCTCGATAGCCAAAGGGGAGACACTTGCTGATACAATCCGGGTAGTGAGCGGGTACGCGGATGCGATTGTGATCCGGCACCCGAAAGAGGGCGCGGCCAGACTTGCCGCTGAATTTGCTACTGTTCCGGTAATAAATGCAGGGGATGGGGCCGGGCAACATCCTTCCCAGACTCTTCTTGATTTATATACCATACGCCAGTCAATGCCTATCGACAAGATAGATGTAGCTCTGATAGGGGACCTGAGATATGGTCGCACTGCACATTCACTGGCTTCAGCGCTTTCACTCTACAATGCACGTTTGCATACGATCTCCCCGAAAGGACTGGAGCTTCCCGCAACTCTCGCAGCAGAGCTGAGCGAGAAGGGAATGGAAATTGTTGAACATGACGATATCAATGAAGTGATCTGCGACGTCGATGTCCTCTACGTCACCCGAATCCAGCGGGAAAGGTTCCCGGATTCGGCGTCCTATTTTAATGTAGCTTCAAGCTATCGTATCACACCGGAACTTCTTGCCGGTGCAAAAAACCGTCTCATTGTCCTCCATCCTCTCCCTCGTGTCGATGAGATAGATCCAAGGGTTGACGAATTGCCCTACGCCCGCTATTTTGAACAGTCGCGAAACGGCGTCCCGGTGCGGATGGCCATGCTCATGCGGGTGATGCAATGAAGAAGACTGAAAATGCAGAAAATGAAGGGCTCCTTGTCCGGCGGATCAAAAACGGGACAGTGATCGACCACATCGACGGAGGAGAGGCACTCAACGTGGTGAAGATTCTCGGGATCACCGGGACTACACAGGAGGCTCTTTCGATTGCGACCAATGTCCCAAGCAGAAATATGGGATGTAAGGATATCGTGAAACTCACCAACCGGGAACTCTCAAAAGAAGAAGTCGACAGGATCGCACTCATCTCCCCCCGGGCAACCATTAACATTATCCGGAATTTTAAAGTCTGCGAAAAGAAGGGAGTTGAGATCCCCGCCCTCATAGTCGGGATTGTCCGTTGCCCCAATCCGGGATGTATCTCCAATACCAACGAACCGATCCAGAGCAAATTCGAAGTTCTGCCAAAAGGACTGCACTGCTTCTATTGTGACTGGGTAATCACAAAGGATCTGACTAGTTATATTATCTGAAGAAAACCTCAAAAAGGAACGTGATAACTAACCTGGTTGTATTTTTTTGAATGATGTACAATCCACCATAGTGGCAATACTTGATCCTCTGGCATCATCTGAATATTTATGCAATGACATTCTATCAGATTATCAGAAAATGACATAATGGCTCTTATCGATTTATATAACCTCAAATATCTTATTTTAAACCTTTTTTTTAAAAATTTTCGCTGATTTTCTATATCTTGATATATTTCACGAATGATAACCTAATATATAAGAAGTTTACAATATGTTTGAATTGTGATCATTATGATACACAGAAACTTTTTGTATACAATGATTGCTGTAGTGCTTCTGGCTCTCGTATTACCGGGAGCGTGTGCATCCAGCAGTTCGGAGTCCGGCTACATCACCGTTGGATTGGCACCTGTTGCCAATTTTGACGCGCTGTATGCATATAATACAGTACCGGCAACAGTTGCATTCCGGGATCTTTCAACCGGTACAACCCCATTGACATATCTCTGGGAATTTGGGGATGGCGCGACGTCAACAGAGCAAAATCCTTCGCATAATTATATTCGCCAGGGCCTGTATACCGTCAAGCTGACAGTGACGAATATATACGGTTCCAGCAGTGAGATAAAGACGAATTATATTGCGATCGGACTTGCACCGAGAGCGGACTTTACAGGTCAACCCACAACGGGAAATACCCCACTGACCGTAGAGTTTACTGATCGATCCACCGGTCATCCGACGTCGTGGTACTGGAACTTTGGGGATGGCAAGGATTCAGCCGAACAGAGTCCGGTACACACATACTTTTCCAGTGGGGAGTTCACCGTTACCCTGACCGCATCCAATGAATATGGTTCATCATATGTCTCGAAAGCCTACTTCATTCATGCGATACCGGTCCTGAAATCCAGGTTTATTGCTGAGCCAAAGGCAGGAAAAGCCCCCCTGGTGGTAAAATTTACCGATATGTCGACCGGAAATCCCGAAACATGGAACTGGGATTTCGGTGATGGCACAACGTCAACACAACCAAACCCTGTCCACACCTATACCACTCCCGGCGTATTTGATGTCAATCTCACCGTGACCAATGGGATGAATAAAGACACTTCAGTCCAGACCATCGTTGCCGGCGGAGTGCCGGTGACTGATTTTGTGGCGGACAGGACAACGGTCGCCGTTAACACTCCCGTTCACTTCGCGGATAAAACCCTCAACTCACCAACATCATGGTCCTGGAATTTCGGTGATGGTGTTACAGCCACTGAACAGAACCCTGATCATGCATACCTGGTGAAAGGAATATACACGGTTACACTGACCGCGACGAATAATAATGGCGAACATACCGAGAAAAAAGTGAATTATATCACCGCAGGTGTTGTCCCGGTTGCAGATTTTATAACGGAAATTCCGTCATACCAGCAGGGGACACGGACGCAATATGTTCGGTTCATTGATACTTCTGCAGGCAACCCGACTTCATGGTTCTGGGACTTTGGAGACGGGCAGAATTCAAGCGAGCAATTCCCGCCGCTCCACCTCTACAACAAAGATGGCACATATACGGTATCATTAACTGTGAAAAATGTTTTTGGTGAAAATACAAGGATAAAGACCAACCTGATCATGGTGAGAGAAGGTCCCCGGGTCGACTTTGTAGCCGACAGGACGCTGGTGAGTGTGAACCAGTATGTTCATTTCACGGATCTCTCGACAAATTCTCCCTCTGACTGGAAATGGGATTTCGGCGACGGTACCGCCGGGACAGGGCAAAACCCTGATCATGCCTACCGGCAGCCCGGTATTTATTCTGTCACACTGACTGCGTCGGATGTTTATACCTCGATAAGCCACACCAAGAGAAATTATATCACTGTTGTAAATACCCCGCATGCTGACTTCAGTGCAAACAAGACCAAAGGGATCACACCTTTTGCCGTGAAGTTTACCGATCTGTCAACAGGGAGCCCAACACAGTGGGCATGGGATTTCGGTGACGGGGGGACCTC
>Ga0315275_10001319_pt1 | contig 21671 bp, 18 predicted proteins | sample YL17G03_0_MG_FD_205557 | JGI IMG/M metagenome (GOLD analysis project Ga0315275, IMG submission 205557) | Sediment microbial communities from Yellowstone Lake, YNP, Wyoming, USA - YL17G03_0 | ecosystem: Environmental > Aquatic > Freshwater > Lake > Sediment | place: USA: Wyoming | collected...
TTGAACACCGGCAGAGCGATCGCGATGAGAACGGTGATGATGGCGATGACCACCAGCAGCTCTACCAGCGTGAACCCGGCACGCCGGCACCGAAGACGTTTCATCTCGCACCTCGTGCAGTAGTCGCGCCGCACACGGCGGGCGCTACCAATCTCGCCTGCCTGGTCACTTACTTCATACCCTCGCCGTTGCCAGGGCCAAACTGAAATGCGCGTGTTTCCCCGTCTCTCAGGGGCTCAGCACTCGCCGCTGCAAACATGCGTGCGAGAGCGGCTTACGGCCTGCCTGCTTCTGCTCAACCAGAAGGAGCGAGATGCCTCGCCCGGTCTGCTCAACCGCCGGTCATCAGACCGTAGGAGAAACCAAACCAGCGCTCGTAGAGCGCGATAGACGATGAGAGCAGCCACCCGGGCGCGAGCAGGGCGACCAGCGCCGCCGCCGCCAGAAACGGCCCGAACGGCAAATACTCCATCCTGCGCCTCACCCGAAGCGCGATCAGCGCCAGCCCCACCACCGCGCCGGTGGCCACCGCCAGCCCGAAGCTCAACGTCGCCATACCCGGCCCCAGCATCGCGCCTATCGCGGCGGCGAGCTTGACGTCGCCCAGTCCCATGCCCTCCCGCCGGAAGAGGAGCTGGCTGAAAGCCCTCACCCCGATGAATACGACCAGCCCCACCACACCGCCTGCCACCCACCGGGGAAAAGCGATTCCTTCCCACGGCAGCCGCACCGACAGCAGCGCCAACTGCCCGGACGCCACCGCGATCGCCCAACTCGCCACCCCCGCGACGAGGCCGGCGATGACGAGGCCGTCCGGTATTATCATGTGGTCCAGATCGGTGAAGACCACGGCGATGACCGCAGCGATGAAGATCCAATCGGGGACGACCTGGAGGCTCTGCCCGGAGGAGAACCAGGCGGCCAGGAAGAGGGCGCCGGTGATGAGTTCGACTGTGAAGTAACGCCAGCCGATGGGGCCGCCGCAGAATCGGCACTTACGCCCGAGCGCGAGGAAGCTGAACAGCGGCACGAGGTCGAGCGCCCGCAGGCGCGCTCCGCACTGCGGGCAGTGCGAGGGCGGCGAGACGATCGAGCGATCACGGGGCAGCCTGTAGATGCAGACGTTCAGGAAGCTGCCGACGACGCTTCCCAGCGCGAAGATCGTGCCGTAGAGGAAGACCCTCGGGAGCAGCACCCCGGGCCCCCGCTAGTCCCCGCCTTCCATGCTGCCCGACTGAAGCTGGGAGATCGCGCCCAGCAGCGGCATGAACATCGAGACCACGATGAAGCCAACGATGAATCCTAGGCCGATGATGAGCAGTGGCTCGATCGCCGCTGTCAGCCCGGCCAGCGTCGCGTCCACCTCCGACTCGTAGAAGTCGGCGATCTTGCTGAGCATCGCGTCGAGGGAACCCGTCTCCTCGCCGATCGCGACCATCTGCACCACCATCGGCGGGAACATGCCGCTTCGCTGGAGCGGGTCGCCGATCTGCTCCCCTTCCCGGATGGCGGCGCGGGACGCCATGATCGCGTCAGACATGATCTCGTTGTCCACCGTGCCGGCCACCGTCTCCAGCGCCTGGAGGATCGGCACGCCGCTCTGCAGCAGCGTGCTCAGAGTGCGGGAGAACCGGGCGATGCAGATCTTGTGGTTGAGCTTGCCGAAGACCGGGACCTTCAGCTTGAGCCAGTCGAAGTGCCGTCTGCCGATCCGGGTGTGCGCGTACTGGGAGAAGGCGATGAAGAACAGAAATGCCCCGCCGAGCACCATGTACCACTTGGTGGTCATGAAGTTGCTGATCTGGATGAGGACCTTGGTCGGGCCCGGCAGGTCCTTTATGCCGAGGTCATTGAAGACCGCGACGAACTGCGGCAGAATGAAGGTGACCATGCCGATGACGACCGCGGTGGCGAAGATCAACACCAGCACCGGGTATGCCATCGCCGACTTGACCTTGCGCCGTAGCCGCTCGTTTTCTTCCAGGAAGGTGGACAGTCGGTTCAGGGTCTCGTCCAGCACACCGCCGACCTCGCCCGCGCGGACCAGGCCGACGAACAGGTTGTTGAAGATCTTGGGCCAGCGGCCCATCGCCCGGGAGAGGGTCTCGCCGGACTCGACTCCTGCCTGGATCTCGCGGATGATGCCGCGCAGGCGCCCGCTGCCCGTCTGCTCCTCGAGCACTGCGAGACACCGAACGAGGGAGACCCCGGCGTCAATCATGGTGGCGAACTGGCGGCAAAAGATGGCTAGGTCACGGCCGCTCACTCGGCCGAAGGCGAAACCGCCCGATCGCCGGGCCTGTGCCTGCGGCCGCGAGGGAGCGCGCGCGGCATTGACCTTCTGGACCCAGTAGCCCTTTTCCCGCAGGCGCCGAACGAGGATCTGCTCGTTCTCTGCCTCCGAGGTGCCGGTAATGACCTTCCCCAGGGCATCCTTGGCTACGTATTGGTATGTCGCCATGTCGCCGCCTCCTGCGAGAAGTCAGAAGGCAAAGGTGAAAAGGCGAAAGAGAGGGCTCGCCTCCGGTTTGCCTTTTCCCTTTCTCCTTTTGCCTTCTTCCCTATCGCCACTAGCTCTCTTCGCCCCTCGTGAACAGCATCTTCTTGAGTTCTTCTTGGTTCATGGCGCGGGACATCGCTTCCTCATAGGTGATCAGCCCGCGCTGGTAGAGGTCACGAAGGCACTGATCCATCGTCTGCATCGCGAGATGGGCGCTCGTCTGGATGATGGAGGTGATCTGATGCGCCTTCGCCTCCCGGATGAGGTTGCGGATAGCGGGCGAGGCGATCATGATCTCCATTGCCGCGATCCGGCCGGGAGTCCCCGCCCTCGGAAGGAGCTGCTGCGACAGCACCGCCTCCAGGTTGTTCGATAGCTGGATGCGGATCTGCTCCTGCTGGCCGGGCGGGAAGACGTCCACGATGCGGTCCACCGTCTGGGCGGCGTTGTTGGTGTGAACCGTCGAGAAGACCAGGTGGCCGGTCTCGGCCGCGGTAATGGCCAGCGCCATGGTTTCGAGGTCGCGCATCTCGCCCACCAGGATCACATCCGGATCCTGACGCAGGGCGTGGCGCAGCGCCTGGGCGAAGCTGCGAGTGTCTGCGCCCATCTCGCGCTGGTTGATCAGGCTGCGCTTGTGTGTATGCAAGTACTCGATCGGGTCCTCGATCGTGATGATGTGCACCGAGCGTTCGTTGTTGACCTGCCCGATCATCGCGGCGAGAGTGGTGGACTTGCCCGAGCCCGTCGGGCCGGTCACTAACACCAGGCCGCGGGGGCGGCGGGAGAGGTCCTCTAACACCAGCGGCAGGCCAAGCTCGCGCACGGTCGGAATCTTCGACGGGATCACCCGGAAGGCGCCGGCAACGGCCCCGCGGTCGCGGTAGACGTTGACCCGGAAGCGGGAGACGCCGCGGATCTGGTAGGAGCAGTCGAGTTCGTAGTCGGTCTCGAAGACGCGGATCTGCTCATCCGTGAGGATGGCATAGACCATCCGCTGGACCTCGAAATCGCTGAGCGCCTCGTAGTTGGTCGCGTAGAGTTGACCGTCAATGCGCATCACCGGCGGCACGCCGGAGGCCAAATGCAGGTCGGAGCCGCGCTTCTCCACCACCATTCGAAGCAGCTCATCAATGTGGACTTCCTCGATGGGCCGCACCTTGGCGACCTGAGCCGTCGGAAGCCTCTGCGCGGTCGCCGCTACTCCCTGGGCCTTGAGGGCGTCCAAGTCTTCAGTCATGCTGTGATCTCCCTTCCGTTGGTAGCGGATGCGGCGCCCAGAACGCGGGAGCGACGGGGTGGTGTCGGCCTACGCGGCGCCGACAGTGAACACGACGCGCATGACCTCTTCCACCGTGGTCGTCCCTTCCAGCACCTTCTGGAACCCGTCCATCTTCAGCGTCCTCATGCCGTTGGCCAGCGCCGCATTGCGGACCTCGGAAAGCGGCGCCCGCTTCACCGTGAGGTCGGCGATCTCCTCGTTGATGATCATCATCTCGAAGATGCCCTGCCGGCCTCGGTAACCCGTATGGCGGCACTGCTCGCAGCCCCGCCCACGATGGAAGACCACATTCTCGACATCATCTACAGTGAACCCGACCCGGTGCAGCGCCTCAGCCGGTGGCTTGTAGGGCTCCTTGCAGTTCTGGCAGATGCGCCGCCCAAGCCGCTGGGCGAGGATCCCGATCACCGACGACGCGATCAGGAAGGGCTCGACGCCCATGTCCATCAGACGGGTGATGGCGGAGGGCGCGTCGTTCGTGTGCAGCGTCGAGAGCACCAGGTGTCCGGTCAGGGACGCCTGGACAGCCGTTTCTGCCGTCTCTAGGTCGCGGATCTCGCCCACCATGATGATGTCAGGGTCCTGGCGGAGAAAGGACCTCATCGCGTTGGCGAAGGTCAGTCCAGCCTTGCGGTTTACGTGCACCTGGCTCAGGCCAGGTAGCTGGTACTCGACCGGGTCCTCGATCGTCAGGATGTTCTTCTCGACCGAGTTGATCTTGTTCAGGATCGAGTACTGGGTCGTCGTCTTGCCCGAGCCCGTCGGTCCTGTGGACAGGATCATGCCGTTGGGCTGGACCATGATTGACTCTAGCTGAGCCTGCGTCTCCGGGAACATGCCCAGCTTGTTCAAACCGATCAAAACGCTGCCCTGATCGAGGATGCGCATTACGACCTTCTCGCCGAACACCGTTGGCAGGCTGGAGACGCGGAGGTCGTAGTCTTTCCCCTCATGCCTGATGTGGATGCGCCCGTCCTGGGGGAGGCGCCGCTCGGCGATGTTCATGTCGCCCATGATCTTGATGCGGGAGACAAGCGGCGCGTGAACGTACTTCGGGACTCGCATCACCTCGTGAAGAACGCCGTCAATCCGGTAGCGGATGCGCACACCGCGACGATCGGGCTCGACGTGAATGTCGCTCGCGTGGTCCTTGATCGCCTGCTGGATGATGACGTTGACGACGCGGATGATCGGCGCCTCATCCTCCATCTGTGCCGCCCGGTCAACATCCTCGTCTACACCCGCGGAAGACAGGTCCATGTCATCCGTCAGTGCCGCCAGGCCGCCGTCGAGGGCGCCCAGCGCCTCCTGGAGTTCCTCCTGGCCGCCGACCCCGCCATCCGACCCGTTCACCAGCATCCCGATGTCATCCGCCGTCGCCAGCATCGGGTCTATCTCGTAGCCGGTGATGAGCCGAATGTCGTCGAGGGCGAAGACGTTGCTGGGGTCGGACATGGCCACGGTCAAGCGATTCCCACTGCGCTTGATGGGAACCGCGTTGTACCGCTGCACCACGCTCTGCGGAATGGACTTGGCGATGTCCTGGTCAATGCTGACCTGATTCAGCTCGAGGAAGGGAATGCCAAGCTGCTCGGCGTAGGCTCGAAGGACGTCCCGTTCCGAGACGTATCCTAGGTCAGTAAGGATCCTCCCGATCTGTTCGGTGGTGTTTTTCTGGACTCTCAGCCCCTCATCGAGTTGCTCCTGGGTGATGAGTCCCTTCTCCAGGAGAATCTGCCCGATGAGTTTCTTCGGTCCGTGCGGCGTTGCCATACGGTTTCCCTCTCGCAGCTAGAGGGCGGGCAGTACTGCCTGCGCCCTGTGGACCGCACTGCGGTCCTTCGCATTCGCCGGCGGCGAATGCCCGCGCTGCTTGCGAGCTGGAAATGACGAATAGATGAGTTGCCGGAGGCACTCCGCCGGATCTGTCAGCGCGTTATCATACCACACTCGGGCTTCACCCGCAATTGCCATGCCATCGCTCCCGCCCAAGGCCCCGATCATCGCGCCGGATGCCCCTGCCGGCGCTGTCAGCTGCCGCTCCGCAGACGACCATGGGCTCGCCGCGAGCGTTCCGCACCCGCACGAAAAAAGAACTCGCAACACACGCTTTAACGCGGCCGCGGGCTCACAGGCTTCCCAGCACGCCCAGCCGGGCTGTGCTTTCCCCACTTCCGCGCGCGCTGCGCTGTACCTTCCCCTGCTCGCCCGGATGGATACCACTGCATTATACCCGAATAGGCCGCCAAGTAACAGGGGGAAACTACCACAGGGCACGCTCAGATGCCCGCAGGCTGTTCTGGCACTGACGGGGATGCTATCGCCTGGGACCCGGCGGGATAGGCGCTGGCCCGGAGCGAGCCCAGCGCCGGCGCAGCGGCCGTTCGATCAGCCTGATCAGGCGCGTGTGGGGCGACTCCCGCGGGCTGAGCGGGGTCAGCAACACTGTGCGCACCCCGGCCAGCTTGCCACCAAGAATGTCGGTGAACACTTGGTCGCCGATCGCACATGTGCTGGCGGGGGTGATGCCCATCGCCGAGATGGCGCGGCGGAAACCGCCCGGAAGTGGCTTGAGCGCCCACGTGACCACCAGCAGACCGAGTTCGGCCCCGATCCTCTTCACGCGAGCGCCGCGGATGGCGTTGCTCACCAGACTTCCCTGCATCCCGAGGGACCGGGCGGCATCCAGCCACCGCCGCACCTCGGGCCGGATGTAGTCTTGATTCCAGTCCACGAGGGTGTTGTCGAGGTCGAGGATTAGACCGCGCACGCCCTGGGCCTGGAGTGACTCCAGGTCCACCTCCCAGATCGCGTCGGCTAAGATGGATGGCTCAAGCAGCGCACACACGGGTGAGTCAGCTTCCTGTATCGGAAACAGTTAGGCGATGTATACCATGAATGCGACGGCTCTGACGGCTCGCGCGCGAGCCTGGCGGCAGGCGGTCACCTGGTGAGCCAACGGCCATCACCGAGCCGCCGGCCCAGGACGATCAGGCGCATCGCTCTCTCCGCCGCCGCTTGCAGCAGCTCCCCGGCGCGCTCCATCGCTTCCTGCTCGGAAACGGGCCCGGACGTGATCGGCATCACCGCGGCGACGCCGCGCTTGACGAGCTTCTCATCATCCTCTGCGAGGCAGCCGGTGAGCGCAACCACGGGCACGCCATGCTTCTCCGCCAGCAACGCCACTCCGCTGATCGCCTTGCCGAACTCGATCTGCTGGTCTATCCTCCCCTCTCCCGTGAGCACCAGGTCGGCCGCCTCCAGCGACTCCTCGAAGTGCAGCAGCTCGAGCACGAGGCCCGCCCCCGACCGGATCCTCGCCCCGGCGAAGGCGACCAGCCCCGCCCCGAGGCCGCCCGCGGCCCCTGCGCCGGCCATTTCCCGGACCTCGATGCCAAGCTGCTCGGCGATCACCCCGCCGTACTGCCAAAGCGCCTTGTCGAGCTCCCCCACCGCCTGGGCGTCCGCCCCCTTCTGCGGCCCGTAGACGGCGGAAGCTCCGTGCTGCCCGCAAAGGCTGTTCGTGACATCGGAGGCCGCGTAGACCGTGGTCCGGGCGATCCTCGGATCGAGCCCGGAGATGTCTATTCGCTCGAGGTTAGCTAGTGCGCCGCCGCCGCGCCGCAACTCCTTCCCCTGGGGACCAAGCAGGCGCACCCCCAGCGCCTGCGCCATGCCGGCGCCGCCATCATTGGTTGCGCTGCCGCCCAGCCCGACGATGAGCTGGGTGCAGCCAACGTCGAGCGCGGCCAGCATGAGTTCGCCCACGCCGAAGGTCGTGGCCAGCCGCGGGTCCCGTTTGTCCGCCGGCACCAGAAACAGGCCGGCCGCCTGCGCCATCTCGACCACGCCGGTGACATCATCCCCCAGCATCCCGAAGTGAGCCTCCACCGGGTCACCCATCGGTCCGGTAACCGTGGCGGTCAGTGTCTTGCCTTCGGTTGCCCGAACCAGCGCTTCCACCGTCCCTTCGCCCCCGTCGGCGAGGGGAATGGAGACGATCTCGGCATCGGGCACCACATCCCTCACTCCCTGGATGATGGCATCTGCCGCCTCCAGCGCGGTTAGGCTCCCCTTGAAGCTATCCGGAGCGACGATTATGTTCATGGCCCAGTACCCAGGCAAGCCCGTATCAGCGGCGCAGTGACGCGATGACCCACAGCACGAGCATCAGCACAAGGCTCAGTACGATGCTCGTCACGACCGGAAACCCTAAAGTGAAACCGGGCTTCGAGATGACGATGTCGCCGGGGAGCAGCCTCCCGCCCTTGCCCAGGTGGCCGAACAGGAAGCCCATGCCGAGGATGAGGACACCCACGATGATCAATGCTATGCCGAACCACATCAGGGGTCTGTCCATGGGGTTGACGGTTGACGGTTTTCGGTTTACCGGACGATCGGTCTCAGCCAGATCGTGGTGCGCCCTCTTCTCCGCGTCAGGCTCGAGTTCCGACGAAATCGCCGACTTGTACTCAAAGCCTACCACATCTGAGTCCGTGAACCGCAAACTGTAAACCGCAAACCTACTGCAGCGCCTTCTGGATCACTCGCCCCGCCCGACGTTCAGCTCGCTCCAGCGCGCTGAAGAGACAGCCACAGTAGTTCTGCCGGTAGAGGCCGAGTTCCCTGGCGCGTTCGGCGCCCGTGTGGTAGTGCTCGCGAAGGTCGGCAAGCACGAACCGGACGCCGGCGGAGGCGGCTGCGCTCTCGCCGACCTCGCGGATCGCCTCTAGGTCCTGGTAGGGGCTGATCGTGAGGGTGGTGGAGAAGGCCGCGTAGCCTCGCGCTGCGGCCTCCCTCGCCGCCGCCTCGAATCGAAGCCGGTAGCACGCGCGGCAGCGCCTGCCGCTGTTTCGGGCTAGGGCGAGCAGGAACTCAGCCGGTGAGCCGGCCCGATCTCCCGCCGCCAGCGGCAGCCCGGCGGCGCGGGCGGCCTCGGCCATGGCCGCCTGGCGGCGCGCCAGCTCGTCGGCCGGATGGATGTTTGGGTTAAAGAACCAGAGAGTCAGCTCGTAGCCCAACGACTGCAGGTGCTGGGCGACCATGATCGAGCACGGCCCGCAGCAGCAGTGCAGCAATAGCCTCTGGCCGGCCACTTTCTTCAGAGGCGCCCGCCGGGCGCGGGAGCAGCCGACCCCATCAGTCCGGCGGACAGCGACTCCGCTTCGTCGAGCGACTTGCCGAACGCGTCCCGCAGCAACTCAGCGCGCTTCTGCCGCTCGGAATCCCAGGTCTGCAGGTACAGCAGCGCCTCGAAGTTCGACTGGTTCAGCAGGTTGTAGGCAAGCACTCGGTACCGGTGGGCCGGGTCGAGCACCGAAGAGACCTGCATTCGTTCGGCCAACGTCGCCAGCGCATCGGAGCGGTCATGGAGCGCATCCATCCGCTGCGCCCCCTGATCATCGCCGGACCGGTTCGCCGATGCCGCGGCAAGGGCTGCCTGCGCTTCGTCCGCAAGAGCCCCGGCTTCCTCATCCAGCGATGGCGCAATGCCGAGGTACTCCTCATCGCTGTAGGGCGGACGGGGTCCGCCCTCATGGTAGGAGAGCAGCCAGGCGATTCCCTGGGCCAGGTAGCCGTTGGCCAGGTAGAACGGGCCCAGCTCGCGGCCGATCTCGTCTTGCGGCACGTCCGCCAGCCGCACCGTGACATCCGAGTGGGCGAGCAACCCCGCCAGCGTCGGCGGCGAGTCCGCCAGGGCAGGCAACAGGCCGGCGAGCACCTGGTAGTACTCCTCGGTCCGTTCGCGCTTGCCCTGGGCCTTGCAGGCGAGCGCAAGCCCCTCCACCACCCGCGGGTCGCGCCCGAGCATCTCGGCTGCCTGCAGGAAGGCCGCCTCGGCCTCGGCCGGTTTCCCTGCCCTCAGCGCGGCGTTACCCAACTGCAGCGAGATCTCGGCGTCGCTCGGAGCGACCGCGGCCAGGCTCTTCATCCGCACCACCGCGCCCGAGTAGTCGCCCAGCCCCTCCCGCGCGTCGGCATCCGCCCGCAGATACTGAGGATTCGCCGGCTCGGCCAGCAGTGCGGCCTCGAAGTCCAGCACCGCCTCGCGGTACATGCCGGCGGCCATCGCCTCCTGTCCGGCCGCGTAGCGCTGGACAGCAGCGGCCCGCTTGCTCGCGGCGTCAGCGCCGACCTTGCCCCAGGTCATCGGGGTGAGCGCGACCACAAGCTCCTCGGCGAGCTGCGCCGCCGATGCGCCGGCGGAGGCGCCACGCGGCGTAGATACCTCGAGCTGGGTCTCGCGCCCCGAAATGGTCCCGACGAGCATCACCCGCAGCGACACCTCGGTCTCGCGCTCGACGACCTCGCCATAGAGCGCGGCATCTGCACCCGTGGCGATGCCAAGCGCCTCGCGCACGTCAATGAGGTCGCCCTGCCCGAGCGCCTGCGCGGGAATCCACTCCTCGGAGATGGCGAGCTGGATCACGGGTGAGGTCGGGAGCGCCTCAGTCACTGCATAGCCGGCGCGGGACAGTTGGTCGGAGAGGGCCGCGGTGGTGGCCTCGGCCAGAGGCTCAGACAGCCAGTGGCTCTTGAGCGGGTAGAGCAGAAGCGACCCGGTGGCAGCGGCGTGGCAGGGCGAGGCCGCTCCGAGCAATGCGAGGACGAGGAGCGTGCTGCACAGCACCCCGAGACTCAGCCGGGAGATCCGCACCGGCTCCAGGCCCGGACTCAGTCGGCTGCCGGGACGCGCCCTAACGAGTTTCCAGGGCCCTGATTGCCGATTCACAAGTTCGCACTCCATGTCGCGCCGCCTCGACGTTATGACCCCGCTGGAGTTCTTGGCGGTACTGATCTAGCGCGGCGCGGTACTCCTGCGTGGCCGAGCCGTAATCGCCGGCCTCAGTGTAGACCCAGGCGAGTTCCTCCCTCGGCTCAGCCGCCTGAGGGTTCTTCGAGAGGTAGCCCCGGTAAGACTCGATCGCGCGCGGGTAGTCTCCCTCGAAGTAGTATTGGCGCGCCGGCCCGGGTGTGGCGGCGCCCGCGGCCGCGTGCCGGGTCGGGTAGAACCACCCTGGCGTCGTGACGGTCGGGGCCCCAGCCCCGCGGTAGGGAACCGCCCCCTGCACCGGCGGCGCACCGTAGCCGCCCCCGCCCCGCCCGGAGGCAAGCCCGCCATAGGACTCGCCGCCGCCGCTCGGCAGCGCCCACGTCCCGGGGCCCAGGTACTGGCCGTATCCTTGGGCCTGTTGTCGCCGCGGCGCCTGCCGAACCGCCCGCCCCTGGGCATACCTCGGCGGGCGCACCCGCCCGAGCGTGGATAGCCTCGACGGAAACGCCTCGAAGGAAGGCGGCGCCTGCGCGATCTGGCCCGCTTGACCCGGGCCATGCAGCACCGGTTGTCTGGCGGGCTGCGGCCGCTGGCTGGTGAAGATGATGGCGGCGACAAGGACGAGCGCCACCACCACGAATCCGCCGGTGATGGCCATCCGGGCCGTTCGCGGCGTGATGACTGCCTGCTCTGCAGCCGCCGCTACGCCCATGAGTTCGTTCAGACGCCGCCGCTCGACGGTGCTGCCTGGACTCAGGGTGAGCACCTGCTCGTACTCGCGGATGGCCCCGTCGCGGTCGCCCACGCGCTCGTAGAGCGTGCCCAGCAGCGAATGGGCGGAGGTGGAGGTCGGGTTCATCGCGATCGCCTGCTGGCAGGCCTGGATAGCGCTCTGCAGCCGACCTTCCTCGGCCAGCCTGAAGGCGTCTTCGAGCAAGCGCCGGGAGCGCTCGTCCGGGGTCAAGATGCGCGGCGCAAACGCCCCCTCCGCGATCAGTCGCTCGCCGCAGCCTCGGCAGAACCGAGCTTGATCAGGGTTCTCGTTCCCGCACTTGGGGCACTGCACCTTGTCGCTCCGCTCAGGGACTGCGGGTCAAGGAACGGCCGTTCCTAGACCCTAGACCCTAGACCCTATCCCCTACGGTATCACCTTGTTCAGCGGGTACTCGACTATCCCTTCGGCCCCGGCTCGACGCAGCTCCGGGATGAGGTCGCGCGCCTCCCGCTCGTCGAGCACGGTCTCGACCGCCACCCACGCGTCATTGGTGAGGGCCGAGATGGTTGGCTGTCGCAGCGCCGGGATGAGGCCGAGGATCTTCTCGAGGTCGGCCCGCGCCACGTTCATCTTCAGGCCGACCTTCTGCATACCGAGCAGCGCTCCCTGGAGGAGCATGGCGAGGGTCTCGATCTTCTGGCGCTTCCACGGGTCCGCCCAGGCCGGCTTGCTCGCGATGACCTTGGTGTTGGTCTCCAACACCGTGTCGAGGACGCGCAGGTTATTGGCGGCGAGCGAGGAGCCGGTCTCGGTCAGCTCGACGATGGCGTCCACCAGCTCCGGGACCTTGACCTCGGTCGCCCCCCAGGAGAATTCGACATCGGCCGTAACGCCCTTCTCGGCGAGGTACTTGCGGGTGACGTTCACCACCTCGGTGGCGATGCGCTTGCCCTGGAGGTCCTTCGGGGATTTCATGGCGCTGTCCTGAGCGACCGCCAGCACCCAGCGGGCGGGCCGCCGACTCGCCTTGGAGTAGACCAGATCGCACACCTCGACGACGTCGGCATCGGTCTCGATCACCCAATCGAGGCCGCTCAGGCCGGCATCGAGCGCCCCCGCCGAGACGTAGCGCGGGATCTCCTGCGCGCGCATGAGCACCGGCTCTATCTCCGGGTCGTCCATCGTCGGATAGTAGGAGCGGCTGCTCACACTACATTGATACCCAGCCCGCGCCAGCAGATCGAACGTGCTCTGCTGGAGGCTACCCTTTGGCAGACCGAGACGCAGACCCAAGTAAACGCCCTCCCATTCGTAGGGGAGCCCCTCTGTGGGCTCCCGCTATCTTCAGCCTCGCGTCGAGTATATCGCCGCCCCCGAAGGGGTGTCAAGAATGGGGCCGTGCGCGGAGTACGACCAACAGCCCTGCCGCAAGGAACATGATCTGGATCGCGATCCCCAGCGGCCACTCGCCTCGCGGCAGGTTGTGCTGGATGCCGTGGTGCCAGGCGCTGAACCAGGCCGTTCCCGCCCATGTCTGGAAGTGCGGGCCCCACGGCGGGACGTTGTCAACCAGGTCTACGACAACGGCGATGAAGGCCGCCCAGATGGCCGCCCGGCGCCAGGGCCGGCGGCGCGTTGCCCAGAGCACGAGCGCGGCGCCGAGCGCAACATCGCCCAGAGTGGCGAGGGCCTCGGCTCGGGTGACTCCCCCCGGCGCGCCGAAGAGGGCGTGCGTGTCGCTGTGGGGGATGAAGTCGAGCACAAAGTGGCTGGCGAACGCGGCGACGGCGGCCAGCCAGAAGGGGCGCACTGACTTGCCGATCGCGGCGCCGGTCACCAGATGGACGGAGGCGAGCATAAGTACCCTTCCGTGTCGCCCGGATGACCGGGCTCCCCGCGGTCCAGGCGCCTCAGCCTTCGCGCGTCTCCGTCGGGATGCTTTCGGCGGCCGGCGCGAAGTCCTTCATCTCCTCCTTGAGCTTCGCAGTCATCCACTTCACCGAACTCCATCCTCCGTCCCCCTGGAGGAAGGTGGGCGAGCGCATGTACTCGACGCTCACTCCCGTGATCCCGGGCTGCTGCTTGCCGCCGGCGCGGTTGGCGAGATCGTTCCAGGTTAATCCGTCAGGCGCGGCGTTGTCGAAGCCGCGATGCATCAGCCCAACCCCGCCCAGCTCGTCGCTCCACCAAGCAAGCGCGTAGAAGCAGCCGCAGGAGCTGTGGGGAAAGCCGCGCACCGAGTGGAGGAAGACGCGCTGCATGCGGCCGCCGGTCGCCTGGCGCACGAACTCGTTCAGCCCCTCGTGTTCGCCCTTCACTGGGTCCAGCACCCTGCCCAACGGCACCGCCGCGCAGCAGTTCTCCGGCCGGCCGCGCCGCCGCCAGGGCCGCCCGGAGCTGACGCCCATGTAACGCGCTCCCACGAGCATCTCTGTCCAGCGCCGGCCGCACATCGGCATGCGAACCGGATGGGTGATGCAAATATGCTCCCGGCTGAACGGGGCGCAGGCCTCGCAGGTGTAGACCTCATCGGGCGGCAAGGCGAGGGCGGCCACGTAGGCGCGGTTGCGCTCGGCGCGCTCGGCTGCAATCTGCAGGGCAAGCTCGCTCAGGCGACCCACGTCGCCAATCACCTCGATGTGAACCGGCCCCAGCCGCGGGCACTCGAGCCGGAGCCCTCGCCGGATCACCTGTGCCATCTGCTCGCCAGCCGGAGGCCTCTGTTCGCGAAGGCCAACCGTCAGCGGATTGCGCGATTCGACTCGCAGGCCGCTCAGCATGTTGAGGTAACCCGCGGCCGCGCGCTCAAGCTCCTCGGCCGCCGGCGCGTCGAGCGTGTCGTCGTCAACGGTCACCAATATGGCGATCGGGCCGGTCGGTTCGCCCGTCACAACGGCGCCCTCGATCGCCGCGCCGGGGCGGAGATGGAAGAAGCTCAGCTCATCACCTCCCAGCCGCGCCTGAGGCTCGAACTTCTCGTGCGCATAGGCCGGGTTCGCGTATTCCGGCATGGCCACCAGCGGGTCCTGGGACCGGATGCGGAGGTTCTCGAATGTCGCGGCCGCCGCGACTGCCTCCTCGGGCGATGTCACCTCGATCCGGTGCCCGACCTCCCAGGGAAAGCCCGGCGCGACCACCGCCGGGACGCCGAGCCGCATCAGCGCCAGGCAGAGCATCGCCTCCACTGGCCGCATCGGGCCGGACACGACGAGCACCGCCGGTCCGTGGTCCTCGACGAAGTGAGTCAGCTCGTGGCGGTCACCGGGCTGGACGTCGCTGTAGACCAGCGCGTAGCGCGCGAGGAGCTGCGCGAGGTAGACTGCGGCGGTCTGCCGCTCCCCCAGGAACTTGCCCGGCTCGACGCCGGCCCTGGTAGTGAAGACCATGAAGCCGGCATGATCGAAGGCCCGAGCATAGGGGCCCTGATCGTCGCCGAGGAGCACCGCCCACCCCGCGCGCCACTTGATGCCGCTGAACACCGCGCCGCGGAAGCTGCCATCGGAGGAGAAGTAGCTGTCGCGGTCCGGTTGAACGGACTCTACCGCCTCGGCCGCCGCGAGCACCACCCAGGCGGCGTCTTGCGCCGGCTGGTCGGAGGCGTCCAACTCTGCCGCCTCCCGCCTCAGCCGCTCCAGGTCAGGCGGCCCGCCGAAGAGCGCCTGGCTTACCGGGAACGGAAAAGCGGTACGGGTGAAGGGCACTGGGGATGGGGGTAGTTGCTCGATCAAGGCGCGTAGGCCGGGGATCACGCTGTGTCCTTTCCTGGCAGGGAAGAAACCGTCGGCCGAAAGCCAGCGCCAGACTATAGCTGGGCTGGAAAGGATTGTCCAGATCGCACTCTGGCAGTCACTCAGGCTTGACGCTTCCACTCGGCTGGGGTATAATCCGATTATCTGAATATTCGATCTTCGGTAGGGGCGACTATGCGCAGAGCACCAGTGATGCAAACGAGCAGAATGGGCCGGCGCGGGACAGTCGTCATCCCGGCCAGGCTGAGAAAGCGCTTTGGGCTGGAGGAGGGAGCGCTGATCATCGCCGAGGAGCGCGAGGATGGGGTGCTGCTCCGCCCCGCGGTTGCGCTTCCGGTCGAGATCTACTCGGATGAGCGGGTGGCCGAGTTCCTGCTGAACAACGCCGTAGACGCGCAGGACTACGAGGAAGCGCTGTCCGAGGTGCGACGAATGGGCCTTGACCCTGAGTCCATCCCCCATACCAAGCCTGAGTGAGACTTGGCGTGGACCGAGTATTCCTCGATGCGAACCTGCTCTTCTCTGCCGCCTACAAGCCCGATTCGCACCTGCTGGACCTGTGGGCGCTACCCGATACGGAGGTCGTCACGTCGGAGTTGGCGTTCGAGGAGGCGCGCCGGAACCTGGCTGCTCGGGGTCCCGATCGCGTGGGCGCGCTAGATGAGCTGCGGGCAAGGACCCGAGTAACGGGAGACACGCGAATCCCCACCCATCTCCTCGAGGACGTCGCACTGCCCGACAAGGACCGGCCGATCCTCGCCGCCGCCCTCGCGGTGGGATGCACCCATCTGCTCACAGGCGACAGGCGCCACTTCGGCGCGCTCTGTGGTCGCACCATCGCCGGTGTCTTGGTGCTCACGCCGGCCGAGTACTTCCGGAGGCGACGTAGCGCCGGCCGGAGGCGCCGGGCATAGGCGCGTGAGTTGACTGGCAGGAGCAAGCTCCTGCCCAACGGGATGACCTACAGCTTCCTGTCCAGGAACGCCCAGAAGTTCCCCCCGAACAGCTTCTCGACGTCCCGCTTGATCTCGGTCCCCTCGATGGTCCAGCCCGTGACCATCAGGTCGGCGTACTTGTCATGGAGCGCGTCAGCGATGACGCGGCGGGAGTGGCGCCACTTGTAGATGAGCTGGTCGAGCACGCGGGCGTCGGAGTGCTGCGGGATGAAGCTCAGCCCGAGCAGCTCCAGCCTCATGCGGGTGATCTCGTCCACCAGGCTCGGATTGTTGAGGAACCACCAGCAGCCGAATGGCATCAGGTTGCGGAACTTACGGGCGGCCACAGCCAGCTCGTGCTGATTCTCCCGCGAGAGCATGGTGACGAGGAACTTGTTGCGCGGATAGCTGGCGCAGAGGTCTTCCACCGTCTCGATGCTCGCCTTGCCCACGCCATCGCCCGCCAGCCGCAGATCGGGATTGATGAGCTTCTTCACCCCGATCATCATCGCGAACGGCAGGTTCAGCTCCTGCGAGACGGGGAGCACGCACTCGCGGACGAGCAGGGGCGCATCGCCATGCGCCCCTACGCCAGGGGAATCGTTCACAGCGAAGTCCGGCGGCAGCGACGCGGCCATATAGACCGCGTTCATCCGCTTCGCCCAGTCGGTGAGAAAGCGGCGCACCTCGGCCGCAGTCTTCGCGGTAAGGCTTTCCTCCACCTTGTAGCCCCAGGCCGCCAGCCGCGGCCAGTTTGCCCGCCAGTTGAGGATGAGCTGGTCAATGCGCAGCGCCGCATGGAAGCGCGAGTCGGCCTGGTAGGACTCCATCCATACCTTGCGCTCGGCCTCATCGAACGGGTCATTGGTCATGACCACGTCCTTGACCCCGCCCAGCCCGAATACGGTCGCGATGTAGTCCTCGACCTTGAGCTTCTCGAAGTGGCGGCGATAGGAGGCCAGGTCGCGCGACCCGACATCGAGGCCGAGCGCCTCAAGGACGGTCAGCACGCCCCGGTTCGATTCCGAGATGGGCGAGCCCTCCAGGAAAAGCGTGCGCCAGATGAGATCGGCTTGCTCGCGCTCTGAGAGCTTCCAGTAGTCCTCATAGGGCTGCTCCACCCAGCGGAGGGTCTCGGCGATGAGGTAGTGATAGGTGATGAGATCGTCTATGCCCCACGGGACAAGATCGCCAAAGCACGGGGGGTAGATGTGGGTGTGAATGTCCGTGACCTTCGCCTCTGCCACGGCTGTATCCACGGCCTGTCTTAGCTGCTGCACAGTGGTGATGGGCATGGCTGCTCCCGCCTTGTCGTAGGGCAGGACCCTTGGGCGACGTAGCCTTGGCGAAGGCGGCTTCGCGTCCTGCCCTGAAGTCGTTCTCCTCCCGATGTGCTCGTCCTGCCTGAGGCGCGGCCGACAGGAAGCCGCCTCCCATTCTCGAATAAGAGCCTCGAGGGACGTCAGTGTCCACTTCCAAGCAGACTTACACCTACAAGACGGTCAAGAAGCACGAGATCAAGGCCGACGTCTACCCGGCTGCGGGTGGCGGCCTGCGCCCCGTAGTCGTGTGGATCCACGGCGGTTGTCTCATCATGGGGCACCGGGGGGGCATTGCCCATTGGCAGCGCGACCGCTACCTCGATGCCGGGTACACCGTCGTCTGCATTGACTACCGCCTGGCGCCGGAGACCAAGCTTCCCGCGATCGTTGACGATCTTCAGGACGCTTTCCACTGGGTGCGAGAAGAGGGTCGCGGGCTCTTCCAGGCTGACCCGGCGCGGGTGGTTGCGGTCGGGCATTCGGCGGGCGGCTACCTTGCGCTCATGTCGGGCGTGGTCTGCGATCCGCGACCGGCGGCAATCGTCTCGTTCTATGGCTACGGCGACATCGTCGGGGACTGGTACAGCCGACCCGACCCGCACTACTGCCAGCAGCCGATCGTCCCCCGACAGCGAGCGCACAGCACGGTCGGCCGGGAGATCATCTCGGGGACACCGGGGCCACACCGGCGCGACGACTTCTACCTCTATGTCCGCCAGCAGGGACTGTGGCCGCTGGAGGTGTCGGGGCATGACCCGCACACCGAGCCCGGCTTCTTCCAGCTCTACTGCCCGGTGAGGAGCGTTGACCACGACTATCCCCCCACGCTACTGCTTCACGGCGATCGGGACACCGATGTGCCATACCAGCAGTCGGTGATGATGGCGGCAGCGCTCGCAAAGGCGCAGGTCGAACATAAGCTGGTGACGATTCCGGGCGGCGAGCACGGCTTCGACGCGGAGCGCAGCGCAGTGTCGGAGCAAGCCCTCTCGAAGGTGCTGGCGTTCCTGAGCGACCAGCTTGGGCGGCCCGCGGGCTGAGACGGGTCGGATGCGTCCACATCTCATACTGCTTCATCCGCCAAGCCTGTTCGACGCGCGGGAGATCGGCGCTCGGCACGGCCTCGCCTCCGCAACAGTAGCGACCTCGCCGCTGTTCGAGTACTACCCCCTGGGCTTCCTCACACTGCTCGAGTATCTTGAGCGCCACTCTCTCGAAGTGAGGATCATCAACCTCGCGGTGAAGGAGGCGAAGAGCAAGCGCTTCGATCCGCGCCCGCTGATACGCAAGCTCCGCCCGATGGCCTTCGGCATAGACCTGCACTGGCTCGTCCACGCCGACGGCGCGCTGGAGACCGCGCGCATCTGCAAGGAAGAGCACCCGGATATCCCTGTCATCATGGGGGGTCTCACCGCATCGTACTACTGGCGGGAGCTGATTGGTAATCCCGACGTTGACTACATCGTGCGGGGCGATTCTACCGAAGAGCCCTTGCTGCAACTGCTTCGCGCGATCGAATCGCAGCGCGAGCCAACTGAGGTACCGAACCTGGTGTGGAAGCGCAACGGCGAGGTCGTCGCCAACCCGTTTACCTATCAGCCCGAGCTGCTGGACATCCGCCTCGATTACAGGCGGCTGATCAAGCACATGCTGCGCTACCGCGATCTGCGGGGCGGACTCCTCACGGGCTTCCAGTGGTCCTCCTACGCCTTCAACATGACGCTGTTCTGCCGCGGCTGCCAGATGAACTGCCTAACCTGCGGGGGGAGCAACTGGGCGCTCGGTCGGGCGAAGCTGGGGGTACGCGATCCGGAGGTGCTGGCGGACGAGATCGCGGCAACGATGCAGCTCACGCCCCACGGGGTCGGCCTGCCGGGCGACATCAGACAGCACGAGCCCGACAAGCTCATCGAGGCGCTCCGCCGCAGGAAGCCTACCCGAGCGCTCAGCTTCGAGCTGAACTCCCCCGCCGGCGAGGAGTTCCTCCGGAAACTGGCGTCCATCGGGCCCCCGCTCGACATCCACATGTCCCCAGAAAGCCATGATGAGGAGCTGCGTACTCGCTACGGCCGATGCTACACAAACGAGCGGCTGGAGGGCGATATCGAGTACATCCTGAGCAGCGGCGGCAAAGCGTTCCTGTTCTTCCTCATTGGCATCCCGGGGCAGACCCGCCAATCGGTCATGGAAAGCGTCGCCTATGCCGAGCGGCTGCTGGAGAAGTACAACGCCCGCTATCCGGGCAAGCTCGACTCGAACATCTCGCCACCGCTGCCGTTCATTGACCCGGGCAGCCTCGCCTTCGAGCACCCGGAGAAGACCGGCTACCGGCTCTTCGCCCGCACCCTCGCCGAACACCGCGCGCTCATGCGCAAGCCCAACCTCCGCGATGTCCTGAACTTCGAGACGGACTCCCTGTCCCGCTCGGAGATCGTTGATGTGGCGGCCGAGGCGATGGACCGGATGATCGCCCTGCGCGAGCGATGCGGCCTGCTCAAGGCAAAGTGGGCGGAGAAAGAGCGCAAGCGCGTGCGAGAGGCGAGGGGGAGCGACTCGTAGGCGATGTCAGGCGCAGATGAACGCAGATCAAAATCCGCTAACGACTCGTTTCCCGTTGCTTCGGTAGCCCCGTCCGCCATAGCCGCGACGCCACCGCGTCGGGCGAAGGCGGATTGTTGCCGAAGCCCCCTCACCGGCATCCGCGTTCATCGGCGTCTAGATACGCCTAAGCCGCCTCCTCCGCGTTCGCATCGGCCTGCGGCTCCGCCGCCGGTTCGGTGATCGGCAAGACCTGTCGCTCCTCCCCCGGCTCCCGCAGCCGCATGCCGATGATCTTGCTCGCCCCCGCCTCCGCCATCGTTACACCGTAGAGCACATCGGCCGCCTCCATCGTGCCCTTGTTGTGGGTGATCACGATGAACTGCGACTGGCGGGCGAACTCCCGCAGTACATTCGAGTAGCGGCCGATGTTCGAGTCATCCAACGGCGCGTCCACTTCGTCCAGGATGACGAAGGGCGATGGCTTCACCTTGAGCAGCGCGAAGAGGATCGCGGCAGCGGTCAGCGCGCGCTCGCCACCGGAGAGCTGAAGGAGGTCCCGCGTCTTCTTCCCCGGCACAGTGACGGTGACGTCAATGCCGCAGTCAAGCACATTCTCTTTGTCGGTCAGCGACAGCTCTGCCCGCCCGCCGTCGAACAGGCGGACGAAGAACTCCTGAAAGCACTTCTGAATCAGATCGAAGGCGGCGAGGAACCGCGTCGTCGCCTCCCGGTCTATCTCCACGATCGCCTGGCGCAGATCTTCGCGGGCGGCCTCGAGATCGGTCCGCTGGCCGCCGAGGAACTCGAGCCGCTCCTTGACGCGCTGGTACTCCTCGATGGAACCGACGTTCACATCGCCCAGCGCCGCGACCGCTGCCTGAAGCTCCTTCACCCGCTGCTGTGCAGCGGTGCGGCTGTCAATGGGCTGACAGCGCTGCTCGGCTTCCTCCAACGAGATACGGTACTCCTCGGCGATCGTGCGCTCGCAGAACTCCACCTCGCTCTGCATCTGGGTGAGGCGAATCTCCAACCGGTGAACCCGGTTCTGGATCGCCTCGGTGTCGGCGCGGTTGGTCGCAGCCGCCTCTCGGTTGGCGCCAAGGCCGTCGAGAAGCCCCTCGCGCTCCTCCTGGCACCGAGCAAGCTCTTGGTCTGCCTTCTGGTGGGCTTCACCCAGCCGCTCCCATTCCCCCGTCCGTTCCTGAAGGCCGACGACGGCCTCCTGCTCGCCCGCGGACAGGCGCTCGATCAGCGACTGCTTGTCGCTCAGGGCGGCGGCGAGCGTGCTGACGCTCTGCCTAATCTTCTCCATCCGGGCATCAAGCGCCCGGGCGTCGCCCTCCATCGCGGTAAGCTGCACGCGAAGGTCGGTGGCGGCGGAGGTCAGCTCTTCCCGCTCATCTCGGCCCGCCGCCAGCGCCGACTCGGTCTGGGTCATCGCCAGCTCCGCCGCGCGCTTGCGGCGCTCCATCTCCTCGACCAGCGCGGTAGCTTCCGCCTGCTCTTGCTGGATCTGGGCGACCTCCTCCTCGAGCGACCGCTGCTCCGCACCGAGCGACTCGTCGCGCTCGGCCGCCTGGCGCACCTTCTCGGCGATCACCTCGGCCCCGCTCTCGGCGGAGGCGAGCTCCGCGCCGACGCGCTCCAACTCGTCGAGGCGGGCGTCGGCCTGCGACCTGGCGGCCTTCGCCCTCTGCTGCGAGCGCTCCAGGTCCTGCGCGATCTGGCTCAATTGCTGCTCGCCGGCGGCCACTGCCTCGGCAAGCTCTGCGATCTCGCGCCCTCGGCCGATCAGCCCGGTCTGCTGCGGGCGACTTCCGCCCGTGATCGCTCCCCAGGGGCGGACAACATC
>Ga0315275_10001320_pt1 | contig 21669 bp, 18 predicted proteins | sample YL17G03_0_MG_FD_205557 | JGI IMG/M metagenome (GOLD analysis project Ga0315275, IMG submission 205557) | Sediment microbial communities from Yellowstone Lake, YNP, Wyoming, USA - YL17G03_0 | ecosystem: Environmental > Aquatic > Freshwater > Lake > Sediment | place: USA: Wyoming | collected...
CAGCCATAGCTCGGGCTATGGCGAGCATTGGCAACGACGAGCGGGCGTCTTCTGGCGTGATGAGCGGGCATGATCGAAAGACTCTCAGCCTCTCAGTGCGCAATTCCCAGCATCGCCCTTGCCTCGTCGGGGCTCGCCACGGCGCGGCCGGCGCGCCGCGCGCATTCGGCCAGCGCCGCGATGAGCACGCCGTTGCCGCCGGCGCGCTCGCCGCCGGGGAGGTAGAACGTGTCCTCCAGCCCGGTCCGCAGCATGCCGCCGAGGTCGGCGGTCTTCTGGTGCACCGGCCAGATCTCGCCGCGGCCGATCAGCGTGGTCTGCCACACGCTGCCCGGCGCGAGCCAGCGCGGCAACAGCGCCAGCAGGTCGGCGTCGCACGGCATGCCCGAGGCCACGCCCATCACGAAGTTGTACTCGGGGCGGCCCAGCCCCGGGTTCACCATGCCGGCTTTGAGGTACATGCCCACCGAGCGCACGATGCCGACGTCGAAGCATTCGAATTCGGGATGCACGCCGCACTCGGCCATCACGTCGAGGTATTGCTGCACCTTCGCCACCGGGTTGTCGAACACCATCGGCGGCCACGCCCACTGGCCGTCGTCCTTGAGCTTCAGGTAGTTGAGCGTGCCGGCGTTGCAGGCGGCGATCTCCGGTCGCACGCGCCGGATGCACGCCAGCGGCCCGGCGACGTCCTTGCCGATCACGCCGGTGGTGAGATTGATGATGACGCCGGGACACGCGTCGCGGATCGCGCTCACCACCGCCTCGGCCACATCGGGATCCCACGACGGCAGGTGACCCATCCCGTCCTCCTGCATGCGCAGGTGCACGTGCATCGCGGCGGCGCCGGCATTGAAGGCATCGCGCGCCTCGGCGGCCATCTGCACCGGCGTCACCGGCACCGGGTGCTGCTTCGGATTGGTGAGCACGCCGGTCAGCGCGCACGTCAGGATTGCCTTGTCCATCATCCCTCCCCCGTCTCGATCAGGTCGAGCGCGACCAGCAGTGCGCCGGACGCCACCTGATCGCCCTCGCGCACGTGCACGGTGGCGATCGTGGCGGCGGCTTGCGCGCTCACCCACGTTTCCATTTTCATGGCCTCGATGCACACCATGCGCTGGCCCGGCGTCACGCGGTCGCCCTGCTTCACCATCACCTGCGCCACGGCGCCGGCCAGTGGCGCGCGGGCGCGCGCTGCATCGACGCCGGCGTCCCGCTCGGGCAGCGCCGAGGCCTCGCGAAAGACGAAGCTCGCGGCGTCACTCGCGAAATGCAATGCGCCGGCATCGATCAGCGCGACCGCGCGCCGCCGCACGCCGTCCTGCTCGTAATGCAACTCACCCGCGACAAAGCGCAGGATGCGCACGTCGTGCGCCGCGCCTTCGTCGCTGACGCGCGCGCGGCCGTCGCGGCCGACCTGCACACGCAGCGCGCGATCCTCGCTACCGCAGTGGAGCTTGAGGTCGAACCCGGCCACGCTGTCCGCCCGCCAGCCGCCGCCGCCGTGCAGCGCGTACACCGCGGCGGCGACGCACCACGCCTCCCGATCCGGGCGCGGGCGCTGCAGCAACGGTTCGCCGCGCGCCGACCACTCCTCGATCAGCGTCGTCGTCATCGTCCCGCCGCGAAAGGCCGCGTGATCGACCAGATCGGCGAGGAAGCGGCCATTGTTGGCGAGCCCGAGCAGCGGCGCGCGCTGCAACGCGGCGCGCAGCCGCCGGATTGCGTCGTCGCGGTCGCGGCCGTGGACGATCACTTTCGCCACCATCGCGTCGTAGAACGGCGAGACAACGGCACCCTCGGCGATGCCGTGGTCGATGCGCACGCCCGGCTCTGCCGTGGCGGCGTCGGGCCGCCACCAGCGCACGGTGCCCGTCTGCGGCGCGAAGTCCGCGTACGGGTCTTCGGCGTAGAGACGGGCTTCGATCGCGTGGCCGCAGAGGTGGACGTCCTGCTGCAGGCCGGGAATCATCGCGGTCAGCGGCTCGCCGGCCGCCACCCGCAACTGCCACAGGACGAGATCGAAGCCGGTGACCATCTCGGTCACCGGATGCTCCACCTGCAGCCGCGTGTTCATCTCCAGGAAATAGTGCGCGCCGTTCGCATCGACGACGAACTCGACCGTGCCGGCGCCGCGATAACCCGCTGCCAGCGCGGCAGCCACGGCGTCGCGGCCCATCGCGGCGCGCATCGCGGCATCGACCACCGGCGACGGCGATTCCTCGATCACCTTCTGCCGCCGCCGCTGCGCCGTGCAGTCGCGCTCGCCCAGATGCACCGCGTTGCCGTGGGCATCGGCGAACACCTGAATCTCGACGTGGCGGGCGCCCTCGATCAACCGCTCCAGCATCAGCGCGTCGTCGCCGAAGGCGCCGCGCGCTTCGCGGCGGGCGCCGGCCAGGGCGGCCGCCAGCGCATCCTCGTCATGCACGACGCGGATGCCGCGCCCGCCGCCGCCGGCGATCGCCTTGACCAGCAGCGGAAAACCGAGCGCGCGGGCCTCGGCGGTCAGCCGCGCGTCATCCGGCGCGTCGCCGAGGTACCCGGGCACGCAGGGGACGCCGGCGGCGATCATCCGCTTCTTGGCGAGCGCCTTGTCGCCCATCGCCGCGATCACCGCCGGCGGCGGCCCGATGAACACGAGGCCCGCATCCAGGCACGCCTGCGCGAACGCGGCGTTCTCGCTGAGGAAGCCATAGCCGGGGTGCACGGCATCGGCGCCGGTCCTGCGGGCCGCTGCGATCAGCGCAGCGGTGCGCAGGTACGACTCCGCGGCGGGCGACGGGCCGATGCGCACCGCCTCGTCGGCCATCTGCACGTGCGGCGCCGCTTCGTCGGCGTCGCTGTACACGGCCACCGTGCGATAGCCGGCAGCGCGCGCGGTCCGCATCACCCGGCAGGCGATCTCGCCGCGATTCGCGACCAGGATCTTGTTGAAGCTCACTGCGGTACCCAGTTCGGCTTGCGCTTTTCGATGAACGCCGTCGTGCCTTCGCGGCCCTCAGCCCCCTGGGCCGCGCGCGAGAACACCGCGGCGGCCTCGGCGATGAGCTCCGCGGGCGGCGTGAAGCGGGCCTTGCCCACCAGCGCCTTGGTGGCCGCGATCGCGCCCGGTGCGCAGGAGAGAATGTCACCCAGCACCTTAGCCAGTGCGGCGTCGAGCCGGTCGCCCGCCTGCACCTCGTGCGCGAGGCCCATCGCGAGCGCCCCGGCGGCGTCGATCCGCGCACCGGTCACCGCGAGACGCTTCGCCTGCGAATAGCCGATGCGCTCGACGAGATAGGGCGCGATCTGTGCGGGCACCACGCCGAGCGAGGTCTCCGGCAGGCGGAACGTGACGCTGTCACCCGCCAGCGCGACATCGGCCACGCAGGCAAGGCCGAAGCCGCCGCCCATCACCGCGCCTTCGAGCACCGCCACCAGCGCGAGCGGGGTGCGCGCAAAAGCCGCGCACAGCTCGCCGAACTGCGCATTCACCGCGGCGACGCCATCCTGGGCCGGTTCCGCGGGGCCCGGACGCAGGCGCGTGGCGGCCATGTCCTTCAGATCGGCGCCGGCGCAGAAATGGCCGCCCGCGCCGCGCAGCACCACCACGCGCACGCCGCCGCCCTCCTCCGCAACGGCAAGCGCACTGCGCAACTCCTGCACCATCAGGAGCGACATCGCGTTGCGGACCTCGGGCCGGTTCAGCGTGACATGCAGGACGCCGCGCTCGACCCGCGTCGCCAGCGTCGTGAAAGCCGGGAACGGCGGCGCTGTCATGCTCACGGCGCCTTGCCGGACAGCGTGCCCTCGAGCTTGCAGATGATGCCCAGCATCACTTCGTCGGCGCCGCCGCCGATGGAGATGAGGCGGCTGTCGCGGTAGGACTGCGAGATCGGGTTGTCCCACGTGTAGCCCATGCCGCCCCAGTACTGCAGGCACGAGTCGGATACTTCGCGGGAGAGGCGGCCGCTCTTGAGTTTGGCCATCGACGCGAGCCGCGTGACGTCCTGGCCGTCCACGTACATTTCCACCGCGCGGTAAGTCAGCGCGCGCAGCGCCTCGACCTCGGTGCGCAGCTCGGCAAGGCGGAAATGCACCACCTGGTTGTCGAGGATGCTGTGCCCGAAGGCCTGCCGCTGCCGCGTGTACTCGATGGTCTGGTCGATCAGACGGTCGAGCGAGCGCAGCGAGCCCGCCGCGCCATAAAGCCGCTCCTCCTGGAACTGCAGCATCTGATAGGTGAAGCCCTTGCCCTCGTCGCCGATCAGGTTTCGCCGCGGCACGCGCACGTCGTCGAAAAAAAGCTGCGCGGTGTCGGACGAATTCATGCCGATCTTGCGGATCTTCTGCTTCGTGATGCCGGGCGCGTCCATCGGCACGATGATGAGCGACTTGTTCCGGTGCGGCGCGCCCTCGGAGGTGTTGGCGAGCAGGCAGCACCAGTCCGCCTTGAGGCCGTTGGTGATCCACATCTTGGAGCCGTTGATCACGTAGTCGTCGCCGTCCTTGCGCGCCGCGGTCTTCACGGCGGCGACGTCGGACCCGCCGGAGACTTCGCTGACGCCGAGGCAGCCCACGCGGTCGCCGGCAATCGACGGGGCGAGAAACTCGCGCCGCAAGGCGTCGCTGCCGAAGCGTGCCAGCGCGGGCGTGCACATGTCGGTGTGCACGCCGATGGCCATCGGCACGCCGCCGCAGTTGCACTCGCCCAAAGCCTCAGCCATCACCATCGAATAGCTGAAGTCGAGTCCCATGCCGCCGTACTCGGCCGGATACTTGAGACCGAGGAGGCCGAGGTCGCCCAACTTCTTGAACACATCGTGGATGGGAAACTCCTCCGCGGCCTCCCACTCGGCCACGTGCGGATTGATTTCCTTCGCCACGAACTTGCGCACGGTGTCGGCAATCTGCTCGTGCTGGAGGGTGAGTTTCATCCGTGTCGTCTCGCTGTCAGGGAAGTGATAGGGCCGGCGGCGCTACATCCGCGCCACGCCGAAGGTGTTGGGTCGCAGCACGCGGGCGTCGGCCTCGCGCGCGATCGCGAGGCACAGGCCGAGAATGCGGCGCGTGTCGCGCGGGTCGATGATGCCGTCGTCCCACAGCCGCGCGGTGCCGAACAGCGCCGCCGCTTCGCGGTCGAGCCGCGTGCGCAGATCGTCGGACATCGCTTTCAGGCGTGCTTCGTCGGCCGGCATGCCGGCGCGCGCGAACTTGGCGCGACCGACGATGTTCATCACCTCCGCCGCCTGGGCACCGCCCATCACCGCCGTTCGCGCCGATGGCCACGCGAAGATGAAGCGCGGATCGAAGCCCCGGCCGCACATGCCGTAGTTGCCGGCGCCGAAGGAACCGCCCAGCACGAACGTGAACTTGGGCACCCGGGCGTTGGCCACCGCCTGGATCATCTTGGAGCCGTGCTTGATCGCGCCGCCACGCTCGGCAGCGGAGCCGACCATGTAACCGGTGGTGTTCTGCAGGAACACGAGCGGCGTGCCGCTCTGGTCGGCGAGCTGGATGAACTGCGCCGCCTTGGTCGAGCCGGCAGGCTGGATCGGCCCGTTGTTGCCGAGGATTGCGACACGGTGGCCATGGACCTGCGCGTGGCCGCAGATCGTCTCGCTGCCGTAGCTCGCCTTGAACTCGAGGAAGTCCGAGCCGTCGGTGAGGCGCGCGATCACTTCGCGCGCGTCGTAGGGCTCGCGGTCGCCGGCGGGCACGATGCCCATCAGCTCCTGCTCGTCGTAGAGCGGTGCCTCGCATTCGCGCGCCGGCAACACGGTGTCCCATTGCAGCACGGCGAGAAGCTCGCGGGCCAGCGCGATCGCGTGCGCATCGTTTTCGCAGAGGTATTCGCCGAGGCCGGTGATCTCGGCGTGCGTCTGCGCGCCGCCCAGCTCTTCCTCGGTCGCATCCTCGCCGATCGCGGCCTTCACCAGCGGCGGGCCGGCAAGGTAGATGCTGGAGCGCCCGCGCACCAGGATCACGTAGTCGGCGAGGCCCGGCAGGTAGGCGCCGCCGGCGGTCGACGCGCCGTGCACGACCGCGACCTGCGGAATCCCCGCCGCCGAAAGCCGGGCCTGGTTGGCGAAAGTGCGCCCGCCGTCGATGAAGATCTCGCTCTGGTAGAGGAGATTGGCGCCGCCGGACTCCACGAGATGGATCATCGGCAGCTTGTTCTCGCGGGCGATCTCCTGCGCGCGCAGGGCCTTCTTCAGTCCCATCGGCGCGACGGTGCCGCCCTTGACCGCGCTGTCGCTCGCCGAGATGAGGCAGCGCTTGCCGGCCACGACGCCGATGCCGACGATCGAGCCGCCGCCCTGCACCGCCTTCTTGCCGTCGTCGTCGTGCATGCCGAGCCCGGCCAGGCGCGAGAGCTCGATATACGTCGAGCCGCGATCGATCAGGCGCGCGACGCGCTCGCGGGGCAGCAGCGCGCCGCGCTGTTCGAACCGTTCGCGCTTGCTCTCGGACTCGGCGATGACGCGCTGCTCGAGGGCCTGCACCTCGGCAAGCCGCTCGCGCATGCGCTCTGCGTTCCGCGCGAAGGACTCCGCTTTCGGATCGAGCAGGGAACGCAGGGCAGGCATCAGCGATCGCCCTCGTCGTCGTCGTCCCGCAGCACGGCGGGCAGCACGGCGCGATGAAAGCCGTCGTAGGGCACCGACCGCGCCTCGTCTGGCGCAGGCAGCAGCGCGCTCGCCAGCGGGGCGCCGCCGTCGATGCGCAGCGAGACGCCGGTGATGAAGGCCGCACCCGGGGACAGCAGGAAGCAGATCGCCGCGCTGACCTCGGCCTCCATGCCCAGGCGGCGCAGCGGCACGTGCTTCCTGAGTTGCCGGATCAGCGGCTTCATCGCGTCGCCGTAGGTGTCGAGGCCGCTGGTCGCGATCCAGCCGGGCGCGACCGCGTTGACGCGCACGCCGAAGGACGCCCATTCGACGGCCGCCGTCATCGTGAGGTTGGCCATCCCGGCGCGCGCCGCGCCCGAATGGCCCATGCCCGGCATGCCGTTGCGCATGTCGGCCGTCATGTTGACGATCGCGCCACCGTGCTGCTGCATCGACTGCAGGAAGACCTCGCGCGCCATCAGAAAGCCGCCGGTGAGGTTGTTCGCCACCACGGTCTCGAAGCCGCGCTTCGAAATGCCCTGCAGCGGCGCTGGAAACTGCCCGCCCGCATTGTTGACGAGGCCATGCACGCGGCCGTGCCCGGCAACGATCGCGGCCACCGCTGCCTTGACCGCGTCCTCGTCGCGGATGTCGAAGGCGCGCGTGACGGCGGTGCCGCCGTCCTCGCGGATCTCGGCCGCCACGCCTTCCAGCTTGTCGGCGGTACGGCCGGAGAGCACGACGGTTGCCCCGAGCGAGGCGAGCTCGTGCGCGACGCAGCGGCCGATGCCGCTGCCGCCGCCGGTGACCCAGTGGACCTCGCCGGCGAAAAGTCCGGGGCGCAGCACGCTGCGGTAATGCGCCGGCGGGGCGGCACGGGAGCGGAGTTTTTCTTTCATCGGGACACGGGGCGCGAAGCGGTTGACCGGACTGCCGCGACCCGGAATACTCGCAACTCTTCCCGCGAACCCCGGACTTTCGGCATCGACGACGACGCATGAAACCCCACCCGCACCGCCGCGACCAGTATTTTGATTATTCCATAGTAATCGTGACGCTGCACGATATGGATATCTACGGGCATCTCAACAACAACCTGCACCATCAGTATTTCGACAACGCTGTCAACCGTTACCTGTCGCATCAAGGCGGGCTCGCCATGCGCAGCAGCCCCGTCATCGGGCTCATCGTCAATTCCGGGTGCGATTACTTCAGGGAAGTGGGCTGGCCGGAAGTCGAGCAGGTCGATGTCGGCATCCGCGTCAACCGCCTGGGCAAGAGTTCCGTCCAGTACGCCGGCGCGCTGTTCATCCCGGGCGATGACACGGCGATCGCCCAGGGCCACCTGACGCACGTCTGGATCGACCGCATCACCCGCAAGCCCGTGCCGATCCCCGGGCCGATACGGGCGGCCATGGAGCGGATCCTGTACCACGCGCATTGACTCCTGCCGGCAAGTCTCCGGCAGCCCGGGGCAACGAAAAACGGGCCGCCCCGAGGACAACCCTCTTTTTACGCCAGAAGGGGCGCGTTGCCGGCCCTACCGGGCGACAACTCGCGTCATGTCGACTGCAGCCGGTTGAGGTAGTCGATCAGCGCGAGAATACGGGCCCGTACGTAGTTTTCCATTGAGTAGGGAACATCGACGTAATAGTCCGCCGCACGAGCCGTATCGGCACCGTACTCTCTACCCCAGACCGGCATCTCCCGATCGCCGTGGCCTTTGACCGCTTCGCGCCCGTCAACCACGGCATAAACGCGATCAAACGGAAATACACCGCCGTTCTTCTTCGACAGCACTGTCAGATCCGAGGGGGACCTTTTCAAGAGATCCGTGAGGCCGCCATCCCCCGTTCCGCTCTGGCCGTGGCAGGTGGCGCACTTGTTCAGATATTCCCGCTTTCCCGGATCGACCCTATCCTTCTCGGCCGCCATTGCGAAACCATAAATTCCCATCATCACGACCGCAACGACCGGAGCGCCAATCAACCTCAATTTCATGATAACCCCCCTATCACGTCAACTGCCGTTCACCCTGCGGTCCAGCCGCAGCGATGCGCCTTCGGGAGCACTTTAACTCCCTGCGATGCCGCGCACAATCCGCGTCATTGGCACAACATTTGTGCCAAAATGGCATCAACCGCTTTCGCTATCGGGGCTGAGATGGAATCCGGTCTGGCAATGCTCGCCTTCGTTCGCGCCGTCGAATGCAACGGGTTCACGCCCGCTGCACACGATCTGGGCGTCACCCCCTCTGCGGTGTCGAAACTCGTGACGCGTCTCGAGCGCAGACTCGGCGTGCGGCTGCTGCAGCGTTCGACGCGCCATCTGGCGCTGACCGCGGAAGGCGAGATCTACTTCGAGCGCGTGCAGCGGATCGTCGGTGAGATCGCGGACGCGGAGTCTGACGTCATGCGCTTCGGAGAGCAGCCGCGCGGCCGCGTACGGATCAGCCTGGGAACGGCATTCGCGACCTACGCGCTGGTTCCCGCGCTGCCCGAATTCATGGCGCGGTATCCGGAGATCACGCTCGACCTCGTCGTCAGCGAGTACGCCATCGACATGATCGAAGCCGGGATCGATCTCGCGATCCGCGTCGGCCCGTTGGGCGACGTCAATCTCACCGCGCGCCGCATCGGCGATCTCGAGCGCGTGATCTCCGCCGCGCCCGCCTATCTCGAGAAATACGGCGTGCCGCGCAGACCGGAGGATCTGGCGCGCCACAACTGCCTGACGCTCACCGGGATCGCGGGCCAGACGGAATGGCCGTTTCGCGGACCGAATGGGGTGCGCCCGGTGACGGTCAAGGGCAACATTACCGTCAACAACGCGGAGACCATGTATGAGCTCGCGCTGCTGGGACTGGGCGTGATACGCCTGTCCGACATCATCGTCGGTCCGGCGATTCGCAGCGGTCGGCTGGTGCCCGTTCTTCTCGACATGCACCAGCCCGAACCCCTGCCGCTGCATGCGGTCTATACGCGCACCCGGCGCCGCCCGCCAAAGGTCGACGCGGTCATCCAGTTTCTGGTGGAGAAGTTTGCCTCGCTGCCTTGGCGCCTGCCGCACCCGGTCGGAAAGCTGCCGGGGCTCGTTGGCGCACGCAAGCCGCGGCGCGCCCGGTAAGCTCCGCGCGAAATCCTGCAATCGCATCGCGACCGCACCAGGAAACGCAAGCAGATCGCGGATTGCTCTCTGGGTCGGATGCTTCCTGGTCGTGCTTTGCGCCCTCGCCTTTTTCCCCTGGATCCTTGGCACGCCAGGGCTGGACGACTGCTCTGCGCGCGCCGTTGCCCGCGGCGGGCTCGAGTGCGCCTGCTATCATCGCCCGATGCTGCTCTGACCCGAGTACAGAACCAGACCCGAGTACAGAACCATGATGGCGCAGTTCGCCGAACTCCTTCCGGCATCGTTGCCGCCGAAAGTGCACGAGGCGTCTCTCGACGTCCTCGAGCATGTCGGGCTTCTCGTGCGCAACGCAAAGGCCCGCGACCGCTTCCGACGGCACGGGTGCATCGTGACGGAGGACACCCAGATCGTCACGTTGCCTCGTCATGTCGTCGAGGAATTTCGGGCGATGATCCCGCCCGCCTTCACGTTCCATGCGCGCAACGAGGCGTTCTCCAAATCGATCCCCAAGGATGCGCTCGTCGTCGCGACGGCCAGTTCGGCCCCGGACATGCTCGATCCGGAGACCGGGGAAGAGCGGCGTTCGCGGTCCGGCGACATCGCCCGCATCGCCCACCTGGTCAACCAGCTCGACGGCATCGACGTGTTCTCGATTTCCGTCCTGGCGGACGACGCGCCGCCCGATCAGTTCAGCCTGTCCCGCTTCTATCCTGCCGTGAAGAACTGCTGGAAGCCGGTGCGCACGTCGGTCGTCGACGAGCGCGAGGCGCGTCAGGTCATCAAGCTCGGCAGCGAGATCGCGGGGAGCGAGCAGCGATTCAGGGAACGGCCATTCATCACCTTCGGCTACTGCTCGATCGTGTCGCCGCTCACCATGGACTTCGACTCGACCGAGATGCTGATGTTCTTTGCCGAGAACGAGCTGCCGGCCTACGGGACGCTCGCGCCGATCGGCGGCATCAGCGCGCCGTTGAAAATGTCCGGCATGCTCGTGCAGATGAATGCGGAGTGGCACGCGGCGGCGGTTCTCGCGCAGATGTCGAAGCCCGGCACGGAGCTCATCTACAACCACCTGCCGGTCGTCGGCGACATGCGTACCGGTGCCTACGCCGCCGGCGCCGTCGAGACCGGCATCGTGGCCATGGCTCTGGCGCAGATGGGCCGCCATTACGGCTATCCGACGGGTTGCTACCTGGGTCTCACCAACTCGAAGATCAGCGATGCCCAGGCGGGCTACGAGAAGGCCATGTCGCCGACGCTCGCCGCGGCTGCCGGCATCGACTTCATCGTCGTTGGCGGCTTGCTCGATGCGCTGATGACCTTCGATTTCGGCCAGCTCGTCATCGACAACGAAGTGTCGCTCATGCTGAAGCGTTTTCGCCAGCACCTCTCGTTCGGCGACCTCGATGGCGTGTTCGAGGAAATCAGGGCGGCGGGCCCGGCGGGGATGTACGTCGGCAATGCCGAGACACTGAAGCTCATGAAGTCATGCGCGCTCCTGCCGGGCATCGCCGATCGCCAGCGGCGCGAGGTATGGAAGAGTCAGGGAGGTCTCGATGCCCACGCCCATGCGCTCGAGACCGCAAAACGGCTGTTGTGCAATCCCAATGCGGGGTTGATCGATCCCGAAACCGATGGGCGCGTCAGGGCCAGCTTTGCCGGACTCGTTGCAGGTGACGTCGAAGTTCCCGAACACTGGCGGAGCCTGATCGCCGGCACCCGCCGGAACCGAGGCACCGGGCGCAGGGCGGCCGTTCCGTCGAGATAGGCCTGGCGCCAAGGCAGCCACGGCTGCTTGTCTGGCGCGTACGCCGGTGCTCGAACGGGCAACGCATCGCCGAGAGTTGCCGCTGGCGCGAACGTCGCAAGACGACGCCGGTGCGCATTTGGCGACGATGCGCAGTTGCCGCGAGATGGACGGGGGAACGGGGCCGGCCCCTATCGGCGCTGTTCCGCGATCCGGCTCACACCGGCCGGTCATGGACCGCATCGTTGTTCAGGCCGAAGAAGCCGCGAATGCGCGCGAGGATGTCGTCGTGGCCGGCAGGTTGATGGTCCGCGGCCGCCGCGGCATCCTTGCGCCACGCCAGGTCGTTCTCGCGCGCGACCAGCACGCGCGAGAGCTCGCCGGCGATATCCGGCCGCGTGTGCAGCACGGTCTCGAAGCCGGCCTTGTCCAGCCGATAGCATTCGACGTTGGTCCGCGCGATGACGGTCGCGCGCCGCGGCTCGCCCGTCAGCATTCCCATCTCGCCGAAGACTTCGCCCGGCATGATGGTGTTCACCTGCGTGCGCCCTGCCGGCGTGTCGAAGCAGACGTCGGCCTGTCCCGAGACGATGAGGTAGAGCCAGTGGGCCACTGCGCCCTGCCGCGTCACCGTGTCGCCCTTCAGGAACGGCGCGTAAACAAGGTGCTGGGCGAGCATGTCGCGTTCGGCGTCCGAGAGCGCGGCGAACAGGGAGACGCCGGCCAGCGCCGCCTTGCGTCGCGCCAGGTCCTGCGCGCGCTCGGCGGCACGGTGCGACTCGTTGTCCTTGATGATCAGCCGCTCCGCACGCGTCACGGCAAGTCCCATTGCGCTGCGCTTGAGCGCGGCGAGGGCATGCGCGCGGACCTGCGAGTCGGTAGGGTCGTCGGCCAGCGGGTTGATGAGGAAGTAGCGCAGCGCGTAGTGGCCGATCCCGTTGCCGACGGACATGAGAACCGCGCTGGGCTCGGGATCGCGCGCCACGTTGACGATGTCCGCATCGGTCACCGATTTCACGAGCGTCTCGCACACCGCAGGCGGCGCGCAGCCGATGTCGATGTCGAAGTACACCCAGCGGCGCCAGCGGGTTTCGGGATCCGCGCGCGAGCCGATCACCGTGAAGCGGTTCTTCACCAGCCAGCCGTTGGGCACGACTACCGTCTCGCGATTGCGCGTCTCGATAGCAGTGTGGCGCCAGCGGATCTCGGCCACCCGGCCGCTCACGTCGTCGACCTTCACCCAGTCGCCGACGCGGATCGACTGGTCGAGCTGGAGCACCACGCCGCCCAGGACGTTCCCCAGGGTCTCCTGCATCGAGAAGGCGATCACGGCGGTGATGGCCGCGGAGGTGGTGATGAGGCTCGCGAGGTCCACGCCGGCCATGCGCAGCCACACCAGGCCCCACGCGACGGTGACCACGGCCGTGACGAGGTCCTCGACGATCCGCGCCGGCAAGATGCGGGCGGCCGGCAGCAGCACGCGAAAGAGCAGGATGCCGGTGAGCCGGATCAGCACCGCGCCCACGGTGACGCTAGCCACGTCCGCGACGATGGATGCAACGGTGCGCCGGCCCGCGGAATCGATCAGGCTGTCGGCGACCTGCGCGACCGCGCAGATGACCAGCAGAACGAGCGCGTTGCGCGTGCTCGCGCGGTCGCGCGGCCGGAGCGCCAGCAACACCAGGCCGAGCAGGAGGGCCACCGCCATCACGGCGGACATTTCGGTGCGCAGCAGGCTCGAGACGCTCACCGGACGCGCCTCGACGGCGCGATTCGACCGGGCCGCACCGCTAGCCGATCAGCGTCCGACGTGCGTGAACCGCACGCGATCGGCAGAAGCTGGGCGGGAATCGCGCGCATGATCGGCAACATCGCTCAATCTTTGAGAGCGGCCGCAATTTTCTGGTCGGACGTTTTCCGAAGATCCCAGGCAAGCCCGACCTTTGACAGAATGAAAATGAGCCACTTCGAGGGATCCCAGTGATACCAGCGGATGCCGTTGCGGTAATCCGAAGGGAAACGGTGGTGAAAATTGTGGAAGCCCTCGCCATTGGTGAGCAACGCGCCGAGCCAGTTGTCGCGCGCCGACTGGCCCGGATTGAAGGGTCTGGTGCCGAAAGTATGCGCAAAGGAATTCACGCAGAAGGTGGAGTGAAGGACAATGACTATGCGCAGGCACACGGCCATGATGAATCCTCCCAGCGGGTGCCCGATCCACCAGGCAATCAGCATGGGGAGAACGACGCCACCGCCGACCGACCACCAGTTGTGGTGATCGTGCTGATGACACACCAGTCGCGATCGGCGCAGATCCTTGACGTTGTCGTAGTTGGTGCTGTGGCGCCAGAACAGGATCCAGCCGATGTGCGCGTGCCAGAAACCCTTGTTGACCCCGTAGGGATCGTGCTCGGTATCGGTGAAGCGATGATGCTGCCGGTGCTGCGACGACCACTTCAGGGCCGATTCCTCGAACGTGGCCGCGCCGAAAAGAAGCAGAAAGAACCGCACGAGCGGCGAAGCCTTGAACGTGGCGTGCGCAAACAGGCGGTGGTAGCCGATCGTGGTCGACATCCCTGTCGCGAGCAGGAAAGAGAAGAACAGCGCAAGTTCGGGCACGGTGATGCCGCGGTAGTAGATGTACAGCGGCGTGCCGACGATCCCGACGACGTGGAGAATCACAAAAAAGACCAGCCCAAGCCATCTGACCCGGCGCTTGGGCAGGGGATAATCGTCGGCAATGGTCGTGGCGTTCATTGTTGTCGGAGCAGTATATATGACAGCGGCGGGTCACCCAATTGCCACCAGCTACCCAAGCTTGACCGGCACGATCGAACCCCCAATACTCCGGTTCGCGTGATCGCAGCACTGATCCCCCCGTCTGCGACGACGCGGCGTACGCGTGCCGGCGGGCAGATGGCCACCGGCAAGCCGCTGATCGAGGTCGCCCGATGATGAAAATGTCCGCCGAACACGAACTCTTTCGCGACAGCGTGCGCGCCTTCGTGGCGCGCGAAATCGCGCCCCATCTGCAAGCCTGGGACGAGGCCGAGATTTTCCCGCGAGAGTTGTACGGCCGGGCGGCGCATGTCGGCCTGCTCGGTCTCGGCTACCCCGAGGCCTACGGCGGCACGCCGGGCGACGGCTGGTACCGTCTCATCGCGACCGAGGAAATCGCCCGCGCCGGCAGCGGCGGCCTGATGGCGAGCCTGTTCTCGCACAACATCGGCCTGCCGCCGGTCCTGGCCAATGGCTCGGAAGCGCTGAAGCAGCGCATCCTGCCGCCGGTGCTCGCCGGCGAGCAGATCGCCGCGCTGGCCATCACGGAGCCGTCGGGCGGCTCCGACGTGGCGCAGCTGCGCACCACCGCACGGCGCGAGAACGGACAGTGGGTGATCGACGGCGAGAAGGTCTTCATCACCTCCGGGATGCGCGCCGACTGGATCACGCTCGCCGTGCGCACCGGCGGCAAGGGCGCAGCGGGCATCTCGCTGATCGCGGTGCCGGGCGACGCGCCGGGCCTGACGCGCGCGCCGCTGGCCAAGATGGGCTGGTGGTGCAGCGACACGGCGCAGCTGCGATTCGACGCCTGCCGCGTCCCGGCTGACCACCTGATCGGGGAAGAGAACACAGGCTTTCGCGCGATCATGGAAAACTTCAACGGCGAGCGGCTGATGATGTCGGCCGGCGCCTGCGCGTTCGCGCAAGTCTGCTACGACGAGGCGCTGGACTGGGCGCGAGCGCGCCAGACCTTCGGCGCGGCGCTCGTATCGCACCAAGTGATCCGGCACAAGCTGATGGACATGCGGATGCGCATCGCCAGCACGCGCGCCTGGCTGCACGCGCTCGTCGAGCGCCAGGAGACGGGCGGTACCGACGCCGAATGGGTGGCCGAGCTGTGCCTGCTGAAGAACCACGCCACGCAGACGATGCAGTTCTGCGCCGACCAGGCGGTGCAGATCCTGGGCGCGATGGGCTACATGCGCGGCACCAAGTGCGAGCGCATCTACCGCGAGGTGAAGGTGATGATGATCGGCGGCGGCGCCGAGGAGATCATGAAGGAACTGGCGGCGCGGCAACTGGGAGTCTGAGCATGGCCAAGGCGAAGCAGGCGAAGCAGGCGAAGCAGGCGAAGCAGGCGAAGCAGGCAAAAGGACAGAGGGCGGCGCGCGCTCGCGCTGGTCGGCCGGCGTGACCGGCCAGCGATCGGGCGCCCGGAAGAAGGCCCGGCGCTGACGCGGCGTCCGCTGGACCGCGGCGGCTGACCCACGGTGTGGCACGGGGGGACTGCGCCCTCGGCGAGCGCGCAATTCGCGTAGCGGCCAGCCGGCACCTGGCTCCGTGCCCGCCCCCTGAATTCTTGGTCACCGCCCGCCGCCGACCGGCACCAGCGCGCCGGTCACGTAGGACGCCTCGTCGGACAGCAGCCACAGGATCACCCTGGCGACCTCGTCGGCCGAGCCCGCGCGACCCATCGGGATCATCGGGCGAAGGCGTTCGACCCGGTCGGGCATGCCCGCCTTGGCGTGGATCCCGGTGTCGATCAGGCCGGGATTAACGGCGTTCACGCGGATGCCGCGCGCCGCCAGTTCCTTCGCCGCCCCGATCGTGAAACTGTCCACCGCGCCCTTCGACGCCGCGTAGTGCACCCACTCGTTCGCGCCGCCGATCGCCGCCGCACGGGAGGACACGTTGACGACGGAGCCGCCGGCGCCGCCGAGATCGGTTGCCATGCGCAGGATCGCCTGGCGCAATGCGATGAAGCAGCCGCGCACGTTGATGGCCAGCACCTCGTCCAGCTCGGTTGGCGTGATCTCGTCGAGCTTCGCCACCGGACCGGTGATGCCGGCATTGTTGACGAGCGCAGTGACCGGCCCGAGCGCGCGGTCCACTTCGGAAAAAAAGGCCTCGGTCTGCGCCGCGTCAGCCGAATCCGCCGCCACCGCCATCGCCTGCCCGCCGGCGGCACGGATGTCGGCGACAACCTGCCGGGCCCGCGCACGCCCGGTGCGGTAGGACAGGCCGACCGCATAGCCGCGCGCCGCTGCCATGCGCGCCACGGCCGCGCCGATGCCGGTGCTGCCGCCGGTTACCACCAGAACCTGCTTCGTCATGTCGAGACATGCCCCCATGAAGGCCGCCATGCCCGGCGAAATATGGACCGCTCGCCCACCGTTGCAGCCGAATCATCCCAAGTCCGACAATCCCTTCGCGACGAAGCGCACCCGCTTCGCGCCGACCGATTGGGGCGCTGCCGCCGGCGGCCCGCCGAGAACCTTGCGCGATACCAGGGCGACCTGCCGTTCGAGCTGCGCCACTTGGCGCTTCAGTTCCGCAATATCCCGGCGATGGCTCGCGGTCGCCTTTTTTGCCCGATCGGCTTTCGACGAGGCTGCGCGAATGCCTGATTACTGGATCACCTCGTATTGAATCACCTCGTCGACGAATGGAGGCCCGGCCATGCTACGCCTTCCGAGGCTTCACGTTCGCCTGGCCGCACGCCGTGCGCAGTGCGTGTCGTCCTGGCGTCTCGATCAATGATTCCTGCGCCGGCGCAACATGAGGTCGGCCGTGACGATCAGGATCAGCAACGCGAGCGCCGACAGCGCCCACCGCTGCACGGTGGGGATGCCTGGCGCCGGCGCCAGTGCCGCATCAACGACGATGGCGATGTCGTGACAGAACATGTTGTTCATTGACACGGCGACGCTGATGCCGGGGAGGTCGGCGGTGCTCGCAGGGACGAGCCCACTGGCGAAGTGCTGAACCGGATTGCCGGCAATGACCAGATCGAGGTCGATCTGCTGCACGGGAGCGACCTCACCGCCGAGCTTGTACTTGCCCGATCCGCCGATGATCTGCTCGGGGCCGCCGGTGTCCACCACCCAGCGCACGTCCGTCACGGCGAAGGTGTTGAACAGTCCATCGTACCCGGTGGAGGTCAACCGGAAGGTCCCGCGCACCGGTGCCTGCTCCAGGACCGGGCAGAGGCATGGCGGGAAGCATCCGCTCTGGAAGGTGGCGCGCTCGCCCAGGACGTAGACTGGCCCGGCATCTGTCGCTGCCTGAGACCATGGCGCGATCGCGACGAGCGTCAGGACCATCGCCGCCACCGCGAGCTCTGTCAGCCTACGTCGCATTTGCTGCCCTCCCGGCAACACCCGAGCCTCCCGTGCCTCAATTTTGCGCCGGCAGCGAGCGGAGTCAAGCATGGCTTTCCGGGATCGTGCGGATCAGCGGTCGATCCGCAATTCGAGTCAGATGGGGAAATGCCCCGGCCTGGTCTCGATGGTGATCCACCGCAGATCAGTGAACTCCTCGATGCCCGCCGTGCCGCCGAAGCGGCCATAGCCGGACGACTTCACCCCGCCGAACGGCATCTGCGCTTCGTCGTGAACCGTCGGCCCGTTGATGTGGCAGATACCCGACTGGATGCGCCGGGCGATCTCGATGCCCTTGGCGATGTCGCGGGTGAACACTGCAGCCGAGAGGCCACATTCGGTGTCGTTGGCGATCTCGACCGCATGCTCCGCATCGCGCGCCCGGATGATGCCCAGCACCGGACCGAACGACTCTTCGGCATAGATCGCCATCTCCGGCGTCACCTTGTCGACCACGCTGGCCGAGACCAGCACGCCCTCGGATTTTCCATCGACCGCATGCACGGCGCCCTTGCCCACCGCGTCCTTGAGCAGCCAGCCCACACGGTCGGCGGCTCCCTTGTCGACGACGGCCCCCAGCCGGTCAGCGGATTGAGACGTTCGAACGATCGGGTGGAAGCGTTGGCCATGGTGTGTTCTCCCTGTGCGTTGGGGCTTGGGCGCCACGCAGCACGGCTCGAAGCCGCGAAGGACAGTAAAGCCAAGCCTCCGACGCGCCGTCCGGTTCAGATTATCACGGGTTGACGCGACCGGGCTGAGGGGCAAGTCCGACTCTTGCAGGGAACGGCGGCTCACTGGCGTGGTCGCGACCTCAAGCCCTTGGCCAAGAGGCGCCGGTCGCGGCCAAGTTAGAATTCCCCCGTCGGCAGCCGTTCGACAGACACCGCGGGCCGCAAGCGTGCCCGTGAAGAACCCCAGGTCATCCGATGTTCCTTTGGACAGGAGGTTGAGTGTGTATGCAGATGTGCTCAAGCGCATCGTCGCCGGCAGTAGACGAAGCGCGGCAGAGGTCGGGTTCGGATCCGGTTCGCGCCGCGCGTTCGCATCGGTTGCATCGGTAGCGCGCGACCTCGGCGCGTTCGCATCGGTTGCATCGGTAGCGCGCGGCCTCGGCGCGTTCGCATTGGCGGCGGCGGCCTGCGCGGCGCAGGCGGTCGCGGGCTGGAGCACGCTCGGCGGCAACGCGCAGCACACCGGAGTCTCCGCCACGGCCGCGCAGCCGCTGAGCGCGGTGCACTGGTCGACGCCGGTGGACCTTTCGTCGCCATCCGGAACCATCCTGATCCATTACGGCTCGCCCGTGATCACGCCGGCCAATACGGTGATCATTCCGATCAAGACCGGCGCCGGCGGCGGCTACCGTCTCGATGCGCGCAAGGGGAGCGATGGCTCGCTGGTCTGGTCGGCCGCCACCGACTACCTGCTGCCGCCGCACTACTGGACGCCCGGCTATTCGCCGGCGCTGGCCGCGGGCGGTCGCGTCTGGTTCGCCGGTGCGGGCGGCACAGTGCGTTTCCGCGACAACCTCGATGCGAGCGCGCCCGCCAGCAGCGGTCAGGCGGCGTTCTACGGACTTGCCGAATACCAGCTCGATCCGGCGAGTTTCGATGCGACGGTGTTCGTCAACACGCCGATCACCGCCGACGCCAACGGCAACATCTACTTCGGATTCCGCACGACGCCGGGCGCGCCGCTCGGTCTCGCGAGCGGGATCGCCCGCGTCGACGCCGCCGGCAACGGCACGTGGATCGCAGCGTCCGCGGCGGCCGGCGACCCCGGCGCCGCGCTCGTGCCGCACCAGGCGGCGCCGGCGCTGGCCAACGACGAGAGCACGCTCTATGTCGCCGTCGCCGGCAGCCCGGGGACCAGCGCCTACCTGGTCGGCCTCGATCCGGCGACGCTCGCGGTCAAGGAGGCGAGTCCCGGCGTCCCGATGCGCGTGGCGCTGAAGGACCCGCGCGCCGGCGGCGCCAACAACGCGCTGGTCTCCGACGACAGCTCGGCGTCGCCGATGGTCGGACCGGGCGGCGACATCTATTACGGCATTCTCGGCAATCCGTTCAATGGCTCGCGGGGCTGGCTGCTGCACTACTCGGCGAACCTCCTGCAGACCAAGACCCCCGGCGCGTTCGGCTGGGACAACACGGCCGCCGTGGTCCCCGCGCAGGCGGTGCCTTCCTACACGGGCACGTCGCCCTATCTGGTGTTCAGCAAGTACAACGACTATGCCGGCTTCGATGGCGGAAAAGGCGTGAACCGGATCGCCGTGCTCGATCCCAACGACACGATGGCGGAGCCGCACCCGTCGTCCAACGGCACCCTGGTCATGAAGGAGATCCTGGCCGTCGCCGGTCCGACGCCTGATCCGGAGTACGTTCCGCAATACCCCGACGCGGTGCGCGAGTGGTGCATCAACGCGGCCGCCGTCGATCCGGTCACCGGGGCGGTGATGGCCAACAGCGAGGACGGCAAGCTTTACCGCTGGGATCTCGCGACGAACACGCTGTCGCAGGCGGTCACGCTGTCACCGGGCGTCGGCGAAGCGTACACGTCGACGCTGATCGGCCCGGACGGGACCGTCTATGCGACCAACTGGGCGATCCTCAATGCCATCGGTGCCACGGCGACGGTCACGGTCGCGCGCACCGGGTCCGGGATTGGCAGCGTCGCCAGCAGTCCGGGCGGCATTGCGTGCGGCGGCGCATGCAGTGCGCAGTTTTCCCCGGGTCTGGCGATTACGCTGAACGCAGTGCCCGAGGTCGGGTCGATCTTTACCGGCTGGCTGGGAGGGTGCACAGGACTGGGACCCTGCCAATTCACTCCACTGATCGACAGCACGGTGTCGGCGACGTTTGCGCCCGATACCGTTGCGCCGCTGCGCATCGACGTGGACGGCAACGGCACCTACGGCGCCCTGACCGACGGGCTGATCATGATCCGATATCTGTTCGGGCTGTCCGGTTCCGCGCTGACCGCCGGCGTGCTCGGCAGTGGCGCGCCGCTCATTGATCCGGCACAGCTGGTCAATCATCTCAACGACATCCGGCCGGTGCTGGATGTCGACGGGAACGGCCAGGTCGATGCCTTGACGGATGGGTTGATGCTGATCCGCTACCTGTTCGGGCTACGGGGACCCTCGCTGACCTCCGCGGCAACCGGGTCGGGAGCCACACGGACGACGACGCTGGAAATCGAAACCTACATCCAGTCATTGATGCCGTAGCCGGCGAATGGCGTTTGCCGGGCCGGAACATCTCCTGGGAATGGCGAGCGGATCGCGCGCGAGGACGGGCGATTTGTGGAGTTTGTCGGCACCGACTCGATATCGGCGCTGGCGCCGCACCCGGACCGACCGATATCGCGCAGATGCGTCAACGATGTCACAGTCCGGCCACGAACTGCCCTTGAAGGCTTGCAGCCGAACGTCAGCTTCGGACTGGGTGCGGCCATTCGGGTCGCTTGGTCCGGGTGTGTGCCGAATTTCAACGCATCGGACTTGCCAACCGATTTGAACTCGTATATTTGGACAAACCCGGCGTGACGATTTGTGGCTGGGGTGCAAGCCAGGTACGGATGCCCGCGCATGGGCCATTTCCGAGGCTTGATGCGGTCAGTTAGCCAAGAACGAAAAATCAGATCAAACTGAAGTCGAATTCAATCTTTCATCCATCGGAGGTCAAAATGAGTCACGCGTCAATGCTGAAAGCCAGACGGCAGCACCAAAAGACCAGGAAACTTCTCGATGTCGCAGCCAAGCAGACCAAACGGCTGGCGAAGCAGGCATTGGCGGGGCCGGCCGTGAAGAAGGAAAAGGTGAAGAAGGAAAGAGTGAAGAAAGAAAAGGTCAAGACGGAAAAAGTGAAAAAGGTCAAGCTGACCAAGGAGGAGCTTGGCAGGCAGGACGCGAAGAAGAGCAGTGCGGGCGCCGGGAAAAAAGGCGCGTCCTAGGAGCCTGTCGGACTTAGGATGATTCGGCTGCAACGGTGGGAGAGCGGTCCATATTTCGCCGATTTCTCCTTACCTATTCCCGATAGGTGCGTCG